>Ga0272442_10004388_pt1 | contig 19341 bp, 17 predicted proteins | sample SSMForm2O_FD_200262 | JGI IMG/M metagenome (GOLD analysis project Ga0272442, IMG submission 200262) | Marine sediment archaeal communities from Little Sippewissett salt marsh, Falmouth, MA, United States - SSM-Form-2O | ecosystem: Environmental > Aquatic > Marine > Wetlands > Sediment ... | reverse complement strand
CCCGGCCGGTGACTGCATCGTTCCGGGACGGATGTTCGAGGCCTTTCACTCTGCCGAAATGCTGAAATACGAGATATAGACCAGGGGATATCCCCTTTGACCATGTAATAAAAATCGGGATGGAACCGTTTTGTGCTGAATAAGATGGTTCTATCCCGTTCTTCAAGGCTAAATGCTAAAATAACGCTACCTAATTCAACATTCAAATCCACATGATGATTATATATAAGATTTTTCTTGTCTATTCCTGACAGTGTAGTCTTATTTTTTATCATTGATTTAATATTAGGGGAATCCACTCATTTTATCAGATTCAATAGACCGATAAGAATAGATTGATTATGATCGGTTAATCATTGTTTTTTTAAGATGAGGATTTAGAATTTACCTTTGGTATTGACCAAAATAACACCGCTTAAGGTAAAGATGCCTCCGATCAGTGATAATAGGGTCGGAAATTCCCCTAGCCATAGTATGGCAATGATAATGGCTAAAATAGGGGACAGATAGAGAAAACTCGCTGCCAAAGAGGCAGGAATTTTGGAAAGGACATATGACCAGGTAACATAACCCAAAGCAGCCGGAAAAATACCTAAATAGATAATGGCCAAAGTCGAGGAAAGAGGGGCAGATATTATATTTTGGAATAGTCCTCTTGAAAGAAGCAATATAAAAAAAGTTCCGGTCCAGATAGTGTAAGTTGCAAATTGCACAGGAGAATATTTTTTCAAATAAGGTTTTTGCAAAACAAAATAAACGCTTGTGCTTAATGCAGATAATAAGATAAATAAAGATGATGGCTCAAATCCAAGCTCTTTCCCTTCTCCCAGAGTGACCAGAGTGACCCCGAAAAAACTGATTAATATACCTGCCCAACCCCAGATCTTAACCTTTTCGCGCAGGATAAACATGGCCAATATGGCAGTAAAAATAGGACCGGCAGAGATTAAAAGGCTGGCAGAGCCGGCAGTTACTTTCACTTCTCCATAGGCTAAAGCAAGATGATATATGGTTATTCCGACAAATCCCTGAACAAATAAGGCCGGGATATCTTTTTTATCCGGAAGAGGTATACGGGTTATCAGGGCATAAACAAATAAAACCAGGGAAGCGGATATAAAACGTAAAGCGACAAGGCGGTTTGGACTGTATGATTGTAGCCCAAGGCGGATACCTGCAAAAGCAGAAGCCCAAAAGATCAGGGTCGTGGCAATCGCCAGAACAGTACGAAAATCGAAAGAATTGTTTCTAAGGCTATTTTTATTATGGTTCAAGATAAATCCTTTTGTTTTTTGTAAATGTCGTATTTATTAAAAATACCATAACCGGTCTAAAAACTCAAAATAAATTTTAGAAAATGAGTCATTTCAACTAATTGGCCGGCTTTCAATGGTTGCAGGCGATTATCACGTAAATAGTTGATTAGATAAAAGGCATATTGTGAAAATGAATGAACCAATACTTCTTTAAAATGTTTAAAAAATAAAAAAAATGTTAAAAAAATAAGGAATGAAGATAAATTTTATGATATGATTAAAATAATAAACGTGGTAGAAGGTAATCCATATTTTTTCTATCACAAATTTTTATAGGAGGATTTAAAAAATGAAAAAGAAAACCACAATACTCTCGTTTTTACTTGCTTTGACACTGATTTTTAGTTTGTTTCTTTCTATTGCCTGTGCTGCCGAACAGACTTTGAATGCTTACTCGATATGGCCTGAAAACTGGGCTCGCCCCATGTTCGAGGAATTTGAAAAAGCGACCGGAATTCATGTCAATTTTATTCGTTTTTCATCCGGTGAAGCACTGGCTCGCGTTATTGCTGAAAAGGATAATCCTAAAGTAGACGTTCTCTTTGGCGGTCCGGTTGCGACGCATATTGCTGGTATATCGGAAGGCGTTTTTGAACCTTACAAACCTCCTGCTTTTGATGTTCTGGCAGACAGGTTCAAAGATCCGGACGGTTACTGGATAGGTATCTCGGATGATCCGTTGGTATTTATGTCCAATGAAGATTTTCTAAAAGAAAATAATCTTCAACCTCCTTCTTCATGGTATGATATTATTGAACCTGCCTATGAAGGTATGATGCAAATGGCTGATGCCCGTACTTCCGGAACAGCTGTTACCCGTATTTTCTCTATCCTCGAAGTTTTTGACAGAGACGAAGAAAAAGCATTTGATTATATGAAAAAATTGAATAAAAGTGTTCAAGTCTATACAAAAAGCGGTGGTGGAGGAACCATTCCTGTTGGATTGGGTGAAGCCGGAGCCGGGATATTCTTTATTGTTGATGCATTAAAAACGCAACAGGAGGGCTATAAAGTTGTTGTTTCCTTCCCAAAAGAGGGAATCGGAACTTCAGTTGAAGCCATTGCATTGATCAAGGGAGCAAAGAATCCTGAATTAGGAAAAAAATTAATCGATTGGGCTGCGAGTCCGGGCATGCAGAATCTTTTATCCAAATATAAGATCAATTTCATACCGGCCCATCCGGATGTAGATATTGAACCTGGTTTGGCCAAGGTGTTGGAAGGGGCTGCTAACGTATTCCCCATTGACAGCAAATTTGCTGGTGAAAATAGGAAAAGAATTGTTGATAAATGGATTGAGGAAGTTTTGCCTCAATAATTATAATATCAACGAATAGAAAGAGGAAAAATGCCCGCTTTTTATGGTAAATTAAAACAAAGTTTTCAAAAATTAACAAAAGACCCTGCTGTTTTTATAAGTGTTGTTATTATCTGGATTTTTTTAACATTATTTATTCTCTTTCCTTTGGCAAAAATACTTATCTTAACTTTTGAAAAAAGCGGGCATTTTACCTTCTCTAATATTACTGAGATATTATCAAAAAGAAATCACCTTAAAGCCTTTTGGAATAGTCTTCTATTGGCCACCTTGGTGGGCATTTCGGGAACCACGCTTGGATTTTTCTTTGCATTTACTTCGGTTCGTGCCAATTTATCACGGGGATGGAGTAAATTCTTAGATGCTGCCATTATCCTTCCACTTATTTCGCCACCCTTTACAACAGCGATTGCCATTATTTTTTCCTTTGGACGTAGAGGAATCATTACCTATAATCTTCTGGGCTTTACGCGTGTAAACATCTACGGTATGCAAAGTGTTCTTTTTGCAGAAACGATTACTTTTTTCCCAATAGCCTACCTTACCTTGAAAGCTATTTTGGCAGGCATTGATCCAACCGTGGAAGACATGGCTTTTAGCTTGGGGAGTTCCAGAGGACGGGTTTTCAAAACCGTAACACTGCCTTTGACGGTTCCGGGATTGGCTAATTCTTTTTTATTGTTATTTGCTGCCTCTCTGGCTGATTTTGCAACACCTTTGATATTGGCAGGGAATAAATTTCCGGTATTGCCTACCGAAGCTTTTTTACAGATAACTGGTTTATTCGATATTCGCGGAGGAGCTGTTCTTTCATTTATTCTTCTTGTTCCGGCTTTTATCGTTTTTATGTTGCAAAGATATTGGGTCGCTCAAAAATATTACGTGACAATCACCGGAAAATCAGGTGCCCAGACAGAAATTAAAAGTGTTGCGCCTTGGGCAAAAAAAATATTTTTGGGTGTATGTTTGGGGGTTTGCCTGTTAATCTTGTATTTATATCTCTTACTTTTCTATGCTTCGATCGTAAAAGCCTTTGGAGCCAATTATGAATTGACCTTAAAGCATTATGTTGTGGTCTTTACAGAAGGGTTAAAAGCCATTAAGGATACACTAATTATTGCCATAACCGGCATGTTCTGTGGTGGTTTTTACGGTGTGATCATCGGATATCTCATTTCTAAAAAAGAGTTTATTTCTAGATCATTTATGGAGATTGTTTCTTTGTTGAATTATTCATTGCCGGGAACCATTGTAGGTATTGCCTATCTATTGGCATTTAATAATCCGCCCATTGCTATTACGGGAACTGCCTTGGTAATTATTGCCTGCTACGTGTTTCGATATGGTGCAACCAGTATTCGAACCACTGTAGCCATTTTACAACAGATAGATCCCAGCATTGAAGAAGCCTCTGCCAGTCTGGGGGCAAAATCTCTCATTACTTTTAGGCGTATTACCATTCCATTAGTCCTCCCTGCTTTGTTCAATGGATTAGGTGTTGTATTTATTCGTTCCATGACGGCAATCAGTGCAACCATCTTTCTTGTATCGATTAATTGGACATTAATAACGGTTCGTATCCTGGAAAAGATGACCGAATTGGAGTTGGGTGTTGCCGCTGCATTTTCGGTTTTGGTTGTGGTTATTGTATTTATTGTTATTATTCTTATTAATTTATTTCTCAGAATCTTCCGTCAGGAAGGTGCGGCTGACTTATCGAATATGCTGGGAGGTTAATGATGAAAAAAATGGGTATCAACTTGAAAAATATTTCTAAAAGTTTTATTCATAAAGTGAAAGGAAAAGTAGAGGCAGTAAATGATGTAAATCTGCAGATTCAACCGGGAGAACTTCTTACTCTTTTAGGGCCATCCGGATGTGGTAAAACAACAACCCTTCGCATGATCGCCGGCTTTGAACATCCTGACAATGGCTCTATTTATCTGGGAAAAGAAAATGTGACTGAATTGATGGCCAATCAACGAAAAATTGGTTTTGTATTTCAGAATTATGCACTTTTTCCCCATCTCTCCATATATGAAAATGTTGCCTATGGATTAAAAGTAAAAGGTGTACCGAGAACAGAGGAAAAGAGAGCCGTAAAAGAAGTTTTGGAACTGGTCGGGCTGAAGGGGTATGAATCTCAATTTCCCAATCAAATTTCCGGGGGAGAACAGCAGCGGGTAGCTCTTGCGAGGGCTATTGTTATTAAACCAAAAGTTCTTTTATTGGATGAACCTTTGTCAAATCTGGATGCCAAATTGCGGGTCTATACCCGGGGAGAGATTAGAAGACTGCAAAAATCCCTTGATATGACTTCGGTTTATGTTACACACGATCAGGAAGAAGCTATGGCGATTTCCGACCGGATTGCGCTCATGAACAAAGGAAAGATTATCCAGATAGGCACAGCAGAAGAATTGTATTTTAAACCAAACTGTGAATTTGTATCCCGGTTTATCGGCAAGATCAACCGTCTTCCAGCCGAAGTAGAATCCATTAAAAACGACTTGGTTTCTTTAAATATTTTTGGACAGCATTACCATGTTGAAAAATCATCAATCAGCGTGAAAGAAAAAGAAAAAATACACATTTTTATCAGGCCGGAATTTATAGAATTGTCTGGTGAAACAAAAGAAAAACAAATACAGGGAACCATAATTGAGAGGACTTTCCTGGGAGAGAAAGTAGAATTTGTTTTAGATATCTATGGAAACAGGATCAATGTCACCTCCTACGACCCGGTAAAATGTCAGACATTTTCCCTAAATCAAAAATTAGGCATTTCTTTACTGGAAAAATATATTAAAATATTCGAAAAGGAAGGTGAAGTTGGATGTGTAAAAAAATAATTCTATTGATTCTTTGCTTGATATTTTTAGGAATATTCCATACGGGTATTCTGGCAGATCAAAATCAAGAAAAAGAAACCTCAGTCTACCATGGTGCAGATTCTGTATTTAAAGCAGAGGGAGTCTCGGTGATATGGGGTGTCATCAGGGGTACTGACGAAAGTAACACCATGGTTTATATAAAGCTCGTTGCAACAGATAAGGCACGAGAGCATTTTAAATATTATAGCGTAAAAGCAACTGATGCCTTTTCTGATGCCGCACAATGGCTGGCTAAGGGTAAAAAATTACAGCCGGCAAACATGGTGGAGCATGCAAGAGAATTGTTTCAGACTTTAACGGAAAGAACGATTCTATTATATGGAGATATCGATCCGGAAAATGTAGAAAATGAAAAAGAATCTTTTTCTGTCTATTATTTAAGTTTACCCGATACGACACCGGAATTCACCGAACGGGAAAAAATGGAAAAATATTTTGTTGAAGCCCAGTCACGTCTTGAAAATGTTGAAACCACTGTCAAGAAATAACAGCATTATTATAAAAAAACCAAATAAAAAAAATGATGAATTCATGAAAAAATGCATGGGAAACTTGAAATATTGTATCAGTCGCTATTAGAGGGAAAAAATGATTTCATAGCCATTTTAGTTATGGGATGATGCGTTGATTTATGAAGCATTGAAATGAGGAAATAAAAAACTTAAGACAAAGACATATGATTGAAAATCATGATTTATTTCACAGCCTTTTTTAATCGCATTTTGGAAGAAAGATGACTAATTTCTTTAAAAGGATTTCGAAAGATGAAAAATGGTAAGGATTGGTTAAAAAAAAGTTTCCGGGAAATTGCACACATCGCGAAAGACCCTGTATTGTTATTCTTTATTTTAGCTATATTTACTTCTCTGTTTGTTTTCATTGTTTATCCGCTTTACAAAGTGATTATTGTCAGCGTTTTTTCAGAAGGCCATTTTTCTCTTATCATCCTAAAAGAAGTTATTTCTAATTGGTATTTTAGGCAGGGTCTATTTAACAGTATCCTTATGGGAGTACTTACATCGGTCTTTGGTACTGCTATTGGTTTTCTTTTTGCTTTTACCCTTGCGAGAACCGATATTCCCTTTAAAAAAATATTTCACTTGATTGCAATTATTCCTATTATCTCTCCTCCCTTTATTGGCGCCATGGCAATTATTATGCTTTTCGGTAATAATGGTCTGATCACTTCTTCTCTTTTAGGCCTTCGTAATTTTAAGATTTATGGATTTCGAGGTCTATTATTTGCTCAGGTGATTACCTTTTTTCCGGTTGCCTATATTACACTTCGTGGTGTGCTTGAATCAATTAGCCCAACACTGGAAGATGCTGCATTTGATCTTGGAGGTTCACGTTGGAAGGTATTTAGAAAAGTGACTTTACCATTGGCTATTCCCGGTATTGCCAGTGCTGTACTGGTTCTTTTTGTAGAGACTTTAGCTGATTTCGGCAATCCTTTAATACTGGCGGGAAGCAAATTTCCCATCTTATCCGTTCAAGCCTATCTGCAAATTACCGGAATGTATGACCTTCCCAAGGGAGCAGCTCTGGCTTTAATTCTTCTAGTTCCGTCGATTTCGGTCTATTTCTTGCAAAAGTATTGGGTTGCCCGTAAAAAATATGTCACCGTAACCGGAAAACCAACCACTTCGAGTCATAAAGTGATTAGCCCGGCAGTAAAATGGATTTTGTTTGGTCTGTGTGTTTTTCTCACCGCCATTATTTTATTAATTTATATCACCATTCTATGGGGAGCTTTTGCCAAGGTCTGGGGTTATGACAACTCGTTCACCCTGAATCATTTTCAATATGTGTTCAGTGTTGGTTTTAAGGCAGTGACGGATACATTGCTGATTGCAGCGACTTCTACGCCCTTGGCGGGTATTCTGGGAATGATCATTGCCTTTCTGGTTGTACGAAAAAAATTTCCAGGAAAAAATATGATGGAATTCACTTCAATGTTGAGTTTTGCAGTTCCCGGAACGGTTATCGGTATTGGATATATCCTGGGATTTAATAGCCCACCGTTAATATTGACCGGCACCTTTATCATTCTCATTCTGAATTTTATTTTCAGATATATACCGGTTGGCATTCAATCCGGCGTAGCCATTCTTCGCCAGGTTGATCCATCAATTGAAGAAGCAGCCATTGATTTAGGTGCAGATTCTCAGTATACATTTAAAAGAATTACACTTCCTTTGATGATTCCTGCTTTTTTTTCGGGATTGATTTATTCTTTTGTGAGGGCAATGACGGCTATTTCTGCTGCTATATTTCTTGTTTCTGCAAAATGGAACCTCATGACGGTTCAAATCATGTCTCAGGTGGAATCGGGAAGATTGGGAGCGGCCTCTGCTTTTAGTGTTTTATTGGTTGGTATTATTTTAGCTGCAATCATAGTTATCAGGTTTATCCTTACCTTGTTCTATGGTGGTTTTAAAGGCACAATGCTAAAGATTTAAAGGGGAGAATCATGAGCGTTAAATTGGTAAATATCAGTAAAGTATTCAAAGATCAGGAAGATGTTCGAAAAAGAGTAATAGCAGTTGACCACGTTAATCTGGAAATAAAGGAAGGGGAAATGGTTACTCTGTTAGGTCCTTCAGGTTGTGGAAAGACGACAACTTTGAGGATTATTTCCGGATTTGAAACACCGAGCTCGGGAGAAGTGTGGATTTCCGAAAAAATGGTAAACAATATTCCTCCCAATAAAAGGGATACTTCGATGGTTTTCCAGAGCTATGCTATATTTCCTCACCTTTCAGTTGCGCAAAATATTGGATTTGGACTGGAATTAAAAGGATGGAAAACAAAAGATATAAAAGTTGAAGTAAAGAAAATTATGGAAATCATGGAGTTTTCGGAGCTATACAATAGAAGGCCTGATCAACTATCCGGTGGACAACAGCAAAGAGTCGCTCTTGCCCGTGCTATTATTAACAAACCCAGTGTACTGCTCTTCGATGAACCGCTCTCCAATTTGGATGCGAAACTCAGAATTCAAATGAGAATAGAGATTCGAAGGATTCAAAAAGCATTTGGGATTACCAGTATTTATGTTACCCATGACCAGGAAGAAGCAATGACCGTATCGGATAGAATCGTTATAATGAATGAAGGTAAAATAATGCAGGTAGCCACACCCTTTGAAATTTATTCATACCCTGCCAATGCTTTTGTGGCTGATTTCATCGGACGCGTTAATTTTATTCCAACGAAAGTAAAATCAATTAGCAAAAAAGGATGTGTTGTTAATTTTGGAAACGGACAAAAAGAAATTCATCCCCATTATGGGGAATTTAAAACGGATGATAAAGTGATACTCATTGTTCGTCCGGAATCGATAAAAATGTCTTCCTGCGAGAAAGATAAGACCTATCCGATAAAAGGTAGAATTGATAAACTGGTTTACCTTGGCCCGACCACTGAATACGAAATCGAAGTTGACGGATTTAATAGAAAGATAAATGCTGTCATATACAATCCCATCGAAGAAGGATTTTTCCATGAAGGAGATTGGGTAAATATTGATTTCAATGCTGCTGCAACCCATATTCTTCCGGCGCTTGATTAAATATAATTAATATTTGGAAAATAAGTAAACTAACTAAAAAAAGCGCATATAGAAAATAAATAGGTATGTGAAAGGAGGTTGGTAACAAGAATAGCCTTTTATTTGAGACATTTTATATTATTAAAATAGGAGGATTAAGAAAATGAAGAAATTTTTTCTTGCGACTATGATTGTTCTATTGATCATGATGGGCCTTGGTGTGACTGCTGTAGCAGCTGAAAAGCTGGTCATCTATGCAAGTGTCGATGAGGGAAATGCAAAAAAAATATTGGATGCTTTTTCTTCTCAGAGTGGCATTGAGGTAGAATTTGTACATCTGTCATCCGGACCAGCCATGACAAGAATTACCGCTGAGGCGAATAATCCCCAAGCAGATGTCTGGTTGGGAGCACCAAGTGAAAACCATGTTGTGTTAAAAGAAGAAGGTTTAACGGTTGCTTATAAATCTGAAGCGATGGAAAAATTGGCACCAAGCTTCAAGGATCCTGATGGTTTTTGGCGTTCATTCTATATGAATCCAATGGCTTTAGCCATTAACACGGAAGCACTAGAGAAGGCAAATGCTCCAAAACCAACTTCTTGGGCAGATCTGTTAAAACCGGAATATAAAGAACTGATTCAAATGCCGACTCCTCAGTCTTCAGGGACTGCTTATGCAATTATCACTACCCTGGTGGCGGTGATGGGTGAAGATGAAGCTTACGAATATATGAAAAAATTAAATCCTAATGTTCAAACTTATACTTCTTCCGGAACCGGACCTTCCAAGGGTGTTGCTGTAGGGGCAGCTGCTATTGGAATACAATTTACGCCGGCTTTCTTTGAATTCATCGAAGAAGGTTATCCTTTGGAGGTCATTTTTCCATCAGAAGGTGTAGGATTTGAAGCGCCTGCTGTTTCCATTATTAATGGGGCAAAAAATATGGAATCTGCCAAGATTTTGGTTGATTGGCTGGTTTCCAAAGATGGACAGGATGTTTTATCTGCAGAAAAAACTTTCTTCTACCCGGTCATTCCCGAAGCAAATCTCTCAAAAGGTATGCCGGCATTTGCCGAGCTAAAGACCGTTGAAGTAGACAAACAGTGGGCAGGAGAAAATAAAAAGAGATTGGTGGAGCGTTGGGTTAATGAAGTTTTACCTGCAAAATAACCATACCGGATAAAATTTAGATGAAAGAGGGTTATCTACGCACCCTCTTTCATTTTTTTCTAAAGACAATGCCACTGGTTGCACCGGATGCTTTGATCGATACGGGGAAAGCATTAAAGTGTAAATGTAAGCTATTGAGTAACGATTTTTTAAAACGGGATGGCAGTAAAATGAATGAAAAAAACGACTATTTTAAAATAAATTATTTTTTAAGTAAATCACTGGATGAACATATGCATTTATTCAAGCAAATAAAAAAAGACAAAGTGCTCCAAAGTCAGTGTTTGGAAGTTGCAAATAAATTAATTAGCGTTTACAGGAACAAGGGAAAATTATTGTTATGTGGTAATGGAGGAAGCGCTGCTCAAGCCCAACATATAGCTGCAGAACTAATAGGCCGGTTTTATTTAGATAGGAAGGCTTTAGATGCAGAAGCAATGTCGGCAAATTCAGCTGCTCTAACAGCCCTCGCCAATGACTACCGTTACGAAGAAACATTTTCAAGACAAATAGAAGCAAAGGGGAAGGCGGGAGACATGCTGATAGCTTTTACCACCAGTGGTCAATCGAAGAACATTATCGAAGCGGTTAAAATGTCACACAAGCGTGAAATGACGACAGTTGTTTTGACCGGCTGGAAGCATCTGCCCCACCTTTTAAAATATGCGGATAACATTATTTCAGTTCCTTCAAAAATCATTCCCCGCATTCAAGAAGCGCATATTTTTATCGGTCATATTTTATGTGAATATGTGGAAAGAAAATTATTTACCGAAAAGTAGAATTGATTAAAATAAAAAAAGGGTTTTAAAAAAGTTTTATAGAATATAAATACAGATATTTTAAAATAATAATTAAGATGACAACAAAGATAGATGTATTGAGTGTTTTTATATATTTACCTGAAAAATAAAAATAAATGAGGAGGATTTCAGAAATGAAAAGACAATTTAAGTCATTACCTATTTTACTGATCTTGACCTTGGTTTTAGGCTTGCTCTTCTCACCTGTTTTTGCCGCAGAGACGACAACCGTTACTATTTTGCAGACTTCAGATCTGCATGGAAGACTTTATCCGCACGATTATGCTACCGATGAACCGGATAATGATACGGGATTGGCCAAAATTGCTACCTTGGTGAAACAAGAGAGGGCAATTGACCCGGATGCACTTTTAATTGATTGCGGTGATACAGTACAGGACAATAGCGCAGAATTATTCAATGATTTACCTATTCACCCCATGGTGGAAGGAATGAATCTATTGGGTTATGATGTCTGGGTAATTGGAAACCATGAATTTAATTTTGAAAAATCATTTTTGGAAAAAAACATTGCTACTTTTGAAAATGCAGTCCTTTCAGCCAATATCATCGGGCCGGATGGGGATTACTATGTAGAACCCTATAAAATTTTCGATGTCAAAGGAGTCCGGGTAGCTGTTATCGGACTTACTCCTCCGGCGATTGACCGCTGGGAAGCTAGTGCACCGGAACATTTTGAAGGGTTGACTTTCCCGGGGACCTTGGAATCGGCAAAAAAAATTATCGGAGAGATAGAAGGACAATATGATGTTCTTGTTGGAGCTTTTCATCTTGGACCTGAAGGGGAATATACCTATGAAGGTTCCATAGATATTGCTGAAGCCTGTCCGGAATTCTCCGTTATTTTTGCCGGACATGCCCATGCAAAATATAATGAAGTAGTAAACGGAGTGCATATTATTGAACCGGGACCATGGGGCTGGGCACTGGCCAAGGCAGTGATTGATCTGGAAAAAGAAGGCGATCAATGGAAGGTTACAGATGTTGCAACGGAGAATATTGAAACCAATCCGGTAGATCCTGATCCGGAATTTTTAGAAAAATTCAGATTTGTCCATGAAGAATCAGTCGCTGATGCCAATATCGTGGTGGGTGATATAACTGCCGATTTTATTACCTCACCGGATTACATCACCGGTGAAGCAAAAATAACTACTATGCCGACGGCACAATTAATGGATACTTCGGTTATTGATTTAATCAATGAAGTGCAGATGTTCTATACCGAAGCGGATGTTTCTTCGGCAGCCTTGTTCAATTTCGGCTCGAACCTGGTAAAAGGACCTTTCCGTAAAAAAGATGTTGCTTTTATCTACAAATATCCCAATACTTTGGTCGGTACCAAGATAACCGGTGCAAATCTGAAGAAATATATGGAATGGTCTGCAAGTTATTACAATACTTACGAAGATGGCGATATCACCATTAGTTTTAATCCTGATATTCGTGGTTACAACTACGATATGTTCTCAGGGATGACCTATGATATTAACCTGTCCAAACCAGCTGGCGAACGGGTAGAAAATATTATGATACAGGGATTACCTCTCGTCGAAACCAATGTCTACCGTTTGGCTGTCAATAACTATCGTTTCGGTACCTTATTGGGTCTGGAATGTGTTACCATGGATGACAGATATTATGACTCTTATGAAGTAATGCAGGATGCCGGTAGGATCCGCGCCATGATCATTAAATATGTTCAGGATGAAAAGGGTGGAAAAATTGCGCCTACGGTTGATAATAACTGGAAAATCACCGGTGTTGACCTTGATTCTCCATTAAAGGAAGTGGTTTTCGATATGGTAAGAAACGGAGAATTGACCATTCCGACCTCTGAAGATGGAAGAACATTGAATGTAAGATCCTTAAATATCTTTGAATTGATTGATGAGGGCATTCTAAAGATGACCACCTATGTCGTGGAACCGGGAGATAATCTTTGGGCTATTGCCGAAGAGTATGGAATGACCTGGGAAGAACTTAATGAATTCAATGACCTGGAAAATCCTAGAATGATCCGTCCCGGAATGGAGATTGTTGTACCGATGCCTTAAATTTTAAATATTAAGGATTTAAGGAGATGATTTTATTACTCTAAAATAAATGATTTCAATAAAAGCCCTTCGGTTTTTATGCCGAAGGGCTTTTTATTCAGAGAAAATAATTATTGATGCAAGATTACAATTTTTAATTTTTTTACTCCAAACTTTAGTAAAAAGGTTTAAATTTTTGTTTATCAACGTAAACATAATAAATCTCATTGCTTATTTTTTTGAGGTATATGTAAGTTTATAAAAAAATGCTTACCTTTTTCGCCTTCAAGGTTTACATTATTAGATCGAAAGTATTTAGCTTTATTTATTGGCAGATTATTGAAAAAATGGATTTTAATGATGAGATAAAATAAGTATTTTGAATTTGGAAAAAAATGAATGGAGGGGGATGTTTTTTGAAAGTTTCAGGTGTTTCAGTTTTTACCCAAGAGCATATTGAGATTGAGATAAATCAGGGAAAGATCAGCACAATTCGTCTACTGCCGGAATCCGATCAAACATTACCTTATGTTTCACCGGGATTTTTCGATTTACAGGTCAATGGTTATATGGGAATAGACTATAGTGCGGACAGTATCTCAGATGATCAGGTAAAGAAAATGATTTCAAATCTTGCAGTATCAGGAATTACGCAACACATTCCCACTATTATTTCCTCTCCCGAGGATAAAATTTTAAAAAATTTGTGCAGCATCTCCCATGCAATCAATGACTGTCCGGAGATAGAACAGGCTATTCCGGGAATACATATTGAAGGACCTTTTATCTCCCTGCAGGATGGTCCTCGTGGCTGTCATGATTCTGAATTCATCAGAGATCCTGATTTTGAAGAATTCTTAAAATGGCAGGAAGCTGCAGAAGGAAGAATTAAGATGGTGACTTTAGCCCCTGAAAAAACGGGAGCGATCGAATTTATAAAAAAAGCAGTTAACAGTGGCGTGATCATTGGATTGGGACATACCGGCGCTTCGCCTGAAAAAATTAGAGAAGCTATTTCGGCGGGAGCGCAATACGCGACTCACCTGGGAAATGCGAGTTTCCCTTCAGTTCCCAAGGTAAACAATTACATCTGGGAACAGTTGGCTGCCGATAAGCTTTTTGCAGGTATCATTTCTGATGGATTTCATTTGCCGGGCAGTGCCGTAAAAATAATGGCTCGGGCAAAAGGTATGGATAAACTGGTGTTAACCAGCGATGTTGCCTTATTGGGAGGACTTCAGCCCGGTGTTTACAAATGGGGAGAAATGCCGGTAGAGGTCTTTAAAGATGGACACCTTGGACTTTCAGGAACGGATCATCCGGTCGGTGCCGGATATCTTTTAGATTGGGACATTGCACATTTTATTCAATTTACCGGTCATCGATTAATGGAAGCCATCTCCCTGTGCACCATTAATCCTGCAAAATTAATGACTATGCCGCCTGACTATGGAAAAATTGAAGTGGGTGCACCTGCTAATCTTACTTTATTTTATTATCATTCCGGAGATAGCCGATTACGAATCGTAAGAACCTTGTGCGGGGGAAAGGTTGTTTATTGAAGCCGTTAAAAATTCAAATTAGGTCATATCATGTTTTTAGACATAAAATGGAAAAAAAGAACGTCCTGAGATTAGATGCGCGGCACTTTTTCTTTTCAAGAAAGATAAATATATTCATTCCATGGAGAGAAATTTTTTCAGTTTTTAATTTTAACTTTGCAACAAAGAAGGATTTTAAATAGTTTTCACGAATAAAAAAGAAAAAGAAAAATTAAATTACTTCCTTTCTTCAAGTCTTCAAGCGTATTCGAAAAAATTTATTTTTTTTAAGGAGTCATATATAATGAATTCAAATCCTATTGTCTGGTGGGAAATAGCTTCTCACGACGCAAAAAGAACGGTCAATTTTTTAAATGAGGTTTTTCAGTGGAAATGGGTGTATGATGAAAATACCGGCTGTTTTGATTTTCCTATTTTACCTAACAGAAGAAAATGTGCAGGCGGAGGGGTCTTTACCTTAAAAAAAGCAAAGCTCCCCTTTTTAACAATGTATATACAGGTGGAAGATATTGACCAAAAGGCAAAATTAATAGAAAAAGCCGGGGGATTTATCGTGGAGCCTCCTTTTGAAATTAGGAGGGGCACCCGAATTTGTCTGTTTAATGAACCATCAGGTGTTACTTTGGCCATGATTGAAAAAAAAGATGTATCAAGAATTGATTGATGTTGCATACAAAATCAGCGGAACAATTGCCTCTGATTAACTTACGATAAAGGAAGAAGGAGTAGGGGAAATGAAAAGGAAAGACAAAAAAATCCAACGGTACTTTTCCGTAAATTGGGAAGATTTTCACCGTGACAGCCGGGTTTTGGCCTGGCGATTACTGGAGACAAAAAAGAAATGGGAAAGGATTATTGCCGTTGCCCGGGGAGGATTGATTCCTGCTGCGATAATTGCCCGGGAATTGAATATACACTATATCGATACGGTTTGCATTTCCAGTTATACTTTGAAGCATCAGGGAGAAATGTCAATTTTAAAACGGATTGAAGAATTAAAAGATTATGGCGAAAAATATTTAATAATCGATGACCTGGTGGACACCGGTAAAACAGGAAAGGCAGTGCGGGACATGATTCCAAAAGGTTACTTTGCCACCGTATATGCCAAGCCGGATGGGCAACCGATGGTAGATACTTATGTCACTGAAGTCAGTCAGGATACCTGGGTGCTTTTCCCCTGGGATATGGAAATCACATCAAAATTTGTAACACCCATCATTGAACGCCACCAAAATGAAAATTGAAAAAATATAAAGTATTGAATTAAAATAAAAATAATTCAATTTTTTAAAGTATTAAGGAGGCATAAAAAAATGGAAAAAACAGCCTATATTGTATTGGTTTTGGTTGCAATTGCCTGGATCATTGCCTGGGTCATTGGTATGTTCCAAAATGTTTGGGTTGGCGTTATAGGACTTGTTACTCTGTCAGGTTTTGGTCTCCTATTTATTAAAGCATTAACCGAAAGGATAAAAAGCAGTAAAAATGATAAGTATTCGAAAGATGTCAAAAGATAAGGAGGGTGAAATATGTTACTAACCACTCAAGATCGTTTTTCGGATTATGATATTGTGGAGACTTTAGGGGTTGTAAAAGGCAATACCGTGAGGGCGCGCCACGCCGGAAAAGATATTCTGGCGGCTTTTCGAAATGTTGTAGGTGGGGAAATTGAGGAATATACTAAATTATTGGCAGAATCCCGTGAGCAATCCATTGATCGAATGAAACAAGCGGCCCAAAAAATGGGAGCTGACGGCATTGTGTGTATTCGATTTACGACGTCTTCCATTATGCAATCTGCTGCAGAAATGTTCGTATTTGGAACGGCTGTTAAATTGAAAAAGAAGTGATAAGTATTTTTGCTAAAATATATCAGTAAAGGCGGCAAAAGATTAATGATAATTGCGCGTAAAAAATATATGATTTTACTTTGTATCCTCATCATATTAAGTTCATTGTCTATTTTTGTGATGAGCGCTGAAAGAAGCTTTAAAATCACTGATTATAATGCGCAGGTAAAAATATTGGACAATGGGGATATCAGCGTCAAAGAATATTTCAGCTATACTTTTGATGGAAGTTTTAACGGAATTATCCGAAGTATTGGCACAAAAGGATCAGATGGGCTTAACTATTTTAAGGCTTTCGAATATTATCCAATGGAGAAGGAATTGGAAATAACTCAAAGCAAAGAAGGGGATATGCTGACCTATCGTATTTATGATAAATCGATGAATGAGAATAAGGTGTTTTTATTGGAATATCAATTGAGAAATGTAGCGACTTTGTATAACGACACAGCGGAGTTTTACTGGAAATTTTTCGATAAGACCAATACTTCACCCATTGGGCATATTCAAATCGAATTGGAATTTTCTGATAAGGTCTTGCCGGAAAATCTAAAAGCCTTTGGACACGGTCCTTCAAATGGAATAGTATCTATTGGGGAAAATGGAAAGGTGATTTATGAAGTTGATAGATTATCTGCAGGAGAGATGGTGGAAGCCAGAGTATTATTTCCAAATGAACTGGTACAGGAGAGTACCCGAATTGTGAAAGAAGATAAATTTACAAAGATTATGGAAGAGGAGGCAAGTTATGCAAAAAAAACCAAACGAGAAAACAGTATCAACATGTTTGGTTTTTTGCTGGCACCTCTCATATTTATATTTAATATCTTTTTTATCATTCGCGTTTATTACAAATATGATAAAGAACTTAAGCCGGATGTAAATTTTGATTACTACCGTGAATTACCCAGCAATATTTCTCCGGCAGCTTTAAGTAAACTGATGAGTATCCAGGGAGTCAGTACCCGGGATATTTTAGCTACCTTAATGGATTTGGTTCGTAAAAAATATTTAAAAGTGGAAGAAGTGTCTGTTGGAAGAAGAAAAAGTTATCAATTTACCCGTCTGGAGATGGAAACCGATAAACTTAAAAAACATGAAGAACATCTGATTCATTGGCTTTTTTATTCCATTGGTGACGGAAAAAGTGTTACCCTAAAAGAAATAAAGGATTATGCTAAAGCATCGCTCTCGCAATCTTCTTTTCGACTGAATTACAAAAAGTGGATAAAAAAAGTGGGAGATGAGTTCAAAAAATATCATTATTTTGGTCAATCGAAAGAAAGTATTAAAGTGACCTTAAAAGTGATCCTTGTCGAATTGGTAATCATCCTTTTGGTAGCTTTATCGGGAATACTTTTGGGTGGACAATGGTTTGCTTTTTTCCCGGCAATGTTTGTTGTTTTTTTTACCGGACCCATCCTGGTCATTTATGGGTCGATACTAAGAAAAAAGACCCGTCTTGGTATCAACGAATATGAAAAATGGCGGGCATTTAAGCGTTTTTTATTGCACTTCAGCAATATGAAGGATTATGAAATTCCCTCGATTGCGGTTTGGGAGCATTACCTGGTATATGCCATATCTTTGGGGGTGGCAAATAAAGTCATTTCGCGATTGAGAGTGGTGCTGAGTGACCAGCAGTTATCATTCAGGAATTCGACTTATTTGTATGCCATGACTGATAGAAACGGCCAGGTAAATACCCGCATGTTTAGCTCTTTTAGTAAATCCTTCAAATCAGCTTTTGTGACAGCAAGTCCTTCGAGTGGCGGAGGCGGCGGTTTTTCCTCCGGTGGCGGTGGCGGCGGAGGCGGCGGCGGTGCCGGTGCATTCTAATTGAACAATACAATGATTTGAAACAAGTATATGGGAGGTATTTATGAATTATCCGATATTATTGATTATCCTGGTACTAATGTGGGGAGTCCTACTCTATAATCAATTGATTACATTCAGAGGACGGGTAGACAATGCCTGGGCGCAAATCGATGTGCAATTAAAAAGAAGATTTAATTTGATTCCTAATTTAGTCAATGCTGTAAAAGGATATGCCAATCACGAGAAGGATACACTGGAACAGGTAACGACATCCAGAACCCGTTATTTATCTGCAAAAACTCCGGAAGAAAAACTGGGTGCCAATACTGAACTTACCGGTGCCCTGAGCAGGCTTTTTGCAGTTGCCGAAAATTATCCGGATTTGAAGGCTAGTACTAATTTTTTAGATTTGCAAAAACAACTAAAAGACACAGAAGATAAGATTGGTTTTTCAAGACAATTTTATAATGATACTGCCATGAAATATAATGTTGCCATCATGAAAGTACCCGCTTCACTGATTGCCGGATTCCTTGGCTTTAAGAGTAGGCCCTATTTTAAATCAGAAGGAGAAGAAAGAAAAAATGTTGAGGTAACATTTTAGATACTGATTGAATAAAACTTAATCCTGCTTACCTGAAATATGGAATTTCTGTTTCACGCCAACCTCTATCCATATTGAAAAGAAATGTCAAATGTTGATAAATCAAGATGCTTAGATAATTAATTTAAGTTTATTTATTTTATTCCACGTAAATTAGTGTCTACCTCCAGGTATCTCATCTTTTGATGGATGAATCAATGATTAATAAAGAAAAATTGGCTTTGCTTCTACCCGACGACTTGATTTCAAACCTGAAGAAGTCATCAAATATACACATTTGATTAGAAAAAACTTATTTCCCGGAAGGTAGCTCTTGAAGACATTGATTGTTTGAGTAAAGACTGGATGCTTTATAATGTGAAAGACGCAAAATAGATTACCGATTATTT
>Ga0272442_10004387_pt1 | contig 19341 bp, 8 predicted proteins | sample SSMForm2O_FD_200262 | JGI IMG/M metagenome (GOLD analysis project Ga0272442, IMG submission 200262) | Marine sediment archaeal communities from Little Sippewissett salt marsh, Falmouth, MA, United States - SSM-Form-2O | ecosystem: Environmental > Aquatic > Marine > Wetlands > Sediment ... | reverse complement strand
CAGCATCGGCATCCGTATCAGCATCGGCATCCGTATCAGCATCGGCATCCGTATCAGCATCGGCATCCGTATCAGCATCGGCATCCGTATCAGCATCGGCATCCGTATCAGCATCGGCATCCGTATCCGCGTCGGTGTCCGTGTCCGTGTCCACGTCCGTATCCGAATCGCCCTCGAGCTCGCACTGCCCTTCTGCCGTGCAGATCTCGCCCCAGCCGCACTCCCCGCACTCGTACCCGGGCAGAGCACCCGGACCGCACTCGAGCCCCAGGCACGGATCCGCGATCAGCTCCTCGTCACAGCTCGCAACGTCGCCGTCCAGGTCACGTGTCGAGTACGCAACGGTCACGCTGTCCTCGGCGCTCCCCACCGTGACCTGGATCGTCAGCGTGGGATTCCCCATCTCGATCGGCGTGCACACACCCACAACGTAATTGCTGTACGCCAGCGCCTTGACCTGACCCGACACACCCTCGAACACCGTCTCCAGCACCGACGCGTTCTCGGCCGCCACGAAGTACTCGGGCCTGCTCGCCAGCTCGGACAGCTTGCTCTGGTCGTACGCACCCGCGATGCCGATGGTAAAGATCGTCACCGACTCCGCCTCGGCGGCGGTCCTGGCGTTCAAGGCCAGGGTCCGCATCGCCTCCTCGTCACCCGCCTCGTGAGTCCCGTCGGTCAGGATCACCATCGAGCGCTCGACCAGCTCCAGGTCCCGACCCTGGTCCTTCACCTCGTCGAGCGCCATGATGTACGCGCCGTACAGGTTGGTCGTGCCAAGGCTCTCCCCGTTGCGCAGCTCCTCCAGCTTGGCGTGCAGAGTACCGCCGTTGTCCGTGAAGTCCAGCACCACCTGCGTGGCGTCGGTGCGGCCGAACACCAGGATCGCCACCGAGTGCCGCAGCGCCGCCTCGGGCTCGACAACCAGCTTGTTCACGAACAGCCTGGCCCCGTCGATAACGTCGTCCAGCACGTCGTTGTTGAAGATCGAGTCCGACATGTCCAGCGCCAGGATCGAGAACAGCCCGTAGTCGGTCGGTATCCCGGGCGCAGACGCCCCGCCGCCCTCCCCGCCGGCGCCAAAGGGCTCACCCTTCTCGTCGTTGAGCACGGTGACATTGTCCTCGGTCAGCGGCGGCACCGGGTACCCGTCGCAGTCGCGCACCCGGAAGCCCACACGTAGGCCCGCCGGCGGGATGATCGTGTGATCCACGCGGTCGATGTCCAGGCAGTCCACGTCGCTGTCCGTGTCGGTGTCCACGTCCGTGTCCGAGTCGCCGCCCGGTGAGTCGCTCTTGGTGCAGGCTGGCAGCGCCGAGGCAAGGGCGAGGAGCAGCAGAGGCAGCATCAGCGAACGCAGCCTCATGGAAGCCTCCGGAACGAAGATCGATCTCCGCAATAATACGGAAGAACCGGAAGATTGGCAACGAGCCCGGCGGACGCGAGGCGAGGATCAGGGCGACTGGCAGGCGTGCTTCAGGGCGCCATTGGCGCCGTCGCGATAGCTGACGTGAATCGTTCCGTTGCCATCCACCGCGATCGAGCTCCACGCTCCGCACGACGGGCCGGGATCCGCCACCTCGATCGCAACCGATCCGCTGCAGTCCGCGGTGTCGCACTTGGCGACCATCAGCCCGGTGTCATCGGCATTATAGAACGACATCACCGGTAGTCCGTTGCGCAGCGCGAGATCGCTGTAATTGCCGACGCTTCCGGCGCTGGCCACGGTCGTGATCACGTTCCCCGAGGAACAGGTGGCGTTGCCGCACTTGACGAGCTTCAGGTCGGCGTTGCCGCCGTCGTAGTAGCTGATAACCGGGAAGCCATCGGGACCGAGCACGATCGACGGAGACTGACCCACGCTGCCAGCATCGATGGTGTACGCCGTAGCGCCCGTGCTGCAAGATGCGTTTCCGCACTTGGCCAGGCGGAGGCCGCTGGCCTGGTACGCGACGGCCGGGAATCCGTCAGCGCCGACGGTCCCGTCGAGGCGTAACCCGTCCGAGCCGAGGCTGCGGTTCAGCTCCGTGGCCGAGGCGTAGCCGGTGCAGGCGGCGTCGCTGCACTTCAGCGCGTACAGCGCCGAGCGGCTGGCGGAGCGGAAGGCGATGACAGGGATGCCGTCGTGCCCGATTGCGATCGAGGTGGTCTTGCCCGTGTTGCGGTTGTCATAGAGCCGGGTCACGGTGTTACCCTCGGAGCAGGCCAGGTTTCCGCACTTGGTCGCGCCCACGCCGGTCATGCCGGTGTGATAGTAGGAGATCACGGGGAGACCATCGTCTCCGATGGCAATCGAGCACCAGATGCCGGCAGCCGGTATCGAGGTGATCGTCGCCAGGTCCGGACTGCAACCAGGATCTGCACACTTGGCCGCCTTGACGTTGCCAGAGGTAGCGTCGCTGTACGCCACGATTGGCAGGCCATCGGATCCGATGGCAATCGCCGTGTAGGTACCGACCGAGTTCTCCGGATCGTCGAGAAAGGAGAGGCCCCAACTGCCGGCGGCCCCGTCGCCGCAGAGTACTGTATCGGCTTCGGTCTCCTGCTCCGCCTCGGACTCTGGCTCGGTCTCCTGCTCCGGCTCCGGCTCTGCCTCTGCGTCCGGCTCGGGCTCGGGATCCGGCTCGGGCTCTGGCTCGGGCTCTGGCTCGGGCTCGGCGTCTGCATCCGCATCCGGCTCGGCGTCCGCATCGGCGTCGGAATCCGCGTCCAGGTCCGTGTCAGCGTCCGTGTCGGTATCGGAATCGGCATCAGTGTCCGCGTCTGTGTCAGAGTCAGCATCGGCGTCCGCATCAGTGTCGGCATCCGTATCGGCGTCCGTATCAGCATCGGAGTCCGCGTCCGTGTCAGCGTCCGTATCCACGTCCGTGTCCACGTCGGTGTCCGTATCCACGTCCGTATCCGAATCGCCCTCGAACTCGCACTGCCTTTCTGCCGTGCAGGTCTCGCCCCAGCCGCACTCCCCACAATCGTACCCGGGCAGAGCACCCGGACCGCACTCGAGCCCCCTGCACGGATCCGCGATCAGCTCCTCGTCACAGCTCGCCACGTCGCCGTCCAGGTCACGCGTCGAGTACGCCACCGTCACGCTATCCTCGGCGCTCCCCACCGTGACCTGGATCGTCAGGGTGGGATTCCCCATCTCGATCGGCGTGCACACACCCACAACGTAGTTGCTGTACGCCAGCGCCTTGACCTGGCCCGACACCCCCTCGAACACCGTCTCCAGCGCCGCCGCGTTCTCGGCCAGGACAAAGTACTCGGGCTTGCTCGACAGCTCGGACAGCTTGCTCTGGTCGTACGCCCCCTCGATGCCGATGCTGAACACCGTTATCCCGCTCGCCTCGGCCGACTCCTTGGCCGACAGCGCCAGGGTACGCAGGTTGGCCTCGTCGCCAGCCTCGTGCGTGCCGTCGGTCAGGACCACCATCGAGCGCTCGACCAGCTCCAGGTCCCGACCCTGATCCTTCACCTCGTCCAGGGCCATGATGTACGCGCCGTACAGGTTGGTCGTGCCAAGGCTCTCCCCGTTGCGCAGTTCCTCCAGCTTGGTGTGCAGAGTGCCGCCGTTGTCCGTGAAATCCAGCACCACCTGCGTGGCATCGGTGCGGCCGAACACCAGGATCGCCACCGAGTGCCGCAGCGCCGCCTCGGGCTCGACAACCAGCTTGTTCACGAACAGCTTGGCCCCGTCGATAACGTCGTCCAGCGCGTCGTTGTTGAAGATCGAGTCCGACATGTCCAGCGCCAGGATCGAGAACAGCCCGTAGTCGATCGGGATCCCCGGAGCCGACGCCCCGCCGCCCTCGCCGCCGGCGCCAAAGGGCTCGCCCTTCTCGTCGTTGATCACGGTGACATTGTCCTCGGTCAGCGGCGGCACCGGGTACCCGTCGCAGTCGCGCACCCGGAAGCCCACGCGCAGGCCGGCCGGCGGGATGATGGTGTGATCCACGCGGTCGATGTCCAGGCAATCCACGTCGCTGTCCGTGTCGGTGTCCACGTCCGTGTCCGAGTCGCCGTCCGGCGAGTCGCTGCTGGTGCAGGCCGGTAGCAGCAAGGCAAGGACGATGAGCAGCAGGACAGCAACTGGCGATCGTCGCGCCATGATGTCCCTCCAATCCAAAGAGACAACAGCAGTATAACGCCGGGGGGGCGGACCGAACAAGCCGAACTCAGTTCGCCACCAGCTCCTCACGCACGATGCGCCGCGTGTCGTCCGAGGTGTGGTACACGAACACCTTGCCGTCGTAGCGGATGAAGGGATTGGGCATGTCGTTGCCGCAGCCGCCGGACGAGCGGCGGATCGGGTTGCCGCTGTACCGGTCCCAGCTGATCAGGTCCTGGCTTCGCGCCAGACCCCAGGCGTACTTGTTGTACCCCTCGCAGGTGAAGTCCGTGTCCGCGCCCTCGTGGATCATGTAGTACCAGCCGCCCTGCCGCACCACGCGCGGCATGCTCACGTGCTTGCTCCAGCCGCTCTCGTCGTGACGCAGCACCGGGTTGCTGGCCGACTTCTGCAGGAAGCCCATCAGGTTGCCCGAGGCGAAGCCGATGTCCATCCGGTCTCCGCCGAGGGTGAAGCCGGCGTAGAAGGCGTAGAACCGGCCGTCGTCGTCCACGAACAGGCCGGGCGTGACCGTGGCGCCCTGGTCCCAGGCGCCGCCCCCGCCGTGGCCGATCAGCTCGCCGCGCGTGGTCCAGCTGATGCCGTCGTCGGACTCGGCCCAGTACGTCGCGGCCACGTGCGATTCCTCGTACACCATGTACCATTGGCCGTTCTGGCCCGCGACCGTGGCCGCCACCGAGAAGATGTGCCCCGGCTCGAAGGCCACCACCTCGCCGTGGAACTCGGGGAAGCTCTCGCCGCCGTCGGGTGAGATTGCGAGGCAGATCGTGGGGCCCTCGGGCCGCACGAAGCAGCGGTGGTAGAGGAAGATCGTGGTCGGCCCGATGTCGGTGCGGTTCACGGCGCAGGCCTCGCGGTGCCCGCTCTGCGGCTCGGGCACGGGCACCGGATCCTGGGTCACCGCGAAGTGGGCCTGGCCGGCCCACAGGTCGGCCAGGGTGGGTACGCCCGGTCCCTCGTCAATCTCGCCGTCGCAGTCGTCGTCGCGGCCGTTGCCCGGCAGCTCCACGGCATGGGGGTGCACCTCGGGCCGGCCGTCGTCGCAGTCGGTCTCCACGGGCCAGCCGTCCGTGTCGGCGTCGGTGTACCCCTCGAGGGTCAGGCGGCCCCAGGTGGCCTGGTCGTCGCCAGCGCCGACCCACATCACCTGGGTGATGCCTCCGTCCGGGTCGGTGATGAGGATCGTGAAGCCGAAGGACGCAGGGAAGCGCAGGGCGTGGTTCTCGGACAGCACGGATAGTGGAATCGCGGCCTCGAGGTCGTACCCCGCACCGGTCTGGACCACGGCGGCCTCAACCCCGGACGCTGCGGGCTGCTCCTCCACACCCGCGTCGTGCCCCTGGCGCCACCAGCGCGCGCTCTGCGGCTGGGCCGGGTCCGCGGTGAAGGCGAACAGGTTGTCCCCGTCGCGCCACTGCGTGCCCTGCCCTCCGTCGTCCAGATCGAGGAAGATTGACACCGAGTCCTCGTTCCACCACTCGCCCGCGGTCGCGCCGCCCACCGTGTGATCGTCGTCGATCACGCGCGCGGCCAGGTACAGCTGCTCCTCGTCCCACAGCAGGGCCACCACGCCCGAGCAGTCCTGGTCGTCGGTGATGCCGTTGTTGGAGCCGCCGGTCTGGTCCACCACTGACGGGGCCACGAGCGCCGCGTCCGCGCCTGACCACTCGCCGAGTGCGCCGTCCACGGCCACGCCCGCGGTGCGCCGGGCGGTCAGCGAACTGCCCACGCGCCCGTCCGGGAAGGCGTCGGTGTCGGTGTCCGTGTCGGTGTCCGTGTCGGTGTCCGTGTCAGCATCCGAGTCCGTGTCGCTGTCCGAGTCCGTGTCGCTATCAGAGTCCGTGTCGCTGTCAGAGTCCGTGTCGCTATCCGAGTCCGTGTCGCTGTCCGAGTCCGTGTCAGCGTCCGAATCCGTGTCGCTGTCCGAGTCCGTGTCGCTATCCGAGTCCGTATCAGTATCCGTGTCAGCGTCGCCCTCACCTCTGCTGTCTCCGCAGCCCGCGGCCAGCAACGAGACCAAGCAGCACAGCAGCAGACCGAGCCAGAGCGGGTATCGCATGGCGCCCTCCTTGAGCGCAGCGACGATACCACAGGTACCAGGATCGGATCATCCAGTATTCTCGCGGGGATGCTCCGCGCCCGGCACCCAAGGGCAAGACAATCACTTGGTTTTCAGCGACAGGAATGATAGCCTGCCCGCGCAAGAGAACAACTGAGGTACCGCGTCCGGGTCAATGGGGATTCCCCATTCCCGCGTGAGGAGGCGACCATGAAGCTCGCGAGGATCCTGCTCGCCGTGGGGCTGCTGGCGCTAACGTCAGCGTGCACCATGTCCGAGGAGCAAATCTGCTTTCCTGGCGAGACCCGGGCCTGCCCCTGCGGCGGTGACCGGCCAATGGGCGCGCAGTCCTGCGCTGCCGACGGCGGGAGCTGGGAGCAGTGCCAGTGCACCGGCGACGCGGATACGGACAGCGATGCAGACACCGACTCTGATGCAGATACGGACTCGGATACTGACTCGGATACCGACATCGGACCCGACCCGACCTGCACCGAGCAACCCGACTCCTGCGTCAGCAACGGCTGCGGCACGCCCTGCGAGCGCAGCGCGGACTGCCCCACCGACTTCGTCTGCCTGCTGTACCCGGGGATGACTACCGGGTACTGCACCCGGGCCTGTGACATGGCGAATGCCAACTGCGGCTGCCACTGGCGCTGTGGCCCGACCATGGGCGAGGGCGATCTGCCCCAGTACCTGTGCCAGATCGGCGGCGAGCCCTGCATGCGCGACGAGGACTGCGGCTCGCTTCCGCACGTGGCCTGCAACCTGACCGGCGAGGATGTCAACGAGAACGGCATCGTGGACATCATGGGCTGCCGCTGTGCGCGGCGGCAGGACCTGCCCCTGGACTGGATGGGCAGCATGCCCTGCGGCATTGGCCCGGCCTGCGGCTGCGGCGTGTGCATGGGGCCGCCGAGGCCGCCGCCGTACGATTCCGACGAGCTGCAGTGCCACGCCCTGTGCGAGACGGACGCGGACTGCGTGGGCGGCGTCTCCTGCACCTCGGTCCCGGCCAAGTTCGGCAACGACCCGGACATGGAATACTTCGACCTGTACACCTGCGCGCTGCCGCCGTGCCAGCGCGACGAGGACTGCGACGGCGATGACGTGTGCGGGATGGGTATCGGCATGTTCAACCTGGAGTGCGTGCCGCCCGCCGGAGTGGAGGGCGAGAGTCGCGTGTACTCGGGCGAGGCCTGTGATCCCGGCCAGGGGTCCGTCTGCTACAACGGGCTCTGCCTGATGTCCGGCGGCGGAAGCGAGGGCACCTGCTTCGAGGTCTGCGATCCGCTGCTCGAGGCCGCGGATCCGACCTGCCCGGCGGGCCAGAGCTGCACCGCGACGAAGATCGGCACCGGTGGGGATCCGGAATCGGTGACCTTCTACCTGTGCGCGGACGAAGGATGAGTCCGGGCGCCGCAACCCGGCTGCTGGTCGTGCTGGGCGCGCTGGCCGCGCTGCCCCCGGGCTGCAGCGTCAACGAGGAGCCCGAGACCGGCTGCACGCCGGGCGCCGAACAGAGCTGCGTCTGCGCCGGGGCAGTGCCCGGGACCCAGACCTGTCGCACGGACGGCAGGAGCTGGAGTACCTGCCGCTGCGAGAGCGGCGACAGCGACACGGATACCGACTCGGACTCGGACGCCGACACGGATGCTGACAGCGACGCGGACACGGACACGGATACCGATTCCGATACCACCACGTACCCCGAGCCGCCGCACGGCCTGTGCAGCACCGACGGCTGGTGCTCCCAGAACCCGGTGCCCCACAGCAGCGACTGGACCGCGATCTGGGGCGCGGACGCGACGCATATCTGGGCCCTGGCGCCGGGCAGCGAGTACGGCGTACGGCACGGATCGGTCCTGTTCTTCGACGGCAGCGGCTGGACGCAGCAGCACACCGCCCTCGACACCCCGCTCAACGACCTGGCAGGCGCGGACGAGGAGCACGTCTGGGCCGTGGGCGATGAGGGCGCGATCCTGTTCTTCGACGGCACGGGCTGGCAGCCGCAGCACAGCGGAACGGATCTGCGCATCACCGGGGTCTGGGCCGCGGATGCCTCTCACGCCTGGGCCGCGACCGAGGAAGGTCGGATCCTGTTCTTCGACGGCAGCCAGTGGAGCGAGCAGCACGGCGGCGTGGACACGCCGGTGCTCGATATCGTCCGGCTATGGGGACTGGACGCGAGCCACGTGTACGCCTTTGGCCGCGGCTCCGGGATCCTGATCTGGGACGGGCAGACCTGGACCCCGCACCATCCCTGCCCTGCCTGCTCCTTCGACTCGATGGCCTGCGCCATGTCGGGCGTTCCGTGCGGGATTCTCGCGATGTGGGGCGACGACGCGGATCACCTCTGGCTGGCGGGTGTGGCGGAGCACCCCATAGGCGGGCAGGACTTCGGCGGCTTTGTGCTGGCCGGAGACGGCGCCACCTGGCAGGCGCCGCAATGGCACGAGGTGCTGATCAACGCGATGTGGGGTGCGGACGCGGAGCACGTGTGGGCGGTCGGCGGGCCATTGGGCGAACCGTCCGAGGACGTTCACAACTTCGTGTCCTGGGACGGCGCGCAATGGACGGCAGGCGCGATCGAGGGCGCGTCGATGCTGCTCGAGGTCTGGGGAACAGGCCCGGACCATGTGCTGGCCGGCGGGCAATACGGAGCGCTGCACCGATGGAACGGCGAGCAGTGGTTGCGGCAGGACCGCAATGCGATGCCCAGCGGCTTCCTCAACGCGGTCCATGCCGCCAGGCCGGACCAGGTCTGGGCCGTGGGCCAGACCGACGACTACGAGCAGGGCCTGGTGCTCTATCTCGACGGCGCGGAGTGGAGGGAGATCGGCAGCTTCGCGGGCTTGAACGCCCAGGGCGTCTGGGCCGCGGACCCGGAGCACGTCTGGGTCGTGGGGTACGCGGAAGACGGCGGCCAGATCCAGTTCTTCGACGGCATCGAGTGGACCGAGCAGGGTGTGGGCGGCTTCGGGCTCTTCCCGTACGGCGTGTTCGGTCTCGACGCCGAGCATGTCTGGGCCTTCGGGCGGCATCCCGCGGGCTTCATGGGCACGATCATGTTCTACAACGGCGACATCTGGCGCATGCAGTTGGGCATGTCACCATCGGGAGATGTGACCGGCCTGTGGGCCGCGGACAGCGAGCACGCCTGGGCCGCAACAGGGCATGACTACAGCATTCCCGATCAGCAATCGCTGCTGTTCTGGGACGGCAGCACCTGGGAGCGGCTCGACCTCGGCGAGGGCGCCCCGGCCTTCGACCACGTGTTCGGCGCAGACGCGAGTCATGTCTGGGCCAGCGGAAGAGACGGGATGTGGTTCTGGGACGGCACGCAGTGGACAGCGGTCGCGCTGCCCGGCAGCCGGGACGACCTCGGGCGCGGCTGGGCCGCGGACGCGAATCACGTCTGGGTCCTGCCGGATTCGTACGAGCCGGGCCTGCTGTTCTTCGACGGGCAGCAGTGGTCGCAGCAGGATCCGGGCACGAGCCGGAACCTGCACGACGTGGTCGGCGCGAGGCACGATTTCGTCTGGGCCGTGGGCGATGGGGGCACGATCCTGTTCCACGGGAAGTGACTGGAGAGAGCAATGAGGAGCGCAAGGCTAACCTGTTCAGCAGTCCTGGTGCTGGCAATCGCGATGCTGTTCGTCGGCTGCGCGGAAGGCGGTGCAGGCGAGCACCACTGCACGCCGGGCGAGACGCAGACCTGTGTCTGCCCCGGCGGGCTCGAGGGCGCGCAGGTGTGCCAGCCGAGCGGCGATCGCTGGGGCGCCTGCGATTGCAGCGCCGGCGACTCGGACACGGATAGCGATACGGACACGGACAGCGACATGGACACGGACACGGACACCGACACCGACTCGGACACGGAGACCGACACCGGGCCGCTGTGCGAGGCCGGCGGGGTGTACGACGGCAGCTTCGATATCCGTAACGCCGCGGACCTGGCCCGGCTCTCGGGCTGCACCGAGATCACCGGCAACCTCGAGATCCGCAAGGCCGAGCTCGCCGATCTCCGCGGACTGGAGAGCCTGACCCGGATCGGCGGGGCGCTGCTCCTTGGCGGAAACACAGAGCTGGTCAGCCTCGACGGCCTGGACAACCTGCGCTCGATCGGCGGAAGCCTGGCACTGTACGGGTATTCCATAGGTGGCAATCCCGCGCTGGCCAGCCTGGCCGGCCTGGGCAATCTGGAGCAGATCGGCGGCCAGCTGGTAGTCCAGCAGGCGGACAGCCTGACCGATCTCACCGGCCTGGAGAAGCTGACCGCGATCGAGGACAATCTCTTGCTCACCAGAAACGCCTCGCTGACGAGCCTGGCCGGCCTGCAGGGCGTCGCGACCATCGCGGGAGACGTGAACATCACGACCAACGCGAGCCTCGAGAGCCTCGCCGGCCTGGAGGGGCTGACCGACATCGCCGGCGGGCTGGATGTTTCCGGCAACCGCGCGCTGAAGGACCTCTCCGGCCTCGACAAGCTGGCCGAGATCGGCAGCAGCGGCGACGTGATGCCGGGCCTCACGATCTCGTCCAACGACTCGCTGCAGAGCCTGACCGGCCTGGAGAGCCTGACCGCGGTCGTCGGTGACCTCCGGGTGGAGCAGAACCCGTCACTCGAGACCCTGGGCTCGCTGACAGCCCTCGAGTCGGCGAGCGGAGAGCTGCTGATCAGGGAGAACGCGGCCCTCACCACCCTGGGCGACCTGATAGCGCTGTCGCAGGCGTTCATGCTGAACATCGAGATGAACCCGGCGCTGGCGCAGCTCGGCAGCCTGGACAGCCTGACCACGGTCGAGTCGATCAACATCTTCGACAACGACGCGCTCCTGGATCTCACCGGGCTAGAAGCCCTCACCTCGGTGGGTGATCTGCATATCGCTGACAACGACGCCCTGCTCGCCCTGGACGGCCTGGACAGCCTGACCACGGTCGAGAATCATCTGGGCATCATCGGCAACCTGACACTGGCGAGTCTCAGCGGCCTGGACAGCCTCGGCGATGGCGGTGAGTGGCTGGAGATCCGGGACAACCCCTCGCTCTCCAGCTGCGACGTGGACATGCTCGTCGAGCGCCTGGTCGCGGGCGGCTGGACCGGACATACCGAGATATATCACAACGACGACCAGGGCGCCTGCCACTGCACCGAGCAGATCCTTGACGGCGACTACGAGATCGCCAGCGCCGAAGACCTGGCCGGCCTGAACGGGTACACCGCAGTCACCGGCTCGCTGTCAGTCCTCGACGCCACGGTTGCCGACCTCCACGGGCTGGAGTGCCTGGCCTCGATCGGCGGTGACCTGCGCATCATCGATAATGCGAGTTTGGCCGATCTGACCGGCCTCAAGACCCTGACCTCGGTCGGCGGCAACCTGCGCGTCGAGGGCAACACTGCACTGGTCAGCCTGTCCGGGCTGCAGGGTCTGACCTCGGTCGCAGGCGATCTGATGGTCGTCGACAACGACGCCCTGACCAGCCTGCGCGGCCTGCACGGCCTGATCGAGGTCGGCGGCAGCCTGCGGATCGAGGACAATGCCGAGCTGCGCAGCCTGCTGTTCCTGCAGGAGCTGACCACGCTCGGCGCAGACCTCTCGCTGACGAACAACCCGCACCTGCCGACCTGCGAGGCCGAGCATTTCCGCGACCGGCTGATCGCGGGCGGCTGGGCCGGGACCGCGACCATCGCGGGCAACGACGACCTGGCCGCCTGTCCCTGCCCCGACGCCGAGATCTGGCTCGGAGACTACCAGATCCAAAACGCCGAAGATCTTGGCGCGCTGTCCGGGCACTGGCTTGTCGACGGCGACCTGCGGATCCAGGGCTCCGATCTGACCGATCTGACCGGGCTCGAGTGCCTGCGCGTGATCGACGGCGACCTGATCATCGAGGGCAACTCCGCGCTGACCGGCCTCACCGGACTCGACCGGCTGGAGAGTGTTGGCGGCGGCGTGGCGCTCGTGTCAAATGATAGCCTCACGAGCATAGCAGCACTCGAGCGGCTGGTCGATGTCGGCGTCGGCGACCAGTTCGGCGGGTACTTCCCCTCCGAGACTGGCGACAGCCTGACAGTCGCCGGCAACACCCAGCTCGAGAACCTCGTCGGCCTGCAAGGACTGACCCGCGTGCCGGGCAATATCTCGATCATCGGCGCCGGCGTCGTCGATCTGACCGGCCTGGACAACCTCACCTCGATCGGCGGCAACCTGTCGTTCGGGTTCTTTCACCCGTACGGCGGATTCATCGGCAACCCGAACCTGGCCAGCATCAAGGGACTCGACCGGCTGACCCGCATTGGCGGGTCGCTGAATATCGTGGCCAGCCCACAGCTGCTCGATGTGGACGGTCTCGATGGGCTGACCACGATCAACGGCTCGCTGGTAATCGCTCAGAACGCGCACCTGGCGAGCCTGGCCGGGCTGGGCCGCCTGACCCATCTCGGCGGAGAGTGCGAGACGAGTTTCCCATACGGCTGCATCTTCGGCGGGTTCGCGATCGTGGACAACCCGGCCGTGTCCACCTGCGATGCCGAACGGCTGCTGGAGCGGCTGCGCGACGAGGGGTACCAGGGCGAGGCCATGATCGCGAACACCGACGACGAGGGTCCGTGCGACTGCGCCGGGCTGGTGTTCGATGGCGACTACGCGGTCGAGGACCTCGCCGACCTCGAGGCGCTCGACCCGTACACCCGGATCACGGGTAAGCTCACCATCACGGACACCGACCTGACCCGGCTGAGCGGGGCAAGCTGCCTGACCACGATCGACGGCGACCTCGAGGTCGGCAACAACCCGCAGCTCGAGCGCATCGGCGGGCTGTACAGCCTGACCCGGGTCAACGGCAGCCTGAAGCTCGCGGCCAATCCCGTACTGTCCGACCTGGCAGGCCTGGACGGCATCGAGACCCTCGGAGGCGATCTGCAGGTCCTTGACTGCGATGCCCTGCGCAGCCCGATCAGCTTGCGCAACCTGACCGAGGTGGGCGGCGGGCTGGCACTCGAGGGCAACCAGAGCCTGCTGCACCTGGCCGGCCTGGCGCAGATCACCAGCCTGGGCGGCGACATCAGCATCCAGGACAACCCGGCCCTGCCCACCTGCGACGCCGAGTACCTGCGGGACCGGCTCGAGCTGCGCGGCTGGAGCGGCGCGGCGACGATCTCGGGCAACGACGACGGCGGCGCCTGCGATTGCACCGGCGGCGTGCTGGTCGGCGACCAGTCGATCGACGGACCCGGACAGATCGACGCGCTGGCCGGGTACCGGGCGATCGTCGGCGACCTCTCCATCGGCCAGGAGACCGAGCTCGAGGATCTCTCGGCCCTGTCCTGCCTGACCGAGATCGTGGGCCAGCTCATGGTGCGGACCTTTGAAACACCCACGCTGACCAGCCTGGACGGCCTGCAGTCCCTGGCCGCGGTCAGCGGCGATCTGCGGATCGAAAGCAACCTGTTCCTGGAGAGCCTGGAGGGGCTCGACGGGCTGGAGCGGGTGGGCGGCAGCCTGCACCTGCACGACAATCATCAGCTCCTCAGCCTCGCCGGGCTGCACGGCCTGGCCCACCTCGGCGGCGACAGCATACGCATCCAGGAAAACCGCACGCTGCCCACCTGCGAGGCCGAGATCCTGCTGGGGCAGCTGGCCGCCGAGGGCTGGACCGGGGACATCCAGATCTCGAACAACGACGACAGCGGCATCTGCGACTGCCCGGAGCGGTTCCTCGAGGGCGATGTGGTGATCGGCAGCGCCGAGGACCTCGAAGCGCTGCTTGCGGTCACCACGGTGAACGGCTCGCTCTCGATCGTGCAGAGCGATCTGGTCGAGATCTTCGGGATGGGCTGCCTGACCGCGGTGACCGGCGATCTGGTGATCAGCGAGAACGCGGCGCTCAGACGACTCGACGGCCTGGGCGGGCTGACCGCACTCGGCGGGGACCTGACCGTGACCGACAATCCCGTGCTGGTGACCTGCCAGGCCGAGGAGCTCCGCGATCGTCTCGTGGCCGCGGGCTGGAGCGGCATTGCCACGATCTCGGGCAACGATGACGTCACATCCTGTGAGTGTCCCAACGGGACGTGGCAGGGCGACCGGTACATGATGGTTCAACACGAGTGGCAGCTCGAGGAGCTGGCAGGGTATACCCGATTCACCGGCGACCTGTTCGTCGAGATGCCTACATTCACCGACTTTGCCGGCCTGGAATGCCTGGAGGTCATCGACGGCATGCTGAGCGTGATGGGGGGCGGCGATCGAACCGGCGGAGGTCTGGAAACCTTCGAGGGGCTGCACAACCTGCGGGAGATCGGGGGCACCCTCGATATCGTCGAAAACTGGAGTCTGCAGTCCCTGGACGGCCTGCGCGGCCTGACCACGCTCCGTGGAGGCTGGCTTGGCATCTTCGCCAACAGCTCCCTGCCCACCTGCGAGGCCGAGGCCCTGCGCGACCGGCTGATCGCCAACGGCTTCACCGGCAATGCGGAGATCGGCATGAACGACGACAGCGGGACCTGCGAGTAGGAGGCGGTGATGAACGTGGTACGCAAGCTGCTGGTGCTCTGCATGATCGCGGCCGCTGCCCTGCCCGGCTGCGTCGGGGATGACTCGCCCTACGTGCGAAACGAGGGCGATGCGGACCTGGACCTCGATATCGACTTGGACACGGACGCCGATACGGACACTGACACGGACACTGACACAGACGCCGACACCGATACGGATACCGACACCGATACGGATACGGATACGGATACCGACACCGATACAAACACCGACACCTCGACCATTCCTGCCGGCGAGTACGGATCGTACTGCGAGCGCAATCGCGATTGCGATTCAACCAAGTGCCTGGTGGACCGCGAGTTCGATGTCAGCAACTGCACCAAGAACTGCACCACCGACGCCGAGTGCGCCCCGGTGCCAGGATGGACCTGCCAGGAGAGGTACCAGGAGTATGTCTGCGCGCCCTCCGGAGATGCAGACGTCGACACGGACATCGACCTGGACATCGACCTGGACATCGACCTGGATGTCGACACGGACACCGACACCGAGCCGGTGTGCTGGGATCCTGCAGACGGTGGTAACGGAAACTGCTACCTATTCTCCTACAGCAGCAGCATCAGGTGGGAGAATGCGCGCTCGCAGGCCGAATCCAGGACGTGGCAGGGAGCGCCCGGACACCTCGCCACGGTCACGGCACAGGCCGAGAACGACTTCCTCGTCTCCCTCGGAGCGTACCGCTCCTGGCTGGGCGGATACCAGGACAGAACCGATCCCTCGTACTCCGAGCCCGGCGGCGGATGGAAGTGGGTCACGGGTGAGCCGTTCGAGTACGCAAACTGGGATCAGGGCGAGCCGAACGAACACGATCCAGGGGAAGACTTCCTGGAGATATTCGAATCTGGAGAGTGGAACGACCAGCGAACGGACCGCTACTACGCCCAGGGCTACATCATCGAATGGGAGGCGGACGCGATGTGCCCCAACCACTGGGTGGGCGAGAACTGCGACATCTGCCCGAACAACTGGGATCCGGACCAGGACTGCGCCGCCTGCCTCCCCGGCTGGTCCGACGCGGACGGCGATCCATGGAACGGCTGCGAGTGCCACAACCAGAGCGAGTCCCCGGCCGGCGACGTGTGCTGCGAGAACGAATCAGGCCACGCCGAGTGCACGCGGGCCGACGGCCGCTTCGGCCCGTACCTGCTCGTGCCGGGCGGCAGCTTCTGGATGGGCTGCCGCGACGATCTCAACGATCCGCAGGCCTGCCACGCGAGCGGCCGCAGCCTGCCGCAGCACGCGGTGACAGTCCCGGCCTTCGGGATCTCCAAGCACGAGGTGACGCAGCTGCAGTACAAGCGTTTCATCGACGCCAGCGGACAGCCGGAGCCGCTCTGCGATCCGAACTGGGATCCCCAGCGCAGACCCAGCCACCCCGTGACCTGCGTCTCGTGGGACGACGCCCGGGCCTTTGCCGCCTGGGCCGGCGGCCGGCTGCCCAGCGAGGCCGAGTGGGAGTACGCGGCACGCGGCCCGATGGCCGACGCCGTTGCGTACGCGGCCTTCCCCTGGGGAGACAACACGATCGACTGCGAACTGGCCAACCACATCGGCTGCTCCGGAGATACCGACCCGGTGGGCAGCCACCCGTCCGGCGCCTCGCCCTTCGGGCTGCTGGACATGGCCGGCAATGTCTGGGAGTGGGTCGAGGACGACTTGCACGACAGCTACGACGAGGCCGGCCGGCCCGACGACGGCTCGGCCTGGGTCGACGAGCCCCGCGCATCGAAGCGGGTGTTCCGCGGCGGGAGCTTCGGCGATGCCGCCCAGGGCTGCCGCTCGGCCTTCCGCTTCGGCTTCGCCCCGAGCCATCGGGAGAGCGCCTTCGGTTTCCGCGTCGTCGTGAGCGAGGCCCGGTGATACGTAGCCTCGGGCTCTTCGCGGTCAACCAGCTCGAGTTGCCTGTGCCGCCTTCGCGCTGATCGCTGTTCTCAGTCGCAAATCGCGGTCTCGTCGTTGGACGAGGTCTCCGCGTTGCCGGTGAACCCGTTGTCGCGCAGTCGCTGCACGAACTGCTCCACCAGGCACAGCGGCAACACGGTGTTGAAGCTCATATCGAGGTACCCGCCGATGCTGTTCAGCTTCTCCAGGCCATCGAGGTTGGTCAGCACGTGGCAGTGGTACATCCCGAAGTTTCCGCCGACAGACTCCAGGTTGCTCAATCCCTGCACCGAGGTGAGATGCTCCATGAAGCCGAAGCTCAGGCTGCCGTCGACCTGCTTCAGGCAGCCGAGCGGTGCGAGATCGGTGTCGGTGGTGCTGCCGATGTTCACGTTGCCGGTGATGCGGGTGTACCCTTCGAGGTCGGCCACCGCGTTGCTGTCACCGGACACCGTGTAGTCGCCCTCGAGCACATTCTCCGGGCACGGACCGTCGCTGCCGTTGCCCGAACCGCAGCCGCCCGCCCAGAGCACAGCGCCGAGAATCCAGGCCGCACCGAGGATCCACTGCTTGTTCCGTGTCATCGTCCCCTCCATGATCCACATCGCTGACCGTATAGCATCACGGACACACCGCGGTCGAGTCGTTGTCCTCGATGACGGCCTCGCCCTGCCAGCCGAGTGCGCGCAGCCGGTCGCGCAGGGCCTCGGCCTCGCAGGTCGGCAGCAGCGGATTGCTCTTGATCTTCAGATCCGCGCCGAGGAACTCCAGGGTCTCCAGCTGCCGCAGCGTGGTCAGGCGGTCGTTGCGCTCGATCTGCAGGTAGCCGCCGATGCTGTGCAGGCGCTCCAGGCCGGCGAGGCCCTCCAGGTTGCTGTCGTAGCTGAGTCGCAGGAAGTCTCCCACCTTCTCCAGCGCGTCCAGGCCGCGCAGGTCGCGCAGCGGGTTGATCCGGGACACGATCAGATACCCACCCACCTCGGTCACGCTATGCAGGCCGCACAGCGAGCGCACGTACTTGCTCTCCACCGACAGGCTTCCGCCGATGCGCTCCAGCGCACCCAGGCCGGCGAAGCTCTTCAGATCGTAGGCATGGTTCATGTGGAGGTCGCCCTCGATTGCGCGAAGGCTGGACAGTCCGGTGAAGTCCTCCACGCCGGCGTTGCTCTGGAAGCGGAAATCGCCATGGATCACCTCCAGGCTACGCAGGCCCACCAGGTCGTGCAGGTTGTTGTCGAGCAGGCTCAGACCCTGGCCCGCCTCCCGCAGGCACGACAGCGGCTCCAGGCTGCTCACGTGCCAAATCTGGGCGTACCCGGTGTACGCGGTGATGCCGACGAAGCCCTGCAGATCCTCGTCGTCGTACACGCTGATGTCGCCCGTCCGGACGTTGTCCGGGCAGGGATCGCAGGGCGAGACTTCGTCGTTGCCGCTGATCTCGGTCGTGTCGGGATTCAGCCGATCGCGCAGCTCCTCGGCCTCGCAGTTCGGGAGCTGGGGGTTGTCGATGACAACCAGCTCATGAGCCACGACGTCCACGCTGCCGAGGCCATCCAGCGTGAACAGGGCACCGTTCCCTTCGATGTGCAGGCTCCTGAGCACGCCACCCACGCCGTCCAGGCCGCGCAGCGATAGCAGGGCGTCATTGTCCTCGACCGTCAGTTTACCCATCAGCTGGAGATTCTCGAGTCCCGACAGTGACCGCAGCCTCTGATTCGTCTTGATGTTGACTCCGCCGATGACGGTATGGAGCCGGTTCAGCCCACCGATGCCGTACAGCTCCGCGTTCGTGTCGATCGAGAACACGCCGCCGATGTGACCCAGCTGCCATAGACCGTCGAGCAATCGGAGCGCAGGATTTCCGCCGATGCGCAAGGCGCCATGCACGCGCTCGAGGTTGTCCAGGCCGGCGAGACTCACCAACCCTTCGTTGAAGCCGATGATGAGATCGCCCGTCACCTCGGTCAGGCACTCGAGGCCGCGGAGATCCTGGAACTCACCTTGTCCGATCGAGAGCCGACCGTCGACTCGCACGTACCCGGAGAGTGCTTGCAGGTCATCGGAGGAACGAATGTCGTAGTCTCCGCTCCACGTACCCAGTGCGCATTCGGGATTGAAGGGAGCCTCGTCCGAGTCGGAGCCTTCGGCTTCGCCGTCCGACTGCGGGCTGTCTTCGTCGGCGTCGGGTCGGACGTCGGCGTCTGCCGGGTCGAGCTCGGACACGAGTTCTGGTTCTGTCGGATCCTCGGTGGTCAGCTCATCCACGGACTCGGGGACCTCGGCGAGCGTTCTTCCCTGATGCGGCTTCACACCCTTGCAGGCCGGGATCACGGCCAGCGCTCCCAGCAGCAGCGAGTAGTGCATTCGCAGCTTCGGTGAGACGCTCCGCAACCGCCCCATCGCCAGGATCGCCTCCGCAGCTCGTCCTCAAGGCCCGGACAAGGCACCTGCAATGTACCGCACGCCCCAACCGAGAGCAATGCCTGCGCGCGCCCCCCCCGCCGCTGCTGCGCGCGCCCCGAGAGCAGTGCCAGAGACACCCCGGGGCCGAGTGGTCGCCCCCCTCCCTCCCGTTTGAACTCCAAACGTCCGGATTCCCGGACCCAAAATCCGGATTTCCGACGCTGACCCAAAATTGAATTCCGAAAAACCCAACCATTCCAACACGCCCCCGCTGGCACGAACCTTGCCCTTAGACCACACGGAGGTGGGGC
>Ga0272442_10004386_pt1 | contig 19341 bp, 13 predicted proteins | sample SSMForm2O_FD_200262 | JGI IMG/M metagenome (GOLD analysis project Ga0272442, IMG submission 200262) | Marine sediment archaeal communities from Little Sippewissett salt marsh, Falmouth, MA, United States - SSM-Form-2O | ecosystem: Environmental > Aquatic > Marine > Wetlands > Sediment ... | reverse complement strand
ACTGAAAATTGGCTCAAAGATGGATTAAAAGATAGAGCAATTACTAGAAACATTAATTGGGGCGTAAAGGTGCCTGTAAATGGATTTGAAGATAAACGGATTTATGTATGGTTTGATGCAGTTACCGGCTACCTTTCAGCTAGCATTGAATGGTCTAAAAGAAAAGGACAGCCCAAAAAATGGGAAGAATGGTGGAAGAACCCTGAGGCGAAACATTACTATTTCCTAGCAAAAGATAATATCCCTTTTCATAGCTTAATTTGGCCTTCAATGATAATGGGCTACAGAAACAATTTGAATCTTCCTTATGATATTCCAGCAAATGAATATCTACGTTTAAAAGGCGAGCAATTCTCAAAGAGCAGGGGAAAAGCTGTATGGGTTCCAGATATGCTTGAGAAATTTGATGTTGATGCAATTCGTTATTATATCTCAATAAACATGCCTGAGAATAAGGATACAAATTGGATGTGGGATGATTTTGTAGCAAAAAACAATGATGAACTTGTTGGAACCTATGGCAATTTCGTACATAGAGTTATTACTTTTACCCATAAAAACTACGGTGAAATTCCAAAATTGGGCAAACTTGATGATCTAGATAAAAAGGCAATTAAAAAAATTAAGGAATTATCAAAAGAAGTAGCAGAATTAATTGATAAATGTAATTTCAAACAAGGGTTAAGAGCGGGTATGAATCTTGCCCAATTTGGTAATTATTATTTTGACCAAAAGCAGCCTTGGAATCTTGTAAAAACCGATAAGGAAGCATGTGGAACTGTTCTACATATTTGTATTAAAATTGTAAATGCTTTAGCTGTTATATTAGCACCATATCTTCCTTTTTCATCTGATAAATTATGGAAAATACTTGGTCATAAGGATTCTATTCACAAGCAGGATTGGAGTTCTGCTTTTGAAGAATTAAATATTGGATTAAAACTTGAAAAACCAATGCCATTATTTAAAAAATTAAATTTGGAGGAAATTGTTATGGAAGAAGAACCATTCTCAAAGCTTGATTTACGTGTAGCAAAAGTCCTTGATGTTAGAGACCATCCTAATGCAGATACACTATATATGCTTCTATTAGACCTTGGAAAATTAGGAAAAAGAGTAATAGTTGCAGGAATGAAACCGCATTATTCAAAGGAGGAAATGAAGGGTAAAAATATTGTAATTGTCACAAATCTTAAACCTGCAACAATTAGAGGTGTTAAATCTAATGGAATGCTTCTTGCAGCTGATGACGGAAAAGTAGTTTCTCTTTTAAATCCTGGAGATTCAATACCTGGCTCTGAGGTTTTTGTTGAGGGTATTTCAAGAGAACCTGATAAAATTCTTGAGTTTGAGGATTTCAAAAAAGTAAGTATGATGATAGACGAAAAACAAAAAGCAACTTATAAAGGAAAAGCATTACGGGCTGAAAAAGGAGATGTAATATCAGATAAAAAGACTGATAAAGGAGCAAAAATTCTATAAAAAGGGGAGATTTTATGAGCATTGTAACTGAAACAAATTTACCATTAAAGGCATTTAAAAAAGGAAAAGTAAGAGACGTTTATGATGTAAATGATAAACTTCTGCTCATTGTAACAGATAGAATATCAGCTTTTGATTTTGTTCTTCCTGAACCAATTCCAAACAAAGGAATTTGTTTGACACAAATATCAAAGTTTTGGTTCGATTATTTTAAGGATACAGCATTAAATCATGTTATTTCTGCTGATATCAGTGAATTTCCTGATGAACTGAAGGAATATACAGATATTCTAAATGGAAGAAGTATGCTTGTTAAAAAAGCAAATGTTTTTCCTATTGAATGTATAGTTCGAGGTTATATTTCTGGTTCTGCCTGGAAATCATATCAAAAGGATGGAACAGTTTGTGGTATAAAACTGCCAGAAGGGCTTAAGGAATCCGATAAGTTTGATGAACCATTGTTTACTCCTTCTACAAAGGCTGAGTCAGGTCATGATATAAATATTTCATATGGTGAAATGAAAAAACTGATTGGAGAAGAGGATGCAGAAAAAATAAAGAATTTATCTCTTGAGCTTTACAAAAAGGGAGCAGAATATGCACTTAAAAAAGGGATAATCATTGCAGACACAAAATTTGAGTTTGGAAAAATTGATGATAAAATAATCATTGTAGATGAAATTCTAACTCCAGATTCATCACGCTTCTGGCCTGCTGATAAATATGAACCTGGAAAGTCTCAACCAAGTTTTGACAAACAATATGTTAGGGATTATTTGATTAGCACTGGCTGGGATAAAAATTCTAATCCACCAAATCTTCCTAATTACGTTGTTGAAGAAACTCAAAATAAATACAAAGAGGCATTTGAGAAAATAACCGGGGAAGAATTTAGTTTTTGAATTACAAGAAATAACGATATATTTGGATATATTTTTAAATATTGAAAAATATATATTCTAACCTTCAATAACAGGTGAACGCCAATCATAACCCGGTGTTCTTAATCCAATCTTTGGAATCAAGGGAGCCCTTATCTTATGTTGATTTTTAATCCTTAAATTTTTAATTCGTAAAACCTCAGATTTTTCAGTTTCTAAAATCTTTGAGATTTCATTTATATCAATCTTTTTTTCCAACCCAACGAGTATCTTATCTAATAACTCATATGGAATTTTCAATTCTCCCTCATCAGTTTGATCATGCCAAAGACCACCAGATGGGGGCTTAGAAATAATTTCCTTTGGAATTTTTAAAAACTTTGCAAGTTCCCAAACCTGAGTTTTATAGATATCACCAATTGGCATAATGTCAACACCGCCATCTCCATATTTAGTGTAATAACCAACCAATAGTTCAGATTTATTTGATGTCCCGCAAACTAGATAGTTTTTCATATTTGCATATTCAAATAAAAGAATCATTCTTGCTCTAGCCTTTATATTAGCCAGTGCAAATTTATCAGGTTTTATAATTGATGTTTTAGAAAAAGAATTAACAACTTCTGAAATATGCTTTTTTTCATATATAAGATCGAATTTCTTTACAATCAAATCAAAATGTTTTTTATCAATCTCTGGGGTTGTTTCTTCAGGTAGAAAAAGACAGCAGACATTATTTTTACCAATAGACTCCTTACATAAAAGAGCAGTAACAATTGAATCAACACCACCTGATAGACCAAGAACAATTCCTTTTGCTCCCGAGTTTTTTACATATGTCTTAATAAAATCCTTAACAATAGTAGTAACTTCCTCTAAATCAATTGTAAGGTCAATATCCAATATTACCACCAATATTAAATTCTATTTTTTCAATTCTTTATATATTGACTTTCCATTTGAATCAATTGAAACAACAAGTGGTCCAAATTCCTTTACCTTGAATATCCAAGCTGCTTCAGGCATACCAAGTTCTTCAAACCAGTAAACACCTAAAACTTCTTCAACTTTATCTGCGGCAAGAGCACCTGCACCACCAGTATAAGCAGTATAGACTCCAACATATTTTTTAAGTGCTTTTTCAGTTCTTTCACCCATACCACCTTTACCAATGATAAAATCAACACCAAAATTTTCAATAAACTTATCCTCAAAAATTTCCATACGGCTGCTTGTTGTAGGACCTGCTGAAACAACTTGCCATTTGCCCTCTTCCATTTTCATAAGAGGACCGCAATGAAATAGCCCCATCTCAGATGGATCAAAAGGTAAATTTTCTTTTCCTTTCTCAAGCATCATGAGGTGAGCTTCATCACGAGCTGTAAATATCTTACCAGTCACATAAACAATATCGCCGATTTTCAACTTTTTAATTTCTTCTTTTCCTGCTGGTAAATTGAGATGATATTCCATTTATTTCACCTCCCAGCTTCCATCCGAATGAATTATCATATGGGCCCTTCTATCAGCCCAACATTGCACAGAGATACCAACGGGAAGACTTGCTGGATGCCGGTGTGCTTTTTCAATGTGAACATCCAAGACAGTTGTTTTTCCACCAAGACCCATTGGACCAATACCACTTTTATTTATACGTTTTATTAATTCCTCTTCCATCTTTGCAATAGCCAAATTTTTATTTCGGTCTCCAACAGGTCGCAATAAAGATTTCTTACCAAGTTTTAATGCAAGATCAGCACCACCGCCAATACCAACACCTACAACAGTAGGCGGGCATGGATTTCCCGCAGCATTTATCATTTCTTCAACAACAAAATCCTTAACACCCTCAAGACCAACACCTGGTTTTAGCATACCAAGTTTGCTCATATTCTCGCTTCCCCCTCCTTTCGGAAAAGCTGTAATATATACATCGCTTCCTTCAGAAAAATCCCAAGTTATATAAGGTACTTGATCACCAGTATTATCCTTGTGATTTTCTCCAGTGAAAGGATCTACTGTATTAGGACGAAGGGGAATTTCAATTGTTGCTTTTTTTACAGCATCAGTAATCAATTCCTTTAATTTATTAATCTCTGGAAAACCTATACCAATATCAACAAAAAAGGTTTGAATTCCAGTATCCTGACACATAGGCCGTTTTGTCTTTTTTGCAAGTTTAATATTTTCAAGAATTGCCTCTATCTGGGTTTTTGCTACACCCCTTTCTATTTTAAGTGCGTTTTCAAGAGCCCTTATAACATCACTTGGCAGTTCAGTTTCTGCTTTTTTAATTAATTGAACTATTCCACCCTTAATATCTTCGAAATCCATTTTTTCACTTTCCCAGGTTTAAAAATGTTGTTTTTCCTCCCGATGATTCCGCGACTAAAATGGTTAATCAATATTTAACAGTTATTAAGAAAAAAAAGAAAAAAAGATTATTTTGCTTTACCAATCTCATCTACTGCTTCAGGATTTGCTAGTGTTGAAATATCCCCAACCTCTTTACCAAGTGCCTTTGATCTGATTACTCTTCTCATTATTTTTCCGCTACGGGTTTTTGGTACGTCAGTTACAAACCATATTTCATCAGGACGGGCAATCTTACCCATTTCATTACCAACATGGCTTCTAAGTTCCTCACGAAGTTTATCACTAGGAGCAATATTTCCTTTTAGTACAACATAGCTAGTAATAGATTCTCCTTTTAGTGAGTGAGGCTTACCGATAACTGCTGCTTCGGCAACAAGTGGGTGACTAACAAGTGCAGATTCAACTTCAGAATTACCAATTCTGTGACCTGAAACATTCAAAACATCATCTGCTCTACCCTGAATCCAGAAAAATCCATCATTATCAATACGAGTTACATCTCCAGCTAGATAAAGATCTTTGAATTTTTTCCAATATGTTTCCTTATAACGCTCTGGATTTTTATAGATACCCCGAAGCATTCCTGGCCATGGATGAGTAAGGACCAGGTTTCCACCTGCGTTTTTCACCGATTCACCTTTCTCATTTACAACATCTGCCCCAAGACCAGGTAGTGCTCGAGTCGCAGAACCAGGCTTTAGAGGTGTAATAGGGAGTGGTGAAAGCATAAAATGTCCTGTTTCAGTTTGCCACCATGTATCCATAATTTGACAGTTTTCATTACCAATATTCTTATAATACCACATCCACGCTTCAGGATTAATTGGTTCACCAACGGATCCGAGAATTCTAAGTGTACTTAAGTCATGCTTTTTTACCCAATCCTCACCATATTTCATAAATAATCTTATACTTGTAGGTGAGGTGTATAGTTGTGTAACATTATATTTTTCTATTAATTCCCACCAACGATCAGGTTGAGGGTAGTTTGGAGCACCCTCATATAAAACTGAGGTTGCACCAAGAATTAAAGGAGCATATACAATATAGGAGTGTCCTGTAATCCAGCCAATATCTGCTGCACACCACCAAATATCCTCATCTTTCATATCAAATACCCATTTGAGAGTGTAAGCAGTTCCTACTGCATAACCTCCATGAGCATGAATAATACCTTTAGGTTTGCCTGTTGTACCTGAGGTATATAAGAAAAATAGAGGATCATTTGCATCAAGCTTTTCTGTTTTGCAATCCTTTGGTGAATCAAAAATAAGGTCATGCCACCAAACATCACGACCAGCAGTCCAAGGAACACCATCACCAGTTCTTTTGCAAACAATTACATTTTTTACACTAGGTGCCTTTTCTAAGGCAACATCAGCTTGTTCTTTTAGATATACTCTTCTACCACGTCGCCAAAACCCATCACATGTAATTACTGCTTTTGCCTTACAATCATTAATTCTATCTCTAAAAGCAAGAGCGCTAAAACCTGAAAAAACAACCGAATGAATTGCACCAATCTTTGCACAAGCAAGCATAGCAATTGGCAATTCGGGAATCATCGGAAGGTATATTCCTATTCGATCGCCTTTCTTTATTCCAATCTTTCTTAATGCGTTTGCGAGTTTATTTACCTCAATATAGAGATCATTATATGTATATTTTTTAACATCTCCAGGTTCACCCTCGAAAATAAAAGCAACCTTGTTTTTTCGCCAACTTTTTACGTGTTTATCCAGCGCATCATTTACAATATTATATTTTGCGCCAACAAACCATTTAACCCATGGAGCATTCCATTCGATTAATTTGTCATAAGGTTTGTACCACTCAACTAGTTCTTTTGAAATTTCTTTCCAAAACCATTCCCAGTTTTCAGATTTTTTGTGCAATTCTTCAAGAGTTTTAATACCGTGATCATCCATCCATTTTTTTACATTTGTCTGATTCACGAACTCTACTTTTGGTTTGAAAACCCTTTTTTCATCAAGTAATACTGAAATATTTTCTTCTGACATTTATTTTCCCCTCAAAATTCCATATTATAAATATCAATAATTATAATTTCACAAATCCCCTGGAAAAGCACCTGTTAGTAAAGCATATTGTTCAAAGTCTTCTACAAAATCAAATCCCTTATCTGCCTCACTATCTGGTAACTTTCTTTTCGAATCTAGATATTTTTTTTGTTCTTCGATTAACTTTTCAAGTGGTGCGAATCTTTTAGCTTTTACAACTGGATAAAAGGATGCTCTATCTACTCCATCCATAGTCCTAATCTTTTCTCTTAAAAAGTTATTTACTGTTTCTCTTGAATCAGCAGCAACATTAACAACAATATCTTCATCACCAAGAGAATATGAAACATAAATTGGAAATAGATTAAAAGGATATTTGTAGCTTATCAAATAATTATAGATGTTCTTATAATTTTTGGGATGGGTATAAATTCTGATAATAAATCTTTGAACATTTTCTGGTTTCTTTTTTGGTATTTGGAAAAATACAGGTTTCATAAGTGATATTGTCTTTGTATGATGACATTCATCAAAATCCGAAAGAGTTTCAGTTAGGAAATGAGCAATATTACTTGGATCTTTTACATTGAATATAACACCAACACTCATCATACCCTCTGCTTGAGTCGCATATAGTGGTGTTGCCCCTTTCGAGGTTTCTTTTGCAATTACATTTTCAACATAATGCCAAACCCTATTTAGGTCTGTTTTTGGAAATAATCTTACTATCATCATCATAGGTTTTTGCCTCCTTACACGGGGTTGCCTGAATATTCTTTTAATATAAGAATTTTTCCTTTATAAAAATATAAAATTTATAGAGTTAATTTACAAATAATTTAAGTATTAAATTTATATTACCCTAAATACCTTATAATAAATATTTATTGTATGGGGAGGTCTATTCATATGGGAAAAGGAATAGTTCAGAAGATTTTAGAAAAACATATAGTTGAAGGTAAATGGGAACCCGGTAAAGAAATTGCTATCAAAATTGATCAAACATTAACACAAGATGCCACAGGTACCATGGCTTATCTTCAGTTTGAAGCAATGGGTGCAAAAAGCGTTAAAACAGAGCTATCTGTTAGTTATGTTGATCATAATACTGTCCAAATTGGTTTTGAAAATGCTGATGACCATAAATATTTGCAGAGTGTAGCAGCAAAATATGGTGTTATATATTCGCGTGCAGGTAACGGTATTTGCCACCAGGTACACCTAGAACGTTTTGGAAAACCAGGCAAAACACTTCTTGGTTCTGATTCTCACACTCCAACTGGAGGTGGAATCGGGATGGTTGCAATTGGTGCTGGTGGTCTGGATGTTGCTGTTGCAATGGCTGGTGGACCATTTTATCTTGCTTGCCCTAAGGTAATAAAAGTCAATTTGAAAGGTAAACTTAAACCATGGTGCGCAGCAAAAGATGTAGTTCTAAAGATGCTTGAAATATTTACCACAAAAGGAAACGTTGGATGTGTCTTTGAATATGGCGGAGAGGGGGTTAAAACACTTTCTGTCCCTGAAAGAGCAACAATTACAAATATGGGTGCAGAATGCGGTGTTACAACCTCAGTATTTCCAAGTGATGAAACAACAAGGGCATTTCTAAAAGCTCAAGACCGGGAAGATGACTGGACTGAACTTACTGCAGATTCAGATGCAGAATACGAAAAGGTAATTGATCTAGATTTAAGTGAAATTGTACCTTTAACAGCATATCCTCACAGCCCAGGAAATATTAAAACAGTAAAGGAGCTAGAAGGAATGGAAGTTGACCAGGTTTGTCTTGGTAGTTGTACTAATTCTTCTTATAAGGACCTTATGAATGTTGCAAAAATACTAAAGGGTAAGAAAGCCCATCCAAATGTTAGCTTTGTAATAGCACCAGGTTCAAAACAGGTTCTTGAAAATATTACAAGAGATGGCGGATTAACTGACCTAATATCAGCAGGTGCTCGGATTGCTGAATCAGCGTGTGGATTTTGTATTGGTAACAGCCAATCACCAAAAACAGAAGCTGTATCATTGCGAACAAGCAACAGAAACTTTTTAGGAAGATCAGGAACAAAAAGTGCACAGGCATATCTTGTAAGTCCTGAAACAGCTGCAGCAGCAGTAATTACAGGCAAAATGACAGATCCTCGTGATCTTGAGAAGAAGGGAATAAAATATCCAGATGTTCAGATGCCTGACAAATTCTATATCGACGATAGCATGTTTATCTATCCACCCGACAGTCCAGAGAAAATAAAAATCTATCGTGGGCCAAACATCGGTGATCCCCCAGCAGCACTACCATTACCTGATTCAATTACTGGTGAAGTAACAATTAAAGTTGAAGACCAAATCACAACTGATCACATAATACCTGCTGGAAGTAAGATGAAGTATAGATCAAACGTTCCAAAATATTCTGAATTCTTGTTTGAAGTAGTTGATTCAAATTTCTATGAGCGAGCAAAAAAGATACGTGACAGTGGAAAATCAAATATCTTTATCGCAGGTCTTAGTTACGGACAAGGTTCCTCAAGAGAACATGCAGCACTTTGTCCAATGTTTATGGGTACAAAGGCAGTTATTGCAAAATCTTTTGAAAGAATTCACACAGCAAATCTCATCAATTTTGGTATACTTCCATTAACGTTTAAAAATGAAGATGATTACAACAAAATTGAACAAGGGGATGACTTGGAAATTCCAAATATAAAGAATGTTATCAAAAATGGAGAGGCTTTGAAAGTTAAAAACAAATCAAAAGGAGTTGAGTTTGAGGTTGATTATAATCTCTCAGATAGGCAACGAGAGATTATACTTGCAGGTGGTACACTTGCATATATGAAAAATAAAGCTTAAAAAAAGAGGTAGAAAAAATGGCACAGAGAGGAATAAGAGAATATAATGGGAAAAAAATGCTTGCAAAATACTGGTCAGAGTATTTTGGAAAAAGCTTTAGTTACCCAGGTAAAATTGTCCTTGTTGATCCAGATACTAAACTTGATGATCTGCCAAAGAAATATAAATGGCTAAAAGACGAAAAGCTAGTTGTAAAGCCAGATCAGCTATTTGGAAAACGAGGTAAACATGGCCTAATAAAGGCAGATGCGACCTTTGCAGAAGCAAAAAAATGGATCAAAGAGCGTATGAACAAAGAAACAACTGTTGGGAAAGTAACTGATAAATTAACTCATTTCATAATCGAACCTTTTGTTCCACACAAAGGTGAGTTCTATGTTGCAATAAAAAGCAACCGTGATGGAGACACAATCTATTTTTCAAATCATGGTGGAGTTGATATTGAATCAGTTTGGAAAACAGTTGCAGAAATCCTAGTTCCAGTTGAAGGAGACATCGGAAAAATGAATATCGAAAGCAAACTTCCAAAAGATACACCTAAAGAACATAAAAAGATGTTTGCAGAGTTCATCAAAGGTCTTTTTAACTTCTATCGCGAGCTTGGATATGCATATCTAGAGATTAATCCATTTGTTGTAACTGGTAAAAACATAGTACCGCTTGATTTGGTGGCAAGAATTGATGACACTGCTCATTTTGAATGTAGTACAAAATGGGGAGATCTACCATTCCCAGCACCATTCGGTAGAAAACTATCTAAAGAAGAAAAATTCGTAAAAACAATGGATGAGAAAAGTGGTGCATCACTAAAACTTACTGTTCTAAATCCAAAAGGACGAGTTTGGACAATGGTTGCTGGTGGTGGAGGAAGCGTGATTTACACTGATACAATTGTTGATCTTGGTTATCGTGATGAGCTTGCAAACTATGGAGAATACAGTGGTAATCCTACAACTGATCTAACATATGAATATGCAAAGACTATTCTTGACCTTATGACACGTGAAAAGGACCCAAAAGGTAGACCTAAGTTTTTACTTGTCGGTGGAGGGATTGCTAACTTTACTGATGTTGCAAAAACATTTACTGGAATTACAATGGCACTTCGTGATTACATGAAAAAGCTCAAAGATACAAATGTGAAAATCTATGTTAGACGTGGTGGACCAAACTACCAAGAGGGACTAAGAATTATGAAAAATCTTGGTAAAGAGCTTGGAATTCCAATTGATGTTTATGGTCCTGAAACTCATATGACACGTATTGTTGACATGGCTTTAGGAGGGAAATAATGGAGGCGATTACTATGACTAAATCTAAACCAAACAAATCAAAGAAGGATTATATTATAATGGATAAGAATACAAAAGCAATTGTTTTCGGTTATCAACAAAGAGCAATTCAGCGTATGCTTGATTTTGATTATATTTGTAGACGCAAGGAACCTTCTGTTGTTGTAATTGTAAATCCAACCCGTGAAGGAATGCATAAATGCTTCTGGGGTACAAAGGAGATACTTATTCCAATGGTAAGAACCCTTGAAGAAGCAACAAAAATGCATCCTGAAGCAGACTTCATGGTGAATTTTGCTAGTTTCAGGTCAGCATTTCCAACTAGTAAAGAGGCGCTTCTCACCAAAACAATTCAATCTGTTGCAATTATTGCAGAAGGTGTACCTGAAAGAAGGACAAAAGAACTAATAAAAATTGCAAAAGAAAAGAATAAATGGATAATTGGTCCTGCAACAGTTGGCGGAATTGCGGCAGGCGGTTTTAGAATTGGAAACACAGCTGGAATGCTTGATAACATTGTTGCATCAAAGCTACATAGACAGGGTAGTGTTGCATACGTTTCAAAATCAGGTGGTCTTTCAAATGAGCTTAATAATATAATTGCTAGAAATACTGATGGAGTCTATGAGGGAGTTGCAATTGGTGGAGATAGATATCCAGGTTCTACTTTTATAGATCACATGATGAGATATGAGAAAAATCCTGATATTAAGATGATGGTACTTCTTGGTGAGGTAGGTGGAACAGATGAGTATGAAGTCGTTGAAGCAATGAAAAAGGGTAGAATTAAAAAACCAATTGTTGCATGGTGTATTGGAACTTGCTCAAAGGTATTTCCTGCAGAAGTTCAATTCGGTCATGCAGGAGCAAGAGCAGGCGCAGAAAAAGAGACATCAGATGCAAAAAACAAGGCTCTGAAAGAAGCTGGTGCCTACGTTCCAGCCAGTTTTGATGATTTTGATAAACAAATAAACAAAGCATATACTAAACTTGTAAAATCTGGAAAGCACAAGCCAATACCTGATGTCGAACCACCAACTATACCACTTGATTATGCTGTTGCTTTAAAACAGGGAATGATAAGAAGACCTGCAAATTTCATTGCAACAATATCTGATGACCGTGGAGAAGAGTTAAGATATTGCGGTGTGAAGATTTCAAAAATATTTGAAGAAAAATGGGGGCTTGGTGGTGTTATTGGTCTACTATGGTTTAAGAAAAACCTACCACCATGGGCTAGAGAGTTCATTGAAAGAGTAGTTCTTCTAACAGCTGATCACGGACCTGCTGTATCTGGTGCTCATAACAGTATTGTTGCATCACGAGCAGGTAAAGACCTTATATCATCACTTGTTAGTGGACTTCTTACAATCGGTCCTCGTTTTGGAGGAGCAGTACAAGGTAGTGCAGATCACTTTACAAAATATTTGTATGCTGGTGAAGACCCTGCTTTTATGGTAAAGGATATGAAAAGCAAGAATGTAAATATTCAGGGAATCGGCCATAGGATAAAATCTGTTACAAATCCTGATGTTCGAGTTACAATAATGGTTGACTTTGCAAAGAAGAACTTCCCGATAACAGAAACCCTTGACTATGCTCTTAAAGTTGAGAGCCTCACTACTGCAAAAAGAAACAATCTAATTCTAAATGTGGATGGATGTATAGGTGTACTTTGTTGTGACATGCTTCGTGGAATAGGATATACTAGAGATCAAGTTCGTGAATTTGTAGAACTTGGAATTCTAAATGCATTCTTTGTATTAGGTCGAAGTATCGGTTTTATGGGTCATATAATGGATCAGAAGCGACTTAAATCAAGACTTTACAGACATCCATGGGACGATATTCAATACATGATGCCTGACAAACCAGAAAAAGTAAAATAAAAAGATTGGAGACGATAAAAATGAGTAATGAAGTTGGAAAGATAATCTACACAAAAGTTGATGAAGCACCTGCTTTAGCAACTCATTCTTTTCTTCCTATCGTCAAGGCTTTCACTGAGGCAGCAGATGTTAAAATTGAGACAAGAGATATATCTCTTGCAGGTAGGACTATTGCTAATTTTCCTGACAATTTAACTGAAGACCAGGAACAAACAGATGATCTAGCATATCTTGGAGAATTAGTTAAAAAACCCGAGGGAAATGTAATCAAACTACCATGTATCAGTGCATCAGTTCCGCAATTAAAGGCAGCAATAAAGGAACTTCAAGGTCATGGATATAAAATACCAGATTATCCTGAAGAACCAAAAAACGATGAAGAAAAAAAGCTAAAGGCAAGATTTGATAAAATAAAGGGTAGTGCAGTAAATCCAGTTCTAAGAATGGGCAATTCTGATAGAAGAGTTCCCGGTCCTGTTAAAAGTTATGCAAAACAAAATCCTCATCCTATGGGCGAATGGAAAAAGGACTCAAAATCACATGTTACTTATATGAAAAGTGGTGATCTGAGGTCCAATGAAATATCAACAACAATTACAAAGGATACCGCTGGAGTTGCAAAAATTGAGTTTGTGGGTAATGACGGAATTAAAAAGGTCCTAAAAGAAAAATTACCATTAATTGACGGTGAAATAATTGATGCAACAGTAATGAGCAAAAAAGCATTGCGAGCATTTCTTGAGGAACAAATAAAAGATGCAAAGGAAAAAGACGTTCTTTTTTCAGTTCATCTGAAAGCAACGATGATGAAAGTATCAGACCCGATTATTTTTGGTCATGTTGTCTCAGTTTTTTTCAAAGACGTCTTTGAAAAACATAAAGAAGTTTTCAAAGAGCTAGGAGTAAGTCCTAATAATGGTCTTGGTGACCTTTATGCAAATATAAAGGAATTACCAGATGAAAAGAGAAAAGAAATTGAAGATGATATTCAAGCATGTTATGATAAAGGTCCTAAACTTGCAATGGTAAATTCTGATAAGGGAATAACAAATTTGCATGTACCAAGTGACATAATAATTGATGCATCAATGCCTAGAGCAATACGCAACTCGGGGAGAATGTGGGGACCAGATGGAGAGCTTCACGACACAAAATTTGTAATACCTGACAGCAGTTATGCAGGAGTTTATGATGAAACAGTTGAATTCTGCAAACAAAATGGTGCATTTGACCCAAGAACTATGGGAACAGTTCAAAACGTAGGTTTAATGGCACAAAAAGCAGAAGAATATGGGTCCCATGACAAGACATTTCAAATTCCATCAGATGGAAAGGTAAATGTTGTTTCAGAATCAGGTGAAATATTACTTGAAAAAGACGTTGAGGAAGGTGACATCTTTCGTATGTGTCAAGCTAAGGATCTTCCAATTCAAGATTGGGTAAAACTTGCAGTAAACCGGGCAAGAGAGACAGGTTTTCCAGCAATATTTTGGCTTGATGAAAACAGGGCACATGACGCTGAGCTTATCAAAAAAGTAAATGTCTATCTAAAAGACCATGATACAGGCGGCCTTGAAATTAAGATTATGTCACCTGTGAATGCTACAAAATATTCAGTTAAAAGAATGAATGAAGGAAAGGACACAATTTCTGTTACAGGAAATGTACTTCGTGACTATCTAACAGACCTATTCCCAATTCTTGAGGTAGGAACAAGCGCAAAAATGTACTCGATTGTTCCCCTTATGAACGGAGGAGGACTCTATGAAACAGGTGCAGGTGGCTCGGCACCAAAGCATGTACAGCAGTTCATAGAAGAGGGCCACTTGAGATGGGACTCACTTGGAGAATTCTTAGCTCTTGCCGTTTCTCTTGACCATTACGGTAAGACATCAAACAATCCAAAGGCAAAGGTGCTTGCAGAGGCACTTGACAAGGCTACTGCAAAGTTTTTACTGACTAACAAGTCTCCTTCAAGAAAGGTAAATGAAATTGACAACAGGGGAAGTCACTTCTATTTAACAATGTATTGGGCTCAAGCACTTGCAGAGCAAACAAAAGATACCGCCCTTCAAAATCGCTTCATAAAACTTGCAAAAGATCTGGCAGAAAAGGAAGAGAAAATCACAAGTGAACTTCTTGCTGCTCAGGGAAAACCAGTTGATCTAGGTGGTTACTACAAACCAAAAGAAGAATTAGTTTCAAAAGCAATGCGACCTAGTGAAACCTTTAATTCAGCAATTGAAGCACTAGCTGTAATTAATGCATAAATAAAAAATGTAATAAATTTACATTTTTTCTTTTTTTTAAACTATAACTTTTTAAGTATAAAATCAATTAAATATCTTCAGCTAACATGGATTTATCTAAAGGTATTGTAAAAAAACATGAAAGCGGAGTGACGATTAATCTTTTTGTGACACCAAACTCAGAAAAAAGTAAATTTCCTGCAGGACTAAATAAATGGAGGAAAAGAATTGAAATTAAGGTTTGTGCAAAAGCAAAAGATAACCTTGCAAATTTAGAAGTAATAAAGGTGGTTGCAAATTTTTTCAATAAGCAAGTTAAAGATGTATATGTTTTAACTGGTAAAAAGACTAAGGAAAAAACAATTTTAATTGATGGTATTTCTGAAAATACAGTCTTAAAAAAGCTTGAGGAGTCACTTAATGGATTATAAAAAATCACTTGAGGATCTTGAAAAGGCTCTTTCTGAGCTAAAAGATGAAAATGAAATAATTCCTATCTTAGTTGAAGGTGATAAAGATATTGAAGCACTTAGAAAGCTTGGTTTAAATGGTGAAATAATCAGTGTAAATACAGGTACATCGCTGACTGATTTTTGTGATAATATTGCAAGTAAATATAAAGGGATAATAATTCTAACAGACTGGGACAGGAGAGGAGGCTACCTTTGTCATACCATTAGAAAGAATCTTGAGGGCCGAGTCAGTTGTAATCTATATTATCGTGAGATCTTTGCAAAGAATTCTATGATTAGAACAATTGAAGGACTTCCCTCATGGATTGAGACAATGAAAAGAAAAATAAACGATGGATTAAAAAGAAATTTTAAAGAAAATTTACCGAGAGGGTAAGCAATCTAATAAGGTACCGGTGAGGACACTTAAAAATAATTGCTTAACCACCCGGAATTATTATAACGAATTTAAATATATAAATTTTGTCTAAATTCCTATAGGCAATTGTCGAATTTTTTGCTTTTTGGTTTTCACAAATTGAAAATTCTATTTTCTTTTTTTCACCAGAAATGCTACAATTATGATACCAACTAGAACAATTAATAACTCAAATCCAGGAGTTCCATTTTCACTTTTTCCTGCACCCAATTCCGTGACTGCTGCATTTTGACTAGTAGTATCCCAGCTTTTAGGACTCAATGTAACGCTTTTATTTGTATTAAGTGAAAAATCACCCTGTGATTGAGGGATATAATCTATGTCAGGTTCATTTTCAAGTGATTCAGTGCTTCTTGTAACAACTGAGAAATCAATTGGATTTCCAAAATTTTCAACCTCAAGGCCTTCGTAATCTCTAGTTACAGATAGTTCAAAATCTTTTTCGTTTCCATCTGATTTAGAAGTAAAAGAATATTCTCTACCAATCATTTTTGGCGAGTTGTAAAATTCCTTTGCTATTGTAATCGTGCAATCAAAAGGATCACTTCCTCTAACACTCCCAATATTATCACCTTTAAATCTAAATGAATGTCCATTTTGGTTTGAATCTGGGGTTAGAATGATGCTGTCTTCTGAACCTTTCACACAAGATGCTTCGTCAACTGAATACATTGATGAGTTATCAAATAGTAAAAATGAATAATTTCCAATTTCAACATCTGAATCTATTGTACTTTGGATATGATAAGTAAGAGTCGTGTTACTTGGAAGTATGTAAATATCAGTATCCTCAGTTGAATTAGCCATCTCAATAATAGGGAGAGAATAAGGTATATCTGTCTTTAAAACTCCGTCAACAATTCCAGTCTTTCTACCAAGAGAATCCTCAGCATAAAACGTGATATCACCATCGCCCATAGCTGTTATTTGTGCTGAAGAAGGAAGTCTTTGATCAGTTATTCCAACAGGTCCAAGATAGTTTATTTCGCTTTTATCACCAAGAACGCAATCATATGTATAATAATATATGAATTCATCCCATGTTGAAGTTGAGTTCCAAACATATGACCACCAACCATCATAATAGCTGTCAACATTTACTTCTATGAATGGATAATGATTAGTATTTGTGTAATCAGTTGAATCATGATAACTAGTATAGGCTCTGTTTGGGTCATAAATATAAACTTTTGTTATTCCACCATTTTCACTAGGTAGAACTCTCCAGGGAATTACCGCATGACCACCTGTTCCTCTAATTCCTAAAACTCCATTATCTCCATTATTTAGATCATCAATTATATCGTTGAGAACATCTTCCATATGCGGATGAAGACCAGAAGATGTTGTAGTACTTAGTCCATATTGATCCCAATACTGATCACTTTGTTCATCTTGTTTGTCTTCAGAATATTGTCCTGCTTGTCTAGCATAATAATATCTCCAAGTATAATTCCAATTTTCTCTTTCAAGGTCATCAATTGTTACTGCAGTATCCTGAATATAATTTGGATAAATTCTTGAAGGTGCTTGGGACATTTCAAGAGAAGCAACACACATCCCATAACAATGACCCTTTCTACCACCGGTTTTTACTTTATTATCATAGAGTCTTTCAGCTCGTGGTCGTTTCCAACCCCATCCTTTTTCCCACCATACATCATCTTCTCCAAAAATATATTCCATCATAGTCCATGACCATGTATGGTTCTCATCGACTCCCCAATTAGAAAAGTTAAAACCATAATACCACTGATATGGAACTCTTATTTCAATATCATCCCCATCAATTCTAGTTGATCTTCCCTCAGTATCATATGCCCTTGTATAATATGTAAATTCCCTGTCATCTATGTCATCATTTGCTACTCTTAAAGTCCTTGTAACTTCTGTTTGAGGAGGATTTATATTATAATCTTGAGGACTTGAAGTACTTGTATCAATAGTAATTAAATTAATTCCATCTGGATCTGAAGCAGTTACAGTTATGTTTATCATTTGATTATCACCCGGAAGCAGTCTATGCCATTCTGGAATGGCATTTTCATCTCTAAACTCAATATCCATTGCCACCACTGGTGGTGTACCACTACCAGTTACATCAACTGTAAATGTCTCACCTTGTGCAGGTTCTGAACCTTTATCATTTGCAAAAATACTAAATGTTGCACCTGGAGCATATAAAACTTCTGAATATGAACATTCAAGAGTTGTTTGTGTTCCCTCTGCATAACATGCTTCAACCTCAATACCAGCTTTATAAATGGAAATGTACTCCATTGCAATATCATCTGTGGCGGTTACTTCAATTGTGACTGTATCGCCAGATTCAGGAGACTCAGGTGTAACTGTATAACTTATTTCACAAGGAGTTGTGTCTTCTGGTGGTTCTTCTGGTGGTTCTTCAGGAGGTTCTCCACCGGATGATAAATAGGTTACTGTTAGTTTAGGTTTATAATATGATGAATCATCACTATAAAATCTATAATCATCTCCTTCAAGAGATTCAAATGCCACTCCATAGTTTGAAATTGTACCTTCAACCCAATCTTCGACAACACTTGTTGCATCCCAATACTGCCAACCGGTAGTTGAAATTGTTATTTCATCAACTAGACCAAGAAATCTATTATATTTTGGTGACCATATCTTATGGAGAGGTCTTGTGTTATAGGTCACTGTACTTTCAACCCATGGTTGTCTAACATAGTACATTTTTACAGGTACATTTTCTGGATTTGAAGGTAAATACAATGCTATTTCTGCTTCTTGTATATCTGCATCTTCAGGTAGATCTATTGAAGAAAATTCAACATAGCTATAGTAATTATATAAAAATTCATAACCTTCTCCAACTCTTAAGTAATATCTTTCTGAACCTATGTTAAAATTTGTATTAGGTGACTCTTCAGATACATAAACAGATTTATCTGAATTAAAATATTCTGTATATTCCTCTGGTGGCGGTGCAGATTGTGAAATCTGGACAAAACCAGGGACAATCATAACAATAACTATTCCTAACATCAAAAATATCCCTATTTTTTTATTCATTAAAAAATCCTCCACTCTTTTTTTTGGTATTTTGTATTAATTTAAATAGTCTGCTAAAAATCAAAATTATAAAAAAGGCTTTTTTAAATTTCAGGATTATTGAATATTTTCATATTAAAATTATTTAAGTGACGTCCTCTCAGGCATAAATGCCTGAGCTTCCTAATTAGCGTGTTTTGTTGTCGATGGAAAAACATCTAACATGGTTTGTTGGAATTGGTGCTCCCGGACATAGTGTATCACAGTTTCTGCATCAGCATCACCTATAGTTCTGTAGAATTTCCCTGGACTCCAGAAATGACCCTGTGAATATCTTTGTCTAAAGTTGGGTTTCTGTTTGAATAGTTCAC
>Ga0272442_10004384_pt1 | contig 19349 bp, 9 predicted proteins | sample SSMForm2O_FD_200262 | JGI IMG/M metagenome (GOLD analysis project Ga0272442, IMG submission 200262) | Marine sediment archaeal communities from Little Sippewissett salt marsh, Falmouth, MA, United States - SSM-Form-2O | ecosystem: Environmental > Aquatic > Marine > Wetlands > Sediment ... | reverse complement strand
TATCACCAAGCGCTACTTCGATGCCACGGCCTCGTCGAGCGGCTACACGAACACGTCAGCCGTCGTGGGCTTCACGACGGCGTTCGACCTGTCGTCGAACAAGCTCTACGAGCGTCCCCTGCACGCCCGCCGGCGCAGCCACCTCTACACGTGGCACGACTCGCTGAACCGCCTGCGCGGCTACGAGCGCGGCACGCTGGCCAGCGGCGGCGGGAGCGTGACCCCCGGCCAGGAGATCAACGTCCCGAACACCGACGAGCAGCGGAGCTACGACCTGGACGGCCTGGGCAACTGGCGGCGGACGGTCTTCACGCCGGAGGGGGCAGCCCAGGCCACCACGCAGGCCCGCCAGCACAACTACGTCAACCAGCTCACGCAGATGAACGGCACGGCCGTGACGTACGACCACGGCGAGAACACGGACGGCCGCGCGGGCAACGGCAACGTCGCCGCCGACGGCACGCGGAAGTACGAGTGGGACGCCCTCAACCGCCTGACGCGCGTCTGGAAGACCAACGGCACGGACGTGCCGATCGCCGCCTACCGCTACGACGGCCTCGGCCGGCGCATCCGCCGAACCGTCACCAACGGCGGTCTGCTGGGCCCTTCATGTAGACCCGGAGGGGCGTTCCGCATGTCCGAAGGACAAAAGCTGCGATGGATACGGATGAGAGGAACTCGATCACCCGAGCGCCAGCAGACGCGGGCCCTTGCGGACTATCGTCTCCAAGAGCTGGCCTATGGGGATCGAGCTTTGGAGAGGACCGCAGGTGCGCCATGAGTGGGTGAGGGAATACGTGGCTGTCGGGATGGGATCGGGATCGGTGACATCGGCATTGCCGGCGCATACTGCCAGGGATGACTGTGGCGGCTGCCATGGCAGCAAGGCTCGTCGCGGGACAGACCGCGGCGAGATGGGACTCCTCTACCGACAGCGCAGGCGGCTATGCCGGACATGCACGCAGAAGGAGATGTGCTACATAGCCCACCAGAAGCCTTGCTCCCAACGACGTCTGCTCTCCGATCCGAAGATGTTCTGCCCGGTCGAGCCGCCGAAGTGGTGAAGGCCCGAAGCGGCTGTGCGAGCACCGCGGCAGCAGAGGGGAGTCTGGCAACCACTTGCCGGCAGAAGGCGGATCGTGTGGCTGCCTTCTTGGGAGTTGAGAGAGTGTCAAGACGCCAATGATCGACGCGAGCCAGGGCTCGCCTTTGCTCTCGGGCCGGGAAGGCTAGCTGAGGCTCCTCGCTGTTTCGTGTGGGTAGGTTTGGGGGGGCAGCCCCCCAAGCCCCCCAAGCCCCCCGGCATTTTGCGCTTTGGGGCCTGCCGGCGTTGGATATCTGGGGACATCATACTGTTTTTTGGCTTTCGCCTTGGGAGGGGGGGGTCGGAGCGGTAGGATTGGGGCATGGTCAGGCTTGCGCGAGTTGTGGTGCCGAACTGCCCGCATCATGTCACCCAGCGGGGCAATCTGGTTTGCCCCGGTTCTCTGGTCCAGTTGCTATTAGAGAACCATTGGTTCGTGGGACACCTTACCTAACTCTTGACGCCGGGCCGGGGGTTCGCGGTGGCATGGTTGGGTTGGGGTGGGGGTTGGCGGGGGCTTGTGTGGCCGGGGCCGGCGTGCGACTACTTGGTGACGTTGAGTGCGGGGGCGCGGAGGGAGTGGAGGGAGTGGGAGAGGCCTCGGAAGGCCTTTTGCTTGGCGGGCGTTTCGAGGAGGGCCTTTTTCTTGCGGGTGAGGGGGACGTTGACTCGCTCGCGGCGGAGGCTGTGGCGCGCGGCGGCGGGGGCGAGCCGGGGGTTAGCGTTTGTCCGGCTCGGCCAGGGCGCGGTCGGCGTCTGTGGGTTCGATGACGACGCGGTAGCGCGGGTCGGTTACCCAGGTGCGGTAGTGGGGGGTTTTGTGCCATGCGCGCCAGTGGTCTTGGACGGTTGTGGGCAGGTCGGCCTGGTGGAGGTCCCGGCCGGCGGTGTCGCGGATGCGGATCGACCCGCCGCGGGGGCCCGTTCGGCGGAGGGTCAGTTCGAACGTCCTGGCGGCGTGGGCGACGGTGACGACGTGGGCGTCGGGCGTGGACCGCAGCGACGGGCGGCCGGTATCCGCCGGGCCGAGTGACGCCCGCGCGACGTGGAGGAACTCGACCGTCTCGCCCGGCTCGCGGTGGCGAAGCTCGACCCGCCAGCCGAGCAGGCCGATCGTGCTGCCGACGGCGTAGCGGTCGTCGGCGCGTTGGTAGCCCTCGTCGGCCAGGCCGTACTGGATGCCCGCCACCTCGAAGTCGTGTCCCCGGCCGCCGATCTTGCGGCGGTCGGCGCCGTCGGCGGTTGGCCAGAGCGTCCGGACGGTCAGGCGCCCGGGCCCGCGCTTCCCGGGCGAGCCGGACTCGATCGTGAACGCCTCGCCGCCCATTCGCACGTGCCCGCCCGGCCGGTCGTGCGGGCGCTTCCCGTCGGCGGTCATGACGAACTGCTTACCGATCCGCTCGGCCGGCAGGGGCGTCTCCGCTCCGGAGGCCTTCGGCTCCCGCAGCGAGTGCAGCAGCCAGCAGGGTGCCCGGGCGGCCGCGGCGCCGCGGGGCAGGACGATCCGGTCGTAGACGACGAAGACATCCGGCCGGAGGTACACGAACTGGCGCGTGATCTCCCGCACGGCGGCGGGCGGGTAGCTGAGCCGCGCGTCGCCCAGGGCGTAGTCGTACAGCGGGCCGGTTCGGTAGGCGGCGACGTGCCCCTCGGCGAAGTCCCGCCGGGGCGCTTTGAAGCCCCACTGGCCCCACCACGCCTTATCCTGCATGACGGACTGGCCCCCGCGTCGGACGACGTCGCCGGTGGGCTGGCCTCGCCAGTCCACGTGGGCGAACTCGCCGTCGCCGAGCGTGATCGTGTTGTGCGCGATGCTCTGCCGCCCGTACTCCCGCAGGGCCCCCGGCGTGTGGAACTTCAGCACGGAGACATTCTGGCCATGCACCGGCCCGCTGTCGATGGCCAGCGGCCCGGCTTTGCGGATGGTGAAGCTGAGGTTGTCGGCGTTGTTCCGCCCCCAGGAGCCGTCGATCTCGCCGAACCGCCCGCAGCGGAACGTGGCGAACGTCGCCCGCGGCGTCCAGTCGCTCCGCATGACCACGTGCCCGCTCGTGGGGAACAGCCGTGTCGTCGGCAGCGTGTTCGCGTCGAGCGCCTTCTGGTCCGGGTCCCACCAGAGCACGCGTCCGACGGCGTCGGCGTCCTTGCGCCAGCGCGAGTCCTGGCGGTGCAAGAGGTCCATCCACGCCAGGCCGAGCCCGTCGCCCGTCCGCGTGAAGGTCAGGTACAGCAGGTTGTTCGCGCCGCAGTGGCCCGGCGAGACGGCCGCGCGGTCGTCGGCCGTTCGCGTCACGCCGATCTTCTCGACCGTCAGCGGCCGGCGGCCCGGCAGGAAGTGGTACCAGTAGAACGGGCTCTGGTACCGGGCGAACCGGGCGCGGGCGAGGAAGTCCTCTCCCGTCGAGTTCGTCCAGGCGATCGCCGCGATGAACGGCTCCCAGTAAGCGTGCTCGCCGTTGTAGCCGTGGCTCATGTCCGATCCGCCCCGCCCGGCCGACCAGCGGTTGAGCTTGTCCGTCCATTGCACGAGCGTCTCGCGGAAGTCGCGTTTCATCCGCGTCAGCAGGGCCGCGTCGTTCGGGCCCCGCCCGCCCTCGTAGAAGACCGACACCGCGTGCAGCGTCGGTCGCCAGTACAACGACCCGCCGCGGGCGACCGCCTTCGTTAACGCGTCCGACAGGGCGGCCCGACGCTTGGGCGGGATCTCGTCCCAGACCAGGTCGATCGTCGCCGCCCAGTCGTACAGCCACGTCGGCCGGGCGAGCTTGGGCGAATCCAGCACGGCCTGGAGATACTCCTTCCGCCCGGTCAGGCGGTAAAGGACGGCCCGTTCGAGATTCGACGCGTACTTGCCCGCCGACCGCCGGGCCATCACCTCGACGTACCGCCCGATGCGCCCGTCGGCCGAGCGCCGCTTCAGCAGGGGCAGGTCCGCCGCCGTCAGCAACATCCGCGGGTGCTCCCCACGCGCCAGAGGCGAGCCCGCCGGAATACGAAACGCCGGCCGACCGTCCTCGACAGCCACCGGGTCCCCGCCAAGACGAGCCGCCCCCAGGCGACCCGCGCCCCCCTCGCCGCCGGCCGCGACCAGCGGAAGCAACGTCACCGCAGCAATGCAGGCTCGCGCAACCATCTCGGCCTCCAATCTGCGGGCCGACCCGGCCCGCCCCCAACCATCGTACCGCCGCCCCGGCCCCCCGCAAGGACATCTCGGCCCGGCGGGGTGATTCGCGAGTCTACCGTGGGGGAGAGGCCCTGCCCGCTCGCTCGCGGCGGAGGCAAGGCGTGTGGATGGGGGCGGGCGATAGAACGGAGGACAGCCACCTGTCTGTGGTTTCAGACCGGTGGCTGCCCTCTGCCCATGATCCTTGGCTCTATCCGTTACAGAGCCTTTCGGACTTCTGCCGGCCGGGAGGTTACTTGCAGGACGTTTCCGGGCGGTTCCGCTTCCGGCGGAGCAGCGCCAGGCCGCCGAGGGCCAGCAGGCCCATCGTCGCGGGTTCGGGCACCTGCCAGGCTCCGACGTTCAGCCCGTCGCTCGCCGCCAGCCAGGCCGGCGAGGTGTTGGTGATGCTGAAGTCCGCGCCGACGGGGTTGGCGAACCCGGGATCTCCCACGAGGTTGCCCGACAGGCCGAACATGGCCAGGCTCGCGTCGTCGGGGGTCATGTCGACGATATCCACGTACCCGTAGTTGCCCGTGGCGTCGGTCGTGTCGCTGTCATCGGGGACGTTGGCGAAGGCCAGGTTGTTCGTGACGCTGAGGAAGCCGTTGTCGGCGACCGGGCGCCGGTTGGCCGGCGGCGCGCTGCCCCAGTCCTCGTAGTCCACGGAGACCGCCAGGCCGTCGCACTGGCTGAAGATGTTGTCGGCAATGTTCACGTCGGTGAACTTGTCGAACCCGTCCGGGTCATCGGTATAGGCGGCATAGAAGGCCACGACCGTGCCGTCCACGGCGCAAATGCTGTTGTGCGTCACGTTCAGCGAAAGGGTGTCGGTGTCCGGATGGTTCCAGTGGTTAAAGACGAGGAAGTTGTGCTTTCCGTAGACGGTGTTGCCCTCGATATTCAGCGTTCCGGAGATCGGGGGCTCGCCGCTGGCCGGCTCGACCAGGATGGCCTTCTTGCTCCCCGGTGCGCCGGTGAAGTGGTTGTTGCGGATCGTGTTCGTGCCGCTGCCGCCAATGAGGATCACGCTGTCTCTGTAGTTGTCCTGGAACGTGTTGCCCTCGACGGTCAGGTCGCCCGGCGCGGCGTACAGGCCGTACCGCCCGCCCTCAAACGTGCAGGCCTCGACGGTGACGCGTTCGTGCTCGACAGTGTAGTTCGGGTAGCCGCCGCCCTTGGGGATCGAGACCAGGGCGTTGTACGCGCTGTGCCCGTCGCGATAGAACCGCAGGTTCCTGAGCGTCACGTCGTCGCTGGTGACGGCCAGGCCGTCGTAGGCGCCGTCGGAGAACGACAGGGTGGCGGCGCCGACTCCCTCAATCGTCATGGCCTTGGGCACGCTCAACTGGGCGCTGTGCGCGTAGGTCCCGTCGAAGACACTGACCGTCCCGCCGGCGTCGACAGCGGCGACGGCGGCGGGCAGGTTGTCAAAATGCGTTGCGCCCCAGCCCACCGTCGACGGGCTGTAGTCGTCGTCGACGTAGACCTGTGCCTGACCCGCCAGGCCGGCTGCGCTGATGCTCGCTACCAAGGCCCCCATGGCCATGACTCTCACGCTTCGATCAAATACCATCATATTGTCCCTTCCCTCGCTCGATCAGGCCGGCTCCATAGCGGTTTCACCCGTGGGAGCAACTGGCTGACGGTGCCGCACGCCCCCGGCGACTCAGCCGGGTACCAGGCGTGCATACGCGCCAACGCCTTGCGACGACGCGATGCCGCCGGCCCTGAACAGGGGGGCGATGGCGCCGCGTCGCACACAGATTTCTCGTCGCTTCTGTGATACCTTGGCCCGGTGTGGCCCCGCCGACAGCGGGCAGGCCTGGAAAAGGAACATACGAGCGAGCGGGACTCGCCCTTTCCCTCGATCGCGAAGCCAGCGGCTCAGACCGGCATCGGTTGCTTTCGGCTTCGAACGCCTTCCTCAAGGGCAAGCCGAAAGCACAAAGAGCTTACTACAATCCCCATCTCGCGTCAATAGCTATTATAGCGGATATACTTGCGGGGCCGGGGGGGGGCTGGGGGGTTGGGTGGGGTGCGCGGGGCGCTGGGAGTTCGGGGGCCGTCGGCGTCGCGCCAGTACTTGCTGTGCGTGCGAATCATCTTGTCGGTCACGCGGTAAGACGCCTGGGCGTGGGCGGGTGTTCGCGGAAAAGCCGGCGGATTCTCCGGGGTGGCGCGATGGGAAAAAGCACCCTCGGCCAGAACTTAGCGCGCGGGGGGGGCGTAAAACTCTGCGACGGGGCGCTTGCGATCCGCCGGGGGCATGTGCGCGGCGGGGGGCGCAGGCATCCGGCGGTCCATGCGCGGTGACAGGCGAATCTCGCGGAGTAGCCTATGGCTCACGACATTCTCAAGAAGTCGATCGAGGCCCAGACGGGGCGGGCCAGCCTCTTCATCCTGGGCATTCTGGTCGGCGGCGTGCTCGTGGTGAATTCCTACCTTGCGGCGTGGCTGTTCGACGACAGTTTCTACAGCGACGCCCTGGCCCTGGTCGGCGCGTTGCTGCTGGCCGTGCCGATCCTCGCCCATGCCGTCCGCCACCTCGCCGGCGGGCACATGCACATGGACGAGCTGGTCGCGCTGGCGGTGATCGCGGCCCTGGCGGCGAGCGATTACAAGGCCGCCGGCGCGGTGGCGTTCTTCCTGCTGCTGGCGAACCTGATCGAGACGCGCACCGCCCTGGGCGCCCGGGCGAGCATCGAGTCGCTGGTCCGCCTGACGCCGAAGAAGGCCCACCGCCTGACGGCCGACGGCGCCGAGGAGCAGGTCGACCCGCGCGAGCTGTCGGCCGGCGACGTCGTGCGGGTCCGCCCCGGCGACAACGTGCCCGCCGACGGCGAGGTCATCTTGGGGCAGTCGTCGATCAACCAGGCCAACGTCACGGGTGAGTCGGTGCCGGTGGACAAGGCCGTCGGCGACGAGGTCTTCAGCGGCACGAATAACCTCGCCGGCGCGATCGACGTGAAGGTCACCCGCGCCGGCGAGGACACCACGCTCGGCAAGGTCAAGAAGCTCATCCTCGCCGCCGAGGGGACGCGAACGCCCATCATGCGGCTCATCGACCGTTACGCCGCCTGGTACACCCCGACGATCCTCATGCTGGCCGGCACGGTCCTGCTGTTCACCGTCGACATGGACCGCGCGGTGACGATGCTGATCGTCGCCTGTCCGTGCGCGTTGATCCTGGCCGTGCCGACGGCGATGGTGGCGTCGCTGTCGTGTGCGGCCCGGCTGGGCATCTACGTCAAGGACGTCTCGAACATCGAGATGGCCAAGGACCTGACGGCCTTCGTGTTCGACAAGACGGGCACGTTGACGACGGGGCAACTCAGCGTCACGCGGATGATGCCCGCCCCGGGCGTGGACGGTGCGGAGCTGCTGGCGTCGGCCGCGTCGGCCGAGCACCTGTCGAGGCACCCCGTCGCCCGCGCGGTGGTGGCCGTCGCCGACAAGGCGCGGGTGTCGCTGACGGACCCGAAGGACTTCGAGGAGGTCTCCGGGCGCGGCGTGCGGGCCCACGTGGACGGGCGGCGCGTGCTCGTCGGCCGGCGGACCTGGCTCGAGGCCGAGGGCGTGGCCCTCGACGCGATGGCCGGCGAGGAATTCGCCGAGCCCGAGGGACTCAGCACGCTCTACGTCGCCCGCGACGGCGCCCTGCTCGGCTGGATCGGCCTGGAGGACCGCACCCGCGACGAGGCCCGCCAGGCGATGGCCGAGCTCAACGAGGTCGGCATCAAGGAACTCGTCATGGTCACCGGCGACCGCTGGTCCGTCGCGCGGCGTGTGGCCCGCGAGATGGGGTGCACCGAGGTCCAGGCCGAGGTCCTGCCGGCCGACAAGCTCGAACTCGTCGCCGCGCTGAAGGAGCAGGGGCACAAGGTCGCCGTCGTCGGCGACGGGGTGAACGACGCGCCGGCGCTGGCCGCCGGCGACCTGTCGATCGCCATGGGCGCCGCCGGCAGCGACGTGGCCATCAACTCCGCCACCGTCGCGCTGATGAACAACGACCTGCGCCGCCTGTCGTTCCTCGTGCGCCTCAGCCGAAAGGCCATGGGCGTCGTCCACCAGAACCTGCTGTTCGGCGTGGGCTTCATCGTCGCGTTCGAGATCCTCGCCGGGCTCGGGTGGATCTCTCCCGTCGCCGGGGCCGTCCTGCACGTCTCCGGCGCGACGTTCGTGATCTTCAACAGTGCCCGGCTCGTGCGGTTCGGCGAGGAGCTCGGCTCGGCCCAGCCCGAGCCGACCCGGGCCGTCAAGATGGAACCCGTGGCGGCCACGTAGAGGCGGCCGAATGATCGCCACCGAGCCACCCGGCGGGCTTCGCCCGCAACGATTTCGGATTGCGGATTTCGGATTGCGGATGGAAGAGGTCCTCGCAGACGCGACGATCCTGCGAAGCGGTGACCCCGAGGAAACCATAGGACGAATCTTGGACAGAAAGGTCTTCCCCCTGCGAGGTCTGTGCCTCTGTGGCGGATCACCCGACCCGGCGGGGGGAGAAGCGGAAATGACGGCGCGTTTTGGGCAGGACGAGCACGATGAGGGTCGTTGCGGCGATGGTGGTCAGGGCCGCCATGGCCACGCTCCCGCCGACGGCGCGGAGCGCCCCGGCTCGCGGCAGCAGCAACCCGGCCGGGCCGGCCGCCGCCGACAGCGCGCAGAGGCCCAGGATCAGCCAGTAGCTCCATCGCCGCCCGTATCCGAACGCCCCCCAGACGAGCCATCCCGCGGCCGCGGCGACCAGCAGGCCCGCGCCGATCAGCGCGCCGGCGGCGCTCCACAGGCGCGGCGTGGTGACGACGACGGCCCCGGCCAGGGCGGCCAGCAGGGCGCCGGCCCGGCCCGTCCAGGCCAAGAAGCTCACCAGCGTCGGCGTGGCGCCGCTGGAGGCCTGCGATTCCAACTCCCGCGTCTGGAACAGCGCCATGCCGACGGACAGCATTCCGGCCGTGTACAGCAGGCAGTACAGCACGCTCAGGGCCGCCTGGTTCGGTGGAATGCCCGTGGCGTCGAGGTCCTCCCGCGGGTAGAAGTGGCTGAAGTTGGGTGTCAGCCAGCCGAGCACGCGGACGAGAGGCACGTCGCGGAGCCAGCGATCGAAGATCTGCGGGTGCGCCGAGCCGACGAAGAACACGGCGGCGCAGACCAGCAGCGTCATGCTCTGCCCGAGCCGAACGCTCGCCGTTACCGCCAGCGCCACGAACAGCACGACGGCCAGGAACATCATTCCGAGGTGCCCCAGGAGCACCGTCGAGACCCCCTCGCCGAAGGGCGTCACGCGCCAGCCCTTGCCGACGAAGCCGACGGCGAGAAGGGCCACCGTCATCAGGATCGCCTCGGCCCAGACGCTCGCCGACGTGAACTGCCAGCCGAACCACAGGTTGCCCAGCATGGCCACCAGGACCGCCGCGAGGAAGGCCGAGACGCCGATCGTCACGACCGGCCAGTCGATGTGGTGGCGGACGGTGGGCATGACCTGGTGGCGGACGGTCATGAGAAAAACGATCGAGCAGAGCCAGTAGGCCACCGCGACGGCCGCCAGGACGCCCAGGAACTTGCCCAGCACGAACAGCCACCGCGAGACGGGCTTGGCGATGACGATCAGGGCGGTTTTTTCCTCGATCTCCCGTCGCAGAACGCCCGAGGCGCTCAGCGCGGCGATCAGCAGCCCGGAGATTCGCAGCGTCCCGAGCCCGAGGTCCTCCAGCATCTGCTGGTCCGTCGACTCGAAGTCGATCGACAGCGTGTAGCCCGCGAACGGCAGCGTGAAGATCAGCAGGCCGAACGTCACGAGGATCATCACCGTGTAAACGGGCTGGCGGATCGTCTGGAGAAACGTGTTCGCGCTGATGGACCAGAGTTTGATCATTCTCGACTCGCGCGCCGGCTCGGTCGGCCGACGCTACCCATGCTACGCCTGGCGAACGCCAAGGTTTGCCGCGCCGGCGGGCATTCTATGCCGGAGCCCCGGCGGTGTAAACGCCACGCCCGCGCCGCGAGAGTCGCCCAGCAAGGAAATCGCCCATGAACGAGCAGACCCGAGGCCGAAACCTGGCCCTCGCCGGCGCGAGCCTCCAGGTCGTCCTGACCGCCGGCATGCTGGCCATCGGTGTGCTCACCGAGGCCAAGAGCGCCGTGGCCGCCGCGTGGTTCCTCCTCGGCGGCGTCCTCGTCTGGCTCATGTCCGCCGTGCTGTTCTACTGCCGCCAGCTCGAACAGCAGGAGGAGACCGAGCTGGCTGAACTGGCCGGGCGAGGCGAGACCGGCGGGATCTTCGAGAACCAACGCGACCTGTCGCTTCGCCCCGCGCGCACCCGGCGGGCGTTCGTCGAGCGGTGGGTCGTGCCGATCTTCACCCTCGTCCTCGGCGGCTACCACGTCGCGCTCGGCGTGCTCGTGCTGCTGGCGCTGCGGTTCCTCGTGGCCCAGGAGACGCTGCCGGCGATGGCCGACATCGGCCCGGGCTTGCTGTTCGCCGTCGTGATGGGGTTCCCCGCCTTCCTGTTCAGCCGGTATTGCACGGGGCTCAGCGGGCGAGCGGCGTGGCGCCCGTTGCGGGCGCCGGCGTCGATGCTGCTTCTCGGCGCGGTGGCGTTGGCCGGGGTGGTCGCGGCCTTTGCCGCCGCCTGGTGGGGCTACCGGGTCGTGGATATCGCGGTGGCCTTCGCCGTTGTGGGTATCCAGTTCGTCGCGGCCATCGAACTGACAGTGAGCTTCATCCTGGACCTTTACCGCCCGCGCGTGGTCGGTGCCGAACGCCGCCTCAGCTACGACAGCCGCATCTTCGGCCTGCTTGCCGAGCCGGCCCGCGTCGGCCACTCCATCGCCGAGACGCTCAACTACCAGTTCGGCTTCGAAGTCTCCGGGACGTGGTTCTACCGGCTGCTGAGCAAGGCGCTCGTGCCGCTGGTGATCTTCGCGGTGGCCGTGCTCGTCGCCATGACGTCGATCGTGGTCGTCTACGAGGGCCAGCAGTGCGTCGTGCTGCACTGGGGACGACGCGACGCGGGACGCCTGCTGGGGCCCGGGATCCACCTGAAGTGGCCCTGGCCGGTCGATACCGCCGAGGCGTTCGACGTTCGCCGGGTGCACGAGCTGCTGGTGGGCGTCGGCGAGACGCAAGAGCCGACCGTCATCAAGGGCCGAGAGCTTCGGCTGTGGACCGAGCAGCACGGGCGGTACCGCGAGTTGGACTTCCTGCTGGCGATTCCGCCGGTCGGCGCCGCCGCGACGACGCGCCCGGCGGGCGACGAGCGGACGAAGGAAGCCCCCCCGCCGGTGAACATCATCAAGCTGGTGATGGGCGTGCACTACCGCCTGGCCGACCCGTACAAGTTCGCTTACCGTTTCACCGACGGCGCGAAACTTCTGGAGGGCGTGGCCTACCGCGAGATGGTCACCTACTGCGCCAGCGCGACGCTGGACTCGAAACTCAGCGGCGACGGTCCGGCGCGCCCGGAGGCCATCATGACCAGCGGCTGGGGCGCCGCCTCGAAGGCCCTCGAGCGGAACATCCGCCGGGCCGTCGGCCCCGTTGGCCCCGACCGCCCCGACGCGCTGGACCTCGGCGTCGAGATCGTCTCGGTCAAGCTCGTGTCGGTCCATCCGCCGTGGCAGGCGGCCGACGCGTTCGAGGCGGTCCTCGCCGCCGAACGCGAGCAGGACCGCCAGCGGTTCGAGGCCGAGGGGGTGGCCAACCGCACGCTGGCCGCCGTCGCGGGCGAGCCGGACGCCGCGCTGGAGTTGGCCCTGGCGATTACGCGCCTCGGGCAACTCACCGAGAGCCAGTCGGAGCTGCGCCGCAGCGCCGCCGAGTTCGACCGCGCCGCGCGCGGGCGAATCCGCCAGGCGGCCGACGACATCAAGATGCTCCTGAAGGAGATCCACCGCGAGGGGCTTCTGGGTCGGCTCCCGGAGGACCTGGCGGCGAGTGCCCCGGGCGGCGGGGAGAACCCCGCCGCGGCCCTGCGCTCGCGGCTGGGCTTGCTGTCCGAGCCCCTGCGGGGGCTCGTCAAGGCCCTGCTGGACGACGAGGCGTTTGCCCGGCTGGGGCCGCCGGCGGCGTCGGCGAGCGAACGCCTGGCGGCGAGGCACGTGCGGCGGCTGATCGAGTTGATCGAGGTCTACCACCGGCGGGAGCGGTTCGATTTCGCCCCGGCTGTCGCCGACGCCCGCCTGCGGGCCGAGATGCTCCTCGACCGGGCCATGGGCTCGCCCGCCCAGAAGCTGGCCGAGGCCAACGCCTACCGCCTGCGGCGGCAGATGGAGGAGCGAGGCCGAGCCGACAGCTTCCGCCGAACGCTGCTGGCCTACCGCGCCAGCCCCAACATGTACATGCTCGATCGCTGGCTGGACGTCTGGGACGAGGTGCTTCCCGGGGCGATGAAGTACGTCCTGGGCTTGCCCCGCGAGCGGGTCGAGGTCTGGGCCAACTGGGAACGCGAGCGCCGGGCCCTGGAGGGCGTCTTCCAGCAGGAAGAGCCCGCGGCTGCGACGAACGAAGAATAGACGCCGGCCCGGAGACCGCCGGGCCAAGAGAAGGACCACGCACATGAGACAGTACAGACAGCGAAGCGGGAAGGTGGCGATCCTCGTGCTCGTGGGGCTCGTGGTCGCCGTCCTGCTCACCTGGATGGTGACCTTCAAGGTCGAGTTCACCGAGCACGTCCTGGTGCAGACGTTCGGCAAGACGACGCGCGTGCTCAGCGGCGACGCCGACGCCGGACTGCACATGAAGTGGCCGTTCCCCATCGAACGGGTCGTCCGCTACGACGCTCGGACGTTCCTCTTCGAGGACACGATGAACGAGTTGACGACGAACGACAAGCAGAACATCACGCTGACGACGTTCTGCGCGTGGCGGATCGCGGACCCGGCGGTGTTCCAGGCGGCGATCGAGACGGTCAAGGCCGGCCAGAGCGGCATCCGCACGAAGCTGCAGGCCGCCAAGAGCGCGGTGATCGGCAAGCGGAACATGGAAGACCTGGTCAACACGGACCCGCAGCGGATGCAGATCGCCGCGATCGAGCAGGCGATGCTCGACGAGGTTCGCGTCGAGGCCCTCCGCGACTACGGCGCCGACGTCGTATCGATCGGCATCAGGAGCCTGTCGCTGCCCGAGAGCGTCTCGGATAAGGTCATCGAGAACATGAAGGCCGAACGCCAGCGCGAGGCCAATCGCTACCGGGCGGCCGGGCAGGCGCAGGCACTGGCCATTCGCGAGCGGGCGCGGGAGGCCAGCGAGCAGATTCTCGCCTTCGCCGACCGCAAGGCGCGGGAGATCCGCGCCGAGGGCGACCGGGCGGCGGCGGAGTCGTACAAGGAGTTCGAGGCCGACTGGCGGCTCGCGGCCTTCCTGCGGTCGCTGGAATCGCTCAAGACCGAGCTTCAGGGCCGGGCGGTGTTCCTCCTGGACGGTTCGGCCGTGCCGGCGGCGGGGTTCTTCCGCGACGGACCCTCGTTGCCCAAGGTGCCCGTCCCGCCGGCGGCCGCGACGACCCGACCCGCGCGGTGAGTGTAGGAGACGCACGCATGGCTGAGAACCACGAACCCGCACGCGTCCACGGAGGCGACGTGGACCCGGAAGACTTCGGCGACGCCGGCGCCCGGCAGCTCGCGGCGGCCCTGCGCACGAGTTTCCGCCTGCTGGCCCTGCTGATGGTCTTCGGCGTGGCGGCCTTTTTGGCGATGGGCTTCCAGTCGGTCCGACCGGGCGAAGTAGCCATTCGCACGGTCTTCGGACACGTCGTGGGCACGACGACCGAGGGGCTCGCCTACAACTGGCCCGCGCCGATCGGGCGGATCGAGAAGATCCCCGTGGGCGAGCGGACGATCACCGTCGACGACTTCTGGATGAACGAGACGCGGAAGGACCAGCTCGAGCCGAACCTTCGCAAGCGCAAGGCCCCGCGGGGGGGGCTTCGCCCGGGATGGGACGGCGCGTTGCTGACGGGCGACCGGAACCTCCTGCACATGCGGCTGCGGTGCACGTACGCGTTGAGCCGGCAGTGGGACCCGGCCCGGGAGATCGACCCGGTGTTGCGGTATCGGGAGAACGTTTCGGACGCGAACGAGTTTCTGCGTTCGGCGTTGTGCGGGTCGGCCATTCGCGCCGCGGCCATCCGCACCGCCGACGGGCTCCAGCGAACCGACCGGGCCGCCTTCGAGTCCGACGTCCGCGCCCTGGCCCAGCGGTCGCTGCGGCAACTGCGCTCGGGGATCCAGGTGCGGACGGTCAAGGTGGTCAACTCGACCTGGCCCCTACGGACGCTGACCGACTACGACGCCGCGCAGCAGGCGGTCAACGAGGCCGAGACGCTCCGCAACAATGCCCGTAGCGTGGCCGTGGCGCTGCTCAACAGCACGGCCGGGCCCGTCGCGGCGAGGCTCCTCGTGGGCGACCCGGCCAAGGTCATCGCCGCCGGGCGCGAGACGGTCTCGCCGGGGGCGGGGACCCGCCCGGCGGGCGACGACGACCTCGTCGGGCGGTACAACGACGCCCTGCGTCGCGGCGACAAGACCCGCGCGGGCGAGTTGCTGCGACTCGTCGAGAACGTCTTGGTCAGCGACGCCACGGAGGGGCAGGTCCGGCGCGTGCTCCGCGAGGCGAGAAGCTACCGCGCCGGGACGATCCAGGGCGTCAAGAGCCGCGTCGCCCACTTCAAGAAGAACCTGCCCGCCTACCGAAGGAACCCCGCCTTCATGCTCGACCGCTGGTGGATGGAGACGCGCGAGGCGATCCTCGGCCAGGCGACGGCCGAAAAACACTACATCCCTCCCGGCGGGCCGAAGACCGTCCTGCGGATCAGCCGCGACCCCGAGATCATCCGCCAGACCGACCGCGCCCGGATGCGGGCCGGCACGGGCCAGAAGCCGGCGGGCGACTGAGGTGCCCATGAGCGAGACGAACGAAGCCGTCGTCGTCACGAGCGGCCTGACGAAGGTCTTCCGGGACTTCTGGCTGCGGGAGAAGGTCACCGCGGTGGCCGAGCTGGACCTCGATATCCGCCCGAGGGAGGTCTTCGGGCTCCTGGGCCCCAACGGGTCGGGCAAGACCACCGTGCTGAAGATGATCCTCGGCCTGCTGTTCCCCACGCGCGGGCGGATCGCGGTCCTCGGCCGACGCCCCACGGACGTGGCGATCAAGGCGCGGATCGGCTTCCTGCCGGAGGAGTCGTATCTCTACCCCTTCCTCGACGCGCGGGAGACGCTGGACTACTACGGTCGGCTGTTCAAGCAGTCCCGCCCGCAGCGCCGGCGGCGGATCGACATGCTCCTGGACATGGTCGGGCTGGCGAGCGTTGCCCACCGGCGCATCGGCGAGTACTCCAAGGGCATGCAGCGGCGGATCGGACTGGCCCAGGCGCTCATCAACGACCCCGACCTGCTGATCGTCGACGAGCCGACCAGCGGCATGGACCCGCTGGGCACGAAGCAGTTTAAGGACCTGATCAACACGCTGGCGGCGCGGGGCAAGACGGTGATCCTGTCGAGCCACCTGCTGGCCGACGTCGAGGACGTCTGCGACCGCGTGTGCATCCTGTACGGCGGGCGTCGGCAGGCCGTCGGGGGCGTCGACGAGCTGCTCAGCCAGACCTCCCTGACGCAATTGACCACCGACCGCCTGGACGACGCGGCGCTGGCGAAGGTGGCCGACGTGCTGGCCGCCAGCGGCCGAGAAATTCGCGAGGTGACCGCGCCCCGGGAGAAGCTCGAAAGCCTCTTCCTGCGGATCGTCCAGGAGGCCCAGCAGAAGCGCCTGGTCACCGGCGGGGCCACCGCCGGCGGGCCCGTGGCGGAGTTCCTCCGGGCCGACGCCGGCACCGGCGACGACGCGACGGGCGGGCGGGCCGTCATCGAGGACCTTGTCTCGGCCGGCCAGGGCGACCAGGCCCCCGCGCCTCCGGCCGAGCCGCAGCCCGTCCCCGACGTGCCCAAACCCGCCGCCGAGGTCATCGACCACCTGGTCGCCGGCGGCGGCGACGAGGCCGAGGCCCATGACGACAAGCCCCCCTCGCCCAATCGCCAGGAGCCCCGCGCCCCGCGAGACGCGGCCGAGAGGTCCGTCATCGACCAGCTGATCGAGCGAGGCCGCAACGGGGAGGACGCCTGACGATGCGCAGCATCTGGGCCGTGGCCAGCCAGACGCTCTCGCAATGCCTGCGGACGAAGGTGGCGGCGGTCTTCGCGATGCTGCTGGGGATTTCGCTGGCGGCCCTGCCGATCGTGATGACCGGCGACGGAACGCTCGCGGGGCGCGTGAGGACCTTCCTGGACTACAGCTTCTCCGCCACGAGCCTGCTGCTGAGCCTGGTGGTGCTCTCGCTGGCCATCGGCGTCGTTAGCGGCGACGTTCGCGACAAGCACGTGTTCGTCCTGTGTGTCAAGCCGCTGGGGCGGTGGCAGTACATCCTGGGGCGTTGGCTGGGGATCGTCCTGCTGGGGGGGCTTCTGCTGGGCGGCTCGTCGGTCTGGATCTACGGCCTGGCGCAGTACCTGCGGGGACGGGAGGACCTGGCGATTCGCCCGGAGGACCGCCGGGCCGTCGAGAGCGAGATCTTCACCGCCCGCCGTCAGGTCGCCCCCAAGCCGCCCGACGTGGACCAAGCCCTCGCCGCTCGCATCCGCAAGAAGAAGGCCGACAACACGTGGGACGAGACGGTCGAGGCCTACGTGACGAACTATGGCCTGACGAGAACGCAGGCGACCGAGCGGCTCGTCGAGGACCTGCGCAAGAGCGTTCTGAGCACGGCGCAGTCGGCCGGGCCGGGGCGGTCGCTCGTCTGGGGCTTCGAGGGCATTCACGTGGTGGGCCAACCCGTCAAGGGGCGGGGCACGGCCCATCGCGTCGGCCGCGCGACGGGGGCGATCGAGGTCCGCGCCGGCCCGGACGTGACGAGCCGGCTGATCATCTTCGGCCCGGTGTGGGTCAACGGCGTGGCCGGTCGCGTGGTGGGCGTCTGGAAGGGGGGGTTCCGCTCGATCTTCCACCTGGAAGACATGAAGGGCCAGGCGCTGGCGTCGGTCTCGCCGGACGAGGCCGTGGAGGTGACGGTCGAGCCGACCGTGCAGGTTTCGTACAAGGTCTCGGCGACGGACGGCCCGGGCGGCGTGGCGCTGCGGTCGGCCTGGAAGATCGAGAACCCGACGACGGGCTTTGTCTACGACGTGCCCCCTCGGGCGACGCCCCTGGGCCAGCGGGCGACGATCGTGGCACCGGCACGGGCCGTCGACGACCACGGAAACCTCCGCGTGCGCTACCTCAACTACTCGCCCAAGACGAGCACGACCGTCCTGTTCGACGACGTCGCCGTGCTCTACGAGGTCGGGAACTTCGAGGCCAACTTCCTCAAGACCGTCGCCCTGACGCTGATGGGGCTGATGTTCCTCGCCGCCCTGGGGATCTTCGCGGGCAGCGCGCTGTCCTTCCCCGTCGGGTGCATGTTGTGCTTCGTGCTGCTGTGGATCGCCGCGGCGCTGCGGTTCCTCACCGAGGCGATTTCCTCCGGCCTGACCTACGGCGGACCCGATGAGCCCGTCGCACTCTACCGCGTCAGCGACGTCATGCTCCGCCTGGCGAAGGTGGCCCTGCCGGACCTGGCCAGCACGCTCGGAACGACCTTCCTCGTCGAGGGCCTGGAGATCCCCTGGGCCTACCTCGGCCAGACCGCCGGGTTGACGCTGGTTCTGCGGGCTGCCGTGCTGCTCGCGCTGGGGTGCTGGATCTTCCATCGCCGCGAACTCGCACGAGTGCAAGTCTAGGAGGCCCACCGATGACCTCGCCGAGAAAAGCCCAGGTCGTGTGGGTGCTGCTGGCGGCGATGTGTTTCACCGCGGCCGGGTCCGTGGACTCCGCCTGGCTGCCCCAACGGCCTCGCGTTCTCCAGAACCGCCTCTTCGACGTCCTGCTCGAACTGCTGCCCGGACGAGCCTTCCTCGTGCATTACCTGTGGGTCCGTACGACGCAACTGGCCGACGAGGGGCGCTACTACGACGCCATGCAGCAGGCCGAACTCATCTGCCGACTCCAACGCCGATTCCCCAGCGTCTACCAGTTCAAGGCGTGGGACATGGCCTTCAATATCTCCGCCGCCACCCACACGCCCGAGGAACGCTGGCGGTGGGTCTACAACGGCATCAAGCTCCTGCGCGACGAGGGCATCCCCCTGAACCCCAAGGCCATCGGCCTCTACAAGGACCTCGGGTGGATCTTCCTGTTCAAAATGGGCGACTACCTCGACGACATGCACTGGGTCTACAAGCGCCAGTGGGCCGTCCGCATGCAGGACCTTCTCGCCGCGCCGCCGGAGGGCACGACGGCCGAGACGATCGCCGCCTTTCGACCCGTGGCCGAGGCGCCCCTCGACCGCGACCCGCTCCGCCAGGGACGCCAGACCATCCAGGCCGATCGGCGCGACGAACTGCTCAAGGACCCCGAGGTCAAGGCCTACGCCGCCGCGCTCGCCGAGACCGGCGTCGCGATCGACCAGACGCTCCTGTCGGCCTACAACCGCTACAGTCTCGACGCCGCCGTCGCGGCCGTGCGCGTCCGGCCGCCCGAGCCCGACAGCGACCAGGCGGTGGCGATCTCCCGGGCGATCAACGACCCGGCCGTCGCGGGCCCGCGCGCCAAGCTCGTGGCCTTCGTCCGGGCCCAGGTGCTCTGGAACGTCTACCGCATGGACCCCCGACGCATGCTCGCGCTGATGGAGCGATTCGGGCCCCTCGACTGGCGACTGCCCCAGCCCCACGCCATCTACTGGCTCCAACTCGGGCGAGACGTCTGCCAGGAGACCTCCCTCAAGGACATCGACGCCCTCAACACGCAGCGGAACCTGTTCATTTGCCTCAAGCAGCTCACTTGGCGGGGGCGGCTGACCATGATCGACCTGCGGGCCCGCGGCGCCGACGCCGACCTGCTTGGCCTCGAACCCATCGTCGAAGAAAGCAAGATGGACCTGCCGAACATCCGCATGCGGCGGTTCCCCGACCTGCGGTTCGTCCAGAGCTCACAAACCGAGTACCTTCGCGTCATCGAGGAGCTGACCGGCGGGGACAAGAAGAGGTTCGCCAAGAACACCCTCCGCAACGGGCACA
>Ga0272442_10004383_pt1 | contig 19352 bp, 12 predicted proteins | sample SSMForm2O_FD_200262 | JGI IMG/M metagenome (GOLD analysis project Ga0272442, IMG submission 200262) | Marine sediment archaeal communities from Little Sippewissett salt marsh, Falmouth, MA, United States - SSM-Form-2O | ecosystem: Environmental > Aquatic > Marine > Wetlands > Sediment ... | reverse complement strand
ATGTCGCCGCGGTGCTTGAAGCCCCGCCGTCCGGTCCCTCGACAGTGCAGGACCTTCGTCTCTATGTGGATGGGACACTGGAAAACGGGACCTACGCCAATCCAGGGCTGGAATTGAATACGGGATCGGCTCTTCCGGTACAGATTGGAACAAAGTCGAATCCGCAGAATTATTTTTATCAGGGCCTGATCGATGATGTGCGGATTTATGACCGGGCGCTTTCCGATATAGAAATTGGTTCTATTGGAAATGTCACCGATGGTCTGGTCGCACACTGGAATCTGAATGAGGGCCGCTGTTATATTGTCCAGGACTTTGCTTCCGGACACGACGGTATTATTTACGGTGCCGACTGGCTTTCCCTGTTAGAATATCAATTAACCGTCACTAACGGTTCCGGCAGCGGTGAGTATATGCAGGGAACGGTTGTCTCCATTTCAGCGGATGCTGCCCCAAGCGGATATCAGTTTACCGGATGGGCCGGCGATGTCACTTATGTGGCCGATGCTGGTGATCCAACCACTACGGTCACGATGCCCGCTGAAGATGTTGAGTTGACGGCGACCTATCAGCAAGTGACTGAAGGGCACATCGTCTGGCAGCCTGCGGTGGCGATCTCCTCGGCAAGCGATGTTTCGCTTGACGGTGATTTTGTGGAAGCGATTGCTCTAACCCTTATCAGCAGCCCTCCAGCGTCGTATACCGCCAACGGTGTTGTATTCACGACGAATAAACACTCTTTGATGCCAAATGGCACTGCAACCACAGACGCTGATTTCTGGCCATCAGGTTCCGGGGATGCTTATGATCATATTCTCAGTTCGGCCGGGTACAGTTCCACATCAGAAACACTTGACCTCGGCGGCGGTCTCCTGGAAGTCGGCAGCAGTTATCAAATACAGCTTTGGTATGTGGATCATCGTGATATCGGAACGAGTAAGGATAAAAGTGGCCGAAGAATGACCTTTGAAGACGAAAACGGCAATGTGAGCGATCCGATAAACGGTCACACTGTCATCGGTGAATTTACTGCTGACAGCACCTCCGTGGAAATCACGATTACTGCAACTGCAGGAACAGACGATGCCCATTTGAATGCCTACCAGATCCGAAAATTGAGTTCTGAATAGCGATTTTTGCTGGTCAGCACATCATTAGATAATATAGTGAAGAGCAGAAAGGAAGCTATGAAAAACACTATTATCACGGGTATGTTGCCGACGGTGTTGGTATCTCTGGAGTGCCATATCTTTGGTTTATTGTCTGCGTTGGGTATCTTTATGCGTCCATGTCTGCGCTATTAAATTTAAAAAAACGCTGAAATGACGACTCTTTCGCCGGGTAAATGCAATAAAATCGTGCTGGAGGGCGTTGATGGGTTTGCGGAGTATTTAGAAAGGATGTGCCCAAGGAAAGCGCTCATGTATAGGGAGTCTTAAAGCAGATTATGAAAGGAATTGTTATGATGCGTAGTGTTTATATTGTTCTGATTGCCGGCTGCATGATTTTGTCCGGTTGTTCCCATTGGCCCACAGCGAAAAAACCGGCTGTTTTTGATGTGGTTGAGTATGGCGCCAGGGCTGATGGTGTGACCATGGATACCGAAGCGGTACAGGCCGCGATTGACGCTTGTACTCCGGGCGGTATCGTGCTGGTGAGTCCGGGTCGGTATGTTGTTGGAACGCTTTGGCTCAAAAGCGATATGGAACTTCGTGTTGCCGAGGGGGCACAGCTTCTGGGCAGCACATCTTTGGATGACTACTCCCGCGACAACGAGGGCGCCATTGAAGCCCCGGCTTTCGATGAATGTTTGCTGTATGCCAAGGGTGCTAAAAATCTGACCCTCTCCGGCAAGGGCGTTATCGATGGCCGCGGATATAAAGAACATTTCCCAGTGGAGTTGGCCGACGGCTCGCTGGGCGACCGCCCCATGCTGATCCGCTTTGTGGACTGCAAAAAGGTGACCTTTGAGGGTATTACCTTAAAGAACGCCGCTTCCTGGTGTACGCATCTGGTGGATTGCGACGATATTGTTATCCGCAATGTTACCCTCGACACTCATACCCAGATCAATAATGACGGGTTTGATATGGACGGCTGCAAAAACATTCTGATCGAGGATTCTACCATCTTTTCGGGTGACGATTCGATTTGTCCTAAGAGTACCACCGACCGGCTCACCGAGAACCTGGTTGTACGCAACTGCCGAATCAGGAGCAATACGGCCGCTTTCAAGTGCGGGACCTCATCTCGCGGCGGATTCAGGAATATGACCTTTAAGGATTGTGACTTCTCCGGCTGCCGCATGGGGGTCATCAAGCTGATGACCGTTGACGGCGGCATACTCGAAGATATTACCATCTCCAACATCGTCATGAATGACGTGGAAGGGCCGATCTTTATCCGGTTGGCAAACCGTGGACGGACATACGCCAAACCGACGGAGCAGATTTATGATCAGGATGTCAAGACCGAAGGGCTTCCGCCCGGAAAGGTTAAAAACATTCGCATCAGCAATATCCAGGCGACTGTCACCGGCGAAGCGTACGACCGCCAGGGGATCATGATATCGGGCATTCCCGGCCATTATATTGAGGATGTTGTCCTTGAAAACATCAAAATTACTTATCCCGGCGGCGGTCCTGAAGTGAAAAATCCAGTGCCGGAAGATATTGCCCGCTACCCGGAAGCTTTTTTCTTCGGCACCTTGCCGTCATGGGGCGCCTATATCCGCCATGCCCGCAACATTGAATTTAAAAACGTTGAAATGACAACGCTGACGCCGGATGTACGAGAAATAATCGTGCTGGATGACGTTAAGGATTTTGTTAATCATTAATATACCCTTCAGGGTCGTAAATTCCCGCGAGCGAAATCATAACTTACGGCCGCGACCTGACATAGCCGCGCAGAAACGGGAATTTTCAATTGTGATCAGTATAAAACGAGAAAGGACAGAAATACATGAGTCAGGGAAAAAACGTAATACTTGCAGCATTATTAATGCTTACCGTTGCGGCCCCGTTATATGGCGGCCAGGGAACCAGGCCGGAAATGATCGGAGATCGGAGAAATGATCCGGCTCGCGAAGCCGAGTTTATGGATTGGGGGTTGGGGATGTTTGTACACTGGTCGCTCGATTCGCAGTTAGGGTCTGTCATTAGTCATTCGATGGATTATGCGTCACAAAAATACCTGGACCGTTATGTGAACGAATTGCCCAAGACGTTTAATCCGAAGAAGTACGATCCTGATGAATGGATGGAAATCGCCAAACTGGCCGGCGTCAAATATATGGTTTTTACCACCAAGCACCATAGCGGCTTTTGCATGTGGGATACAAAGACGACCGATTTCAACATTATGAATACGCCTTACGGCAAAGACATCGTCCGCGCTTATGTCGATGCCTGCCGCAGGCACGATATTAAGGTCGGATATTACTATTCACCGGAGGATTTTGCTTTCCATTACAGACATGATATCCCGGCCAGAGGCGGGAAAAGGTCCGGTGAGGTTCGCGATGAGTTGATCGCATACACAAAAAAACATCTCGATGAGCTTTTTACCAACTACGGCGAAATTGATGTGATCTTTCTGGATGGCGGCCATAAAGCGGAACTGGCCGAATACGTTCACAAAATCGCGCCAAAGTGTATCGTCACCCGCGGCGAAATGGCCACGCCCGAACAGAGACTTCCGGCAGACCCCATCCCCGGGCCGTGGGAAACTTGTTTTACGCTCGGCAATCAATGGCAGTACAAGCCGACCAATGAAGACTACAAGTCCGGCTCGACGCTCATTAATATGCTGATTGAAACCCGCGCCAAAGGCGGCAACCTCTTGATCAATATGGGTCCGATGCCGTCCGGCATCGTCCCGCTTGAACAGGAAGAACGATTCCGCGAGTTGGCGCTCTGGATGTTTGTCAATGACGAGGCCATTCACGACGTGCGTCCGTGTGTCGTGGCCGGCAGCAAAGATGTTTACTACACGCAGTCCAAAGACGGGAAATACGTTTATGCCTTTTTGACACAATTTACCGATGATGACCCGAAGGGCAATACACAGTGGGGCAGACTGAGCAGAAAAACTGTCCTGCTTAAAGAACTTAAAGCGTCTGACAAGACCCAAATCAGGGTTCTTGGCCAGGAGCATCGCGCTGAGAGGTTTACAGAAAGGCATGATATTGGGACTCGTTTTAAACAGACCGAGGACGGACTGGAAGTATCCGTCAAACGGGCCCAGCGCCTCTACAATAATCGGAGATGGCCCAATGCCGTTGTCCTGTGTCTTGAGAATGTTGAATTTACCAAGCAAGCGGCGCAATGATCTAAAATTGGTTTATAATTCCGGATTCCGTTACGAAGAAGTTGCTTGCTTTTTCGATAACGTTGGCGTTGTCGCTCCCTGCGTTACAGGTTGCTGATGGATGTCCACATGTTAGTGTATTCTAAACCTACGCCTCCTGACCGTGGCGACTTACTAACCCTTTTTAATGAACAGGAAAAATCACAATGACAACAAAAACGACTACGCTTAGGAAAAGGATTGTCATCATCGCATGCGCTGTTTTGTCTCTGTTGGGATTGACTTCTGCGGTTGGGGCCGATGAGAACCAACCCAATATCGTTTACATTCTGGCCGACGACATGGGCTACGGGGATGTGTCCTATTTGAATAAGGACTCAAAAATCCATACGCCCAACCTGGACCAGCTTGCAAAAGCAGGAATGATCTTTACTGACGCCCATTCAGGTTCGGCGGTTTGCACACCGACACGATACGGGATTCTGACAGGGCGGTACTGCTGGCGAAGCCGCTTGAAGAAAGGTGTACTTAATGGGAACTCACCTCATTTGATTGAGGATGGACGGATGACGGCAGCGTCGATACTCAAGCCCCAGGGATACCATACTGCATGTATCGGGAAATGGCACCTTGGACTGGATTGGCAAAAAAAACCGGGCGCACCGAGAGAAATTGATTACACACAATCCGTTCAACACGGCCCGACAACCAATGGCTTTGATTACAGCTTCATTATTCCTGCCTCACTGGATATGGCCCCGTATGTCTATTTAGAAAACGATAAGGTAACGGCCATTCCGGATCGAGTTGTAGCTTCCAGTGGTGGAAAGAAAAAGTGGCGTAAAGGGCCGATCGGATCGGACTTCAAACATATCGAGGTGCTTCCGAAGATAACGGAAAAAGCTGTTTCTTATATTGATCAGCGTGCCGAAGGCAAGAAGCCCTTTTTCCTTTACTTCCCGCTGCCCGCGCCGCATACACCGATTTTGCCGACCGAAGAATTCCAGGGCAAAAGCGGCACCAATGAATATGGCGATTTTGTCTTACAGGTCGATTGGACCGTGGGGCAGGTTATGAAAGCACTGAAACGCCATGGTCTGGAAGAAAACACCCTGATTATTTTCACCAGTGACAACGGCTGTTCGCCCAAGGCCGACTTTGCGGAGTTGGAAACGTTCGATCATGATCCCAGTTATATCTTTCGCGGCCACAAGGCCGACATCTTCGAAGGCGGCCACCATATCCCGTTTATCACCCGTTGGCCCGCGCGTATTCAGGGCGGTTCGACGTGCGCCGATACCATCTGTCTGACCGACCTGATGGCAACCGCCGCCGACATTACCGGGTACACACTGCCCAATAATGCCGGAGAAGACAGTGTGAGTTTTCTGCCGGACCTGCTGGGTACGGCGACCGCACCAGTGCGGGAAGCAACCGTTCACCATTCGATTAACGGTTCATTCTCAATTCGTCAGGGCAAATGGAAGCTGGAATTGTGCCCGGGGTCCGGCGGATGGAGCGATCCGAAACCCGGCAGCGCGCAGGCCAAACAGCTTCCGGCCATACAGCTTTATGATCTCAGCAGCGATATCGGCGAAACAACCAACGTGCAGGATAGACACCCGGACGTGGTCAAGCGGTTGACGGCCCTGCTGCAGGAATATAAAGACAGCGGCCGCAGTACGCCCAAACGACAATAAAATCGCCTTTCCGGTTGAGAATTTTGATTATAATCTTGAAAGTGCTATTATGAAGCTAAGAATGGGTATTGGGTATTGAGTTAGTTGCTCAATACAGTCGAAATACCCGTGAACGGTTACAGATATTTTTATGAGGCGGATTGTTATGAAGATAAAAAATGGCACTTATGTTTTAGTCGTTGTGATATCTTTTGTTCTGGGATATGTGGATTGTTTTTCCCAGGGTGATATCGAAGCGGCAGAGTGGAAAGAATCCGAATCCGAATACCATGCAAGAATGAAAGCGTGGAACGATGCCCGCTTCGGTTTGTTCATGCATTGGGGTGTGTATGCAACGTTTGGTGGTGAATATAATGGGACTGACCATGGCAAGGAGTGTGCCAATGCCAGTGCAGAACATATCTTTAAGACAGGAGACATGCCGGTAGAGGAGTACAGGCAAGCCGCACGCAATTTCAATCCGATCCATTTTGACCCTGACGAATGGGTTACAATGGCAAAAGATGCGGGAATGAAATACATGGTTCTGACGGCAAAACATCATGATGGATTTGGGCTTTTTGATTCCAAGGCGAGTGACTGGAATATCGTGCATGCCTCAGATTATAAGAAAGACCTGATCAAGGATTATGTCGATGCATGTCACAAACAGGGGATGTTGGTCGGATTTTATTATTCACATAACGCGGACTGGTTTCACAATGCCAGTTCACCCAGGCAATCCCGATCCGCCCCTCGTCCCCAATCCATGGAGTATAAAGAGTTTGTGATGATTCAGCTCAAGGAACTTCTAACCCAATACGGCAAAATCGATATATTATGGTTCGATACGCCGAGCAAGACGGATATTGAATTCAACAAGTCCTGTGCTGCCATGGTTCGCAAGTACCAGCCGGAATGCATCATTAACGGCAGAATCGGGCATGACCTCGGCGATTATGTATCTGGCGGCGATCGCGCGGTGGTTGAACCCGGCAAACAAGGGTACAAAGAATCCATTATGACGATGCGTTTGAATTGGGGCTATGACAAGAACGATGATTTCTGGAAATCTTCAGACGAACTCATTGCAATGCTCTCCCAAAGCGCCTGCCGTGGATCTAATTTCATGCTGAATATTGGCCCCACACCTTTAGGGACATTTCCTCCCGAAGACCGAGCCAGGCTGAACGCTTTGGGCAAGTGGATGAAGATCAACGGAGAGGCGATTTACAGCACGGAAGGATCGCCTTTTCCCAAAGAATATTCATGGGGATCATTTACCTTCAATCCAGACACCCGGAAAGTCTATTTGCACCTCTATAACTGGACGGGCGGAGATATCACGGTAGAAGGAATTGATTCCAAGGTCGCAAAAGCATACTTTCTCGATAACGGAGATGCCCTTGAATTCAGCCGGAACGGGGGCAGCAATGATCTGAACATCAGCTTACCCGTGCTTTCCAAGGAGAAAAGCTTACGAATAATTGCACTGGAACTCGAAGGGGATCTGAAAACCGATCCGGCCAATGGGCCTGATTTTATTCCTCCAACCATCCGTCATTTGAAGTTCAGAAAGATCGAAGGGACGATCAAGAATCTGGGGCCTTGCGAATTTCAAATCGATGGCAAGATGACGTTTTCGTTAAACGACCAGGTAAGATACAGGATTAATAGCAGCGGAGACATTAGAAAAGTTCTGGGCTTCGATCTTGATGAAGAAAAAACCTATGAAGTTGTATACAGCCCATATCCGGATGAACCCGTTCTGGAAATAATTACATTACTTGAAAATGAACGATAAACTATAATTACACTGATCACAATTGAAAATTCCCGTTTCTGCGCGGCTATGTCAGGTCACGGCCGTAAGTTATGATTTCGCTCGCGGGAATTTACTACCCTGAAGGGTATAGTAAGTGGATCTGTGAAACACTAAACGATGAAGATCACACTCACCATAAAAAAAGAGAACTAAAATGAAGAACACTATCATCGTAACATTTTTGTTATGCCTAACATCTTCGATTTTTGCCTTTTCGACGGCTTATTTTGAAGCTGAAAACTTTGCCAGCCAGACCGGTGGAAATAAGGCAAGCACCGAGTATTTTCCCTATATCGGAGAGGGTTACCTGGAGATGGGGGGGCAAGGGGCCGCTGTGACATGGAATAATATCACGGTCCCCAAGGCGGATAAGTACACCCTCATCTTTAAGTATGCCAATCATACAAAGCAGGATCGACCCTGTGATTTAAAGGTGAACGGATCTCTCATCAGAAACATAGCCTTTGCTCCCTCCCCAAAGAACTGGGAAAAACCCTGGGAAGATGCTGCCGGATACACTTCAGAGGCCGTTGGCTGGGCCAAGTACTGGAACGCACGGGTGATCGTGGACCTAAAGGCCGGTGTCAACACGATAGAACTCACCGCCACCAGTGCTGAGGGCGGACCTCATATAGATAACATTGCTGTGAGCACAGTGATAAGTGAACCGCCCGCACCTGTCGTCAATGTAAAAGATCACGGTGCCGTGGGAGACGGCAGTACGGATAATACGGAAGCCATCGCCAATGCCATTGCGGCCTGTCCACCGGGCGGCTCCGTGGTATTTGATGAAGGCATCTATATGACCGGTTCCATTGCCCTGAAAGCAAATATGACGCTTTGGATTTCTGAAAATGCGGTAGTTCGCGCCATTCAAGATATTTCTAAAATCAAACTCTTTTCAAACGGGGGCCTTTTTAAAAGATATTTTGTATTCGGGAATGAGGTGGATAATTTAACCATTACCGGAGGAGGCGCCATTGATGGAAATATCGTAGGCGGATACGGTGGGGGCTCCATGAATAATCGTCTGGTAGTACTGGGATGGAATAATGCTAAAAACGTTATGGTTACAAACATTGATGTGTTACACAGTGATTTCTGGACCTTTGTTCCTCAGAATACGGACGGCATCATTATTGACGGCGTTAACCTTTTCAGCTTTCGTAAAGATGGAATTGCCCCTTTGGATTGTCACGATACAACCATTACAAATACCGTGATAGAATGCGCAGACGATGCAATCACTCCCAAGAGTTACAATTCCAGAGGAATTGACAACCTGGTCGTTAAAAACGTGACCATAAACTTCACCAAGTGGAAAGGTATCAAGTTCGGGTTTTCAAGTGTAGGAGACTTTACCAACTGCCTGTTTGAAGATATTGCGATGGTCCATGTCCAGGCGGGAATCACAGTGTTATTGATTGATGGCTCCAATGCTTCTAACCTGACATTCAACCGCATTAATATGAATCATGTTTTCACACCCATAACACTACTCAATGGAGCTGGACTTCGCGGTATCAAACAAGGCAAACCCACTTCTATGAAAGACATCACTATTTCGAACCTTGATGTAAGAAATGTATGGAGCCCCCAGGGCAGTTTTATTATAGGTACTAAGTTTGGCAATAACATCACGACCGTGGAGAATATCTACCTGACCAATGTAAAGGTAAATTCTTTTAAAGGGGGTGTGACTGAAGTACCGGGAACTCCCATCGAATACGACGGACAAAGGGCCGATGTGAGATTATTCGGGAACTTACCCGCCTGGGGATATTACATTCGCCATGCGAAGAACGTGATTTTCACCAATGTCACTCATACCGTTTCCCCCGAAGATGCTCGGCAGGATATTGTCCTTGAGGATGTGACCGGATTTAAAACTGTGGGGCCGGGTAACCCCCTTCCTTTCAAGACCAAACGCAGCGGTGGATAATAGACAGAAACGTGAGTTTACAATTTTGGCGACTCAGTTGCACTTATGAGTTGAATCCGCTTTTCGAGGGAAAACCTGTCCGGACATGGAATGGATTATTCTTGACCCTGCGACAGCGAATTTTGTAAAATATCGATGTTGTCAGGAGAAAATGATGTTTTGTAAGCGTTTAAGCAGGAAATGTCAGCAAAAATGGTTGTGAATACCGAACAAATCCTTGATATTCGGCCAATAATCCGAAAATCAGGATTTTTAGCCAACTTCGGTTTCGAAAATTGACTTTGCAGGTAATAGTAAAGGAATTTCATGATGACGATTAAGCAAAGAATGACTGTCTTATTGGTGTCGGCTGCGTTTTGTATGAATGCCCATGCGGCGAAGATGGGACCGTGGGACCTGGATGAGTTGTTTAAGGTCCCGAAATGGGAAAAAACCGACAAGGCCGCCAAGGAGGGCATGACGGGGATACTGTATTCGTCCATTCCGTATAATGGCAAAGGCGTGCAGGTCTTTGCCTATTACGGTGTGCCCAAGGGAACTGCTCCTGAAGGCGGCTGGCCGGCTGTTGTGTGTATACACGGCGGCGGCGGTACGGCGTTTGATGCGTGGGTGAAACTGTGGAACGAGCATGGATACGCGGCGATCAGCATGGACTTGGAGGGGCACTATCCGATTAATAAGAATACGGATGACGGGACGAGGTCTCGCGTTTCGACGGAGAATCCCGGGCCGAGTCGGGTTGGCGTTTTCGGTGACTATGCCAAGCCGATTGAACAGCAGTGGTATTATCACGCGGTTGCGCAGGCCGTTATTGCTCATTCACTGATCCGGTCGTTTCCGGAAGTGAACGCCGAGAAGATTGGCGTTACCGGCATCAGTTGGGGCGGAACGCTGACCAGCACCACGATGGGCGTCGATAACCGGTTTAAATTCGCAATCCCTGTCTATGGCTGCGGGTTTTTGCCGGATTCGGACGGCCATCAGGGCGAAACGATCAAGCCCGGTCAGCAGACGGAGGTTGTGAATGCGAATTTTGACGGCTCGGCTTACTTTAAAAACGTCAGCATCCCGACACTCTGGGTCAACGGGACCAACGATAAGCATTTCACCATGCCGATCACCCAGCAGTCGTCACAGACGGTACAGGGGCCTGCGACCTTGCGATATCAATTTGAAATGGGCCACGGTCACGGCGCCGGCTGGCGTCCGGAGGAGATCTATACGTTTGCCGATAGCATCGTCAAAGGCGGTAAGCCGCTTGTTCAGTTTGACAAACCCAAGGTTGACGGCGATCAGGTCTCCGTGACATACAGGTCCTTAACAAAAGTGACCAACGCCGAACTTCTGTTTACAGCGGATGCAACGAGTGCCTGGCCGCAGCGAAAATGGCGTAAGACGCCGGCGACGATCTCCGGGACAACGATTAAAGCAGTCGTGCCGGAAAATGCCGTTGCCTTCTTTTTTTCCGCCACGGACGAGCGAAACATGATGACAACCTCTGAATTTGTGATGGCTAAATAGAGCGTGCATCGGAATATTTCAAGATTAATAGAATGAAAGTTAGGCAACCTATTTATAGGAGGTGTTTTATGTTCCAGCGATTTTCTGTAATGGCTGCTGTTGTGATGGCACTTGTTGTCACGTCGTCTCTGGCAGTAACGCCGGACGAGATGAGTCGGGCGATTCCCAAGGCTTTGGATCACCCCTATCTCTATTTTTCGAAGAAAGACTTGCCCGGGCTGCGTGAACGAGCAGGAAGTGACGATGTGAACAAACGCATTTATGCCCGGCTTCTAAGCCAAGGCAATGAGCTTTTGTCGACGGAGGTAGAGAAAATCCCTCCCCGGGAGGACAGGAATCCCCGCTACACCGGCGACTGGAGCTTTCATAACTATATTGATCGCAACCGGGAGCGTGCCTTAACACTGGCTTTTCTCTATCAGATGACGGGCGAGGCGAAGTACGCTGAAAAGGCCTTTGAGTTTGCCGAGGTCGTCTGCGATGTGTCGCATTGGGAGGATCGTGCCCACCAGTTCCCCATTATCTACAGCCGTGTGATGCCTTGGAATGTCCCCGACGATCAGGTGGTGTTCAACTACGATCTCTATACCGGCCATACCGCCCACACCATGAGCATGGTCTATGATTGGATCTATGATTGGATGGACGTGCGGCAGCGTGACCGCATTCGCGGCGCCCTGCTCGAAAAGGCGATCTTACGGGTCAGGGGGAACTGGGATTATCATTGGTGGGCTCACGCCTATCGATGCAACTGGATGACCCACTGTGCCAGCGGCGCAGGCATAGCCGCGATGGCGCTGCTGACAGAGGATCCGCAACTGATCGATGTAGTGGCCGAGTCCTACAACCGTATCTGGAAAACCTTCGACGAGATCGGTATCGACGGCGGATGGCAGGAGGGAACGGGATACTCCAGAGATATTTTTGAATGGGCGGTGAAATATGGAGCACCTCTCAAGCGGATGACGAATGGCAAGTATACTCTGCTGAACCATCCCAGGATGCAGGAACACCCGGCGAGTTTTCTGCTCTGGACGCTGCTGCCGCCCAATCAGAAGGTTGCTTTTGGCGATACCGGCAGCGGGGTCATTCGCAAAAGTGCCGTGTTTAATGTGCTCGCGGAAGAGACGGGTTCACCGGAGGCCGCGTGGTATGCAAAGAACATTTGTGCCAGCGATCGCAGCAGTCTCTGGGATATCATCTTTCCGCTCACCACGGTGGAACCGGCGCTGCCCGAGATGAAATCGCGCCACTTCCGGACGATTGATTGTGTCGTGATGCGTTCGAGCTTTACAGATACGGAAACCGTAACCCTGGCCTGTAAAGCCGGACGGCATACCGATCCGCATCACGGGCATTTGGATTGCGGCGACTGGATCGTGCACTGGCGCGGTGAAAGCTACATCCGAGGGATTGGCAATATTCCCTATGACGAAAAATGTTTCGACGATGTCCGTTGGACCTATCCGCAAGCGGGGAGCCAGGGACAAAACGTCATCTTTGTTAACGGCGAGAAGCAGATTCCGGGCAAGTGGCGGGGCAAGCCCATGGACGAGCGCATTGGGGGCGATGTGCTGGAGTACCGCTATGGTGACGATCTGGAATATGTACTCATGGACGGCACCAATGCCTATCCCAAGCAAGAACTCAAAGGCTGGCGCAGGCACTTCATTCTCGACAAACCGGTTGTTACCGTCGTGCTGGACGAGATCAAAACCGACAAAGGCGCACACATTGAAAGCCGCATTCACCCGGGCGGTGATGTTGAGGTTCCCGATGACCATGCTTACCTGCTTCTCAAAGGCAGACGCGGCAACATGGCGGTGATCACTGCGGCAAACGCTCCAGTCAAGTACGTTCCGGACCGTCACTCCTTCCGAGCGGAGCAGAAGAATGCCAGGTTGCGTCTCATTCCGTACATTGATACTGAGTTAAACGCATCGTCGGCAGAAACCATCATCTCCACGATTGTGCTGCCGGTTGCGGATAAGACCGAGGCGCGTGCGGTGGCCGAGTCGGTCGAGCGGTCTGTTGGCGACGATGGCGGCCTGACGCTTTCATTCACCACCAAGGGCGGGATACATACCTACCGTTACGAACGGAGTGACGATGGCCTGGTGCTGCTCCAGTGAGAGAATGTCCAAGAATCCATGCGGCGATCTATTTTCTAACTTATTTGAAACATTCGGATATGTATTTTATGAAGAGAAGTACCAAGTTATTCTGTATTGGTGTCCTTTTGACTGCCGTGGTTGGGCAGATTAGCGGAATGGTGGTAACGATGTCTCCGCATGAAATCTGGGAGGGCTATGATCCGCGCCAAGAGCCATTGGATGAGGAAATTTTAGAGTCGTGGACGGAAGACGGCATTGTCTATAAAGAAGTCTATTTCAATGGCGAAAAGTTCGATGGCAAATATGTCCGTATTTACGGGGTCTATGCGGCTCCGAAGGGAGGTGAAAACCTGCCGGGCCTTCTTCATATTCACGGCGGCGGGCAGACAGCTAATACAAGTTGGCTCAAAGAACTGGCCGGGCGCGGGTATGTGGTGATGACGTTCAACTGGGGTGGTGAGTGGCCGAACCGCAAACGATATACGCTCTGGAACGGCGTCGAGAATGGTGACCATAAAAAACGGACGGGTCGCGAGGTTACTTTGCCCACACCACGGGGCGATTCGTATTACCTGTGGACGCAAGCCTCCATGCGGGCGCTGACCTATCTGGAGAGTCAACCCGAGGTGAACCCGGACAAGATCGGAGCGTACGGGATTTCAATGGGCGGCTCGATTATGTGGAATATTGCGTTTGATCCGCGCATTCAGGCGGGTTGCGCCATTTATGGTGCGGGCTGGAATACGTATACGTATGAAGATACAAGGTATTCGATTGGCATGCCGGAACATAAGCCCAGTGAAAATGATCTGAGATGGCGCGCCTCGCTGGCGCCGGAGGCCTCCGCTCCCTATATCAAATTTCCCATGTTGTTTTTGAGCTCTTCAAACGACCGCCATGGCTATATGGATCGTGCGGAGCAGTCCTTGGCCCTGATTCCGGAAGGTGTGCCGAGAGCGTGGGCGCTGACGCCGCGTTTGCGCCATCATATCGGATTGGATTTTATTCATGACCTGCCGGCCTGGTTTGATGTATACCTCAAGGGTGAGGGCTCTTGGCCGGACAATCCGGAAACGGCGATTGCGTCGGGTCAAGATGGGGTACCGGTGTTTACGGTGAAACCGGCGAATACTCAGGACGTGATGAAGGTTGAGGTGTTTTACGGACTTGAAACGCCCTTTGCTGTCAATCGGCACTGGCGTAATGCAGAGGTTCGTGAGTCGGCAGATGTGTATTCCGCAGCGACACCCGTTATGAACGCGGACGAATATCTGTTTGCCTTTGCGAATATTTTCTACAAGTCGGGCATCGTTATTTCGAGTCCGCTGGAAGCCGTTATCGCGTCAAAAATTGGTGCCAGAGCAACGATTAAGACACCGTCTCGTGTTTTCTATGACGGCAAAGAAGGTGTAGGAAACTGGACACGCAACTCGACCGGTACGGATCCGATTCCCGGACGAATCGACAAACGGCTTAAGGCTGTGGTCGGGCCAGAAGGCAAACCGGGATTTACTGCTATTGGAGTGAGCCCATTTACTTATGCGCCGAGTGACCCCGAGTTTCGCGCGCCGAAGGGTGCTTCGCTGAAGTTCGATATCAAGACGGAGGCGGGCGAGGACTTTTCCGTGAAGTTGCATAAAAATTACTGGGTGGCTGATTTCAATACCTATTCCTGTAAGGTTAAATTGGACGCGGACAGCGGATGGCAGACTGTGACTTTGTCCCCGTCCCGTTTTCAGAATGAGAAAACCGATGTGTCGCTTGGCGACGCGATCAACGAAGTGGGCGTGCTGGAACTTGCTCCCGAGAACAAAAGGTGGAAGGACTCGAATGTTATCTTTCGCAACTTCCGGTGGGTAGGCGGTGAGTATGTGCCGCATGTGCATATGTATCGAAGTAAGAACGCAAAATCGGACGCAGTAGTAACAAGCAGCGATGATGCGGATCATTTACAGGATCATGAGGAAGTGAAACAATGATGAATAAATTTATTGCTTTAGCTTTGATGGCTGTGGGTATATTTCAAGCCTCGGCGAATTCGGCGAATATCGACTTTGAATCTTTTTTGAGTCGGCACGACATGATGTGGGACCGTATTCCCAACCGGTGGGAAGTGGCACCGTACACGGGGAACGGAAATGTCGGATTCCTGTTCTATCAGGCCGAAGGCGAAGCGAAAAATGTAATTTCGCTCTATACCGGGCGGCATGACTATTATGATCATCGGCTGCCGTATGAAGGCGATCAGTTGCTGTGGATATACCGCAGCCGTCTTCCGCTGGGACATTTCAATCTGGAATCGAAGGGGGATATTACCGGCGTTGATCTGCGGTTGGATTTGTGGAACGCCGAATTGACCGGAACGATTAAAACTACACAGGGATCCTATGGTGTGCGGGGGCTTTCGCACAGCATGACCGATGTGATTTATTTTGAAACCCGTGCCAAGGGCGGTGAGGGCGTCAAGGTGACCTGGCATCCGGATGTTCCGTTTGCACCTGTCAGAAGTACGCTCGATGGGGGAGGCGGCCCCAAAGGCGGCAGTTGGGACAAAATGCGCAAAGCGCCGTATGAACTACCGCCGGAACCGATCTGGAGTAACGAAGACAACATGCAGTTTTGTTTTCAGCCGCTTTACCAAAACCGCGGCGAGACGACAACCGGCTGGGAGATCAGCGGTGAAGCGGCGGGTCGGCAACTGCTGCTGGCGAGCATCCATCACAGTTTTCCCGAGCACAATAGCTTGGCAACCGTCAAGCAAAACCTGTTGGGAGCAAGAGAACTGCTGAAAAACAACACCTTTATCGACAGTCATCAAAAATGGTGGCACGATTACTATCCATTGAGTTTTCTGACGATCAAGGATCCGGAGAAAGAGTCCTTTTACTGGATTCAGATGTACAAGTTTGCTTCCGCCACGCGCGACAACGGTCCCGTGATGGACCTGATGGGGCCGTGGTATCACAAGACTTTCTGGCCCATGGTTTGGGGGGATTTGAATGTAGAACTACAGTATTGGACCCATCTGACCGCGAATCGTCTGGAGGCCGGCTCGTCGCTGCCGAACTGGTTTGATAAATATGCGTTTAATCTCTATAAGAATGTCCCGGATCATTGGAAAGACAGTGCCGGGTTGGCGACGTTGTTCCCGCAGGATCTGGATGCTCATGGCGGATCAAGTGTGCCGGACATGCTCTGCTGGATTATGCACGACTACTGGCTGCACTGTGAGTTCGCGGGAGATCGGGACCGTATGCGTGATGGTCTATTTCCGATTTTAAAGCGAACGGCAAATAGCTATCTCAATTATCTGCGTGACAATCCGGTCAAGTCTGACGATGGTAAGATCCATATCAAGAATAGCTGGTCGCCGGAATATCCGAGCGGTCGCGGTCAGGATATCAACTTTACGATTGGTCTGATGCGTTGGTGTTTCCAGACATTGATCGATATTAATGCCGAACATCAACTGAATGATCCGATGCTGCCGAAGTGGCAGAACATTGTTGACAATATGGTGGAGTTTCAGATTGACGAAAATGGTCTGCGGATTGGAAAGGATATTGCTTTTGAGAAACCGCACCGTCACTATTCCCACCTGCTGCCGTTCTATCCGCTGGCTGTTTTGACGCCGGATACACCGGAAGGCAAGAAGTTGCTTCGTACATCGCTGGATCACTGGCTGGACGTGACCTTTAACCGGGAAAAGAAGGACTCTGCGATGGCGGTGACCGGATACACGGCGACGGGGGCGGCTTCGATGTATGCGATGCTGGGTGATGCCGAGAAGGCGTATTATTATCTCGATTTTTTCATCAAGCACGATCGGGTTTCGCCTACGACGATGTATGCCGAAGGCAACCCGGTGATTGAAAGCCCGCTGTCATTTGCGACATGTATCCACGACATGCTGCTTCAGAGTTGGGACGGCATAATCCGTGTGTTCCCGGGATCTCCCGAGAAATGGGGCGATGTGGCTTTTAAGGATTTGCGGACGCAGGGTGCGTTTCTTGTCAGCGCCAAAAAGAAGGTCGGTGTGACGCAGTTTGTGACAGCCAAAAGCCTGATTGGCTCGCCGTGTTTTCTACAGACTGATATTACGAATCCCAAAATTTATATTAACGGTTCACCGGCCCTAAAGAGTCAGTTTAGTGTTGACGAAGGCGGCATGTACAAAATTGCCTTGAAAAAAGGTGAGACTGTGACTTTTACATCTGTTGCACTGGAAAAAACCGACTTCAGCATTCAGCCGATTCCGGTTAGCGCTGACGAACATAATCTATTCGGACTGAGTGAAAAAACCGCTCGTTTACCGGGGCATCAACATTACTACAAGAAATAGGAGATCATCATGGTTTTTAGAACCAAAACCGTTTTTCCGAGGATTGTTTGTGCTTTGGCGGTTTGTATGGGAGTTGTCCATTGCTCGCATGCTGATGCCAATGTCTGGAAAGTAGGCAGTCAGGAAGAATGGGTAGCGAATACAGAAGAACTGTTGCGAATTGAAATTGTTGAAGGGATGGCCAAGCCGACTGAGAAAACAGCGACGTTCCGCAGTGTTCTGAAACGATTTGACGAAAAGCAGTCTGCGGAATCGATTGTCATAGAGCAGTCCCCCGTTTGGGATAACTGGCAACCGGTAGAGGATATTGGTCCTGGATGCACCTTTGATTCACCAGTGCTGCTTAGCCTGGGGCCGAAAAACTATTGGTTTTTCGCGCGTCATAACAAAGGGGCCGAAAACGATTCTTGGGATTCTTCGAAGGGACAGTTTGAGGCGAAGGAGGTTAAGCTTGACGGTTTTGATATGCCGTTGCTGACGACCCCGATTCCTAACCAATTCCGGGCACGGGGGGGGATTAATCCGAGTCTGGGCGGATACCACGCATGGGAAAGTCGTGACATGGTCAACTGGGTCCACCACGGCCCAATTACCGATAAAGATTCCGCTTGGATGACCACGGCGGAGTATGTCGATGGTAAAGCCTACTTTTACTATGACTTCCCCAATGATCAGGATCCCCATCTCATTATAGATGACAACCTCACCGACGGAGCGGTCGGGGAAAAGATGGGAATGGCTTTTGCAGATCCGTCGCATGGATCTGATTGCGGCATCATCCGCGACCTGAACGGAAACTTTCATGTCATTTACGAAGACTGGAATCCCATTCATGCCAACAGCCATTCGTTCGATTCTCCGCTGGCCGGACACGCGGTGAGCAAGGATGGAAAAGGCGATTTTAAGATTCTGGCACCGGCGGTGGATAAACGCACAAGGCCGACCGGCGTGATTAAAACCTACAAGCATCCTCATTGGGTGCTGGAAGATCCCGAACGCTTTAAGACGGATATTGGCGAATATGAGGTCCACGAACCGGAGCAGGACTGTTTTGGAGACTGGTCTGCGATTTGTATCGGTGGACAATATTATCTGTTCGGCGATTATGATCCTGCTGGGGCGCATGGCACCAAGGGAAGCCAGGTGAGCGTGGCTCGGTTCACCTCATCCAGTCTCGACAAAGAGTTTGAATTTTGCGGCAAGCTTGGGCGGGGGCACCCTGATCCCGATATCTGCTTTGCAGAAGGCCGGTTCTATCTGGCAACGCAGATGGAGACGGATTATACCAGTCCGGGCCCCTGGGTTGAATCGGTTGAAGTACGCGTGGGCGTCGATACTACGAATGATGGAAAAATCGACAAGTGGACCTCGTGGCAGCCGGTTCAGGAAAGTTATGATTATACGCCGGGCTTTGTCAAGCATGTTAAGAGAACGCCTGCTCAGTTGGATTTAAGATCGCTTCCGGCCGGCTATGGATTCCAATATGAATTAAAAATAACAGACACCACCGAGAATAAGTCAAAGCCCATTATTGATGAAGTCTCGGTGACTTTTTAATAATGGTACAACTCAAATCAAGGAGATATAGAGTTATGAAACGCATTAAGTTGTTTTCTGT
>Ga0272442_10004382_pt1 | contig 19356 bp, 15 predicted proteins | sample SSMForm2O_FD_200262 | JGI IMG/M metagenome (GOLD analysis project Ga0272442, IMG submission 200262) | Marine sediment archaeal communities from Little Sippewissett salt marsh, Falmouth, MA, United States - SSM-Form-2O | ecosystem: Environmental > Aquatic > Marine > Wetlands > Sediment ... | reverse complement strand
CCACACAACACTTACTATTTTGTGAACTTCAAGGAGCAGATGTGCGGCTTGATGTTCATGCAGACCGCACCATTCGACCATCTGGACCTGATGCGGCGTTTTCTGGTTCTGTCGCATCAAGCCCTCGAACAATGACAGGAGAAGCGATGGAAGAGAAGCCCTGTTTGAATGACAAAGATGAATTCCCGGATGATGAGGTTCTGAGTCGTTGCCTGGGCAAGGCCAAAAGCGTGTGGGATTCATTCCTCGCCCTTCTCGACGAGAGCTATCCGTCGTTCTCGGCTCAATGGCGTTACTACCGGGACGGAAACAACTGGCTCTACAAGGTCACGAAGAAGAAAAAGACCGTCTGTTGGGTCTCCGTCTGGGCCAACGCGTTCAAGGCCACGTTCTATTTCGCCGACCGGGCGGAAGAGACGATCGTGACAAGCACACTGAAGAAGGAATATGTCGAACAGTTTCTCCACGGCAAGCGCTACGGCAAGATCCGCGGTGTGACAGTCACGGCCAAGAACTCCTCTGACCTGCCCTCGATCAAGAAGCTGATCGCCATCAAGGAACAATTGAAGTAATTGGAGAATGAGCCCTTGACCGACAGCATGAAACAACAGCGCCAGGCCGGCTTCCTGATGGCGAAGATTCGCCAGGTGGGAGAGCGCATCTTCCTGCGCAAGATGAAAGACTCGGGCGTCGAGATCAACCCCGCCCAGGGACGGATTATGTTCGCCCTATGGCGCAGCGACGGCGTCGCCATCCAGGAACTGGCCCAAAAGACCCAACTGGGCAAATCCACGCTGACCAGCATGCTGGACCGGCTCGAAGCCATGGGCTATGTCAGACGACAGCGATCGGACAGGGACAGGCGAAGGATTCTGATCTTCAGAACGGAAAAGGACAGGGCGCTGGAGAAGAAATACGTGGAGCTGTCAGAGAAGATGACCGAGCTCTGGTATGAGGGCTTCGCGGAAACGGAGATCAATCAGTTCGAGACTTCACTACAGAAGATCCTCGATAACGTCGTGGCATACGAAAGCAACCTGGACAAATAGGGGCGATCAAAGTGGCAGACGAACAGCCGAGGCAATTCGAAGGGTTTTCTCCCCAGGCGTTCCAGTTCCTCCGGGACATCAAGTCCCACAACAGCAAGACCTGGTTCGAGGCCCATCGCGGTGACTACGAGCAGCATCTGCTGCAACCGCTGCGCAACCTGGTGACGGACCTGGGCGACTTCATGCTGGGGATCGATCTGTCCTTCGAAATCGCGCCGGCTGTGAACAAGACCATCTCGCGGATCTATCGTGACACCCGCTTCAGCAAGGACAAATCCCCCTTCCGCGATTGCATGTGGATCACGTTCAAACGATCCGGCAAGGACTGGGCCCGTTGGAGCGCGGGCTACTTCCTGGAGATCAACGCCACGTGGTATCGCTACGGGCTGGGCTTCTACGACGCCGCCCCCGACATCATGGTCCAGTTCCGCACCCAACTCGACGAAGAACCCAAGACCTTCCTCAAAGCCATCGCCTGGTTCGCCGAACAAGACGTCTTCGCCCTGGAAGGCGAAACGTACAAGCGCACCAAGGGCCCGGACAAGCCCGAGCCCATCCGCACGTGGTACAACCACAAGAGCTTCTACCTCTGCTGCAACCGCAAGAACGACAAGGCCATCCGCAGCCCGCAACTCGTGGACGACCTCATCACCGGTTTCGGCATGACCGCCCCCCTCTACCACTACCTCCTCGACACCATCGCCCGCACTAGGCAACCGAGCCCTTAGGCGTGCTGTCGCTGGGAGCGGCGCCGCGCACTATTTGACGAGCTTGGCGATCTGTCTGAATTGGGGGTGCTCGGCGGTCTTGAGCAGCTCGAAGAGGACCATTTCCGTACTGGCGAGGGTCGCCCCTTCGGCCGCCAAGCGGTCGAGGCCGATCTGTCGGTTCTGGGTCGTGCGAGATGAAATGGCGTCGGCAACGGCGGTCAGCTGATAGTCCCGGCTCAGCAGGTCCATCGCCGTCTGGTAGATGCACACGTGCGTCTCGATGCCACAGAGCACCACCTGCTTCCGATTCAGGGCCTCCAGCTTCGCATTGAACGGCTCGCAGCCAGCGCAACTGAAGCTGGCCTTGTCGATCGGCTCATTGCCGGTCAACAATTCGGCGATCTCGGGCACAGTCGGACCCAGCGCCGCCGGGACCTGCTGGCACCAAAGGATGGGAATCTCCAGGATCTTGGCCGCCTGGATGAGGATACGGATGTTCTTGAAGAGAGCCTCTTTATCGGCCATCAACTGGGCGAGCTTGCCCTGGACGTCGACAACGACGAGGGTGCAATCATGGATTTCGAGCATTCCCTTGCTTTCCAGTGTTGCCCGGCCGGGAGAAAGCGCATCCATGCGCCTCTGCCGGTCATTGGGTGTTGAGGAGGACTATGGTCAAACTCGCCTTCACTTTCCCTTCCGGAGGAGCCGGAACGGTCTTTGAGGCGGGGTCGTCGGATGCACTTATGGGGCGAGGGATCTCGGGCAAAGGTGCCGTCGGTGGCGACAGAACCTTGGGACCCGGTATCTCTCGCGCGAAGTGATTGAAAATAGCGATCTCTTGAGCCACCTTTGCGCTTGCCTCAGCACTATTCTGATCGACAATCCGCGCCGTCTGCTCTGCTGTCACCGCCTTGATCTCAACCGGATCAGCGAACCGTTCGGTGTCCACCAGCAGGGAGGCAGAATCGAAGTTCTGCCACACACGGCCCAGATCGGCCACCAAGCGGTTAATGCCCTCTCGGCTGGCGTCGATGCGGTACTCACGCACCCCGTTTCGCATTTCCGATTCGGACAATTCTGACAAGCCATTTTCCTCGATCGCCGCCTTGACGATGGCGTCGGCCTGGACAAAGGCCGCCGTGCTCAATTCGAGCGTCCCCGAGAATCCCGCGGTGGGGACCATCGGGTCGGTCAAAACCGTCAGGCCCGGCCCTGTCGCCCCCCCGGCACCAGCCATCATGCCCGACGACCCCGTCGGGGCCACAGGCGCCACGATCTGATAGATGACCGCCCCGAGCCCCCCCAGAAGGGCGATCATCGCCGCGGCCGCCAGGAACCGCCGTACTTTCAAGTGCCGTGCCCCGGCACGTGTGCCCACCAGAGCCGGACGCTCCTCAAGCAGCGTCTTGCGCTCCAGTGACACTTTGATTTGTTCCAGCATGTGCTCCGGGGCCTCCGCCCGCGGCAGCGCCGTGACAAGACTCTTGCAGTTCTGAAGTTGCCGGAGGCGTGCGGCCACCTCGGGGTCGCGGGCCACCAGGCGCTGCACCTCCGTCTGCTGTCGAAGTGGCAGTTCGCCGTCAATGAAACTGCACAGCAGCTCATCGGTTTCTCGGTTCGCCTTCATGTCTGCATGGCCTCCAAAATCTCTCTCAGATGGCCCCGGGCGCGACTGAGGCGGCTGCGCACGGTGCCAAGCTCGATGTTCAGAACATCTGCTATCTCGGCGTAGTTCATCCCTTCGATATCGCGGAGCACCATCACGGCCCGCTGAGGCTCTTCCAGCTTCAGGATCGCCTGCATCGCCAGGCCGCACAATTCCTTGCGCTGCGCCAGAACCGCCGGATCGACCGCGCTATCGTCGCGGAGGAAATCCTTGAGCATATGCCCCGCCTGACTATCGGACCCAGATTCCTCGGCGTCCAGAGAGCGCGTCGCCATCTTGGCGTTTCTCTGGCAGTAATTAAGCGTCAGGTTGACCGCTATACGGAACAGCCACGTGTAGAAACTGCTCCGGCCCTTGAACTTATCGATGCTCTCTATAACTTTGACAAACGTCTCCTGCGTAAGTTCCGCTGCATCGTCCGCATTACCACACATTTTCATCACGACGTTGTAAATGCGGTTCTGGTACTTGAGGATCAGCCTCTCCATCGCCACGGTATCCCCGCCCTGCGACTTCTGGACCAGCACGGAATCATTGATATTGATGCTTGGCGCTTTCAAGTACACCATATCCCTCTCATTGCCACGGTTCGACCGGCACAACGCCGCCTGCGAACATAAGTACCCATTCAAAGGACGGTTATCATCGCAGATTCGTTTCAGCCGGTCAATCGAATTTGGCCGCGAACCCGAGAACGAGGGCAAGAGCCAGGCGGGCAATACAGAGCGCCTCGGAAATGAACCGTGGCTGCGACGACTCGGCGCCGCAGCCACGTGTTGGCCTTGTTGTCTAATCCGGGCTGACCGCTATTCGACCTGGTGTCAGCGGCGGACCGGGGCGGACCCAGCCGTGGAATGGCCGTATTCGATGTCGTCGATGTAGATCAAGCCGGAACCGCCCATCACGGGATTGTCCCGATCGCCCACGCCGATGTGGATGCTCTGGATACGCCCCAGGCTCACACCATCGAAGTCGCTGAACGGGACGAGCCATTCCTCCCACGTGACACGGGTCGGGACCGTCGGGTCCGGATGAGTGGACACGGCAACCCGCCCGATCGAATCCGTGACGGCGAAGTACAGGGTACCCGGATCGTTGTCGGCGTTTCCTCGCACGAAGAGCCGAAGGGTGTCGGCCCCATGGCCCAGCCAATTCTGCTCGATCGCCAGATTTCGAACGGCCTCCGAATAGAACGGTGCCTCGGCGTTGTTGTAGGCGAAGGGCATCGACTGGCCCCCACCATGGACGATGATCTTCTCAGCGAACGGGGCCTCCAGATAACCGACGGTCGAACCGGTACCGTTGTTCCAGCCATCGTGCCAGATCTGATAGATGCGCCGGCCAACATCGTCGTTGTAGACCTCGAAATCGTCGACCATGGCGTACTCGCGGGTGGTAAACGTCCAGATCTCCCCCTGCCACAAACGGGGCGTCCTCGACTCATTGATCTCATCCACTCGCCAGTAGTACGGCGTCCCGAAATCGAGCGGTTTCAGCGCGTACCAGTTCGCAGTCACGGTCCCCTTTAGCGCCGCACCAGTCGCGACCATCGGTCCACTATCGCTGAGGTGCACGTCGTGCAGTTCCGCCTCGCGACCCGCGCTCCAGCCCAAAATCAGGTCGACATCAACGCCCGTTTCTCCGTTGGCCGGTCTGGGGTTGCGTGCACGCGTCGGAATGCTGAGAAAGCGAACTTCACTGAGGCCGCATTCGCCCGTCGCGCCCCAAGTAGAGTGCACAATCAGTCGGATATACCGGGCCGCCACACCGCCCAAGGCAACGGTCGTGTTGGCAGCGTAATCTGGTGCCGCCGTCGCCTGGGCCACTTCGACATCCCTCAGGGCACTCCACACGACGCCGTCCGTGGAGTACTCGACGGTCACATCCTTGAGCCCGAAGCCAAGATCCAGCTCGGATTCCGCGTTGTAGTTCCAGATAAGCATCTCATCCAGCTTGTAGGCCATGTCGAACTGGTACTGGATCCAGACCGGATCGCCCCCATCCGGGACGCCGAGCCACATGTCCGCAGCCATGATGGAATGGTGGTCGTCAGCGTCGAGCCCGGAACCATCGACAGTCCTCTGCGGCCCCTCGCCATCGTTTGATATGGCATTGCTGGTCGCTACAATATTCACCATCGTCTGGGCGACCGGCTCGACCGTGAAGCTCCATACATTGCCTTTGTAGATTGTGCTGTTGGGCGGCGCATTGACCTCGTCGACCCGCCAATAGTAGGTTTGCCCGAAGTTCAGAAAACTGCTGGGGGCATACTCTGTCACTCCTGCCCCCTGACTGACAAGCACGCCCCTGGGATCGGTTCGGCTGGCATCGTTAACATCTGTGGCGACGGTGCCAAGGTACACATCGTGCGACTTGGCGAACAGGCCGGCCGTCCACCGCAGCGTCACGTCCCGCGGTACGTTGGTCGCCCGATCCGCCGGTTCCGGCGACAAACTGAGGCCGACATTGCTCCGCATAATCTGCCATATTTCCACCTGGCTAACGGCGCGATCGTATACGCGTGCTTCGTCGATGAGACCGTCCCACCCGCAATCCAGGCACCCGTCGCGCGAGCCAATCAAAACGGGCACGCCGTTGTCGCTGAACTGACTGCCCGGAACACCGGCCGCGCTGCTGACCCGCAACTGACCGTCGACGTAGATCTCGATGGCAGCCCCCGGTCGGTAGATGCCGGCAAGATGGACCCATCGGTCCGTCGGCAAGGGTAGCGCGTCAGCGACACGAATGGGATCGGAACCGCTGCTCGCCACCTGAAACACCGCCGGATTCGCCACGCCCTCGAATTCGGCGGCGACACCCAGACCCCACGATTCTCTGTCGCCTCCTCCCTGCTTGCTGATGACACAACCGCTATTCTCGTTGAACCCTCGAAGATAGACCCACGCCGCCAGGGTCATCCCGCCGGCAATCTGCAGTTCCGGTTGGTCGCCAACATCGACGTAAGAGTCCGCCTCTCCCGGAAACAGCAGCGCTCCGCTAGGCGTACTGTACCGATCGGGTGACGCCGTCACGTTGCCGACGACCGTCCCGTCATTGACACTGACACTGGCGTCCGTCGCGTCCCCATCCAGCGGCCAATACCCTACCAGCCCCGCCCTTGTGTCGGCGTGGATCGACGTCGACCAGATGGCAACTGCAAGGAATACCCAGAACACAGAGGAGAACGCTCTCTTGCACATGGTGGCACCTTCCAACCAAGACATATCGGTCGAACAAGCATACCTCTCACGATGGATATGAAACCGGGGTCGCTTCTCCACCAGCGGCTCTCTCTCCCTGTCTCCCAAAGCGATCCCGACACGCCGCTTGGGAATGAACACCTCCGGTCATCCTTCGTTTTACCAGATGAATCCCACACGTACAACAGGATTTTTGGCGCCCGCGCCGCAACCTGCGTCCAAGTCGATGTTCGGCCGCGCTGCCGTCGACACTGAGCCAAAAGAAACGGGGCCTGTGCCGGCTTGGCACAGGCCCCAAATCAATGTTCAGACAGCGCTAGACTACATTGGATGACCGCCTACGGCGCGACCGAACCGATCAGCTCCACCTCAGCAATCTGCATGAGCCCATCGTTGTTGGAACGAAGTGTCGGGAACACAATCTGGTAGTACGTGTAGGCAACCGTGTTCTCGAACTCGATCGGCGTCTCGGTCTTCGTGAAACGCGGCCATACGGCATCCTGAGCGAGATCGACGATGTCGCCGGCAGCGATCAACTCATACGGTCCGTCAATGCTCGTGTTGGAACCAGACAGTTCAAAGGAAGTAGGATCCCGGCCATAGTCGTCGTTGGCTGTGGTGAAGGTCAATCCCGTGACAATCGTGGAACCCAGCAACGGTGCGACCTGGAAGCCGGTGGCCATAGAGCCACCCTTACGGTGCAGATACTTCGTGGCGGTGTCGTCGTCGATCGCCAGGGCCGGATACTCGGCCGCGGGCCAGTCGTCGTCATTCGGAACACCCTGGACCGTGTCGCCGGCACCCGTGATATCGGCCGACGAAACGTCGAGAACCTCGGGGTAGAGCCGAATGTCGTCGACGAAGATCAGACCGGTCGCCCCGGCGCCCTCGATGCCGATCGTCAGCGAGCTAACGCTGCTGACATTGCCGGCCCCGGCCAGATCGATACTCCATGTCTGCCAGGATGGACGCGTGATGTTGATGGCCGGGCCGTCGTAATCGATCCTGGTGCCGTTGATCTTGACGTACAGTTGGGCCACCGTGTTCGTCACATCGCCGTAGAAGTACAGGGTCAGACTCTGAACGCCACTGATCGACCAGTCTCCCGTCAGATCAAAGTCGGCCTCGGCGGTCGTGACGCCGGTATTGTCGTACTCCAGCGGCATGGACTGGCGGCCACCGTGGACGATCGTTTGCTCGGCAAACGGCGCATTGAAGTACCCGACGATCGAACCCGTGTCGTTGGAAAGCCCATCGATCCAGGTCTCGAAGATGGGGTTTTCGTCGTCATCGTAGCTCTCAAAGTCCTCGACAACGAGATACTCCTGAGTGGTGAAACTCCAGACAGGGCCTTCCCAGACCGCGTCGCTCGTCTCATCAACCTTCCAGTAGTAGACCGTACCGAGATCCAGAACGCCGGGGTCGTAGCCGGCCGTATCCGGCGCACCGGCCAGTTCCAGAGCTGCCGCATCCACACCAAGGTACACCTCGTGGGAAACGGCATCACGGCCGGCTCTCCACGCCAGGGCAGTGTCCACGCTGACATCCGTCGCTCCATCGGCCGGTTGCGGCTCGCGCGCTTGCACGGGGATGAACGTGAAGCGCACTTCACTCAGGCCGAACTGACCCATGGGCCCGTGGCCACTGTTGACCATCAACCTGACGTATTTCGCAGCCACACCATCGAACGCAACAGTGGTATTGGCCGCGTAACCCGCCTTGGCTGTGGCCTGCGCAAACTCCACATCACCCAGGGCAGTCCAGTCCGCCCCGTTCACCGAATACTCGACCGTGACGTCCTTGATCCCGAAGCCCAGCATCAGCTCAAACTGCACGTTGTAATTCCAGACGAGCATCTCATGCAGCTTGTAGACCGCATCGAACTCGTACTGAACCTGCAAGGGGTCAGCCCCCGGAAGAGCCAGCCACATGTCACTCGCGGTTGTCGAGTGCTGATCGTCCGCGTTGAGACCGGAGCCATCGACGGTCCTCTCAGGCCCAACACCCGCCTCGGAGACACCGTTGCTCGTGGCCACGATCCCTGCGATCGGGTACGCAAGCGGCTCGACCGTGAAACTCCAGACCTCGCCCTTGAAAATCGTATTGTCCGGCGCCCCGTTGACTTCATCAACGCGCCAGTAGTAGGTCTGACCAAGCTCCAGCACGGCAGGCGGCGCGTACGCCGTTTCGGTCTGACCCTGACTGACCAGTAAGTCCATCGGATTGGCCCGGCTGGCATCATTGACATCTTCAAACACGGTCCCGATGTAGACGTCATGGGTCGCGGCAAACTCGCCCTCCGTCCAACCCAGAACAACATCGCGCGGCACATCGATCGCCTCGTTCTCCGGGCTGGGGGCTCCCGCCAGTTCCAATCCCGGACCCTTGCCCAGCATGATGTCCGGAAGCTCGTCGACACTGAGAGCCCGGTCATAGAGACGGAAATCGTCCATCATGCCGTAGTACCAGCCCTCGGCCAGACTGGGCTTGGTGCCGATCGTGAATTTCGTCACGCCCGTCATGGTAGCCGTCATGCCGGTACCACTGTGCCAGAGTTCACCGTTCAGATAGATCTGCTGATCGCCTGTATCGGCGTTCTTCAACAGCGTCCAGTGACTCCACGTACCCTCGTAGTCGGCCGCGTCGCCAACCAGGCTGATCCTATCATAGGGCCCACCCAAAACACCGCCCGTATCGAAGTAGACCGTACCGCTGCTCCAGGGGACATGGGCGCTCATGACCCTGGACTCATTATCAGCCGGGTCTTGAAAAGCCCCGAAGATGAAGTTCGCCTGGGGCTGGAACTCCGGATCGCCATACGCCCAGAAACAAACGGTCGCCTGCGTCTCAATCGTAGACCAGGATTCAGGCGGAACATCCACGTACTCGGCACCGGCAAACTCTAATGCTCCGCCGAGATGGCCCTCCACCCAAACCGCATCGTAGATGGTCCCGTCGTAGCCGTTGCCTGAACTGTCCTTAGCAACCGTGCCCACGCCGTCGTCAAACTTCCACCAGCCTACCAAACCCGAGTCAGCGGCGGCCGCAACGTTGGCCAGTGCCACGCCCACAACAAACGCCAGGAATATGGGAACACACACTCGGTTACGCATCATGATCCTCCTTCAGATACCCACTGTCACCATAGTGCCTGTGCTCCGACGACATGCCAGAGCATCCGATTCCCCCGGTGCAACGACACGCATCCGCACCGCGAGGGGCCCCGCAGATCTCTCCCTCATCCTGCTAATGATGGTAGAATTCGCCCGTTCACCTCCTTCCCACGAGAAAGAAGAACTGGCGAAATGAAGGCGGAGAATCCGGCACCTGCTCAAATCGCTTGGCTCGATGCGGCTCCGCGATGTGCCCGGCATGACGCATTTTCAATCCGACCTCCAACCGATCAAGAACCTTGCCGCTTGCTTCCATCTCAGCAGAAGGACAACACCTCCATGCCTCGGACAGACCGCGGCAGGCACCAGAAGAACACGACGCGCGAACTCAACTCCACCCGTCCGCGAGCACAACGATAGACCTCAACACCCAGCACGCTCGACCACACCAAATCTTAATCAGTCGAGAATCCCACATGCTACAGGACGATCTGCCTGCAGAACGCTCACGATATCGTTCAGAACGGCGTCAGTACTCTTATTGTACCCTCAAGGGTACCATTGAAACAAGCCTCATTTCACCGCAAGCGTGCCAATTTGTGACATCGCCGGGGTCTTCTCCCGGCCGTGGCGCGCACAGACACCACGACCCCGCCCTGTGCCTCGGCCGAATGGCAAGACGCCCCGGCCGCATGGCTTCATACGACCCAACGGAGGCTATTCGGCAGTGACCGGACGCCCGAATCCGATGTCGTCAACGAAGACGGTGCCGCTGCCGCCGGCGACCGGATTCTCCCGGTCGCCAAGACCGATATACATCACCTTGACGGCCCCGAAATTGACGCCGCTCAGCTCGCTGAACGGAATGACCCACTCCTGCCAGCCCGCGGTCGTCACCGCCGCCGAGTCCGGATAAGCCGCGATGGCCACCGTCCCGGCACTGTCCTCAACGGCCACATAGAGCGTCTCGGCCGTATTGCCCGGATCGCCATAGAAGTACAACCGGATCGAATCGGCGCCACCGCTTGCCCAATCCTGGGCGCTCGCCCAGGCACGCGACGCCTCGGAGTACAACGGCGAATCGGCATTGTTGTACCCCAGCGGCATTGATTGATCGCCGCCGTGGACAATCGCCCTTTCGGCAAACGGTGCCGCCAGATACCCAACGGTCGACCCAGTGCTGTTGACCCAGCCATCGAGCCAGGTATCGAAGATGGCGTTATCGACATCGTCATAGCTCTCGAAATCATCGATCGCCGCGAACTCCTGCACCGTGAAACTCCAAAGACTCCCCTCCCACGTGCTGATCGCATCGGCCTCGTTGACCTCGTCGACTCGCCAGGTATACGTGACGCCAAACGCCAAATCAGCCGGCGCGAAGCTACTCTGGCTGACAGTGTTGGCCGCTGCCGTGCCATCGGCGACTGCCCCCGCATCGGCACTGACATAGACCTCGTGCGAGACGGCTTCGCGACCCGCTCGCCAACTTAGGACCGGATTGATATCCACTTCGACCGCGCCATCAGCAGGCTGAGGTTCCCGGGCATGAGCGGGAATGAAGAGTAAGCGAACCTCGCTGAGACCGTACTGCGGCAGAGCGCCAAACCCGGCACTAACGGTAAGCTTAACATACTTGGCCGCCACACCACCGAAAGCCACCGTGGTATTGGCCGCGTAGTCGCTCTTGGCCGTCCCCTGAGTCAGTTCCACATCACCCAGCGCGATCCAGTCCACGCCGTTCTCAGAATACTCAACGGTAGCGGTCTTGATACCGAAGCCCAGGACCAGCTCAAACTCGACGTTGTAGTTCCACACCAGCATCTCGTGCAGCTTGTAGACGCGGTCGAATTCATACTGGATCCACACGGAATCGGCGCCGTCGGATCGACCCAACCACATCTCGCTCGCTCGGGTCGAGTGCAGGTCGTTCTCATCCAACCCCGAACCGTTGATCGTATTCTCCGGGCCCTCACCCGCATTGGACGTCGCGTTGCTGGTGGCCACGATGTCCTCCACCGGATAGGCGAACGGCTCCACAGTGAAACTCCAGACAACACCCTTGTAGATCGTGCTGTCCGGCGCCGCATTGACTTCGTCGATCCGCCAGTAGTAGGTCTGGCCGAACTCAAGCACACTGTTCGGAACATAGATCGTCTCGTTCTGCCCTTGACTGACAAGGACACCGCGCGGGTCGGCCCGGTCCGCCTCGTTGACATCATCGAAGACCGTGCCAAGGTACACATCGTGCGTCTGCGCGAACTCGCCCGGCGCCCAGCCCAGAGCCGTGTCGCGCAGTATGTCGATCGCCTCGTCTTCAGGACTCGGCTCGGCCGCCAACTCGGGAATGCGGCCCAACATCACCGCAACGATCTCCTTCCCGTCCAGAGCCCGGTTGTGCATCACCACCTCGTCGAGCAGCCCTTGGTAGAAGGTCCCTCCCCCGCTTCGCCGGCCAATCGTCACCGGCCTCTCATTCTCAGGCATCGTCCCGGCGTACCCCCATTCGTCCGCCAGCACCGCATCGATATAGCACTTAAAGACGGAGCCATCGTAGGTTGCGGCGATATGGTGCCACTCCTCCACCGCAGGCGAATCGGGAGCGCAGGTGTCTCGGCCGGCATCATCGTAGAACTGCCAGAAGATTACCGCCCCGGCCTCTTCCGTCAGTTCGTAAGGCAGATCGTTCGCACCCCATCGTCCTTTGCTGACGACTGCCATCTCCCCACTTGCGCCGTCTGCCATGTAGGTCCAGGCCGCAATGGTAATCGCGTCCGTGATGGAAAGGCTGTCACTATGTGGGATCTCCACCGCATCCTCCGTACCGTCGAACTCCAGAGCGCTGCCGATCATCCCCACCACCCACTGCGGGTCTCCCACAAGGGTGCCGTGGTTGCCATAGTCCGACGAATCCAGGGCTGTCGTGCCGGAGCCCTCATCCAGCTTCCACCAACCGACAAGACTCGGATCGCCCGCGTACGTCACACTCAGGTTGAACCCTCCCAACATCAGAGCACAGATAGTCACAAGAGCTAGCCTTCTACACATCTCAGTCCTCCTGCAGAAATGACCCCGGAATCATGTTTGTCTCTACGCCAATGCCTTCATCCCTCAACAACCTGCGGAACAACCCCGTCGCGCGGCACGCGCAGAACAAGACCGCTCCGCTCCACTGAACGCCCGGTTACTGGGGAAACACGCGTGTGCAATACCTAAGACATGAACGCGGCTGGAAATGAGCGCGCAGCCCCCGACCCCTCCCGTCTCCCATGTGCCCGCGCCATTACGCAATATCCGGTCCCTCCGATCCGCGACCTGATACGCCACCATGAGGACATGCTCGTCGCTGCCCTGCCGGCCGGCTCCGCTCCGCTGGCCACCCGCAACGACAAGTCTCTCCTACTGATCCTGTTATAGCATACGCCTCTCTCGTACACAATTAGGATTTCGTTGAAACGCTCCAGGGCTCGATGCGGCTTAAGAGGAGCAAGACGGGCCAACGCAGCGACTGTTACGACCTATTTCTCCGGTCTCAGCCCCCACTTGGTCGAGAGACGCTTGCCATTGGGACACAGGCAGGTCACCTCCAGAATGTACGTCTCCCCCGGAGAGGCCTGACTCCCAAACGAAAACTCGTAGGCTCTCAGGAAGTCCCGCCAATGCTCCTGGTTATCTGCCGGATCGTTCAGGTCAATATCCGGCCAGATCGCAAGCCGCTGCCCCGTCGGCTCCGAGGACCGCTGAACGTACTCGTAGAGTTCGAAGCGGAACATGCCCGGTGCCTTGACCTTCTCGCCATAGGCATCGAGCAACGCAACATAGGCATTGAGCCGCACGCCTTGCTCGCCACCCACCAGTTCGGTCAGAGGCAGGATCTCCACCCCCGTCGGCGCGAAGCCGTTGGATACCGGCGCAGGCGACGGTGACACGACGGGTCGTTCACCCTGGACAGGCTCGTCAACGCGCCGGCGCGCCGGTTCCGTTGGAACGGAAGACGGAGCGCAGCCGCAAAGAAGCCCCGCGAGGAGGACACTTGCCAAGAAACCTGGTCTCAAGAGCACACTCATCAGTCTGGTCCTCTTCACGATACGTCTGCCTCGCGATCTCACGTCCTACAGGTCCCCGTCCAGCATGTGCCCAAGACGATGCTTCTTGGTGCGCAGGTAGTCGACGTTGTGCTTGCTCGGCTCGGCCTGCAACGGAATCTGCTCCGTAATCTCGATACCGTAGACCTCGAGACGACTGATCTTCTTCGGATTGTTCGTCAGAATCTTCACCCGCCGCAGGCCCAGGTCCCGACAAATCTGCGCCCCGATCCCATAGTCCCGACGGTCCGCATCGAAACCAAGCTCCAGGTTCGCATCCACCGTATCCAGCCCCTGCTCCTGAAGTTTGTAGGCACGGAGCTTGTTGGACAAGCCGATCCCCCGACCCTCCTGGCGCAGGTAGATCAGCGCCCCCTTGCCCGCTTTCTCGATCATTTGCATCGCCGTGATCAACTGGTACCCGCACTCACAACGCTGCGAATGAAACAGATCGCCCGTCATACATTCCGAGTGAACGCGTACCAGGGCTGCTCCCGGATGCTCGATCGGTTGACCGGCTTCGTCCAGATCGCCGATCCCGCCTTTGCACAGAGCCAGATGGGGCTCGGGCGAGGTGTGGCTCTCGTAACCGATCAGCTTGAACTCGCCGTAGTCGGTCGGCAAATCGACAGAGACGAACCGCTTGACCTGGCTCTCCCGCTGCAGGCGGTACTCCACAAGCTTGGCGATGGAAATGATCTTCAGATCGTGCTCTCGACAGAACGGCAGCAGTTCCGGGACGCGGGCCATGCCCCCATCCTCGTTCATGATCTCGCAGATAACGGCCGCCGGCTTCAACCCTGCCAGACGTGCCAAGTCCACCGCTCCTTCCGTCTGTCCCGCCCGGACGAGGACACCGCCGTCACGAGCCCGTAGCGGAAACACATGGCCCGGCCGAGCGAGGTCGCCCGGTCGAGTATCGTCGGCAACGGCCGCCTGGATCGTTCGCGCGCGATCCGCGGCGCTGATGCCCGTAGCGATACCTTCAGCCGCATCGACGCTGACGGTAAACGCCGTCCCGAACTGGGCCGTGTTCTCCATCGTCTGCGGATACAGCCCCAGCGTATCGCATTTCTCTGCCGTCAGAGGCAGGCAAATGAGACCCCGGCCGAACTTCGCCATGAAGTTGACCGTCTCCGGCGTCACTTTCTCGGCCGCACAGACCAGATCCCCCTCGTTCTCACGGTCCTCCGCGTCCACAAGGACAATCATCTTGCCTTGCCGCAAATCCTCAAGGACCTCCGGCACATCGCTAAACGGCCTCGCCGCGGCCTCATCAGGTGAAGAAGACGGACTCATACGTTCTCTTGCATACCACAAATAACCGTGTTGCGTTCGAATCCCACGCCGCGACCGGATACCCCGGCTCGCGACCGCCAATATAGCGAATTGCGCCCCGGATGTAAACCCGGGCCACCAAAATGGTTGGGACCGACAGCGCTTGCCTGCCTCCCCGGTCATGGTATACTGGAAGAAGCATGGCGTCTGCGATGGCAAGCTGGCACGTGACCATCCCAGACCACGCAGTAACGAGATAGCGGAGCGGCTTCTCATGAGTCACAGGACTGATCTGTCGCAGGCTTACTTCGACCTGGCCACCATGATGGACGCCGGCATGCCCATCCTCCGTTCCATCGACGTCGTCATCGAAGGTCGCCGGGGCTACCTCAAGCAGATCTTCAAACGCATCCGCGAGACCATTGCCAAGGGATCGACTCTGGCCGAAGCAATGGACCAACATCCCCGCGTGTTCCCCGACCTGGACCGCATGCTGATCGAGGCGGCCGAAACCTCTGGATCGATGGGCGTCTCGCTCACGGTGCTTTCCGAGTGGCACCAGTTCGTCCACCGGATCACCCGCCGCATGATAATGGGACTGATCTACCCCTTCCTGATCCTTCACATCGCCGCGTTCGTGGTCGGAATGCCTAGCTTCATCCTGGGCAAAATCACTGGGACCGAGTATCTCTTCGGTGTGGCGGGCATCCTCATGTTCCTCTGGGTGCCGACTGGTGTTGTCATCGTGTGCGTCCTGCTGCGGGGCCGGTTTCCCGTGTTGCGACTCCCCCTGGATTTCGCGGCTCAGCGGATTCCCGTGTTCGGCCTGGCCGCCTACCACATGGCCATCTGCCGCCATGCCAAGGCCTTCGCCATGATGTATGGGGCGGGCGTCCCCATCACCGAGACAGCCGAGCGGGCCAACCGTGCCACCGGCAATGTCATCGTAGCGCGGCTCTTCAAGGGCGGCCAAGCCAGCGTCCGCGCCGGGGGCATGGCCTGGGAAGGATTCTCCAAGCGACTGCCGATGGAGTATCTGCAACTCTGGCAGATTGGCGAAGAAACAGGCGAACTGGACAAGACCACCGCCAAGATCGCTGAGATTGCCGGCGACCGCGCCGATCTGTATTTCACCGAATTCTCCAAGTGGCTGCCGAAAATTGTCTATTTCATCATCATGGGTGTCCTGGCCTATATGATCCTCAAACTCGCGGGCCAGTACGCCAGCAACCTGGGTACGTTCTGAGACGAATGCTGGGGCTCCACGCGCCGCGTGCGACAGCCGCTCTCCACCCTTTCCGGGCATTTTATGGGGTTATTCCCTTGATGTGCGGCCGGGCCCTGATACAATTGCCCGGTCGGAAAAGGGCTACCTATGGCTGTCTTGAACGTCAATATCGATCACGTGGCCACCGTCCGCCAAGCGCGGCTCGCGGACGAACCGGACCCCGTCTGGGCCGCCGCCCAGTGCGAGCTGGCCGGCGCCAACGGCATCACCGTTCACCTGCGCCAGGACCGCCGCCACATCAACGATCGCGACGTCCGCCTCCTCAAGGAGACCGTCGCCTGCAAGTTCAATCTCGAAATGTGCATGGCCGAGCCCATCGTCAAGATCGCCGAGCAGACCAGGCCCGACCAGGTCACGCTCGTGCCCGAGAACCGCGCCGAACTGACCACCGAAGGCGGCCTCGATTGCGCCAGATACAAACGCAGGCTCGCCCAGGTTGTCAAGCGCATGCACAAGAAGGGCATCCTGGTCAGCACGTTCATCGCACCTGAGCCCGAGCAAATCGTCGCCTCGGCAGAAACCGGCTGCGACGCCATCGAGCTACACACCGGAATGTACGCCAACGCTCGGACGGAGACCACCGCCCGCAGACGCCTGACCGAGCTCGAAGCAGGCAAGGACCTCGCGATGGCGGAGAAGCTCATCGTCCACGCCGGACATGGGCTCACCTATCGCAACATCGGGCCCGTCGCCGGCATTGCCGACCTGTGCGAGTTCAACATTGGCCACAGCATCATCGCACGAGCCGTACTCGTCGGCATCCGCCAGGCCACGCAGCAGATGATCGACCTAATCGACAAGTACAAGCCCAACCCCTCGGCCTGACACCGGCCCGCGACATGCCGCAAGCCGAGTTCTCAAGAAACGGAACCAGACAGAGGAGATACAGGATGTTCGCAGGCGCCATGGTGGCACTGATCACCCCTTTTCAGGAAGGGAAGATCGATTTCGAGACGCTCGACGAGCTGATTGATTTCCAGATCGACAACGGTATCGACGCCCTCGTGCCGGTCGGCACGACAGGCGAATCGCCCACACTCAGCGGCGCCGAACACAAGCAGGTCATCGAGCGCGTCGTCAAGAGCGCCTCCGGCCGCGTCCCCGTCATCGCCGGAGCAGGCTCCAACAGCACCGCCGAAGCCATCGGCTTTGCCAGTCACGCCAAGAAAGTCGGCGCCGACGCAACGCTGCAAGTCTGCCCCTACTACAACAAGCCCACCCAGGAGGGCTTCTATCAGCACTTCAAGGTCATCGCCGAAGAGGTCGATCTGCCCATGGTCCTCTACAACATCCCCGGCCGCTGCGGCGCCGGCATGACCCCGGAAACCATCGCCCGCCTCGCCGAGGTCGAGAACATCGTCGCCATCAAGGAAGCCACCGGCAGCCTCGACCAGGCCTCCGAAATCGCCATGCGCTGTGACATCACCATCATCTCCGGTGACGACTCCCTCACCCTGCCGCTCGCCTCCGTCGGAGGCAAAGGCGTCATCAGCGTCGTCGCCAACATCGTCCCCGCCGACGTCAAAGCCATGACCGACCTGATCCTCGAAGGTGACCTCGTCTCCGCCAGGCAGTGGCATCGCAAGCTCTTCGCCCTGAGCAAGAACATGCTGACCCTGGCGACCAACCCCATCCCCATAAAAGCCGCCATGGCCATGCTCGACATGGCCTCCGACGAGTTGCGTCTGCCCATGATACCCCTCGAAGAAAGCAAGAAAGCCACCCTCCGCAAGACCCTCGTCGACTACGGCCTGCTAACCTAGCGGTATCTCGCCCACATATTGTCGATCAGCCAAAGGTCCCCTGCCAATCTGCGCTGTAAAGGTTCCACGCTCGTAGACAAGTCGTCACCAAAGAGCAAATCGTTCAGGAAAATCGAGACAATCAGACGTGCGAGTGGGGATCGGCACGCCGAAACGGCGCTACCGCCGTTGTTGGTAGGAGCCGCTCAATACGTTCTCGCGCAGAATCGTCCGGCCCGCCGCGCCACTACTCGTCGACAGACGGCTCGTTAGGATCGTTCGGGTCGTTGGGATCGTTCGGGCCCGGGATACCAAGGCCATGCTGCGAAGCATGTGACGCATCGCACGCACCGGGCCCCGCCGCATCGACCGAACACGTCGTCACCATGGGCATCTCTCCCCCGCTGTTCGCCGCGCCGGCTCGCGGCCCAAAGGAAATCTCAGGTCCCACACCCGCCCGGCCGCGTCCGGGAGAACTCAGCATACCCGCAATCATCTCATCCAGCCCGCCTCCGGCCTGCGCTCGACCTCCCCCTGCCACACCATTGCCCCGTCCCATGCGCGATCCCGCTGACGCAGGATACGGACTCAAGGCCGCCCGCCGCGCAGCCGCAACCGCCGCCTCAGGAACCGCGGGACGCGTGACGTACGTATACGCCACGATCGAACCGACACCCGTCACCCCCACAACCACAGCCGCGATAACCTTGGCCCGGACACCCATCATCGCGCCCCCGGCTAGGTCGTGCAGCCCGCACAGAATCCCCCGCACAGTCCCCGCCAGAGCAGCCGTCGCATGTCCGCCGCTCAGCGCCATCTTGCCCAGCTCGGTCATCACCGGTGCAGGCGCCGCACTGACCGCCCGGTCTCGAAGCAACACACCCAGCGCCGCGGCCGCTACCAGCACGCCGCGCTTGCGAAGCTTGCGGCGCAGTTGCGCCACGCCCGCATTGAGCCGGCGCGAAATCGTCGCCTGAGAAACCCGCCGATCCCGGGCAATCCGCCGCGTACTCTGACCTTCCAGAAAATGCGCAACCAGAATCTCCCGCAATTCCGGTTCCAGCGCATTGAGACCCTCATCGACGTGAGGCGAGATCTCCCGCCACTTCGTGGCCTTCCGCGGCTGCCCGACGGCGTAACGAACCTCCCGGTCCTTGCGCGAGGCGTCCCGACGCACCAGATCGATAGCCTTGCGCGTCGCCACCCGATGAAGCCACCCAGGCAGAGA
>Ga0272442_10004381_pt1 | contig 19359 bp, 25 predicted proteins | sample SSMForm2O_FD_200262 | JGI IMG/M metagenome (GOLD analysis project Ga0272442, IMG submission 200262) | Marine sediment archaeal communities from Little Sippewissett salt marsh, Falmouth, MA, United States - SSM-Form-2O | ecosystem: Environmental > Aquatic > Marine > Wetlands > Sediment ... | reverse complement strand
CAAAAAAGCTGAAGGAAGGAACTATCTAGGATCCAAAGATATAGATCTTGGATTTCATATTGACGAACCGCTTGATAAAAATCAATTAAAACATACAGTAATGGCGAAATCATTGGAAAAAATAAGGAAGGATGGATTCAAACCTCAGTCATTTCGGTATTATAAAGAGATTCATTACGAAACTGGAAAAGAACTTACATCAGAAGAGATAAAGACAACACCACCACATAACATCTTCACTATGTTTATCGATCCAATGGTTGATGTAATTCACCCAGCTTTTAAAGAAATATTTGGATTTGTTCCTGCTGATGAATCGTTACTTAAACCTGTATTTCAACATCGTATCTATCGAAACGAACTACATGAATTTAACAAACAATTATGGCTACCTGCATCAGAGATTCTTCTTGCTACAAAAATGAAGAGTTTACCAACTCGATCTGAAGGTGATAAATTCATTAAAGATATCTGTGACATCTATGCATTGAGTTGGTATTCAGGTATTTACTATAAGACCTTAAAAGAAAAAGCACGACAACATATCGACAAGGAAATAATTAAAAAAATACAGACAAGACTTTCTAACGAAGAAGATATTTTTAAAAAGGCTCAAACAGCAATGGACATCGATGCAATAACAATACAAAACCTACTCAATGATGTATTGGAGCTAAAATAATGTCTTACTATTTGTAGTAAATGCTCCCGTCGGGGAGGCATTAGACTTACTCCTGGTGGAGCGTATAACTTGGACAGAACAATATAACCCAGGTAATGAGAAGCTTATATGATGTTTATTTCGCTGTTAGGCATATTTCAATTGACGAGACATTTGATTCTCTGCCTTCCTCATTGATAACGCTTTCCGTGCCAATAATAATATCTTTTACTAACGTATTTTTCATGAATCTATTACGCACGATTTCTGTTGTATCCACTGCGGTACTAATCGATCTGCCTCTTGCCTTCAGGGTAACTTGCTTTGAGCCATTACTGTTAAACTGGGTAACGACTGCTAGAACATAGCTCATTGGTGGTTTACGTCCTACATAGATAACGTTTTCATCTGTTTTTTCTGCTTTTGTTGTACTTTTTTCCTTTGCTGTTTCTGCCATGGACTTTTTCTCCTTTTAGTATATCTGATCGTCTGTTTGACTACAATTTGTTTTTCTCATCAATATTTTTCTAGATTTCTTTTGAATAGACTGGCCATATGTATTTTCTTTTTTCTTTCTTGTTCATTTTGTAAACAATAAACCGATCATGCATTTCTTTTATTCTTCGATCCTTGTGTTTTTCAAAAACTCCATCCATTTTTCTTTCCTCATTAGATCATAGTAATGATAATATTAATTGTATTATAGGAGAATATTTCTATACATGCGTTCCAAATTTGATCATATGATATTTTAGTAATTCTTCGGTTAGAAAAGTTTGTCCACAATAAATACATCTCCTAATTTTTTGCATATTTCCCCCTCATTTATTTTTCTCATAAAATTCCATCATGTAGATTATTTGACGACTAACAGGCCTACGTTCCTCATTTGCTAATGCTCTCAGTTGTTTAAGTTCTTCATTTGAAAGGCTGATAGTTGTTCTTTTGGTAATAGATATTTCCCCCGCTTTATATTAACTTCACATAACGCCCATAATATTATGCAAAATTACATAATAATACTTAACAGGTGTATAATATAAATAGCTTTGTACATACTTTTAAATAGTTTTATGTACAATTTATATTTATAATAGTGAAAGAACGCTCTCTCGTTTTTTTAAAACATCTAATAAATCATTTATTCTTTTGTTGCTTTAAATAAAAATGCATCATGTAGACGAGTTGACGACTAATAGGTCGATGTTCCTCCTTTGCTAATGCTCTCAGTTGTTTAAGTTCTTCATTTGAAAGGCTGATAGTTGTTCTTTTTGCCATACAATCCACTCTCCTGTATATACACTTACATATTTCAACATTATTATTTTTTCAAGTCATTTATTTTAGAACATTATTATGCAATATACTATAATATACAATAATAAATCAATAAATAGATATATTCATGCATAACTTTAAATACTAATATGCAATATCATTATTGGAGATAGTTGAGAAGAGATAACATCAACTCAACATTGCACTCAATACTAATTACACAAAAACCCTGGGGGATGATGTTTTTTTAAAAGGCATCCGTTACTCCTCTCCTCACAAAAAGAGATCCCTTCTATTTACCATCATCTCCCTTCCCATCCCTCTATTTTTATACTCAATGTTAATGCAAATTAGAAAAATAGATCGTTGTGATAAAAAATTGTTAACCCTCCAGTATCTATCTTACGAAAAAACCTAATGATTTTTTATATTCAAATTTAACTTTTAATTTTTTCCTCCTTTTCTATCATGGAGTAGAAATATTATATTTACTACCATTTCCTTTCCATTTTCATTCTTTCAGCATCATCTTCTTTTCTATTAGTATCTACCTTTGTCTTACATAAATAATCATCTAAACATAAATGACAAATTGCAGCAATTACTAACCCCTTGTCGTCTGTCGTATAATGAATAGTAATATCATCTGCCTGAAAAACTTTAGCACATCGACTACATATATATTTCATTCATTTCACCTCAGCGCCCTCGCAGTTTATTATTTTCTATATAGAAATTTGTCATGTAAACTATTTGTCTACTATATGGTCTTTCTTCTTCTTTCGCGATTTTTTTAATCAGGGCATTCTCTTCTTTAGTTAACGATATATTCATTCGTATTCTTTTTACCATGTTATACACAAACATGTAATAATCATACATATTTATATGCCTTTCTACACAATGATATATACTACCTGCTGTATACTACTATCGTCTGATACATTACAGAAAGAACAGGTAGAAATCAATGAATATTGACAGAGAATTTACAGTCTTTGAAAACGATATGAACTGGAGGAAGCGAAAACAACTTCAGTTATTAGACGCAGATGACTATCGAAAAGGAAAATTTACTAGAGATGATTGATAAGGTTCATGTTTAACTTTGAAAGCTAAGAAAGTAAGATACTTAATATTTGAGGGACGATTGTATCGTCCAAATCTCTTTTTTAGGAGGAAAACTATGCTAAAAATTAGCAGATATATTAACTGTGGACAAGAAATCAGAAGCGAAATGATCCTAAAAGATCGAACAATCAATGTTTATAACGGGAGCATATAATGCCATCGATCTGTTTATATTTTGAGGTTCATCAACCATTACGATTAAATCATTTTTCGGTATTCAACATAGGTGCAAACCATGATCGATTTTCTGACTATTTTAATAAGAAACTTAACCAAGAAATTTTTGAAAAAGTGGCAAAAAAATGTTATCTTCCAACAAATAAAATATTACTTGATTTAATCAATAAATATGATGGTAAATTTCGTGTTTCATTTAGTCTAACTGGTACCTTCATTGAATATTGTGAACGGTATATGCCATCTGTTCTTGATAGTTTTAAGGATCTGTTTGCCACAGGTGCTGTTGATCTCATCGAGGAGACCTATTATCATTCACTTTCAAGTATGTATGATGATCTTGATGAGTTTGAAACGCAAGTAACTATGCATCGGCAGATGATAAAAAGAATATTTAATTATGAACCAAAGATTTTCAGAAACACGGAAACAATCTATGATAACCGTATAGCCAGAAAAATTACTAAGTTGGGATACAAAGGAATTATCACCGAAGGTGCTGATAAGATTTTAGGATGGCGTTCTCCAAACTTTATCTACAAACCAGTCAATACAAATATCAAAGTACTCATGAGAAATTACAAGCTTAGCGACGATGTTGGATTCCGATTCTCGACAAGAAATTGGAGCGGATTCCCACTGACAGCAGATAAATACGCGAACTGGATGTCCAACTCCTTTGGTGATGTTATTAACCTGTTCATGGATTACGAAACTTTCGGGGAACATCAATGGATAGAAACTGGGATCTTTGAATTCCTTAAACATCTCCCAGGGGAAGTCTTTAAACACGATGCTCTTGATTTTGCAACCGTAAGCGAAGCAGTTGAGCGATATCAACCTGTTGGAGACATAGATGTCCCCTGGGCTATTTCATGGGCTGATGAGGATCGTAATGTATCGACATGGCTTGGAAATGATATGCAAAAAGCTTGTTTTGATGAATTAAAAAACATTGGTCGAAAACTTAAAGAAAAAGGTAATGAAAGGTTACTCAAAACATGGCGTCGTCTCCAAACGTCAGATCATTTGTATTACTGTTCAACAAAAGGTCTTGCTGATGGAGCTGTCCATGCCTATTTTAGCCCCTATGATAATCCTTATGAAGGGTTTATGAATTATATGAATATATTACAGGATTTAAAACAGAGAGTAGTGTTGTAGAGGTTATTAGGGTAAAGGGAGGTAAAATATGAAATGCCCTATGGTTCTTATTACTAGAGATCCTCAAGATTGTATAGAAGATGAATGTTGTTTTTGGGATATAGATCCTGGTAAATGCCAATGGATGTCAACATAATGAAAAAATGGGTGAGCAAAAAATGTGGATTTACAATGACACAGCATGGACGATTTAAAGTTATAAATTACTGAATAGTCCAAACTACGACAGAATCCCAATGCGAACAATACTATGTAAGATTTAAACTCCCAATTAGAGTCACGTTCTCTACATTCCTTTAAATATTCAACATGCGAAATTCAGTTTTTTTTCAAAATAGATTTAAACTTGGAATAAACAATGATGCGGGTTCGATTCCCAAATCAATGTCCAATAATCATCTTCCAACACTCCATCAAGAAAGACATCATTAGATCTCTATACTAGAAATCATTCCAATTACTAACAATGTTTTACCCAAAAGAATCTAGTATAGTTGAGTGGGGGCGATTTTTCCTAGAATAACTACAAAGCTTTAAGAGTAAAAAATTAAAATATCGGACATTTTAAAAACCAGTTTATTCATGCAGTAAAATAATTAAATGATTCATTATTAAATCAAATTGAGTCCATATTATGGCGATGCTTAGTCCAAGTTCGAAACGGTTCATAAAAACATTCCTAACAAATAAACTAATGCACAGGGGATATCCTTATTTTGGTTCACTGGAAGTTACACGTAGGTGCAATTCGAAGTGCTCTTTTTGTCCGATCGGAAATGAAAAAAAAAAGAGCAAGGAGGGTGAAGTGGATACTGATGCAATGAAAAAAATACTTTTACAATTCAGTGATCTGAACATAATCGCTGTTTCATTCCTAGGTGGCGAGCCGTTCCTTCGTAAAGATGTGTGTGAGCTTGCGGAATATGGTCATAACAATAACCTAATCACACAAGTTAGTACAAACGGCATCAACCTTGCATCCATGGTTGAGAGGAGCACAGCAGCCTTTGATGTGATAGTGATTTCATTAGATGTAATGGACCAAGAACTGTATCACGAGATCCGCGGTGTTGATAAATATGAGACTGTTGTTGATAATATCAAGGCTGCCCAAGAACTATCTGAAGAAAATAAATGCAATATATTGATTAATACCGTAGTATGTTCAAAAAATCTTGACCAGATCCCAGATGTGATTAAGCTATCCAAAAAACTTGGTGTACGCGGTATCATGATCGATTTTGCAACCTTCCATGATCACTGGTTAGATATTGTAAACGATGGCTCACGATATAATCCTAAAGAGATGGATTGGCGAAATGATCGTGCGGGTACAAAAAGATTAATCAAACAGATTATTCAGATGAAAAAGGAGTATCCTATTCTAACTTCGAAGGCATATCTGGAAACCTTCCTCAAGGAGAACTTTGATTTCAAATGTTATCCGGATCTTTTCTGTTGTGTTTCGAAGGAAGGAGAAGTTGCTATTCCGTGCTGGGACTCGAGTATTACAAAATCCTATGATATAGTGAACAAATACAACCTTAAGGAGCTCTGGTTCTCAGATGAGGTGAAGGAATTACGTGAGAGGGTGGCAGATTGTAAAAATTGTTATATGCACTGTATCGTAGAACCCAGTAAAGTGCTTGGTGCCACTACTCGCAACCTTAAAGACCTTATGGATTGGATTGTTACATTTCGCAGTAGTGCATTCAATGTGTGATCATTCGAGTACGAACTATTTTTGGTATAATTTTTCAATTCAAGTCAATAGGAGAAAACGCTGATTTTTTGCCATTAAATTGGTGTTCAAATCTCGCCCCCCTGAATTCCTTTAAATATTCAACAGGAGAAAATTGATTTTTTTTTAAAAAAGAGACGTAAACTTCAAGTAGTAAAAAATCAGGTGCCTTTTCATATTTTTATGCAATGATGCAATATTTTTACATATTTATATGACTTTGTACTTAACAATACATAATAATATATACTGCCTCCTGCATACTATTATCATCCGACAAATTTCGGAAAGGACAAGTGAAAACAATGGAAAGTAAAGAATTTAAAAACGCAGACGTCTTCGCTCAAGACGAAAAAATTGGAGAAGTTAAAGAGATAAGTATCGACCCAGAAAATTGGGAGATCACTCATCTTGACGTAGAATTGACCAAAGATGCAGCAGAATCAGTGCTTGGCGCAAAGAAACGAGGAGTACATAACATGCTAGCCATTTCAGCACTAAAGAAAGGCGGGGCACGCTGGACAGAAAGAGGACTAAACATAAAAGTCTCAAAAGCACAACTTCACATATACTTAAAACCAGTAGAAGACGTAGAAAATCGTTAGTCCATATCTGTTGTTAGATGGCCACACGCACGAATATATTCGAGTAGCCATTCTAACTAAACAATATGTTAAATAAAATAAGGAGGCAAATACTATGAATAGAATCTTAATCGTTATCGGAATTATTGTTGCGATAATTGGCGTCATAGCAGGTGCCTTAGTAACAACACCTTAACTATTTGGATTAGTTAGCACTGAAAGTACACCGTATGCACAATACATGATTCCATTGATACTTGCTGGATTGGTGCTGATTATAGTGGGTGTTGTAATACCAAACAAAACAGATTTAAGGAGAGTTTAGAAGATGAAATTAAAAATTAAAGATGTAAATGGTTTTTTTTGTTTTATTCCTGCGATGGTTGGAATATTAATGATATTTTTTACCATAGGTATTGCGTTTAACGAAAATACTGGTATTTATAATGAGGCATCCTGGGTGTTCTTTTTAGTATTTCTTGGTCTTGTTTTAATCTCTTATAATATAATATCTCTTTATTCTATATCTAGTTGTAAAAAAGAAGTCGAAATAAAAAAATGCAGTTTATATACAGATAAGAATGCTTATAACACTATACGTGAGGTTTTTTAAAATGAAAAAACAAAAACAATTTTTCTTTGTTGGAATTATGCTAATGATGTTGACAACAATAAGCTTAAGCGGTTGTACAAACGCTATTGATAAAAGTAGTTTTATTGGAACATGGACTTCTGGGGATGGATCTATGACCTTCACTGATGATAACAAGGTAACGTCAACCATTCAACTGGGGGACATATCATTAAGCGGAACGTATACGTGGGCGGTTGCAGATGAAAAAATAACTTTCACATCCGAGTCTGGTGGAGCAATTGGTGTGACCGTAGATTATAGATTTACTAACGCAAATCCAAATCAGCTGATACTTACAAATTCTAACGGTGGATCTGTCACGTTAACCAAAGCGTAGAACGATTAACATGGTAAACATAAAAATTGAATGGTCCCACATAACAATACTTTCGGTAGTAGCATTCGTTGCAGGCTGGCTGATATTTGGTCTTCTAGGAGCAATAATATTAGCCATTCTTGTCATGGTGTTAATGGGCATAATAAAAATTGTGTAGATGGAGAAGTGAATTAGATGGAAATATTTGGATTGATCATCCCGTTTTGGACGGTACTTATTGGCATCCTAGTGATTGCTCTTGTGCTTTGGAAAGTATTAAAATTTGCAGTGTGGGTTCTTATAATCATTGTTATTGTTATTATCGCCCTCATTGGACTAGACTTTCTCGTAGACATATTTCACAGTATCGGATTATAATCGTGCTTTAAAAACGATATATCATAGTAGGTTTGAGGCAAGAGAAATGAAAGACGAAAAATATACAATAGACGAAAACAAAAAGAGAAAAAAACGAATAAGACTAAGAAGACGTAGGATGGAAGAAGGAAGATGCGAAGAAACACAAATTGAAGAAAAGAAAAGGATACAAAAAGATAAAATTCTAGATGAAGAAGAAGACGAAGAAAAAGAAGAAGAAGACGAGTATGCGGATTATACAAAAAAAGAAAACGTAGAAGATAAAAGAAATATATTTTAACTCTGGAATGGCTGGTATGAGATTGTAGGTTTGAAGGAGAAAAAATGGCAAAAAAGAACCTGGAAAAAGGACATGACCTGTTTAAGAGGAATATCGATTTTAGTCATGTTCGTAAGCATCAACGAAGTACATCGAAGAGAAGGACGGAGAAATAATTTGTTTTTTTTATTTTAGTGGTTAGAAAGAGGTAAAATATGAAATGCCCTATGGTTCTTATTACTAGAGATCCTCAAGATTGTATAGAAGATGAATGTTGTTTTTGGGATATAGATCCTGGTAAATGCCATTGGATGTCGACTAAATGAAAAAATGGGTATGTAAAAAATGTGGACATACAATGACACAACATGGACGATTTAAAGTAATACATTACTGCGACAATATCCTTTGTAAATTCTATAAGACATTCGTAACAAGAAACGAATGATACAATTAAATCAGTTTAAAAATCTGGTTTTTTCATTCTTTTTTCTCATTTCTTCAGTTCGCCTAATTCTCTTTCTTTATATAATTATTTTACACAATTATGTAATAATTTTACATATTTATATGCCTTTCTACACAATGATATATACTACTTTGTATATACTACAATCATCCAACAAATTATGCAAAGGACAGGTGATATCAATGAATAGCGACAAACCAGTAAAACGATTGTTGGAATCGCAAACGATTTCATACAATGGAATCAAAAATTTAATTCCAGAGCATATGACTTAACGTCCACTCTGAAAAATAAGACTACGAAAGTCAAATAAATCGAAATATGAAAGACGATGATATCGTCCAAATCCCTTTTTTTGGAGGAAAAATAATATGGCTAAATGTGAAGAATGTGATAAAAAATTAAGAATTTTCCGAGGATGTCCTCACCCTGCATTAGGAAAAAGATTTCCAGTGTGCAGTAATTGTTACGACATGGTAAGCAGAAATATGGAAAAATGGAGCAAATTTTGTCTTTCAGATTCAAACAAATCGTACAAGATTTACATGCAAGAGGAATGGAATAAAAGTTTATCAAATGACGTTCATTTACAAAAATGGTTCGACACTCTTTGGATTAAATTTGAAAATAACAGGAACAAGAAGAGGATATAAAACACTTTAGAGAATCCTTATTTTCTTATTTTTTATCCCTTAAAAGTTATGAGAAGTTGAATGAGAATTAAAATGGAGTAAAGATAGATATGAGAATAGCAATGGTTGGTTGGGAATATCCACCGTTCAAAGCGGGTGGTCTTGCAACGCATTGCTATGGCCTTACCAGAAGTTTAGCTGATAAAAATGTGAAAGTATATTTTTTCATGCCTAAAACAAAACATAAAGCAAGTAATGACTACACAAATCTTGTAATAAAAGAAGTTGGAGAAACAACGATTTTTCCTTATGATAGACCAGAAGATAAAGCATTAGCTGGTAATTTTTTTGAAGCAGTTCATAGATATAATCAACTTGTTGTTGTAAAAGTAAAAGCTGTTGCAAAAGCTGAAGGTACCTTTGATTTTATTCATGCTCATGATTGGTTAACAATGGAAGCAGCTACGATTTTAAAAGAAGAACTGGACGTACCCATGATTCTTACGATTCATTCTACTGAATATGATCGAAGTGGTTGGCTTCATCCAAATCAATGGTTCATTGATATTGAAAAAAAAGGTATGGAACAAGCAGATAGAATAATTACAGTAAGTCATGCAACAAAACAGGTCATTGTTGAAAAATATGGAATTAATCCGGATATGATCAGTGTTGTACATAACGCTGTTTATCCTGTTGCTGAAGGTAAAAAACAAAAAATCGTTTTGTTTTTAGGACGTTTAACAATACAAAAAGGAGCGGAGTTTTTCTTGAAAGCTGCTCGAAAAGTGTTGGATTATGAACCCGATGTTCGTTTTGTTGTTGCAGGTGTAGGGGATATGCTGCCACAGTTAGTCGATCATGCTGTAACGTTGGGTATTTCAAACCAAGTAATTTTCACCGGCCATTTAACTGAAGAAGAAGTGAACCACATTTATGGTATTTCAAGTGTATATATTATGCCTTCTGTGAGTGAACCTTTTGGAATAACCGCGCTTGAGGCAATTTCTGCGGGGACTCCAACGATTGCTTCAAAAACGGCTGGTGTTTGCGAGACGTTCAATAATTGTTTAAAGGTTGATTTCTGGGATACTGACGAGATAGCAAGCAAGATCCTTTCAATATTAAGATATGAATCCTTACGAAAAACACTTTCTGAAAACGGTAAACAGGAAATTGAACTGTTTACTTGGGATAACGTTGCAGGAAAAACACTAGATGTTTACAATGGTATAGATGTTGAGAGATTAAAAAAACAACTTAAAGAAAGAGACAAGATATTCAAGATGAATAGAAAACACCTAAAAGCGGTACGGGCAGTGTAAGAAGAACAATATAGATTTTAATTCGTTTTTACTTGTAAATACAACTTTTCCTCTACCGACAGCATACATATTCTTAACTGACAACTGATGCTTGTATTTTTTGGATGTTCTTAAGAGCAATTAACTCAAAATCAAATTAGACACTATAACACTGTTATCATGAGATAAAAACATTCTCCTGTTGTAACGAATGCTCCCGTCGGGATTTGAACCCGAGTCGAAGCCTCGAGAGGGCTTCATGATTGGCCGCTACACTACGGGAGCAAATAATAAAGTTATCCACCTGATGCAACAGGGATGATCTGATATTCCTCGCCATCAATGACAAGATCATCTGATGGAATCGGTGTATTATTATGAAGAACAAGTGTGGCATGAGGCTTATAGCTAAGTGTTTGAAGTAAATGAGTGACGGTAGCCCCTTCTTTAAGCTCTATCGAAGAGTTCTCCTGGGTTGTTGATATTGTCACAGAAACCTTCATGGAATCAAAACCCATATAAAAAACCCTTAAATTAACCTTTTGACCACATTCTCCCTATGCTGGGGTAGCCAAGCCCGGACCACGGCGGCGGTCTCGAAAACCGCTGGTGCTCGCACCTCAGGAGTTCAAATCTCCTCCCCAGCGCTCTTATTACTTCTCCCCAATTACCTTTTAATATAATTGATGATATCCTTTTTAGAGGTGTGAGGAATATGGCATTTGAAGATTTAGCTTCGCAGTTCACTGGATTTTCTTTTGATTCATTTTTAAGTGGAGATTTCTCAGTGCTTGTACCTGTCTTTTATTTAGTCATAGGTATCGCAGTGTATTCAATCCTGATTTGGCATTTCTACAGGTTTATAGCAAAAAGAGATTGTTTTAAACTCAGTAATTGTAGATATCCTAAACTCGTGAGTTTCCTCAAATATTTCTTCTTGTTTCCCTTTGTTGCTTTTGCCTTCTTTATAGGTTTTGTCCTGTTGATGTTTTTTATCACCAGAGATCTTGAAACAGAGGTTGTAGTCACTACAGCGTTTGCAATAATCCTTGCTATACGCATCACTGCATACTATAGCGAAGACTTATCAAAGGATGTAGCAAAAATGCTACCATTTGCACTCCTTGGCATTTTTCTTGTAGATCCATCCTATTTTGATTTTCAAGCAATCCAGGTAAAACTCCAAAACCTCCCTGAACTTTTACTCCAAGCACTTCAGTTCATTGTTCTTATCATCATAGTCGAATGGGTCCTACGAATACTTCTTACTATACGCTATGCAATCATCCCAAAAAAAGAAACTCACGATGCAGAGTAAGAAAAGCTGCATTCTTTATCTTTTTATACTATGAGAGTATGGGGTCTACCAATCTATGAATCAGAGACGAATCTATACTTCATTCCATGATATACCTGTGCAACAAACCTATAGCTATGGGTATGGGGAGAAACAACCGAGTTTCTCATTTAGCAGAACAGAAATCATGCATATCCTCATTGCTATGGGTGCCCTCACCATTGCTTTTGCTTTTGCTCTTGCCCCTAGCCCACCTTTTTACAATCTGGAATATGTCGCAGCAAATCTCCCCCTAGCATTTCTAGCTATTGCTACCGCGTTTTTCTGCCATGAAATGGCTCATAAGTACATGGGACAAAAATATGGATACTGGTCAGAATTCCGCATGTTCCCACAAGGATTACTATTAGCATTATTCTTTGGTGTCTTCCTTGGATTTGTCTTTGCTGCACCCGGTGCAGTACAAATCTATGGACAACCCACACGAGAAGAAAGCGGGAAACTTGCAGCAGCAGGTCCTGTAACAAATCTAGGAATCGCAGCTATTGGTCTTTTAATTTGGTTGAATGTAGCTGGACTTGTTGGATCTATTGCATTTTTTATTGGTTATATTAACACATTTTTAGGAATCTTTAACTTACTTCCCTTTGGACCTCTCGACGGTCGTAAAATCATGAGTTGGAATATGGGTCTCTGGGTGGGCTTATTAGCACTAGGTATCCTGCTTTTTGCCACTTTTTTCATTCAACCATTTTAAACAACAAGAAGGTTTTTAATTCATGACACGTTTTTTACCATCATGGTTTCAGATGATGAGTTACGGAAAAAAGCAGAAAAAATCGCAGAGGAAAAAATTGGGTTTTACATACATTTCACTGTGTATATTCTTGTGAATATCCTGCTCTACGTAATGTGGTGGATTAATCATGGACCTAGTACATACCCCTGGCCGTTATGGGCGACCATTGGCTGGGGTATAGGCATTGGAGCACATTTTATTGGCGTATATTTTAACGGTCTCAATCGAGAGAAAATGGTTGAAAAAGAATACCAAAAACTAAAGAGGAAATAAGAAGAACAAAAAGAAAGAAAAAAGTAGATAAGAACAAAGACTATCTATTTTTTCTTCACCATCATTTTTCCAGTGACTTTTCCTTCACGGGCAAGCCACCCAATTGCTGTATAGCAATCATATTTTGGAATCTTTGTTTGACGAGCTATCGTAGAAATATCAATTTCTGAAGACTTGGTGAGAATGTCCCAGACTCTCCCAGCATTTTTTCCAATTTCAGTGGTAAGATTGGTGTCACCAAGCTTATAGGTTCGCTTTTCTCTGCAGATTTTATTCTCCCGAGCAAGCCACCCAATTGCACCATAAAATTCTTCATCAGTCAAATTTGTGTTTTTCATAATTTTTGTTTGAACCTGTCCTCCCTCATTTTGGAGGAAGTCCCAGATTTTACCAGCATTAAATCCAAAGATTTTTTCCATCTCATTCATATTATCCCACCCTCCGAAGGGGAATAAAAAGATATTCGTTTCCTATATTAAAAATATTTGGTTTTTTTGTTTAGCCTTTATAGCATTCTATGCAGCTGAGTTTTTATAATCGGAACAATTCCTTTGACGGTGTGTCCACTCAACCTGATTTCGAAGAGGTTTTCTCTCGTCTAAAAAACACATTGAAAAACTATACACAGCCGATTGTCTCACGAGAAAAACGAAATATTCCTCATAACGCATTTACTGTACTAATTTCTTGTATCCTGAGTTTACGAACAAAAGATGAAGTCACGGCCCAAGCATCAGAGCGATTACTGCAAACACATAACACCCCACAACAACTTCTTCAGTTATCAGAAGAAGACATCGCCAAGAAAATTTATCCAGTGGGTTTTTATAAAACAAAGGCAAAAAGGATTCATGAGATCTCTCAGGACCTCCTTGATAGATTTGATGGTGAAGTCCCTACCAGTTTTGAGGACTTGCTCTCACTAAAAGGCGTGGGACGAAAAACAGCAAACATTGTCATGGTCTATGGTCATCAGAAACATGGATATCTGCCCATCGACACCCACTGCCACAGAATACCAAACCGTCTTGGTTGGATAGACACTACAACACCAGAAGAGACAGAATACGCATTAAAAAAGATATTACCTGAGCAGTATTGGGATGATTTCAATGATCTCTTCGTCCTTTTCGGACAAACCATTTGTGTCCCCATCTCACCATTTTGTAGCACATGTCCTATTCAACAATTTTGTGAACAAATGGGCGTAGCATCAAAAAGATAAAAAGATATTTATGGTTTTTTATCAGAAAGATATTGTTCAATATCAGAGACGCTGACACTCCGATGATCGGTCATCAGATCGACGAGTTTTTCTTTTTCATCCCATCCTTCATAGTATTTCTTTCTGGCCTTGTTTAACTTAAATGTGATTCCTTTTTCTTGAGCAAGATTCTTGAGTTGTTTTTCGTTTAATTCATTGAGTAACTCTTTCTTAATTGACATCGTGTCCCATCCATTTGTTGCAGAACTGAAATACGTTGCTTGTCATTTATGTGTTTCGCTCTGATTTCGTACTTGTCATTTTTCAATTATTATTAATTTAATGCATATAGAAATAAATATCTTGATTTTTTTATTAATTTATTTTTTTATTAGGAAGAACCGATTACTTTATAAATGGGAAAACCCATTCTTGAATTGGAAAGCTGTGGATGGGATGCAAGAAAGAGATAATCAGCATATTTCTTCTCAGGTTATCCGCCCACTCGTTATGAGGGCGCTTAGGAGAAGTAATGTTCGTAAGAAGATTACAGACTACCTTTTTGAGATTAGTCCAAGTGGTAGTTATACTTCTGAGATTGCATACCATGTTAAGACAACACCCACGAATGTAATCGGTGCTATTCGTGGTATGGAATCCCGGTATCGTCATGAGGAATCATTACTTGAGCTAAATGTCGTTGAGCAGGTTCCTAATAAAGGAGACATCAAGTTATATCGTCTCACTGATTTTGGTAAAGAAATAGTCGAAAGTCTTCAACAGGGAAAAAATAGACTATAATATTTTTTTTAGTCATCGAAACAGATAAAACATACTGCTGCATTCCTAAAGAAAAATACGAAGGCCTCCATTATGTCATCTTTATCTCTTTCTGAGATGCTTAAATCATATGATACTAACAACCTTACGATAGCAACGGTCTGTTCTCATTCAAGTCTTCAACTCTTTCATGGTGCGAAACAAGAAGGATTCAAAACACTAGGTATCTCTGTTGGTGAGAAACATAAATTTTATGATGCATTTCCTCTAGCAAAACCTGATTCGTTTTTGATTGTTGATAACTACAAAGAAATCATCAAACACGCTGAGGAATTGCGAAAGCAAAATGTGATTGTCATTCCACATGGTTCATTTGTTGAATATCTTGGAGCCAAGAATTTCTTGGAATTGGCTCTTCCGACCTTTGGGAATAGACAAGTATTGGAATGGGAATCTGATAGAAGCAAGGAACGAACCTGGTTAGAAGGAGCAGGGCTCACCATGCCCGAGGAAATCAAGGACCCTCGGCAGATCAAGAAACCAGTGATTGTCAAATATCATGGTGCCAAGGGTGGAAAAGGGTTCTTTGTCGCCAAAACTTATGAGGAATTTAAGAAACGCGTGGATACCTCAAAGACCTATGCCATTCAGGAATTTGTTATGGGCACCCGGTATTATGTTCATTATTTCTATTCACCGATTCAATCCAATGCCTATAAACTCAAAAAAGGAAGTCTACAACTCCTGTCCATGGATCGTCGTGATGAGACCACGATTGATGAAGTGCAGCGATTAGGTTCCATTGCAGAACTTGAAGAGATTGGTATACATCCTACCTTTGTTGTCACAGGTAATATTCCTATAGTTCTCCGTGAATCCCTGCTTCCGAAGTTATTTACTATGGGTGAGGCTGTTGTTGAAAAATCTATTGATCTCTTTGGTGGTATGATAGGGTCATTTTGTTTAGAGACTGTGGTAACCGAGGATCTAGAGTTTAAGGTATTTGAGATTAGTGCTCGTATTGTCGCTGGCACGAATCCCTATATTGCCGGCTCACCGTATTCAGAATTGATTCAACCGAATCTTTCCACTGGTCGGAGAATCGCTCAAGAAATCAAATATGCCGTAAAGCATAACAAGCTTGGTGAAGTCTTGAGTTAATCTTTTTCAAGATTTTTATTTGAGATCATGACTAAAATTGGGATATAAGCACACATACGTTTTTCTACTTCACACATCACGATGGTGTAGTTCTTTTTTTAAAGAGTCTCGGGTATTGTTGAACTTCCATATAGGATTTTATTAAAAATTGCGTACCAAAGAAACGGGAAAAATATCAAAAATGCTGCAATAGAATAGCCTGTCACCATGAGAAGCATGACGGGCACAATTGAGTAGCGAAGAAAAGCTTGGATGCTTATTAGTTTTCGTAATTCATTTCTTTCAAACGTTGAGAGTCTCATCATTTTAAAAGTTGCTAGTAACACTCCCAGAAACATACCCGCCATGACAAACGGTTGCCAGATCTCATAAGGGAACCCCTCGATTAAAAAGAAAGGAGTGAACATGACTATAAGAGAAGAAGCACGAAAGAAGAACGCTAGAATAATAAAAGAGAGCGGTATAAATAATCTATCCTTAGTCACCTTCACGCCTAATATTAGAGCAATATTTTTTACTCCTCGTTTATAGTCATGATCTGCGTCTTTTAATCCTCCCATAATAGTGTTTAGATACATCACCTGAAAAAAGGTAACAATGGCAACAACCCAGGTTAGCAGCGTCAGAGTAGGACTTACTGCCAGTGCGCCAAAGATAAAATAGAGTGTAGAAGCACCGGCAACAAAGACATCTGAACCTGGAAATTTCTTACCATATATATTATAGATTGCAGCAAGAACCACTGCGATAGAAAATACCAAAAGTATTAATCCATCTTGTAAAAATAATCCCTGAATCATTCCTAGAAAAATCAAAATATATGCTCCTATCACTCCCCCAAGGGAGATGAGAAGGGCATGCAATCGAGGTATACTTCCTTTCACTAGTGGTCGTTGTGAGAGTTCCTTACTGATAATATCGGTTTCCACATCAATGTAATCATTTAGAACAAATCCATATAAGGTGACAAAACCACCGATAATAAATAATAAAGCAAGTGTCAAATGGTCCAATACTCCTACTGTAATAGCGCCAAACACTGCTGTGATACAGTACCCGCCCCATCCCGGTAATCTTACTAATTTAATGTATTCCACTAATTTTCCAGACACAAAAAAATGTAACCTACCTGTAATATTAGTAGTTTATTAAAAGAGAACATCGGATTAAAAAAACTTATTTGAGGTCATATCTTTTTCATCAATAAATGATAAGAAATTATAACAAGCTTGCCTCGGTCTTAAGTTATTCTTTTTCGAGGTTTTCACCAGAGAGTGTGACCATAATAGCGATTTGCGCCCACATACGATTTTCAGCTTCATCAAGAATCACTGATTGTGGCCCATGTGCTACTTCTTTGTCAACTTCATAACCATAATAGGCTGGAAGACAATGCAGAAAGATCGCATCAGAGTGTGCTTGTTTCATCATCTTTGATGTAACTGTGAAGCCTTTGAATTCCTTAATGCGTTGTTCTTTTTCTGTTTCATCACCCATTGATATCCATGTATCCGTGGCAACAACATCGGCATCCTTTGTAGCATTGGTGACATCGTCAGTGATCTCAACGGTGATTCCAAGGTTTTTTGCTTCCTTGACAAAAAAGGAATCTGGCCAATACTTCTTTGGGGCAACAAGACGTATATGCATACCAACAAGGGCACACCCAAGGAGATACGAATGTGCCATGTTGTTTTTCCCATCTCCAATGTAGACGAATTGAAGACCTTCCAAGGTATGTTTCTGCTCCTTGATGGTCATCAGATCAGTGATCACCTGACAGGGATGCTCTTTGTTATCTAACCCATTGATCACAGGAACAGTGGCGTTCTCTGCAAGTTCCTTCATAGCTTTATGGCTTTTTGCACGATACATAATCAAATCAACATATCGAGATAGTACAAGTGCGGTGTCTTCAATGGTTTCCCCGCGACCCAGTTGGATATCATTACTCGAGAGAAACACGGCATGTCCACCTAGTTTTGTCATACCCACTTCAAAGGAGACCCTGGTACGAGTACTGGATTTCTCAAAGATCATACCAAGGGTTTTCCCAGGTAAAAGATCAATAGGATTCCCTGCTTTGTATTTCTCTTTGATATTAATGGCAAGATCAATGATTTCTTCGAGATCATCTTTGACATCAAGCATGGAGATGAGGTCGCGTTTCATAAAAAGCAGGAATACCACAGGTTTCTTTAAAAGTATCGATGAAAAGAAAGGCATTTATGAGAGAACATGATGTGGACACTTGTTATGGGAGTTGATTTAGGAGGCTTATTTCAATCTGAGAATTGTTCTTTTTCTGATTTTAAAGATAGAGTGATTGCTATTGATGCCTATAATGTTCTGTATCAATTCATTTCAACAATTCGATCTCGGGATGGTACCCCTCTGAAAAATAGTCGAGGTGATGTCACCTCTCATCTATCTGGGTTATTACAGCGGACAGCAAATCTTGTAGAAGAGAGCATCCGCCCCGTGTACGTCTTTGATGGTGAACCACATCCATTGAAAGCTAAAACACTGGAGGAACGAAGAAAACGAAAGGAGCACGCTGAGCAGCTCTACCAAGAAGCACTTGAGAAAGGAGATGAAGAAGCAGCTCGTAAATATGCACAACAAACATCTCGAATCACCGATGACATCATCCAGCAAAGTAAGGAACTCCTCGATGCCTTACACATCCCCTGGATCCAAGCACCATCAGAAGGAGAAGCTCAAGCAAGCTATATGGTGCGAAAAGGAGATGCCTACGCAGTTGGTTCTCAGGATTTTGACTGTTTACTGTTTGGTGCATCGCTTCTCATTCGAAATCTAACCTCTTCAGAGAAACGTAAACTTCCCAATAAAAAATCCTATGTCAAGATTCATCCGAAGTTGATCAGATTGAAACCAAATCTGAAAAAACTAGAGATCAACCAGAAGCAACTCATTGATGTTGCTTTGCTCATGGGAACCGATTTTAATGACGGTGTAAAAGGCATTGGACCAAAGAAAGGATTAAAAGCCTTACAACAGAATGGAAACATTGAAAACGCTATTGAAACCATGGATTTGGATGATGCTCCCACCGAGAATGAAATAAAAACCATTCGCAACCTGTTTCTCAAACCC
>Ga0272442_10004380_pt1 | contig 19359 bp, 18 predicted proteins | sample SSMForm2O_FD_200262 | JGI IMG/M metagenome (GOLD analysis project Ga0272442, IMG submission 200262) | Marine sediment archaeal communities from Little Sippewissett salt marsh, Falmouth, MA, United States - SSM-Form-2O | ecosystem: Environmental > Aquatic > Marine > Wetlands > Sediment ... | reverse complement strand
AGACGTTCCAGAATGGTACCACGTTCAAATGCGATCACATCACGGACGGATTCGAGAATCCAGTAGAAAACAGAAAATATCACACCTGTCCAGATGAAATTATGAAGCGGCTTTTTTTTCATTTTTAATATTTTCTGAATGTCCATCGAGGGCCCCTTTATCGTTCAATTGTCATTATTATCCATGTGATCCCGGTGTTCTGCATAATTATGCAATGGCGCTGTTGCAGAATGCAAACGGCTGTTGCGGAATAATGCACGTCAGACAGGAAAGAATGAACTGATAACAGCGTCTGCATAAAATGAGCCAGCAGACTACGCAGATGCAAAAAAATGAAAATATGACAAAAAAATCAATTTGGAAAGCGTTGTCCGGGTCGGGAACGGACACCTGTAGAAGATATGTACTGGAAAGCGATGAATCAGATTTACACCCTGAAATAAACAAGATCCCCATCACGGACCACATAGCCTCTGCCCTGTACGGCAATGAGTCCGTGATCATGCAATTCCCGGATGCTGCCGCATATCTGCAAATCTGAGAAAGAAATCACCTCGGCTCTGATAAAACCTTTCTCAAAATCCGTATGAACGCGTGCGGCTGCCTGTTGAATGAGTGTTCCGTCAGGTACGGTCCAGGCATGGGCCTCTTTTTCATTGGCAGTAAAAAAAGTGATCAGATTCAGGACCTGATATCCTGTGCGCACCAGCTTCTGAAGACCTGTTTCATCGAGTCCCATGGCCTGCATAAAGGCAAGACGGTCCGGTTCTTCGAGTTCTGCGATTTCAGCCTGGACCTGACCACAGAAGGAAATGCATGGTGTCTGCAGGGTTGATGCGTGGTTCTGGAGCTGGTGGACCAGGGCGGAGTTCCTGACATGCTTTTCGTCCACATTGGCGATGTAGATGGCCGGTTTTGCGGTCAGAAGGTTCATTTCGCGGATCAGTTCTGTCTGGGATTCGGATATCACATGATAAAAACGAATTTCCTTTTCATCCTGCAAATGACTGAGAAGCGGTTCGAGCGCGGATACAATTTTCTTCATTGCGGGATCACCGCTTCTTGCGGCTGTCAGTGATTTGGAAAGCCTTTTTTCAACTGTTTCGGTGTCTTTGCTGATCAATTCCGTGGATACGATACGGGCATCCCGGACCGGATCGATGGTGCGGCAGGGATGGGAAACATTGTCATCTTCGAAACAACGGATCACGTAAGCGACGGCATCCACCCGGCTGATATGTGAGAGAAAGCGGTTTCCCAGCCCTTCGCCGTGACTGGCTCCCTGGACCAGTCCGGCGATATCCACGAATTCAAGCACGGTGGGTGTCTTTTTATCCGAACCGGCTTTCTGACGGATAATATCGAGACGTTCATCTTCCAGCGGTACTACACCGAAATGCGGATCAATGGTGCAGAACGGATAGGCCGATGCCTCGACGCCAAGATTGGTAATGGCATTAAAAATGGTGGATTTTCCCGCATTGGGAAGTCCAACAAGACCGCATTTAAATCCCATGATAATTCAGCTCTCGGTGAATGGATTATCAGACCAGGTGTCCGGCTGATGCCGCATTGTATGTAAAAGTATCTGGTTTGATTAATATTGTCAAGAGAAAAACACATTTCTTTTGAGTTGCATTCTAACTATTACATGGTTAATTTGTTAGGCTATGTCACGGAAGTATCCGGATTGAATACAATGAATCTGAAAAAAAACTGGCCGTTGATGCCATGTATGTTATTCCTGTATTTATTTGCGGACGGGGCTGCAGCTTCACCATCTGAAAATGTATACTGGGTGTTTTTCAAAAACAAGGAAACGCCCTGTATGGCTAAAATGGACGCTGCGGGCTCGCCACAGTATCTGGATATATCCCCTGAAAGCCTGAAACGCCGAAGCAAAGTGCTTCCCGGGGACCGGCTGATTGACGATTCGGATATTCCTGTATCAGGCCGGTACCTCGATAACCTTCGCCAAATGGGATTCAGACCGAGGGCGATATCGAGATGGCTGAATGCCGTCAGCGTTCGCATGACGGATGAACAGAAACAGGTTATTGAAAAACTGGATTTTGTCCGGCAGGTCCGGCAGATCCATGCGTACCGAAAGCCCGATCCGGTGACTTCTGCGTTTGTGGACCCGGTTATTCTGAAGCGGGCGCAATCCGGCATGCACCTTTTTGATTACGGATCCAGCTATACCCAGAATGAAATATGCCGGATCCCGGAGATTCATGATTTGGGATTGACGGGAAAAAATGTGATTGTCGGCATGCTGGATTCGGGTTTTAGCTTCCGGAACCGGCCGGTTTTTAAACATTTGAAGGTGCTGGAAGAATATGATTTTATAGACAATGATTCAGTCACATCCAACAGCAGCACGGATATTCCGGACCAGCATAATCATGGTACCCAGGTACTTTCCGTGCTGGCCGGATACATGGAAGGAGAATTAATCGGACCCGCTTTTGGTGCCTCCTATTTGCTTTCAAAGACCGAGTCTGTTCTTCTCTCGGATGAATGGTTTGAAATTGAAAACTGGGTGGAAGGGATTGAGTGGCTGGAGCGACGTGGCGCCCAGATTGTAAACAGTTCCCTGGGATACAGGATTTTTGTAGACACAGTCGACTATGCCTATTCGGACATGGACGGCAATACAAGCGTGGCCACCATTGCTGCAGACATGGCGGTTGGAAAAGGGATGGTGGTCATCACATCCGCCGGGAACCGGAATTTTGACGATCACATTGACTCTCCGGCGGATGGCGACAGTGTCATCGCGGTCGGCGCGGTTAACATCAACCGGAATCTGGCCAATTTCAGTTCACTGGGACCAACGGCAGACGGCCGCATCAAACCGGATGTGATGGCCATGGGAGTGGGTGTGTATGGTATCAATCCGCGGATTTATGAAAATCAATATGTATATGCCAACGGCACGTCCCTCTCCAGTCCGATGATTGCCGGAATTTGTGCCCTGATTCTGGAAGCACGTCCCGAGCTCACCCCTATGGAAATCAGGGAGGCGTTGCGAAATACAGCGAGTCAGGCCGGCTCACCGGACACCCTTTTCGGCTGGGGTATCGCGGATGCATATGAGGCATTGTTTTATCACGGGATGGTATTCACAGGTTTTAACATCATTCAGAGAATCGATCTTTCTGACAATGTTTTTGAAGTCATGGCGTTTTCCAATACAGGCATCGATCCGGCCTCTGTTCGACTTCATTATTTACTGCCCGGCGTTTCGGATATGTTTGTCGTCACCGCCATGATGTTACGGAGGAGCGCTTCGGGATATTGTTTTTCCGCCGCGATACCGAAATTTGATGAAACGGAATCTTTTCGGTTTTATATGACGGCAAGGGACAGTACGGGACAGCAGCATGCGGGACCGATTCATGCACCGGATATGGTATACACTTTTCTGCCGTATCATGACAATGAAATTCGTGTCGGTCCTTTTGTTCCCGATGTTTTCTGTCTTTATCAGAACTTTCCAAATCCGTTTAATCAGATGACGCATATTCTGTTTGATTTAAGCATTGATTCACATGTGCGCCTGCGTATTTTCAACGCTCGGGGCCGTGAAGTGGCAAAACTGCTGGATGAAGTTTGCCGGAAAGGACAGATCGAAGTATCGTGGAATGGGAAAAACAGCGGGGGCACTGATGCGGGCGCCGGCGTTTATATAGCGGTTCTGGAGGCGGAAAAACATCGCCGGTCGATAAAAATGATACATCTGCCATGAACCTGTAAGTAAAATGGAAATATATTGCATTTTTTGGGTGAAACCATTATATTGAATGACTATGGACTTGCCGGTTTTAACTGTAAGTAACTGGTATTTATAACTTTTATACCTTGCCAAAAACCATGGGTTTTCAATTCGAATATGGGGGTGGATTTCAATGAAAATAACACCTCTCGAAATCAAAAAACAGCACTTTAAGGTTAAGGTGAAAGGTTTTGATCCTACAGAGGTTGAAACCTTTCTGGAAATGGTGGCGGACGAGTATGAAAATATACTCAATGAACGTAACCAGTTTTCGGAAGAAGTGACCAGGCTGAAAACGCAGCTTCGTGATTATCAGCAGGTTGAAAAAACGCTTCAGGATACATTGATGAACGCCCAGGAAACGGTCAGCCAGTCACGTGAAAATTCGAAGCGGGAAGCCCATATTATTCTTCGCGAAGCGGAACTGAAAGCTGAACGAATTCTGGATGAAGCCCGGGAAAAACTGGACCGGATGAAGAATGAGCTTTCCATTCTGAAAGCGCAGAAAATCTCTTTTGCACGGCGATTGAAACATCTTCTGGAATCCCAGATGGAACTCATCAAGGTTCTTGAAATGGATGATGTCGGTTTTATCGACAATACGGAAAGGCCGGCTCATACCGGTCACGGCAAGCCGGTTCAACGGCCGCGTCCGAAAATGAATATTAAAAGTGAATCCGATTCCCAAAATAACGAGAGGACTGATTCGTGAATTCAGTTGCCGTGAATGTGCGTGTCCGATGGCTGGTGATTTTCGCCGGATTTTTTATCCTTATATGGATAACAGGATGCGCATCTTACCCGCATGTATCCTACAGCCAGGTGACCGAGGCCAACTGGGTCGAAGTAAAAATAACTTCGGGAAGGACAGTTGCGGGCACCGTCTTAAAAGCCGAACCGCATCAGCTGATTCTTCGCCAGGATGACCAGCGACCTTTGAGCATACCCAAAACCGTCATACGTTCCATACGCAGAAAACCGCCTGTATACGATGAATTCGGCAGAGGCATTCCGGAAGAGGATATTCGTGCAGTCCAGACCAACCGGAATACCATCATATACGGTATCGGAGGCGGTGCGCTGGGGCTGGGCGTCAGTTTTTTTGCCAGTTCATCACTTTACCAGGAAGACGATTCTGAAACCGTTGTGCCTGCTTTAACCGGTGCCGGTACCGGATTATCCGTGCTCCTTTTTACGAGGGCCGGCAGGAACAGGGACCGGCAGGAGGCTGTTGAAATAATGCGCGGCCGGCGCAGACAGGAAAAAGTCGAATCGATACATCAGCCCAAACAGTCCGAAAGAGACATTCTCAGGGAACTGGAAGCTGAAAAGATCGAGCAGGAAAGACTGCGAAAAGAGAGGGAGCGTATTCTGAGAGAACTGCAGAAACGGAACAACGAATAGACAATGTTGTGCCATCGAAGGCGGAAGTAACGATCTGAAAATCCGGGGAGTCATGCAATGAAAAAACAGCGTATCGGGATTATCGGGGGAAGTGGTCTCTATCAGATTGAGGGCATTCAAAACCTGCATCAGGTACGCGTGGATACCCCCTTTGGAAGCCCTTCCGACAAACTGGATATCGGTGAACTGGAAGGTCGCGAAGTGGCTTTCCTGGCCCGTCATGGTCACGGGCACCGGATTCTTCCTTCAGAAATCAATTACAGGGCCAATATCTGGGCCATGAAGTCCCTGGGTGTGGAAAGAATTATTTCTGTCTCCGCAGTCGGCTCCTTTCGCAAGGAGATGAAACCTACCGATATTGTCCTGATCGACCAGTTTTATGACCGGACAAAAGGAAGCAGAACGGCCACATTCTTTGGAAACGGACTGGCAGCCCACATCATGTTTGCCCATCCTGTCTGCGATGACCTTCGACGCATCATCTATGAATCCGGCCAGGAAGTCGGAGAAGGGGACCGCATGCACTGGGGTGGGACCTATCTCAATATGGAAGGTCCGGCTTTTTCCACAAAGGCTGAATCGCTTCTTTATAAATCCTGGGGGATGGACGTTATCGGAATGACCAATCTGCAGGAAGCAAAGCTGGCCAGAGAAGCGGAAATTTGCTATGCAGCGATGGCCATGGTAACGGATTATGACTGCTGGATTGAAGACGATCCCACGCAGGAAGTGGTGAATGTGGACATGATTGTTCAGACGCTGAAGAAGAATGCCGCCGTTGCCAGAAAAATTATCGGCAAGGTCATTGCCGTGATCCCGCAAAAGCGCGATTGCGAATGCGCCCATGCACTTTCCAATGCGATGATGACACGAATGGAACTGGTACCCAGAGAAACACTTGAAAATCTTGAAATCATCATCGGCAAATATGTCAAGAAGTAATATCGCTGAAACCCTGTTCATACGAGGAGTCGTATTTGCCTTTTCGTGAAGTAAAAAATCCCGTTCATTTCCCTGCTCTTGAAAAGGGTGTCATTGAATTCTGGGAGAAGAATCGCATTTTCGACAAATCCGTGGAAACGCGGCCGGAAGAACGGCCCTTCGTTTTTTATGAAGGCCCGCCCACCGCAAACGGCAAGCCGGGCATTCATCATGTGATTTCCAGAAGCATCAAAGATTTTGTCTGCCGGTTGAAGACCATGCAGGGTTACCGGGTCAAACGTAAAGCCGGCTGGGACACCCATGGACTGCCTGTTGAAATCGAAATCGAAAAGAAAATGGGATTTCAGTGCAAGGATCAGATTGAAGAATACGGGGTCGCTGAATTCAACAGAAAATGCAGGGAATCGGTCTTCGAATATCTTCAGGACTGGAATGAGATGACCCGGCGCATCGGATTCTGGGTGGACTTGGAGAATCCCTATATCACCTATACAAATGATTACATTGAAACGGTCTGGTGGCTTCTGGCCGAAATGTGGAAAAAAGGTCTCCTTTATCTTGGTTTTAAAATACTGCCTTACTGCCCGAGGTGCGAGACAGCCCTGTCCAGTCATGAGACATCGCTGGGATATCAGGATGTGACGGAGCGGGCCATTACTGTAAAATTTAAACTCAGGGACGGCGACAACCGGTATATTCTGGCATGGACCACCACACCCTGGACTCTGCCCGGCAATGTGGCACTGGCCATTGGTGAAAATATTCAATATGTGGAAGTCAGGCAGAAAAAAAGCGGCCGTGAAGAAATTTACTACATTGCAGAAGAGCGTCTGGGAATGCTGAAAGGGGAATATGAAATACTGAAGAAGGTGCCGGGCAGTGTTTTAAAGGGGCTCCAGTATCATCCGCTTTTTGATTTCGTCAACCTGGAGGATGAACAGCACAAGGCCTATTATGTGGCATCGGCTGATTTTGTGACCACCGAAGAGGGAACCGGCGTGGTGCATACCGCGGTCATGTATGGCGAGGATGACTATCGCCTCGGCATGCAAATCGGCCTGCCGGCCGTGCATACTGTAGACAGTCAGGGCCACTTTAATGAACATGTGCCCGAATGGCGGGGCAGGTATGTCAAGGATCCTGAAACTGAGAATGCCATCGTTGATTATCTGAAGGACAAGGGACTGCTCTATCGGGAAGAACAGCATACGCACAGCTATCCGCATTGCTGGCGATGCGATGCAGCACTGCTGTATTATGCGAAAAAATCCTGGTACGTTAAAACCACAGCCATCCGCGATCAGCTTATTGAACAAAACCGGAATATACAGTGGTTTCCACGAGAAGTGGGGGAAGGCCGGTTCGGACAGTGGCTGGAAAACAATGTGGACTGGGCCATTTCCAGGGACCGCTACTGGGGCACGCCTCTTAATATTTGGCTTTGCACCGGATGTCAAAGAGAATTGGCCGTGGACAGCAGGGAAATGCTTTCCAGACTGTCCGGGCGGGAATCATTTGAAGACCTTCACAAACCGTACATTGATGACGTGGAATTTCCGTGTCCGGACTGCGGAGCAACGATGAAACGGACGCCGGAAGTCATTGACGCCTGGTTTGATTCAGGCGCCATGCCGTATGCCCAGGTTCATTATCCATTTGCCGGTGACGGACAGTTCGAAGCCAGTTTCCCCGCAGATTTTATCGCCGAAGGCATTGATCAGACACGGGGCTGGTTTTATTCGCTGCTGGCCATTTCGACCATGATTTCCGGGAAAAGCTCCTACAGGAGCTGTATCTCCATCGGATTGATACTGGATAAAGACGGTCAGAAGATGTCCAAACGCAAGGGCAACATTGTTGAACCGTTTTCCATTCTTGACAAGGAGGGGGCTGATCCTCTGCGATGGTATATGTTTACAGTCAGCCCCCCGTGGGTACCCACTCGTTTTGACCGCGAAGGTGTCCGGGAAGTCATGCGGAAATTTTTTGGGACACTGGCCAATACATATGCATTTTTTGTTATGTATGCCAATGTGGACAGATTTGAGTATACAGAGGCGCCCATTCCGGCAGCAGATCGCCCTGAAATCGATCGCTGGCTTATCAGTGCCCGGAATTCACTGGTGAAGCGTGTAAATGGTTATCTGGACCGGTATGATGTGACCAAGGCAGCGCGTGCCATTCAGGAATTTGTACTGGATGATTTGTCGAACTGGTATGTCAGACGGAACCGCCGGCGTTTCTGGAAATCGGAAATGGGGCCGGATAAAATCTCGGCTTATCAGACATTGTATGAGACACTGATGGCACTGGCCAAATTGATTGCTCCCTTTTCACCCTTTCTGGTCGAAGATATTTATCAAAATCTCAATTCAATCGGAAGGGAGCCATTTGAAAGTGTGCATCTGGCCGGATATCCCAATCCCGGTGATGAAATGTACGGGTATGCAGACACGGATCTGGAAGAACGCATGTCACTCGCGCGCGAGGTGGTATCTCTCTGCCATTCCGCGAGAAATGAAGCCGGAATCAGGGTGCGGCAACCTCTGGAAAGGGTTCTGGTGGCGGCTTCCGATAAAAAACGAAAAACACATATCGAAGCCCTCAGTCATGTTATCAGAGATGAAATCAATGTCCGGCATCTGGAATTTGTTCATGATGTCTCCGAATTGATGGTAAAGAAAGCCAGACCGGTTTTCCGTACGCTGGGTCCGAAATTCGGTAATCAGGTCAATCAGGTCGCCGAAATTATCCGTGGATTCTCTGAAGATCAGATCAGCCGTCTTGAGAAGGGAAAAACCATACCCATTGATATAATCAGGGAAAAAAATGCGGTGATTGAATTGTCTGATATCGAAGTGGACATGGAATCCGCTGCGGGATTGATGGTACAGGCCAACAGCGATTTAACGGTGGCCATCGATACGCAACTGAGTGAAGATCTGATTGCAGAAGGACTGGCCCGGGAGTTTGTCAACCGTGTTCAAAATATGAGAAAAGATGCCGGATTTGAACTGACGGACCGGATCCATGTCTGTTTTCAGGCCCCTGAAGCAGTCACAAAAGCATTGAAAAACAAGAAGGATTATATACAGAAAGAAGTATTGGCTCATTCCGTATCTGAGAAAATGAACCGGACCGGGTATGTCCAGGAATGGAAGATTGACCAGCATGATATTACTGTCGGTATTGAACGGATCAAATAAAAGTGTGCCTTCAGGGGATGCTGTGAAGGAGTAATGGCATGAACAAAAAAGAACTGACTCATTTCAAAAAGCTCTTGCTGAACAAGAGAAAAGAGTTGACCGATCATATGGCTTTTATCAAGGCCAATGAGATGGAGTCCACAACCAAAGAGTCTGCCGGCGACCATTCGTCATATGCTTTTCATATGGCTGACCAGGGGACGGATACAGCCGAACGCGAGAAGAATTTTTTCTATGCCCAGCGTGACGGCCGTTTACTTTACCATATTGACCGGGCACTTGAAAGGATTGAAAATGGTACTTTCGGTCAATGCGAATCGTGCGGACAGACAATCGGCAGAGACAGGCTCGAATGGGTGCCTCATGCCCGGATGTGTATCGCATGCAAATCCAAAGAAGAGAACAAGCCCCAGGCGGGTGATGAGCTGGGAGAAGCGGTTTGATTGCCATATTCCTTCTCATCGGAACAGTGGGGCTGGATCAGCTCACGAAAATCATGGTGAAGCGCACCATGATGCTCGGAGAATCGATACCCGTACTCGGAAATGTGGTTCGGTTGACATATATCAGAAATCCCGGCATTGCCTTCGGGATTCGTGTGAGTAACAATACGGTGTTTACCATCTTTTCCGTCCTTGCCAGTATCGGTGTTTTGGTTTTTTTATACCGGCACTGGAAGGAAGGGCGGATACTTCAAACGGGTCTGTGCCTGATTCTGGGGGGAGCCGTTGGCAATTTGATTGATCGCATTTTTTTTGGTGAAGTGGTCGATTTTATCGATGTGGGCTTTCAGCATATCCGCTGGCCGGTTTTCAATATTGCGGATTCAGCTGTGGTGATCGGTATGATCATTCTTTTTTTTACTGTGTTCAGGAAGGAATCGCAGCATCCCACGCTAACCGAATCAGAGGCGTTGATGTGATTTTCGGGGATCAGGAAGCGCAGCATGTATCGATTGTCGTCCCGGAACACAAAGCCAGAGAGCGCATTGACATTTTCCTCACCCGTGAAATTTCACATATATCCCGTAACCGTATTCAGCAGTTGATTCGTCAGGGCGTTGTGAAGGTCAATGGCCAGGCCGTCAAGGCCAATCATATGGTTGTGGCCTCTGAAAAAATCGATGTTCTGCTCGCAAAGTCTCGCCCCATGGATGTCATCCCTGAGCGGATTCCCCTGGACATTGTGTATGAAGATGACCATCTAATCGTTGTGAATAAAAAGGCCGGCATGGTGGTTCATCCCGCTGTGGGGCATTACAGCGGTACACTGGTCAATGCCCTTTTGGCACATTCCCAGATACTGAGCGGGACGGGTGATCCTTGCAGACCGGGAATTGTCCATCGGATCGACAAAGATACTTCCGGTTTGCTGGTGGTTGCGAAGAATGATCTGGTACACAGGAAGCTGTCGGATCAATTCAGGGCAAAAACCACCCGGCGGCTGTATCAGGCGGTTGTGTGGGGGAAACCGGCAAAGAGCAGCGGTGTTATCGAGACCAATCTGGCGCGCAGTACACGGGACCGGAAGAAAATCGCGGTTTCTCAGGCAGGAAGGACAGCGGTGACACATTACAGAATCCTGGGCCGGTATCCGCTTGTTACATGGCTTGAACTGAATCTGGAAACAGGAAGAACGCATCAGATACGTGTGCACCTCGCACATATCGGCCATCCGGTTCTCGGTGATCAGACATACGGCGGGAGGGGCCGCCGTCTGGGGGGACTGAATAACCGGGAAACCCGGCTGGCGATGACATTGCTTGAATTGATGCCCAGACAGGCATTGCATGCCAAATCACTGGGATTTCTTCATCCGGTGACACAGAAGGAATTGTTTTTTGACTCGGATCTGCCTGAGGATATGCAGCATGTCATTGATTATCTGAAGCATGCCGCGCAGAATGAGTCCCACTGAAAGAGAAGGAGACATTGAAAATGAAACAAGCGATCAAAGCGCCTGATTCTATTCCCCTCAGAGACATTCTTCCGGAAGAACCGCTCCTTCTCATGGGAGCCGGCCCGGTTCCTATTCCGGACGCTGTGGCCCGGGCCAACAGTATTGTGATCAACCATCTCGGTCCCTACATGAATCGTGTGGTTGACCGGATCAAATTGATGGGACAATATGTATTTCAGACAGCATCGCCGAAGGTGTTCGGCATCGCGGGTCCTTCATCCGCTGCCATGGAAATGGCGGTCACCAACCTGCTGTGGCCGGGGCGGCGGGTTCTGATTCTTAAAAACGGGACCTTCAGCGGTCGTTTCGGTGAGATGGCCGAGGCCGTTGGGAGTGATGTCACAATCCTTGAACCCGGGATGCGTCAGTCCATCACTGCGGACATGGTGGCGAAGGAGCTGAAAAAAAAGCAGTATGATGTGGTTACCATGGTTCAGGGAGAGACCTCCTGTGGTGTGATCAATCATGAGGTCCGTGAGATTGCGGATGTTGTCAAGAAACACGGCGCCCTGATTATTGTGGATACAGTATGTACACTCTCGACCATGCCTCTCCATATGGACGCGTGGCATCTGGATGTTGTCTTCACCGGAGGGCAGAAAGGGCTTTCTTCCATACCGGGTGTTTCGCTTATTGCGTTTTCCACAGAAGCCTGGGAGATTATTGAAAAAAGGAAAGGCCGGTGTCCCCACTGGTGCCTGGACGTCCGCAGGGCATTGCAGTTCTGGCAGTATCATCACTATCATTATACAGCGCCGGTGCCCGGGATACTGGCACTGCATGAAGCGCTTCGTCTCGTTTGTGAGGAAACGCTTGAAAAACGGTTTGAACGTCATCGTATCAGTTCCCGGTCACTTCAGGCGGGGATCGACGCCATGGGTATGACGCTTTTCATCCCCGAGCAGTACCGCCTGAATTCGGTGGTGGCCATTGAAATACCGGAGGGCATAGACAGCAAACAGGCCCGCCAGCATATGATGGACGCCTTTCATGTGGATATCGCCGGTGCCTTTGGTCTGCCCATTGTCCGTATCGGTCAGATGGGTGAACAGTGCCGGCCCCATAATCTGTTCCGGGTAATGTATGCACTCGGAGTCAGCTTCCGTCTGGCCGGAATGGATCTCGATGTAAAAAGGGGCATGGCGGCTCTGGAAGACAACCTGGTGCCGGACACCGGCCATTTTCCGGCGTAGATACGTTTATCCAGGTGGATCCGGTGAACGGACCACTTTGCATTTAAATCGGGAGGAGCAATGGAGACCGGCGAACTGGGTCTGTTTCTAAATAATCTGCTGAAAATCTCTGAAATTCATGATGACAGCCTGAACGGCCTTCAGGTTGCCAACAGCGGCAGTGTTCGCAAGGTGGCTCTGGCAGTTGATGTTTCCCTGGCGGCCATCGTGGAAGCGGGAAAGTTGCACGCAGATATGCTGTTTGTGCATCATGGCCAATTCTGGGGAAAACCGGTGGCACTTACGGCCGGTGTCTACAAGCGTATCAGGGCACTGATGGATGCAGATATGGCACTCTATGCGGCCCATTTACCGCTGGACCTCCATCCTGAACTGGGAAACAACGCCCAGATTGAAAAAATACTGGAATTTCCGGTGAAACGGGATTTTGGTGATTATCATGGAACAGTCATCGGCAAGGAGGTCGTTTTTAATGAACCGGTATCTGTTGAAGCGATCGTTGAGCGTATGCGGAAAGGGCTGAACTGCGATCCAAAGGTCTGGCGGTTCGGACCTGATAAAATATCACGGCTGGGTTATGTCTCCGGTGGTGCCATCTCCATGATGGATCAGGCAGTTCAGGCCGGCATGGATGCATACATTACAGGAGAACCCGCCCATTCGGCCTACTGGACGGCCAGGGAAGCGGGTATTCATGTCATTTTCGGCGGGCATTATGCCACTGAAACGCTGGGTGTGAAAGCGGTCGGGGAGGTGATTCATAAGGAATTCGGTCTGGAAACGGTGTTTATTGACCTTCCAACGGGATATTGACAACAGGATATGGATCTGTCTCCTGCCGGGAAGATGAAATCAAAATGCATCAGAAGATTTTAAAAGGGATCAACAGTCCGGTCAATACCGGTACTGCGTGCGCGGGACTGTTATTCAACGCATACGGCATGCCGCAATATGTGTCGAATGGATTCAAGTCCGAATTCTTCCGGCCTGACATGTGTTTTCTCCAGAAACATACATTCATCTGCATCATCACCGGCCCGCAGGCCGTCAAAATCACTTACCCGGCATTGAAACGCCAGATCCAGCGTGAAATAGAGCATGCCGGCGTACTCATACCGGTTCGGTGATGACATGAAGTAGCGGGTCTGAATGATATCGAGATTCAGTTCTTCCCTGATTTCCCTGCGTAGTGCCTGTTCCGCCGTCTCACCGATATCAATGAATCCTCCCGGAAGGTCCAGCGAACCCTTTGCCGGTTCGCGGGCACGTCGCGTTACAAGAAGTCTGCCTTCCGGATTTTCAATGAGTGCCGCCACGGCAGCGATGGCGTTGATATAAAATCGGAATCCGCAGTCCGTGCAGTCGAACCGTTTTTTATCATCCCAGCGGAAATTGATTGATCCGCACTGCGGGCAATGCCGGAACATGTTTTTCGGATGTGTTTTCATTGTGACGTCCGGGGCAGTGGTTCCGGGTCGATAATGACAATACCGGTATTGGCATTGTCAGATGCATGGCCCGGTGTCCACCCGATAATGTGCTCGGCCGGTTTTTCATCCGTATCGGTGTACTGGATACTGAAACCGATCTGCATACCGCATTCCATTGTGATTCTCGTCTTGCTGAAATCGAGTGAAACGGGAGGATACATGTTATCCGGATCGATGCATATTTCATAGATACGTTGATTCCCGTGCGACTTCATCATCCACCTGAGATTCCGGGCGGCAGCCCAGCAATATCCGTCTCTGCCGTTGGCATCCAGATGCCAGGTGATGGTGCTGCCGTTGTTTTCCCAGTCAAAGCAGATATCAATGGAATCATCATTTTTGTATGCATTCGGGGAATCGAAAGTATCCACATAGCGATCGTCTGTGATTGTCAATGCCACATAAAGGTGCTCGGCATCTGCCGGATGCCAGCCGATCATGGCAGATCCTGAAAAATCTTCCGCCGCCGGCATCATGCCCCCGCCCTTTTTGTCCTGATCGAGGTGCAGGATCTCCGCACCCTGCCATTCATCCAGCTTTCCGTCCATGTGAAATACGACCGGCCTGGCATGACAGATCATTCCGTTGTTGTGATGCATTGTAAATATCACCGGATTACCAATATACGGGTCGGGATAATTGAGAAACCAGTTGTACAATCCCTGCAGCGCATACGTTGCCTGGATATTATGGGCGGCCGCGGGATAGGCTGTCATCTCCGGATTGCCGCCGCAGGCTTTCAGTGCTTTGACACGCTGCAAAGATATTCTCCAGGGAACCACCCTGTCTTTCATGCCATGAAATACCCACACAGGCACATGACTGATTTTGCACAGGTCTTTTAAAACACGGCTTTCGCCGCAAATGGGGGCGATTGCCGCAAACCGGTGCGGGGCCGAGACAGCCGTGGACCAGGTGCCGCCTCCGCCCATACCGATTCCGCACAGATAGATCCGATCCGTATCAATGGGGTACTTTGCGACGGCGTAATCCAGAAATGCCAGTACTTTATCCGGTTGCCATATCTCCTCATCCGGGCACTGCGGGAAGAGGACAATGAAAGGGAAGGGATTCAAAAACTGCAGGTAGTGCCACATGCCGTAATATTTAAGCATGTCCGGATAATTTCCACGCTGTCCCGCATCATGCAGATCCAGGATACATGGATACAGGCCGCACGAATCGTAATCTGCTGGCAGTTTGATGATATAATTGTATGTGTCCGTGCTGCCCTTGATGGAATGGGGCGAAACTTGCCCTGATTCCGCCGCAACGGCGGCGGTCGTCAGTGCGAGTGATACGAAAAGCACGCAAAAAAATCTGAAACAGGAAAGCATGCATGCAGAATGCATCGGAGATCCTTTGTAATTCGACAGTTCAGATTCTCAGTGGATCCGATGATGCCCGGTTTCCCTTTTTGTCGACAGTAACGATTCGGTACACATGATCTGCAGTATCATCTTTTTCTTCTGCATAACGGAAACGTGTCGCGTCAATTTGCGGATGATGTATGACCTGCCCTGTCTTCTGACCGTCTCTCATAACATCGTATTGAACCACGGGTTCGGAACCGGCATAGGCGGTGTCCCATGTGATGAGAATTTGCTCCCGGCCCTGTTGATATTCAGTTCCGATCCGGCATGCGCGGGGCGGGCTCAGTTCTTCCGCTTCCATCTGGAAATAATTGGTTTTTCCATTCTTGATTTTTGCAGTCAGGTCTTCGATGGCCAGCCGGTCGGTTTCACGGAGGCTTGCGGCTCTGATCTGTGCTGCGGAAAGATTTTGTGTTAACTGGCATACGGCCGAATCATCGCTGATCTGGCCGATGCCGGTGATCAGTGTGTGAACACCGGTTGTGGCCAGGGCATAGGCAATCAGTGAACGGCTTGGTACGGCGTGACTGCCGACAGAGCGGACCACATGCGACGGCATATAGGACCAGACTGCATCCTTGCTGTACATGGCACCGTCAGCAAATGCTTTCATGGCGATGACGCCCATGTTCCGGGCTGCTGCAACAGGAATGACGTTGTGCTGCATATTCAGATACAGGCGGTCATTGGCATTGATGGCGACCAGCATGCCGTCCAGAATATGTCTGGTATCACGGCGGATCATTTCCATCATCAATGGTGCAGACCGGTGACCCGAAAAGCCGATGTGACGGATCAGTGTCTCTTCATCCGGATTTAATCCGGTCAGGTTGGTTCCGTCTCTGAAATCGAGAAGCGCCGCCAGGGCCCCGATATGCTCGGATTTGGGATCAGGACGATCGTATCCTTCATAAACAGCCTCCAGATCGTCGGGTGTTGAAAGGCTGTGAATCAGGACCATGTCCAGATAGGCGCCCTGCGGGTAATTACCTTTCCCATCCCCGAATATTTGTGACAGGGATCGTCTGAGATCGTCCACACAGGTGGATCCGGCGATGCCGTTGGTGGCGTTGACCAGGCCTTTTGAGGTTTTCAGACCCTTTCCAAAACGAACATGGGTTTTGCTGGTCAGAAAAAAGGACCTGCGAAGCCTCTCATTATAATCCGGACTTCCAGGGATCAGATGAAGCCGGCGGAAGGCTTTTCCGTAATTCATCTGGCTGGGACCATACAGGTTGGACGTGTCAAAGTAATTGATTCCGAGATGAAACGCCTTCAGAATAATCTGTACGGGATCCACACCGGCCGGTGTCCACTGAATGGATGCCTGACCGCCCAATCCAAGTGTTGTGACTTCCATGTCCAGCTTTCCGAAAGAGCGGGTCATGGGCCGTGACACATTCAGCCGTCCGCAGTGAATACAGGGTAGACCGGTTGCGATGGCAGCGGCCTTGCCCGACCATTTGATAAAAGTCCGGCGGGTCAGTGTTTTCAACGGTTTCATGTTTTTTATCCCCAAATCATTAAATGCCGGTTGATGGATCAGAAACAGGGATCATTATCAGAATATGACCGCCTTACAACCGGCTTTACTGCATTTTTTCAGAAATTTTACAGGCAGTTTTTGTAACTGAAAAAAAAGCCATCGCCTGAAGGCAGATGGCTTCCGGCCTTTGTCGCATCACTACTTTTTGATTAAAAGAAACAATCCGGCCAGGATGGCAAGGATACCGACAACAAAGTGAATGCCGGAAAAGCTGAAACTGATCAGCAGGATCAGACCGGTGATGACAAGCCAGACGGCAGTGAACACGGCACCGAGAGTGAGTTTGCCCTTTTTCTTTTTTCCGCCGGTATTCAGCAGGATCATGATGGCTGCCACGACTGCGAGCAGGCCCATGATAATGTGCATTCCGGTAAAAGATACATTCAGAATGCGGATAAGACCGTGGGCAATGAGGTAAATGCCCAGGAGCAATGCACCAAGATGGGATAATACCGTTGTCTTTTTACCTGTCAGCAGAAGCAGTATCCCCGCTGCAATGGCCAGAACAGACATAATGAGCGGAAGTCCGTGAAAACTCGGACTCAAAATGGAGATTGCCCCGCTCAGAAGAAACCATATGGACAAAACCAGGATACTTAATGTCTTCATACATCACCTCCATTAATGAATCGGCATTTATTTTTTTTGAACCAGAAAAAAAACGCCTGACAGGATAGACAGACTGCCCATGATCAGTGTGATACCGGAAAAATTGATTTGTATGATGAGTATCAGTCCTGTCAGAATAAACCAGAGAGCGATTAAAAGCACGGCCGTATGCTGGTCCAGTTTGGCTTTTTTCTTTTTCATGGGGAGGCAGACACCGCCCACCAGTGCCGTAAAACCGAGCAGTATCAAAAGTTCTTCGGAAACCAGGTTCAGTATCAGAAGAAATCCCTGAATAGTCAGAAAAGCAGACAGCAGAATAATCCCGACAGGATTTAACATTTTAATTCGTCGCCTTGAATAGCCAAGCAGCAGGCCTGAAATAATTTCAAGAACAGCGAGAATGATGCCCAGTACAGGTATGTCAAGTTCCGTCAGAATCACCAGGCCGCTGAGTATCAGCCATACGGACAGGACCGGTTTGTACAGGCGTTTCATGGGCGAATCCCCAGAGTAACGGACTGTTAACGGAATATACCAATCATCTGTTGTTATCAGAAAGGAATAAAACGAAACAATATAAATAAATGAAATGGTTCAATAATGTCAAGGAATATTTGGTGACTGGTGCCTGACAGTATGGCGGGAGAGTAAGCATGCAACATGCTTTCTCCATCATTCTACAGAAATATCTGTCCGGGAAAATGATTGACATATCACGGACTTCACATACAGTATATATTACCGCTGATTGCATTTTTTAAACTGCGATTTTTTTTAAGGGATAGTATTGACTTTTTCCCGGGGAATGGATATCATAGACATGATTTGAACAGTATCAGGCATTGTTGTACTTTTTATGAGACGCATTAAAAGGAGGAAAAACAAATGAAACGTTCGTTGATTCTGGGGATGATACTGATAATTGCGGTAATTTCCGGATGTGCGCCGGGACCCAATCAGCTTGTCAACGCCCCTGATCCATCCGGGAATGTGGCGGGTTTCTGGCAGGGGCTGTGGCATGGTTTTATCGCACTTTTTACATTTCTGATATCCCTTTTTTCGGATAAAGTGCGTATGTATGAAGTGCACAATAACGGCAACTGGTACAATCTCGGATTTTTACTGGGTGTAATGATATTTTTCGGAGGTGGAGGCAGCGGTGCCAGGCGATCAGGATGCAAATGATCACATGCTGATCCGAGGGAGTGCCGGATGTTTCTGAAGACAAGATGAAAAATGTGTTATTGTTTTTATCTTCAGAAATGTTTAATTTTTAAAAAAATAAGCAATTAATCAGATGGATCGGATTGAGCAGCAACCAGTGTGAATCGGTTGATACGCATTGGCAATGAATAATGTTCCGCCTTTATGTCCTGTTTTGTGCTGATGCAGGCAGATAATTTTTTGATAAGATGGTGCCGGGAATAATGCATCGCTTTCGATTCAGAAAGAGATAATGCAGGCCATATAGGAAATCAGGTCGGATTTGATCACCAGACAATCTTTCAACGCTGCAGTGCGGAAAACAACAGAGAATTAACATGCTTTTCAATTCCATTGATTTTGCCATTTTTTTACCGATCGTATTTTTTGTTTACTGGTTCATCCTGAAAAAAAACATCAGAGTGCAAAATCTGCTGCTGCTGGCAGCCAGCTATGTTTTCTATGGCTGGTGGGACTGGCGTTTTTTATCATTGATATTCATCATCTCCGGAGTGGATTATCTGGTCGGTATCGGACTGGATTCAGAAAAAAGTCCCAAAAAAAGAAAATGCCTGCTGCTTGTCAGTCTGTGTGTGAATATTGGATTATTGGGTTTTTTCAAATACTTTAACTATTTTGTAGACACTTTCGTTCAG
>Ga0272442_10004379_pt1 | contig 19363 bp, 9 predicted proteins | sample SSMForm2O_FD_200262 | JGI IMG/M metagenome (GOLD analysis project Ga0272442, IMG submission 200262) | Marine sediment archaeal communities from Little Sippewissett salt marsh, Falmouth, MA, United States - SSM-Form-2O | ecosystem: Environmental > Aquatic > Marine > Wetlands > Sediment ... | reverse complement strand
GGCCCCCTCCTTCATCGCCTCCACGGCGTTCTCGATGCTGCCGTAACCCGTCACCAGCAGAACCGCCGAGCCCGGGTGCTTCTGCTTCATCCAGCGGAGCAGGTCGAGCCCCGACATCTCCGGCATGCGCATGTCCGTGATGACTATGTCCGCCGGGAAGGACTCGGTCTTCTCCTGAGCCTCGACCCCGCTCGCCGCCACCTCGACCCGGTAGCCCTCCAACTTCAAAGTCTCCCGGAGCGAATCGCGGATTAGGGAGTCGTCGTCAACTATCAGTATGCGTCCGTCTCGCACCTGGAGCACCTCACTGTTTGGACTGCTGTGTGACGGGAAGCCGAATCAGAAAACGCGTGCCCGAGCCCATCTCGCTGGCGACCGTTATCGTGCCGCGATACTTCTCGACTATCCCGTAGCAGATCGTAAGACCCAATCCCGTGCCCTTGCCGACCTCCTTCGTGGTGAAAAACGGATCGAAGATCCGCTCGCGGATCTCCGGCGCAATGCCGCTGCCCGTGTCGCCTATCTCTATCTCGACGTGTGACCCCGCCATGCGAGTGGTGATGCTTATCCGCCCACCCGCACCAGTGGCGTCCAGCGCGTTCTTCGCCAGGTTCGTGAAGACCTGATAGAGCTCGCCGTCCAGTATCACCGGGATCGAAGGATCGAGCTCCGTCACTATGGTTATGCCCTTGGCCTCGGCGTGGTGATGAAGCAGCATGAGGGCGTCGTCGATGGCGTCGTTGATGTCCGTGGGCTCAAGCTCACGCGCCGTCTGGTTGGAGAACTCCAGAAGCGAGCGGATGATCTTCGCCATCCGCAACAGGCCCTCCTTGGCCCTGCTGAGGTAGTCGACCGCCGGGGTCTCGCCGGGCATCTTGTCCAGAGCCAGATTAGCGTAGCGGATCGCGCCGTCGAGAGGGTTGTTCAGCTCGTGTGCCACGCCCGCCACCAGCGTCCCGATGAACGCCAGACGCTCCGAGATGGTCAGCTGACGGCGCAACTCGACCTGGACCGTGATGTCGTGGAGGATGAGCACCGCCCCCGTGACGCGGTCGTGGGCGTCCGTGAGAGGGCCACACCCGATACGCAATACCCGCTGCTCGCCCGCGGAGTCGGTGAACTCCGCCTCGTCCACGTCGGCGCTTACCCCCTCCTCCAAACAGCGCAAGAGAAGCCCCGAGACGCCGTCCAGAAGCCAGGGCGGCAGCAACTCGTCCAGCGGCTTGCCCACGGCCGCCGACTCGGGCGTGCCGAACTGCTCGGCCATCCCGCGGTTCCACGTGCGGACCTCGCAGCCACGGTCCACGACCACTATCGACTCGGCGATGGACGAGACGACCGACTCGCTGTACTCCTTCATGGTGTACAGCTCGGCGTTGCGCTTCTCCAGCTCGCGCGTGGCCTGACGTATCTGCTCGCGAAGCTCCTCGTTGAACCGCTGGACCCGCTCGTAGAGGGCCATCCGCTCTATGCTGACGCCGGCCTGGTTGGCCAGCGTCATAAGGAACTCCATCTCCTCTTCGTCAAAGGGCCGCCCGGACTCCTTCTGTGAGAGATTCACAACACCGGTCAGGCGCTCCCGTGAGACCATGGGGACACAGATGAAGGAAGACGAGCCGGGCTCCGCGTCCTTGCGCTGCTCGCGCAGCTCGGGGTGGTCCGCAAGGTCCGCCACGAGAAGGGGGCGACGATCGCCGGCCACGCGACCCGACACGCCCTCGCCAAGCTTCACCCTCCGGCCCAGATGCCGGCTGGCGCGCGGGCCCTGAGCCGCAACCAGCTCCAACTCGTCACCGTCCTCGTGGTAGAGAAAGACAGAGCCCGAGCGACACCCGAGCAGACGACAACATACGGATAGGGTGCGGGTGAGAAGGTCCTGGAGGTCCGTTGCCTCGGCCGCATGGCGGCTGAGTGCATGGAGGGCCGACAGCCGGTCGATCCGCTGCTGGAGGTCGAGCGCCGGCTGCCCCTGGCAGTAGCCGGAGTCCTCAGACATTCGGGTCCCCCACGGCTAGGGCCACGCGTCCACTATGCTGGACACCCGTGTCCGAAGTACCGGACATGCCTTCGCCGTGTCATCTTCCCGGTAAGTGTAACGCAAATACGGCGTTCTGTCAAGCGGGACGGGGCCTTCCGACGATAACGCCCACCGAGAATGTCCAGAACTCTGGACACGCTTGCGACACAAGGGATTTGCTGGCATTAGCTAGGCGAAAAAACACTTGTAGCTGCCTTGAGCCGGCCGCCAGCCACCCTCAGCGCGTCAGGTCGGAGCCCCCCACGATCACGCGCCAGCCGCCCAGCGCACACTCGTTCTCGACCGTCAGCCGACCCTCCCCGTCGAAGCACAGCCAGGGGACCATTTCGCCCTCCCAATCGGCCAGGAACGTCAAGGGAATCCGCAGCGGCTTGCGCAATGGGTCGGCGCGGACCGTTCGCGACTCGGCGTCCACCTGGAGCCGCCCCAGCGCCCACAATACGCCGATGGAGGTGATGCCGCGCGGGTAGTAGTTGAGCCCCGTCGTGTCCCAGTCGGAGTTGTAGACGTCGTTGAAGCAGCCCTGCTTCGTGCTGTTCACGTAGAGGTTGAAGTCCCAGTAGCGGTCCAGTTCGTCGGATAGGTCCATGCCGAGATACATCGCTACCATGTCGCGCCAGATGTTCTGGCTTATCCAGAGATTCTGCTCTATCGACGTGTGGGGGCAGCCGTAGGGGCGGATGGTCATCTCATAGCCGCGGGCGATGTCGCGGACGATGCGGCCGTAGTCGACGCCGGGCCGAAAACCCGAGCGCAAGGGGTAGAGGAGGCCGTTGGAGGCGTAGATGGAGTAGGCGTCCCAGCCCTCGACCGTCTCGCCGGACAACCCCTCCCCCGTCCAGACGTCGCGGAGCTTGGTCTGGTCGGGGTCGAGGCAGACGGCGTAGTGGTCGCCCAGCCAGGCGGCCTCGTCCAGCGTGCGGCGGATGACCGGAGGGCGGGACTCGCAACGCCCCGCCAATGCCTCGTCGCCCAGCTCGCGCGCCAGCTCGGCCGTTACTTCGAACGCCGCCAGGCAGCGCACGGCCAGGTAAGTCTGCTCCTTGCTGTACTGTATCGCCGGAGAGCCTTGGTCGATGGTGTTCGCCGTGCCAACGTCGGGGAAACCGTTGCCGTTGGTGTCGGCCGAGATGAGGTAGTCGACGACGCGGCCTATCATCTCCCGGTGCCGGCGCGCCGGGCCCAGATCGCCCGTCAGCTTCCAGTAATGGTGCAGCATCAACAGGTAATTCGTGTTCTCCTCGACCTCCATATCGTGCGGGTAGGCCATGCCGGCCACCTCACGCCCCATGCCCATGTCGTGGCGGAGAACACCATCTCTCTCGAACAGCGGCCACTCGTCCAGAAGCATACCGAGGAGCCCCGGCCAGTACTGGAAGTAGACGAGTCCGTAGTTGTACTCCACGTCTATCGTGCTGTGGAAAAGGCAGCAGCCCTCCCAGACGGAGAACCAGTCGCGGCCATCGTCGGCGACGGTCCACCACGTGTTGAAGATGAAGCTCTGGAAGGTGTAGGCGATGAGGTTGCGGGCCTTCCGCGACAGCGTCGCCCCCTCCACCGTCTCGTCCATCAGACGGGTGCGCCGGCGCGCAGTGTCGAAGCTGTGGCGCGCGTAGTCGACGACCTCACCGACCGAGCCGAAGTACTGCGCGTACTTGAAGCGGTGCGCTGCGCCGCGGACGTCCAGGACCGGCTCGCCCGTGTAACCCGCCAGGACGAAACGGCGGACGTCGCGCTCGCCCGGGTCGAGATTGCACGCCCAGCGAAAGCCCATGAAGGCCCTGGCGTCGAAGACCGTCAGCACGACCCGGCCGCGGTCATCGCGCTCGGGCGGCGCGGGCTCTGCGAGAAGGTCATCCGGGATAAGGCCCCTCGACGCGAAGGTGAGGTCCGACGCGCCCTGCAGCGGGCCGTAGGCCTCCTCGCAGGGCACGTCGGCGTAGCTCGTGCGGATGACAGCGCCGCGGCCGTCGGGCAGTGCCTCCATCTCGTCGTCTTCGCCCACGGCCATGCCGAAGAGCATCTCGGCACTCGCCCGGCCCCGTCCCCTGTTCTCGGCGATCAGCTCCAGGTACAACACGGGCGCCGTGGACAGCTTCACGTCGCCCGGATAGAAGGGGGCTACAAAGCGATACGTGACGTCAAACGGTATCGCGGGGTCGCGGCCCGTGAACGAGACCGACGTCATGCTGACGCGCTGCTCCATCTCGGCGAACAGCTCGCCCGAGCGGACGAAGGGCATGACGCGCATTTCCCCGCCGGCCGCCGCCGCCAGCAACATCGGCCGAGCCCGGTCGTAGAAGCGGCCCATGGGCGAGGAAAACACCGTCCGCTGCTGCGGGCGGAAGTTGTAGCAGATCCGGCTGCCCAGCTTGCCGATGGCCGTCTCGTACGTGCCCGGCGGAGCGACCGCCTTCGCCCGAAGGTCGGCGTCCGTGCACGCCATGGCGCTGTCGAAGAAGTAGGACCCCTCGCCCGACAGCTCGATCGTGCAGACCTTGGCGTTATCAACGTGGGCCCGAAAGGCCAGGACGAGCCGCCCATCGGGCGTGGGCACACGGAACGTCCTCGTCAGGGCAGCCCCTTTGCCTACCTCGGCCGCGATGTCGAGATGGTCGATGACGAGCTCGTCGTCGGCCCAGACGGAAAAAACGCGCCCGCCCGCCTCCGAGAAGAAGTTGTCGGCAAAACCCAGCGTCACCTCGTACTCGGCCTCAGGGAGCCGCTCCAGCACGTACCGGAACTTCGGCCCCCAGAGCTCAGCCTGGTAGAGGTCCTCCTGGACCGTGCCGCGGATGCGGTCCTCCACCACAAGGGCCTGCACGTTGCCCTCCAGCCGCCTGTCTATCGTCCCCGCGGGACGAGCCGGGCCTGCCATTGCCATGATAAGAACTCCCGATAGCCACGCAGCGCGGTGGACCTTCAATAGCGTTCTCCGTGTGCGACTTGACAAGGCCGCCATCGTAGCACGGCCGCAGCGCGGGCGGCAAGGCGGCCATCGCGAGTTGACCCCGGCCCGCCACGGACACTATAATCCAACGTCCACACCAGCCCCGGAGGAGTCCACCATGCGGCGATTCGCCCTCATCCTTACGTGCATGGCCCTCATACCCGCCGCCGCCGCCGCGACCGACATGCGCTACGGGGTGGGGATAGACCTCGAGGACTTCTCCGGCGCGTCACCCGCCGCCAAACCACAGCGCCTGCGTGAGGTCGGGGCATCGGCCGTCCTCCTGCGAGTGGCTTGGGCCGATATCGAGCCGAAGGCGGGACGATACTCCCTGCGCAAGCTCGACTCGGCCGTCGCGACCCTCCACGACGCAGGCATGGCCGTGACCGTCTCCATAATGGGTACCCCACTGTGGGCCAGCCGCCCGGACGCAGAGGTGCGGCAGCTTTTCGAGAAGGCCGGCTATGCTGAGTACCTGACGAGCCTTCCGCCCGACGAGTACGGCCGCGGCCGCTTCGCACGCACGATGAGAACGCTCGCCAAGAGATACCGGTCCCGCGTGAGCGGCTACGAGATCCGACCCGAGCCCGATGGAGCCGGGTGGGCCGATGTCCTCCGAGACGCAGCCGGGCGACCGCTCGACGTCACCTTCGGCGCCCGAGCGGCGCAGTACCTTCCACTGCTGAGGGAGGCCTACCGCAGCATCAAGAAGGCCGACCCTGACGCACTCGTGGCGTGCGGCGGTCTGGCCGAGAGGACCGATACGCGATTCATCAGCGATCTCCTCGCCCTCGACGGCGATCACTGGCTCGACGCCGTGGCGCTCCACCCCTGGGGCCGCGGAACGCTCGACTGGCGCTGGGTCGAAAGCACGGCCGACGTCCTCCGACGGAATGGGGAACCAACGACGCCGCTGTGGATAACGGCATGGGGGTTCAGCAGCAGCGGGGGCGACTGGAACGGCACCGCCCCGAAAAGGCAGGCTGAATGGATCGGGCGCGCCCTCGACGACATCGCGGCGCGTGAGACCGTCCGGGCCGCCTTCTACACAAACCTCTACGATAAGGAGCGGTCGGACGGGCTCTTCGACCCCGAGGGCGAGGCCAAGCCCGCGGCCGCCGCCTTCGCCAAGGCCGCCACCGCGCCGCCCCTTTACATAACGGCCGCTGCGCCGGACTCCGTGTGCTTCGGCAGCACCTTCGCACTCGACGTCGCCGTCCGCAACGAGGGGAAACACACCGCCAGGCTCGTCCCCGACGAACACATCGACGTTACGGCACCCGAATTCGCCGTCATTGAGCCCCCTCCGGCCGGACCCGTCACGGTCCCGCCCGGCGAGGTCGCCCTGCTGGCATACAACGTCCGCGTGGGCGATGCACAGGAGGGACGCTCCGGCCGGATCACCGTGGCGCTCCTCGACGACGGCACGCCCGTGCGCCGGGCGCACCTCACCGTCACCCCCACGCAACCGCTCACCGCAACCGTCTCTCCGCAGAGGATCGTCGCCCGCCCCGGCACGACGGCCGAGCTGCAGGTCAGCATCCGCAACAACCTGGGCAAAGAGCTCCAGATAGAGCTGTCGTCCGAGCTCTCGGGCGAGGAGGTATCCCGAAGAACCGCGACACTTCCGGCCGTGGACGCCCTCACCATCCCCCTGCCCGCAGCCGTCCCCGAAAACGCCCGGCCGGGCAACATGAGGCTCTCCGTACGCGTCGATCCCGCCGGCCAAGCCGGCACGGAAGCCGGGGGCGTCACCGCAAGCGCAACCGTCAGCGTCCCCATGACCATACCGAGACTGCCGGACGGGCTGAATCACGACGGCTACCTCACAGAGTGGTCCGACGTGCCGGCGTTCGAGATCGTGCCGCCCGGCGAACCGTGGCGGAAGTCCGTCGATTTGAGAGCGCGCGGCCGCTTCGCCTGGGACAACCGATACCTCCACCTCGCCGTCCGCGTCCTCGACGACCAGCATGACCAGCCCTTCGAAGCCGCCCAGATATGGAAGGGCGACGGCGTCCAACTGGCACTCGACCCGCCGCTGGACGCCACCACCGCCGAGGGCCACGACGCCAACGACATCGAGATGGGCATGTGCCTGGGACCCGCCGGCCCTCATCTCTTCCGCTGGACCGCCACCCAGTACGCACCCGCCGGCGTCGTGTCGACCTGCCCGCTCGCCATCAGACGCGAGGAGGTCTACACCACCTACGAGCTGTCTGTCCCGTGGGAAGAGATGGGCCTGACCGACACGGCCGAGGGGCACCTACTGGGCGCATCCGTCCTGGTAAACGAGGCCGACCCGGGCGAGGGACGCACCGCCCAAGGATGGTGCGACGGCATCTCCCAGGGCAAATGGCCCATACGCTTCTGCGCGCTGGAACTGGGCCCCGCGCTCGAGCTCGACAGCCCACCACGGCGCCAGTACATAGCCCGCAACGTCGCCTCGCCCCCGAGCATCGACGGGAACCTCGACGAGGAGACCTGGCGCAAAGCCGAATGGCACGGCGGATTCACCGTGCTGTCCCTCTGGGGTGGCGGAAGCCCCGATAAGGCCACCGAAATCGCCATGGCATACGACGCGGAGAATCTCTACATCGCCGCCGTCCTGGAGGATGACGACGCCTGGAGCGATAGGCTCGAGCGCGACTCCAAGGTCTGGGAGGGCGAGGCTATCGAGATATACATCGACCCGCTCGCACTCAACGAGGGGTACTACGAGTACGAGATCAGCCCCAAGAACTCCGTCATCGACCTCCAGATACGCGAGCCGGGATTCGAGCCCTGGCAGCAGGCGGCCCTGTGGAACTGCGATGGCTGGCGGACCGCCACGAGAATCGAGGGGCAGCGGTGGACGGTCGAGACCGCCCTGCCGCTGTCGTGTATTAGCACCGGACCGCCCCGAAGCGGAGACGCCTGGAGGATTCAGATCTACCGCATCGAGAGAGAGAGGCCGCCCAACCGAGAACGCAGCGAGTTCTCGTCCTGGTCGCCCTCACGCAACTTCCACGTGCCCTGGGAATTCGGCGAAGTGCGCTTCGGAGGGGAGGTGCTGCCATGAGGCGACTGCTCGCGGCGGCGGCGCTTCTGGCCACGGCGGCCCTCGGGTCATCGGACTGGAACATCCGCGAAGGATTCATCGAGCGGGGCGTCGAACGCCTGCGCCCCGCCGACGACGGCGGCATCTTCTGGGTCGAAGAGAGGACCGCGCTCGACGCGCCACTGCCGTCCCCCCGCAGAAGCGCACAGCAGCTCGCCGAGGCATACGGCCTGTCCAACGTCATAAGATGCCGCATAGTCGACTACGTGGACTGCTCCGGGCGCGACCACGACTTCGTCGACGACGGGGCATCCCGCGTGATCGAGCTTATCGGCGACCAATACCGCATCACCGACTACCGCCGCATGTCGTGGTTCTCCTACTACATGAGTACGGCCGTCCGCCCGGGGAGGCCGCACCTGCTCGTGGCGCAACTACCCAACGACGCCGAGCGCGAGACGACCATAACAATCACCCACCCCGTCGGCGAGTCCTCTTGGGCCGCTCCCTTCGCCGGCGAGGAGCTGTACATACCCGAGTCCGAACAGCCCGACGGGTTCCACCCCGACGTCGGCGTGGGCGTCTTCACCGGGCGGCAGATACCCACGGACGGCAAACCCTACCTCTTCAGCTTCCTCTTCTACCCCAAGACGTCACGCCTCAAGATCACCGTGTCGCACGCCCCGTGCACCATGGACGCCACGGTCGAGAGCGGCGGGGCGGTCGCCCGCATGTGGGTGCTGGACGTGCTGGACCCCCTGGCCGAACACCCACCCGATCCGCCCGCCGCCGTCGACGGCGACGAGAGACTCGTCGGCATCTACCAGACACACCCGTGGTTCTTCTACGCCCACTACGGCTACCCATCGCGCACCAGAGAGAACCGGGTCAGGTCGCTGCGGAACCTCTGCACGCTCCTGCGCTTCTGCGGGATGAACTACCTGGAGTTCAACGCGGTCAACGGCTCCGACGTGGCAAGCTGCTCGTGGTTCGACTCGGAGATGTTCGAGCCGCTCGAGGGGGACCTGCTCGACGAGCTGATGGGTATCACCGACGAGACCGGCATACGAGTCGTTCCCGGACTGGCCAGCCTACCTGTACCGCCAACACGGGGCAGAGGGGAGCTGACAGAGGAGCCGAACGAGTGGGGGTACAGCCTGTACAGCCTCCAGCGGAGGGCCGGCGGCGACGTGGCGCAGGGACTGTGGGCGTCTGCGCTGGACCCCGCCAGGCCCGAGGTCCGCGACCTGCTGATAGAGGCCCTCGGCCAGATCATAGACCGATGCGGTGACCACCCCTCCCTCTTCGGCGTGCACTTCCGCGTCAACGGCAACATCGGCCTGTGCTACCTGGGACGTGAGTACGGCTACTCCGACTGGGACGTGGCCGAGTTCGGGCGGGACAGCGACATCGTCGTGCCCGAGGGCGCGGACCCGTATGCCTGGCTGCAGGCCAACGCCCGGGAGGAGTGGACCGACTGGCGCTGCCGGAAGACGGCCGAGCTCTGGCTGGCCGCGCGCGACTACGTGCGCGGGGCCGTCCCCGGCAGGACCGACCTCAAGCTCGTCGTCAAGACCGTCCTCCCCGGCGAAGGACGCGGACCGGAGGGCTGGGCCGCCGGCCGGACGCCCCTGGACCTCCTACGGGAGCACGGCTTCGACCCGCGCCTCTTCGAGGGCGAAGAAGGCATAATCATCGAACAGGCGCACATACTCGTCGCAGACCGCTTCTCGTACAACTCGGGCGCGGGGCAGGTCGGGCCACTGCGCGACTTCTACTTCGAGCCTTCGTGGTACTCCCTCTTCGACCTGGGCGACCGGCGCGCCGTCGAGTTCTACCACGTGTACTGGGAGGAGGTGCCACACCCCGACAACGAGTACGGCGACGTCCTGCGCACCGCCACAACCGCCCCCTGGCGCGGGTGGTACTACGAGGCGCCCACCTTCGCTCTTCGGCAGTCTAACGCGGACATCCAGGCGCTCTTCGGTTGGGAACGAGCACTGCTCGGACACGAGTCGGACCTGCGGCGGTACACCCGGGCGCTGCGCAGCCTGCCCATCACAGCGCCCGAGGAATTCGACGGGACGTTCGCGTCCGACGGGCTCGTGTGGGTGCGGCGGTTCGGCCCCATGCTGGCCGTGGCCGACGTCAGCGGCCGGGACAACCGCTGCACGCTGGACTGGAACGGGCTGCCCCCCGAAGTGCGCGAGTGCGGGCGCGACTTGGCCGTCCAGGCGTCGGACTCGTCACTGACGCTGGAACTGACGCCCTTCGAGCTGCGCGTGCTCGACCTGCGCTGAGGGGGTGGACCGGACGACAGCGACGCCGGCGCACCGCTTACAGCGGCTTCCGAAACGCCGTGGACGCCTCCGTGAAGCCTAGTGACGCGTAGAGGGCCCTCGCCGCCTCGCGGGAATCGTGGCAGGTGAGCGTCAGGCGCAGGCAGCCCCGCGCCCGGGCGATCCCCTCCGCCACTTCCATCAGCGCACGGCCCACACCCCGCCGACGCGAACCCTCGTCCACGATCAGGTCCTCCACCTGGCCCCAGGGCAGCGCAGGACCCAGCAAGGACGGCATGATGTGAAGGCATAGCGACCCGACGACGCGCCCTCCCCGCCGCGCCAGAAGAAGATAGATGTCGGTATCCCGCGAGATCTGACGCGCGACCTCCTCCGCTCTGTCCGGATCGGCTTCGTGCGCCCCGCCGCCGAGCGTGCGCTCTGAGACCAATTGGGCGTGAAGGCCCCGTAGGTCCGGAAGGTCACCGGGCGACACCTCGGCTATCACCAAACCGTCCGGGAGAGGGGCGGCGGACGCCGCCTGGGCGACCTCCGGGCGCGTGCCCGATGCCCCCTCCGACCGCTCGAGATACTCGGCAAGGAGGTCCCGCGCGCGGTCGGCGTCGGCCTCCATCACGATGACCTGACCCCAACCCTTCGTCTGCGTGAAGAGGCCGTCGTAGGCCGTGTCCTCGAACGTGCGGATCATGTACGAAACGCCCTCGGCATCCAGTATCTGCGATACGGCCGAGGCCTCAAGCACGTCATCGAGCGTGCACACAATGCGCGTGCGGCCCGTCAGCTCGCCCTCGGACATCAGCGCCCCCTCTCACCCCTCCACCCCGCCACCCCTCCCAGCCACCCATACGCGCCGCTGCCTCCCCCGCCGCCCACCGGCCCCCACCGCCCCCCTGCCCCCTCCGCCCCCCTGCCCCCTCCGCGTCAAGCTCAGCCGCGGGTGTCGGCGACGAACTCCTCGTACATCCGGCTGTATAGCCCCCGGCGGTGCAGCAGCTCCTCGTGCGTGCCGCGCTCGACGATGCGCCCGCCATCCAGGACAAGTATGAGGTCCGCGCTGCGGACCGTCGAGAGCCTGTGTGCCACGACAAACGACGTGCGCCCGACCAGCAGCCTCTGGATCGCGTCCTGGATGAGCATCTCCGTGACCGTGTCTATGCTGGCTGTGGCCTCGTCGAGTATGAGAATCCGCGGGTTCGCCAACATGGCCCGGACGAAACACACGCCCTGGCGCTGACCGGCCGAGAGCTTCTCGCCGCGCTCACCTACGTCGGTCTCATACCCGTCCGGCATGGCCTCTATCAGGTCGTGAAGTCCTATGGCCCTGGCAGCGGCCACGGCCTGCTCGTCGGTCGAGCCCGGCCGCACGTACTTGATGTTGTCCATCACCGTGCCGTCGAAGAGGAAATTCTCCTGAACCACTATGCCCATCTGCTCGTGAAGCGAGCGCAACGTCACCTCGCGCAGGTCGTAGCCGTCTATCAGTATACGGCCGGACGTCACGTCGTAGAACCGGGCCAACAGGCTCACCATCGTGCTCTTGCCCGAGCCCGTCGCGCCCACCAGGGCAATCGTGCTGCCCGCCTCGACCTCGAGAGCGATCTCCTCAAGAACCGGAGTGCCCTCCTCGTAGGAGAAACAGACGTCCTCGAACGTCACATACCCCTCGATGAGCGGTATGTCGACGGCCCCGGGCGCGTCACGGACGTCGGGCTCCGTGTCGAGGAGCTGGAAGAGACGCTCGCCCGCCGCCATCGCCGCAAGCGTCTGGTTGTACAACTGCCCGGACATCATGATCGGCCAGAAAAACATGCCGATGTAACCCAGGAAACCTATCAGCACGCCGACGGTTATCCGTCCGCCTATCAGCAGGTGGGTGCCGTAACCCAGCACGACCGCCGTGCCCAGGGCGACCACCACCCTCATGGTCGGGCGATAGAGACAGGCTATGCGCGCAGCCCCCACGTGGGCGACGAGGTTGTCCACGTTCAAACGCGAGAACTCGCCGATGTTGTGTTCCTCGCGGCCGAACGACTGAACGACGCGGATGCCCGATACGTTCTCGGCGAAGTGGGACGTCACGCGGGAGATGGTCTGCCTGGTGGCCCTGTACGCCTCAACAGCCATCGGCCTGAATACCATCGTCACCGCGAACAGGAGCGGGATGACGACGAAAGTCGCCGCGAAGAGGGGCGGAGAAAGCTTGGCCATCCAGAACATCGCGCCAAGCAATCGGCAGACCACGTAGATTATCTCGCTGAGGCTCCAGGTCAGCGTCTCGCGTATGACGCCCACGTCACTGGTGCCGCGGGCGACTATCCACCCAACCTTGGTCTTGTCATAATAGGACATCGACAGGCGCTGGAGGTGAGAGAAAAGCGCGATGCGCAGGTCGTAGATCATGTTCTCGCCGGTGGCGGCCACCATGCGGATCCGCGCGCAGGCGATCGCCCAGAGACAGGCCGATACCGCCACGTAGACGGCGCTTATCCCGCCCAAACCGCGCAGGTTTGCACCGACGATGTACTTGTCGACGGCGATCTTGATGAGAAAAGGGCCCAGAAGGGCCAACTGGGCGTCAAGCGCCGTAAGAAGCCAGGCCACGCCAAGCGCCTTGCGGTGCGGCAGCGCATACGCCAGGAGCCGGCGCAAGATCCGCGCGTCCAGTGACGCGTGGAGTTGCTCTTCGTCGTCGTCGAAACGCCGCGGCACTAGCCCTCCTCCCCGTCCGAGCCGCCGACGAGCGCGTCGCTCACCTGCATCCGGCACAACTCGGAATAGAGGCCGGCCGCCGCCACGAGCTCGTCGTGGCTGCCCTCCTCCACAATCCGGCCCTCCCTCAGCACGATTATCCTGTCGGCGTTGCGGACCGAGGCTATCCGGTGCGCGATGATGAACGTCGTGCGGCCCGCCGTCAGCGATTCGACCGCATCGAGTATCTGGTTCTCAGTACCCGTGTCCACGCTGGAGGTCCAGTCGTCGAATACGAGTATGCGCGGGTCCTTCAGCAGCGCGCGCGCTATCGTCAAGCGCTGGCGCTGGCCCCCCGAAAGGGTAACGCCGCGCTCGCCTATCACCGTCTCGTAGCCCTCCGGCAGCTCCATGATGAACTCGTGGGCCGCAGCAGCCTCGGCGCACTCCATCACGGCCTCCATACCGGTGCCCGGCCTGCCGTAGGCGATGTTCTCCGCCACGGTCGCCGAGAAGAGGAACGGCTCCTGGAACACAAACCCCACCTCGCGCCGCAAAGACCGCAGCGAGACGTCACGGACGTCCTGACCGTCTATGCGGATCGCCCCCTCCTCGACATCGTAGAACCGCGGGACCAGACTGACGATGGTGCTCTTGCCCGAACCCGTCTCGCCCACCAAGGCCACCGTCTCACCGGGTTTGACCGCGAAGCTCACGTCGCGGAGGACTGGGCTGTTGTTGCCATAGCCGAAGGTGACGCCCTCGAACTCGACCAGGCCCACGCCCGGAGCGAGGTCGGGCGCGCCCGGCTTGCTCTTCACTTCCGGGACCTCGTCGAGCACCTCGAGCAGGCGCTGGCCGGCCGCGGCCGCGCGCTGCCCCAGGCTCACGAGATTGCCCGCGCCCCTCGTACGGTCTGTCAGCATGCCCAGATACCGGAGAAACTCGTATAGCCGGCCGAGCGTCAGCGCGCCGACGATCACCATCCGGCCGGCCAGGTAGAGGATCCCGGCCGTCCCGCACGCACCGATGAAGAATATCAGCGGCATGTTGCTGGCGATCAGACGCATCGCGCCGAGCACGCGGCCGCGGAACTCCCCCGCCTCCCCAGAGTAGCGCTCGATCTCGTCCGACTCGCGAGCAAACGCCCGCACAACCCGCACGCCCGCAATGCTCTCCTGAAGCGCCGTCGTCATCTCGCCGTATTGCTCGCGGACGCTGAAGAACGCCGGACGCGCCAAGCGCTTGAAACGGTGGATCACAAGCCAGATCACCGGCACTACGGCCAAAGCCGCCAGCGAGAGCGGAACGCTCCTCTGCAACATCAGAAGGAAAGCGCCCACCGAAACGAGAGTGAACTCCAGCGCCGCGGACAGGCCGAAGGAGAAGAACCGGTTGATGAACATGACGTCCATCGTCACCCGCGACATCAATTGCCCCGAATGAGTGGAATCATGAAACCCGAAGGAGAGAAACTGCAGGGCCCGGTAGAGCTCGTTGCGGATTTCGAAGGCCGTGCCCTCCGCCACCCGCGCGTTGCACAGACCCGCCACGAAGCCGATGGCCGCCTGCATGACCGCAAGCACCAGCACAGCCCCAAGAAGCAGAACGACCGAGCTGACCGTTATGAGAAGTACGACGCCCGCCGCCGGAAATGACTGGACGCGCGCCAAGCGGCCGCAGAGACATATCCGGTCTATCGCCAGACCCGTTACGCGAGGGAGGAGAAGAAGGAGAGCGACACTGGCCGAGTGCGCAACCGCACCGAGAAGCATCCAGCCCCGGTGTCGCCACGCAAACTTCCAGAACCTGGAGAGTATGCGGACGGCACCCTCGGTGGCGTAGTCGCGCAGGTACGCCTTGTCTGGTCCGGACGCCCCGGGGGGCTCCTTGGCGGACATCTGTGACACCGCACAAAGGTTATGCCGCTGGGCCCAAGCAGAACCCGCGGCGTGATAAGCCCGTCCCCGCTTCTCTCAAGCGGCCTCCTCAAATGAGTATGCCACGCCCGCGGCCATCCGTCAACCCGACGCCCGCAAAACCACCCAAGCCCCCACCTCGGCCCCTCTCCGACACCCGCGGGCCCACTCCGGCCCCCTTGCCCCCCTTGCGCCCCTTGCACCTTGACACCCCCCACCCACCCCCATATCGTGCCCCTGCACGGCCGCACAAGACGCTGCGAACGGAGGAAGGCATGCGATACGCACCGGCCGCCGCCGCCCTGATAGCCCTGCTGGGATGCGCCCACAGAGGCCCCAAGACGCCCTGCGCGTTCGACGACGCGCCCCTCACAGCCCTGGCCCTGGGCAAGAACTTCTCCGCCGCAAGGGAGTCGTCCTACGACCGCTCGGGCGGCAACGCCGACGCAAGACCCATCGAGCCCGGTGGCACCCTCACACTGGCCCAGATCGACGGCCCCGGCGTCATCACACACATCTGGTTCACCATCGCGGCCGAGGACCGCTTCTACCCGCGGCTGCTCACGCTGCGCATGTTCTGGGACGGTGAGGAACGACCCTCCGTCGAGTGCCCCGTGGGGGACTTCTTCGGCGTCGGACACGGCCTGGACGTACCCTTCACCAGCCTGCCCGTCGCCGTCTCCTCCAACGGAAGGGCCCGCAACTGCTACTGGCCCATGCCGTTCCGAAAGTCCGCGCGTATCACCGTCACCAACGAGGGCCAGAACAGGGTCAACGCCTTCTACTACTACATCGACTACCGCAAGTACGACGCCCTCCCGGCCGATACGCTCTACTTCCACGCACAGTACCGCCAGGAGTTCCCCGCCGTCTCGGGCAGGGACTACCTCATACTCGACGCCAAAGGGCGCGGACACTACGTGGGGACCGTGCTCTCCGTCCTGCAACGCACGGCCTCGTGGTGGGGCGAGGGCGACGACAGGTTCTACATCGACGGGGCGGAAGAGCCCCAGATGACGGGCACCGGCAGCGAGGACTACCTCTGCGACGCATGGGGCATACGCGAGATGAACAACCCCTTCTACGGCTGCACCGTGTCCGAGGGGTTCGACGTCGAATCGCGCCACACCTGCTACCGCTGGCACATACCCGACCCCGTTCCCTTCAAGAGATCGCTGCGGGTGACCATAGAGCACATGGGCGTGGCGTTCGATGAGAGCGGCAAGGTCGTCAGCGGGTTCTCCGAAAGGGCCGACGATTTCTCGTCGGTGGCCTTCTGGTACCAACAGGAGCCGCACCGCCGCTTCTACGACGTGCCGCCCGGGGCGAAGCGCCTGCCGCGGACCAACGAGACGCTCATTGAAGGCGAAGCCCTTATCGAGCGCGCCGAGACGTCCGGCGATGCGATGAGCTTCCAGCACCTGGCCGGCGGGTGGAGCGGCGGCGGACACCTCTTCTACCAGGCCGACGCGGAGGGCGACTTCGTGGAGGTGCCGTTCGAGGTCGAAGAGGACGGCACCTACAACGTATCGGTCTATCTCACCCGCTCGTTCGACTACGCCGTGGTCGAGCTGCGGCTCGACGGGGCCGCCGTCGGCACGCCGTTCAACGCGTACTCGCCGGACGTCAAAGCGCCGAGGAGGATCCGGCTGGGCCCCCAAACCCTTGCGGCCGGCCGGCACACGCTGCGCCTCACGGCAACGGGCAGCGACCCGCGATCGCGCGGATACTTCATGGGCCTGGATGGCTTGGGCCTCTCGGTGCCCGGGGACAGGTAGCCCGCGCCCCGCGCCGCTTGCGCCCAGCCCCCACATCTGGTAGACTGCGCCGATTCATCGCCCGCCGCCAGGGCGATGTACGAACAGGGGCGGGCCGCTACCGCCTGCGGAGAACTCTATGTCGACCTTCATGCTGAACATGATGCGCCGCCAGGCGAAACCCATACTCTGGTTCATCGTCATCTTCGTCGGGATCTCCTTCGTCGCCTTCTACGGCTATTCCAGAGCCAAAGCGCCCTCCAAAGACAAGGGCGACGTCCCCGACAAGGTGGGCACGGCCTTCGGCGAGCCCATAACACAGAACGAGCTGGTCTTCGCGGCGGCCATGTTCGGCACCTTCGTCACCCTCCAAGGCTACAGCCCCGAGGACGTCCAGCGCTACTTCGACATATACGATCAGGTCGAGCGACTCATCATCCTCTCGCGCGAGGCCGCCAGGCGGCAGATCGTCGTCACTAACGAGGACCTGGCCGAGAACTTACAGCGCATGCCGATCTTCCGCGACGACAGAGGCGCATTCTCCGCCGAACGCTACGAGGCCACGGTCAACCGACTGGGCCTGCCGACCGAGGTCTTCGAGCGCATGATCCGCGCGCAACTGGCCATGACACGCCTGGGCCAGTCCGTCACCAGCGGCGTGACCATCTCCGAGGACGAGGTGTGGAGGCAGTTCGTCGTCGATACCCAGGAAGCATCCGCCGAGATCGCGCTCTTCCGCAGCGGCGTCCTGCTCGCCGACATCGAGCTGACCGAGGAGGAGATAGCCGCCTACCACGCGGAGAACTCCTCGGACTTCATGACCGATGAGAAACGCGCCGTCAGGTACGTCTACCTCCCGCTCTCCGAGATGATGCCCGAGGTCGACGTGACCGATGAGGAGATCGAGAAGTACTACAACTCCCACATCGAGGACTACACGACCAAGGCCGCGTGCAAGACCAGCCACATACTCCTGCGCACCCCAGCACAGGCCGAAGGCGAACCCGACGAGGAGCACGAGGCCAAGATCGAGGAAATCGGAGAGAAGGCCGAGGGGATTCTGGCGCGCGTGATGGCCGGCGAGGACTTCGGCGAGCTGGCAAAGGAGTTCTCCGAGGACCCGGGCAGCAAGGACAACGGCGGGCAGCTCGACTGGATAGACCAGGGCACCCTCGTCGCCGAGTTCGAAGAGGCCGCATACTCCGCAGAGCCCGGTACGATCGTCGACCACGTCATCCAGACAACCTACGGCTTCCATATCATCAAGGTGGACGAGCTGCGCGCCGAGGTCGTCGCCGAGCTCGACGAGGTGACAGCCGAAATCCGGGAGACGCTGGAACAGAACAAGGCGCGACGGCTTGTCGCGGACGCCCTGGACGAGATCATCTTCGACACGGCGGACGGGATAGACTTCGCTGAGTCCGCCGAGAGGCTGGCGCTAGAGGTGAGGGAGATCGGCCCCTTCGGCCTGTCCGACGCACGACCGGCCCCGCCCGCGCGGGGCGGTGACGCCGACGAGGACCCGGCCGCCGAACCGCCCATCAGGCAGCTCGACGGGGCTATGCCCTTCGCCACGGCCGCCTTCGAGCTCCCGGGCACAGGCGACGTTTCGGACCCAGTCCAGGGCGAGAACGGCGCCTACGTCATGGAGCTGACCGAGGTGGTAGAGCCGCGGGAGGCCACGCTGGACGAGGCGCGGGAGAGGGTCGAACGCGCCTTGACAAGGAAGAAGGCCGAGGACGCCGCCCGCGGGATGGCCGAACAGTTCCACGCACGCCTGGGCGAGGCCGGGGACTTCGCGGCGCTGGCCGAGGAGATCGGCGGCAGCTTCGAGCAGTCAGACGCCATCCGCAGAGACGGATACATACCCGGCATCGGCTCGGTCGAGGCGCTCGCCGAAGAGCTGTTCCGGCTCGAGCCCGGCCGGACAACCGAACCCGTCCAGGTGCCGGGCGGATACGCCGTGGCAAGGCTGGGAGAGCTGAAGCCACCCGACGAGCAGACCTACCTCCAGCAGCACGACACCATCCGAATGAACGTCCTCGGTCGCAAGCACAGCCGGGTATACACAAGCTGGTACGAGGAGCTCAAGGCGGAGTCGGGGTTCGAACTCCTCCCGGACGTCGTCGCCATGCTCCGGCGCTAACAACCGGAGACGCGCTCGGCTTTCGGGAGCGAGAGGTAGGACAGCAGTTCATCGAGGGGGCGCGCGTTCAGCACGTCCCCTCTTCTCGCACCCGCCCGCCGCGCCTGCACTACGCCGAAACGCATCGCCCCGAGATGAGAGGCCGCATGGGCGTCGGACGCGACCGCCAGCTTCACACCCGCCGCCACCGCCCTCCGGCAGTTCTCCGCCGATAGATCGAACCTCTCCAGAGCATTGAGCTCCAGGACCGTGCCCGTCCGCGCCGCCGCGGCTATCAGAGCACCCTCGTCCACCGTGTAGGCGGCGCGCTCGAGCAGTATCCGGCCGGTCGGGTGCGCGATCACGTCCACGTGCGGATTCTCCATCGCACGGCAGATGCGCTCGGTCATCGCCTCGCGCGAGAGCGTGAACTTGGTGTGAACAGACGCAACGACGACGTCCAGCTCGGCCAGCAGACCGTCATCGTAGTCGAGCGACCCGTCCTCGAGTATGTCCACCTCGGCGCCGACCAGAACCCGGCAGGGCAAC
>Ga0272442_10004378_pt1 | contig 19363 bp, 14 predicted proteins | sample SSMForm2O_FD_200262 | JGI IMG/M metagenome (GOLD analysis project Ga0272442, IMG submission 200262) | Marine sediment archaeal communities from Little Sippewissett salt marsh, Falmouth, MA, United States - SSM-Form-2O | ecosystem: Environmental > Aquatic > Marine > Wetlands > Sediment ... | reverse complement strand
CGCGAACGAGTCCGGTCACCCCCATGCGTTTTTTGTACGGGCCGTTTTGAAGGTCGCAGGGCACGGCGAGCTGGGCCTCCGCGCCTGAAATGCCGGGCATATCCTCTATCTCCATAGCCACCCTTATCCCCTCCGGATCCCGGAGCGTTACCATGATATCCTGGTGGAAAACCTTTTCGAACTCGTAGCTCATGAGGTAGTTCAGTGCATCCACATTACTGAGGGCCGACAGGATGAGGGCCGTGGAAATCGTGCTGGCCAGAATGCTGACCATGCTTCTGAAGGGATTTCGAAAGATGGAACGCAGGATCATTTTCCAGCGGAACGGAAGCGGGTTCCAGAAAAGGGGAAGGAGTTCGGGAAGGACCCTTCCTCCCCGTTCCGGAGGCGGGGGCCTCATGGCGGCGGCGGGTTCCAGCCTGGCGGCGAATCGAACGCCCTTCAGGGTGCCGGCCACGGCAAACCCGATACTGATGAAAAAACCCATGAAGATAATATCGGAATAAAAATGGGCGCTGATTGCGGGAAGGGTGAAAAACCGGCGGTACAGGATTACCAGGAGCCGTTGGAGGATATAACCGAAAACAGCGCCCCCGAGCCCCCCCAGAACCCCGATGAAAAGTCCATACCCGAGATAGTGCCTGGTCACGGCCCCCCGGGTGTATCCCAGGGCCCGCATGGTGCCTATGATGGAGCGCTGCTGGGCCACCATCCGATTGATCAACACGTTCAGGACCAGGGCCGCGACCACCAGGAAAATAGTGGGCATCACCCGGGCGGAAACGCGGATCCCCCTGATTTCATCATCGATATACCGGACCGGGACATGATCCTGCACCGGGGTGGCGCTGGTCACGCCGTAACGGTCGAGGGCCTCTTCGATGAGTTCCAGTGTATTCATCAGGGCGCTCCTGGAGTGATCCCGTGCCAGGCCGATGATCTGGTTATATGCCCCGTCCAGGTCGCACGATTCCCGGAGAAACTCCTCCGGGAGGTAGATCACTCCGAAACGCTCGGGATCGGGGGCAAAGCCGCCTCCCTGGGGAATCAGGGAGACAAACTCCGGGCTCATGGCGGTTCCCACCACCAGGAGGTCGTGCTGTTTATCCAGAAGGAGGGCCTTGATCCGGCTTCCGGGACGAAGGCCGTTGGCTTTGGCGAAATCGTGATTCAGGATCACCTCCCTGTCGCGATGACCGGAAAACCAGGAACCGGTCCGCATGAGGAGGTCGTTGAGAACGGGGGCGCGATCTTCCGGCATGGAGATGGCCGTACCTGAGATGGGCTCCTTTTTGCCGGGAACGTCGAGCAAGACTCCGATACTCACGCGACCCCGCACGGAGCGGACGTTGGGGAGTGCGCTCACCTCCCTGAGGGACTGCTCGGGGGCCCGCTTCATATTCACGATGAAGTCAGCCAGGCGATACTCGATGTAATAGCGATCGCGGGAGCTGGAGAGGTCGCGGTATACCCCGGCCATGGATACGTAACAACCGATGCCGATGGTCATGATGACAATGAGGGCAAGGATGGATCCCTTCCTGTCCCAGATATCGCGCCGGAGTTTTTTCAAGAGTACCAGGCTCATATGATCATCCCCGGGTGGTTCGAATCCCTTATTCCGAATCTGCGAGCATCGCCCTTTTTACCAGGATATGGTTTCCACGTTTGCGGGAGATTCGTTGACATGGATGGAATGAAGTGCGCCGTCCCTGATGTGGGCGATGCGATGACCGATTTCCGAGATGGCCCCGTTGTGTGTGATGAGAACGATTGTTTTTTCGAGTTTTTTATTCAGCTCGACCAGGAGCCCGAGCACCTGCCTGCTGGTTTCCAGGTCCAGGGCCCCGGTGGGTTCATCGCAAAGGAGCAGGCGGGGATTGCTGGCCAGGGCCCGTGCGATGGAGACCCTCTGTTGTTCCCCCCCGGAGAGCTGGGAGGGAAAATGGCTCGAGCGGTCCTCGAGTTTCACCATCCGGAGCGCCTCCATGGGATCGAGCGGTTCCCGCACCACCTCGATGGCCACCTGCACGTTTTCCAGGGCCGTCAGGGTTGGAACCAGGTTGTAGAACTGAAATATGAATCCGACCTCGTTGCGGCGATAGAGCGTGAGTTCGCGATCCGACATGCCGGTGAGATCTTTATCCAGAAAAGAGACGGTTCCGGATGTGGGGCGATCCATGCCTCCGATAAGGTTCAGGAGGGTGCTTTTGCCGGAGCCGCTGGGTCCGACAATGATAAGGAATTCGCCGTTGATAATGTCGATGGAGGCTTCCCGAAGGGCATGCACGTCCACCTCGCCCATGCGAAAGACCTTACTGGCTTTCCGTACGGAAAGGATGGTGCGTTCCTCTGGCATGGAGTCCTTGCTCCCTCGTATGGGAATCGTTGAATCCGAAAGGAATTCTCACAATATTGGACTCTTCAATCAAAAAAACCGTATGGAAGTCAAGAGTCGTCTTTTCCCTGATTCCTCTTGAACAGGCGGGGATTTCATGATAAGAGTTAAAGAAGATGGTTGGATGAACGGTTCAAACGGAAAGCGAGGAGGTCAAAAGAAATGAAAAAACTGCTTCACATCGCGGTGAGTCCCCGGGGGGAGAAATCCCGCACCCTGAAGATCGCACGGGCGTTTCTCGAGGAATTCCGGGCCACACACCCAGGCATTGAAATCGATACCCTGAATCTTTTCGAGGAGGAGATCCCTGAAATCCTCGAACCCGTCACCAGGGGCAAATATGCCCTGATGTCAGAGGGGGAGCTTCTGAATGAGACCCGGGAGGCGTGGAAGGGCATCGAACAGCAGATCGAGCGATTCCTCGCTGCGGATCTTTACCTCCTCTCCACACCGATGTGGAACTTTTCCATTCCTTACAAGCTCAAACACTATATCGATGCGATTGTGCAACCGAAGTATCTTTTTCAATATACCGAGGAGGGCGTCGAGGGGCTGGCAAAGAATAAAAGGATGATCGTGATTTCGACGCGAGGGGGCGATTACAGCGAAAACAGCCCGTTTCACGAGTATGATCAGCTGGAGCCTTACCTGAAAACGGTTTTCGGGTTCGTGGGAATCACGGATATCACGTTTCTCAATGCTCAACCGATGGATGCACTGGGAACGGAGATCATGCTGGAGAAGGTCGAGGCCTCGAAAAAGCGGGGCCGTGAAATCGCGCGGGGTCTGTAACACCGCATCTCCTTTCGATTACGATTACGATTACGAGCACGAAAAAAAACATGATCGCAAAACGCATACATGTCTCTAAGGAAGTGTTTAATTGTCTTCGGATTGAGGTTGGGAGCCGCTCAATTGATCCACGTGTCTTTGCAGGATGGCATCCCCTTCCACGGCCTGGAGGTATCGTCGAGCCAGGGCAAGGGCGGCTTCCTTACTCCCGAATTCCTCTTCCGTGAACACGGCCAACCGGAGGGAAGCCAGGGCATCCTCCTCGTTGTAATTGGTCCAGTCGGGACCTTCCCGCCCCCCCGGCGGCCGGACTTCCAGGGCCATTTCCGCCGCTTTCCTGTAATTCCCCATGGCCTTTCCGTTATCCCCCATGGCGCGGTTCACGTGACCCAGCATCAGATAGAGTTGGAAGGCCTTCGGGTTGTTGCGGATGCCCTCCTCGAGGAATTTTTCCGCCTCTTTGAGCTGGGGCTTTTTCCGAAAGCGTTTGAGCCACCAGGCCCCGATCATGTAAGCCCGGATATTGTGAGGATCGCTTAATGTCATCAACCGGTACCAGGGCAGGAGTTCCGTACCATCCGTGTGTTTATGTGGCTTTGACGGATCGAGCCAGGGTTTGACTTCCCTGTGAAGTTTCCCGATGAAACCCCGGAAATCCTCCCTTTCCGTTGGGATGACGGTTTTCGCACCCTCGCAGTGAAAATGCGTATCCTCCTCCCCGGGAGGATGAACATGATCATGGTCGTCATGATGCGAATGATCGATCTCTTCCTCGAAGGGGTGTTTCAAATCCTGCCCCGGCCCTTTCAGGGAATGACCGGGAGGGGTGGGTTCCGGTATCGATGGTTTTCCATTTTCTTTCAGGTCCCTGACCTGGCCGCGACTGCTCATGGCGTCGTAATCCAGGTTTAATTGGTAAGCCACCCCGCTGTGGAGATAGAGTTCGGTCTTGATGAACATCAGGTCGCTCATGCTGGTGCGGAGTTCCCCGAGGATGATTCCCGCCGCGCTTTGGTTTCGAAGGCTCCGGTCCCGGATATCCCTGGATCGCCCGCCCTGGTATCCAGCCGGATCCAAATGAATGGTGATTACCGGGCTGAGGAGAAAAAGAACCAGGACACCTGAAAGAAGGATCTTTCGTGCTCCGGATTTTGGGTCATGTTCACTCAAGGGGAAATCACTCCCTTCAAAGGGACCGTTTTCGAAAAAGCAACGTTCCCAGAGCCAGGAAAAATGCGGTGAAAATCGAGCCGTAAAGGATCAGGCCGCAAAATTGGGGGAGGCTGAGGGGATCTATTCCATCGGTGTATCGCGTGGTCAGGTTCAACAGGGAAAAATCGGGAATATAGGCAATCCCCCAATGGATGACGCGGGAAAGGGGCAGATGCTGCGAGGAATCGTGGATCCATCCGATGATTTTGCCTCCCGCGAATAACAGCAAAGCCAAAAGAATCATGGATGAACCCCTGGGCATGACAAGGGAAAGAAACATCGCCACAGAGGCTGTCAGGGCGAGGGAACAAACATAGAGAACAAAGGTCTGGGCGAGAAGGAGACTGCTGTATGTCTCCATCCTGGGTACGGGGAGCCATCCGAGCAGGAAAAGAACAACCAGGGTGACCACACCGGAGAGCCAGACCGCCAGCCATTTCCCGAGGTAGTATTGACCTCGAGACAGGGGCTTGGCCAGGATCGGATAGAGGGTCCGGTTCTCCAACTCGGCCGGGATCTGCCTCGCCGCACTGAGGAGTGTGAGGAGATGAGCGAAAAAGTATGCCAGGGACATTCCCAGGTTCAACAGGAACGTGGATGTGGCCGCATTCTCGATGCCGACCAGGGAAATCACGAAAATTCCGGCGACAAACAGGAGAGACAGGATCAAAAGGACGTAAACGTCTTTCCTGCGAAGGGTTTCCAGGATGACGCCCTTCCCCACCAGATAAACCGGGGCAGGGGGGCGCATGGACGATTCAAAAGCGGGAGAGCTCATAACTCCCTCCTCCGGAAGGCGAGAATGGCGAAGAGGTAGTAAACACCGGAAAAGAGAAGGGCGTAAAGGGTAAGGGCCGCCATGGTCGTCCAGCCCAACGGGGGCCACTGTACTGAATGAAGGATTTTCCCGGACAAGTCGAAAAGGGTCAGCTGCGGCAGGATATAATTCAACACGACAAGGACGGTCTTTCCCCCCAGACCCATGAATTCATAGATGAAGGTAATCCCGGTGGTGAAAACACTGGATGTGAAATAGAAGATCACTCCCAGGGTAACGGCGGCGTCCAGGTTCATGACGAGGGAAAGAAAGAACCCGAGGGTGGAGAGCACCGTCATCATGAGCATCTGGAGGTAAATATACTCGGCGAAATGCATCCATGGGATGGTCCCCCCGAGGTAAAGGGTTCCGGCCACGTATACGATCATGAAAAGAAGAAAGCAAAACGCGGCGGAGAGAAGGACCCCGAGCAGTTTACCGGAAAGGAAGATCATGCGGCTGATGGGTTTGGCCATCAGGGGATAGATGGTTTTTTTCTCGAACTCCCGGGGGAGCTGGCGACAGGAGAGGACGATCACGGTAATCGCCGTTGCAATGCTCATGATGGCAAGGGCCATTTCCCGGTAGAACTTGGTCAATCCCCGGATCTCAAAGAAATCGACGCTCATGACCCCGGCGATGAGGATCAGGGAGAAGAGCACAATGGCATAGATTTCCTTTCGTCTGACCCCCTCGATCAACACGCTTTTCGAAATGAGTAAAAGGGACCTCATTTTTTGCCTTCCCTCTTTTCCACCAGATCGATGAAATAGTCCTCGAGGGATCTGGACTTCGACGAGGTGCTCTTGATCCGTGCTCCGGATGAGGCCAGGGCGGAAACGGCCCGGGAATACTCCTCCACGTCGTTGATCAACACCCTGTAAAGGGAATTTTCCCGCACCGGAGAATGCTTCGCGACTTCACCAGGCATTTCCTTCTCGTCCTGAATTTCAAAAAGGATCTCGAACACATTCAGGGGTTTCATAAGATCCTGAACCGTTGCCCGTGTGACGATTTTTCCCTTGTGAATCATGATCACGCGGTCGCACAGGGCCTCGACTTCGGTCAGCTCGTGGGAGCTGAAAAAAATCGTGCGTCCCCTGCGTTTCAGCTCGAGGAGAACGCTCCTTAAATCGTGCCTTCCCACGGGATCGAGTCCGGAGGAGAGCTCGTCGAAAACAAGGGCCTCCGGTTCGGCGATGATGGCCTGGGCGATTCCGAGTCTCTGTTGCATGCCCTTGGAGAAATGTTTCAGGAGGATCTCGGATTTCCCCCCCAGCCCGAGGGTTTCGAGGAGACGGGGGATCTTTTCCCCCAACTGCGTCTTTGAAAGCCCGTGGAGACCGCCGTAAAGTTCCAGCAGTTCCCGTGCCTTCATGAAGGGGTAATAGAGCGCCACTTCCGGGAGGTATCCGATCCGGCGCCGGCTGTCCACGGTTCCGGCGGACTCCCCGAACACGGAGACGTTCCCGCTCCGGGGGAAGAGAAATCCCATGAGAACTTTGATGGTGGTGGTTTTGCCGGCTCCGTTGGCCCCGATGAAACCCACGCATTCCCCCTGGTGAACCCGGAAGGAGATGTCATCCACGGCCCGGACTTTTTTCTTCCCCCTGCCATACTCGACAACGAGCCCGTCGACATCGATCACTGGTTTTTCGGAATTCATGTTTCCCTTCCCTGAATGCACGTTTCATCGCAGCAGGCGAAGCTTGTCAAAAGAGAATCCGCCCTCCAATCGAAGCCTGAATATGAATAAGATATATGAAGATGCGAAGCAGGCGGTCAACTCATTTCTCCGGCGTTGATCCGTGATCGGCTTTCCAGGAAAAATTGCTTGATTCGAACACCCCATGATGCATAACAGATTCAAATCAGCCGGAAGAGGAGGGGAGATCTTTTTCCGGCGAGCGGTGGGAAAATACTTTCCGTGGCAGGAAACATGAACGATCAGGAACAGCCAACTTCTCATCCCGCCCCTGAAAAGTCAGGATCGCGGGATGGGGGTGATGTTCACAGTTTCATTGAAGAGCTCCTTCATACCATCGCCAGGGCGAAGGTCCGCGTTTCGCTTTATCCCGAGTCCCACCCCCAGGTTCAAACCCTCCTCCAGGAACTGGATGGCGTGGTCAGGAAAGTTCTGGAGGGAAAAACAGTTCTCTCCCTCGAGTTTCAACCGGGAAGAATCGTTATCAACGGGGAACATGTTGTATCCGAAAAGGAGATGTTCGCCCGGTTTTCGCAGGAGATGTACCGCCGCCGCATTGCCGGGATCGAGATCGATCGCTCCCTGGATCTTTCGAGTCTGTTCCGGTTTCTGAAATACATCTCCACCGACGTGGAAACATTATATCAAAAGTCTGAAGACAGAACCGAGCTGTTTCCGGAGCTCACGGGGATCCGGATCGAACAGGTGGATTACGGTCGACTGGCGGGTATCGGGGGACAATCTCTCGACACGGAGATCTCCGAGGAGGAGGCCGTCTCGACCCTCGAGCTGCTTTACGGAAAACAGGGCGCCATGAATGTGAAGGGTGCGGCCATCACAAAATACCTCCCTCTTTCTGAAAATCTGGTAAGGGCCCTCGAGGAAGTAAGCGGGAGAGAGAGAGAGAGCCCCGCACCCGATGCGGATCTGCCCGCGGACAGGCAGGCGGCCACCGTGTTCCGAAATATCGTGGATGTGGTTTACACCCTGCCGGAGGCAAGGGCCGTTCCCTTGAAGAGCGAATTGTCGGACCTTTTATATCAAATGCCCGATGAGATGCGGGCGGAAGTTCTCATCGAGGAACTGATGGACAAAGGCAAGGGGGGCAATCTTTTTCATTTATTCCATTTCCTGACGGAAAGCGAGATGGAAAGTGTGCTCACCCCCATTACCAGCAGGGTCAGTTCGGATTACTTCACCGATCTCGTGGACAAGATGAAGCAAATCCGGGAAGCCATCCGGGGACACCTGGATTCGGGGGAATCCCGACGCGAGCGGTTTAATGTAGATCCCGAAAGCATAGCCGGGGAGGCGTTCATGAGCAGCCTCAAGGACAGCTTTCATCCCACCAATGTGAGCAGCCATTTCAACCAGCTGGTGCTTCATCTTTTCAATAAATCGAAGGATCCCTCCACAGTGGAGCATTGTCTCAAACACCTCGGCAGGGACCTTTTAGCCCTGATCGAGGGCAGGGAGTGGGGCGCCGCCAAACACTCCATACAGACCAACCTGTCCATCCTGGACGAAAAAGAATTCTCGAGCAATGGAATCTCCTCCGCACTGGTTACAACCCTGAAAAACGACATATTGCAGGTCATGGGGCCGATCATGCTGGGATCTCTCGAACAGGATGACGAGGAAACCATCGGGGAGACCGTCAAGATCCTCGAGCTCCTGCAAATCACCCCCCAGGAAGTTTTTCTTGATCTGCTGGCCGGCATCGAGGAACGCGTATTACGGAAAAAGGTCATTACCTTCGCCGTCAACTCCGGAGAAATTCCCGAATCCACCCTGAAAAAGATGCTCGATCACGATCAATGGTACGTGGTTCGAAACGCCGTGACACTGATGAAGGAGCTCGCGGATCCCGGGTACCTTCCCATGCTCGAGAAAACCATGAACCATCCCCATGAGAGGGTCGTACAGGAGACGCTGCACGCCCTTTCCCGGATCAGGAAAAAGGAATCCCTTATCCTGCTCTACCGGGTATTCGAAGATACCGAAAGACCCTCCGAGCTGCGGGCCATGGCCATGAAAGCCATGGGGGTATACGAAGATCCGAGGATCCGGGAGGCGTGCCTGGTTTTACTACAGGACGAGAGAAATCCCAACATCGATTTCGATGTGCGAATGGCGAGTATAAAAAACCTGGGGCGATACAAGGACCGCATCACGGTCCAGTTCCTCCTGGAGTTTATCAAAAAACGTCACCTGCTGTACAGGAGGGCGTGGGGGGAATTAAAACAGGCGGCGGTCGGCGCCCTGGAGGAGATCGACACCCTCGAGGCCAGGGGCGCCCTTTTACAGGCGGATAAATTTCTCTAAAGGATCATATCCAGTGGACACCGATTCACCAATTGAAAAGGCGGAAGGCTTTCTTTCCTCCCTTTATTCCCTGTACCGCATCCGGGCGCTTTACCCCACCACCCATCCCCGGTATACCGAGGCCCTGATTCCGGTTGTCGAGGCGAAAGAACAGTTGTTTAAAAACCGGGATACCGCCGTCTTTTTCATCGTGGAACACGAGTTCATCTTCGAGGATCAACCACTTTTCCGAACCATGACCATGATGCGGGATTTTGTCGCCATATTCGAGGAATTCCACATCGATCGGTTTATTTTCCAACGCGAGAACGACGAGGAAGAGATCTCCTCGTTCATCGGTTTTCTCTCCACCAAACCGGAACTCATAAAGGAGGAGGAGGGGTTCGAGGCGGCCATCAGGAAACACCATTTGCAAAACATCATACTGGAGCGGCTTTCGAGGTCCAAAGATATCTCGGAGGTGGTATCGGATTATACGGCCGAGGACGAGACTTACGGCGTTCTCCCCCCCTCCATTCGCACCCCCTATTCCAACATTTACAAACATGCGAAAGCCGCATTTTCCGAACTGGCCGGGGGGCGGGAGGGAGATCTTCATCACCTTTCCCGCCAGATCGAAAAATCGATCACGGATCTCTGTGAATCGGTAGGGGACTTCATCGACACCTTTCACCAGAATAGAACGACATTTGGAGATCTGGATCACGAAATCAATGTATGTCTTTTGACCGTGGCCCTGGCCAGGATGATGGAACTGGACCAGACCGTTATCAAAGATCTCGCCCTGGCCGCCCTGCTTCACGATGTCGGGAAACTCTCGCTTCCACCGGAGATCCAGAGAAAACCGCCAAATCAGCTCTCTCCGGAGGAGATGCCCCTTTACAAGGAGCACCCCCTTCGGGGTGCGGAACACCTTTTAATCGCGGGAAACATCCCTCAACTGGCAGTCATCGCCTGCTATGAACACCACGTGGGATATGACAGATCGGGATTCCCCACTCTCCCGGAGGATCGCACCCCGCATTTTGCCGCCCTTATCATCGGGCTTGTGGAACAGTATGAAAAACTGGTGAGACTCTCCCCCAAGGAACGCAAGGCGATTGAATATATCACCGAGATGCGCCCCCTTCGGGGCGGCCTTTTCGAACCCCGCCTGTTCGATTTATTCGCCTCTCTCATGGTGGCATAACCGTTCGAGAAAAGATCCCGGAGGAAAGTCCGTTGAGGAAAAGGGAAAAAGATAAAAACCCCGGCCGGGGCGCGCTTTTGGCCCTTTTCTGCGGCGCCACCGGGATCGCGTTCGCTCCCGTTTTTGTGCGTCTCAGCTCCGTGGGACCTTCCGCGACCGCGTTCTGGAGGATCACCCTGGCCCTCCCCTTGCTCGGGCTCTGGATGGCGATTGACCGGAAGAGGATCCCTTTATCCGAAAGGCCTCCTCTTACTCCGGACTTTTGGGGATTTTTCCTGGCCGGGGTCTTTTTTGCTGGAGACCTGGCCGTATGGCACTGGTCCATCCGGCTCACGACAGTGGCAAACGCGACCCTCCTGGCAAACTTCGCCCCGGTGTTCGTCACTCTTTTTGCCTGGCTGCTTTTCCGGGAACGGGTGACTTCCGGGTTCCTGGCGGGCATGGTCATTGCCCTTCTGGGAACAACGCTTCTCCTGGGAAGCAGTTTTCAACTCAGCCGCCAATACGTATTCGGAGACGGGCTGGGTCTTTTGACGGCGGTGTTTTACGCGGGTTACATTCTTTCCGTCAATCGCCTCCGTCGGCGACACTGTGTTCCGGTTATCATGACGCTCGGGGGGATCTTCTGTTCCCTCACCCTCCTTGTCATCACCCTTTTGAGCGGGGAGGGCCTGCTCCCTCCCTCGGGGAGGGCATGGCTGGTGCTGCTGGGGCTGGCGCTGGTTTCCCAGACCGCGGGCCAGGGACTGATCGCTTATGCCCTGGCGTATCTGCCCGCATCGTTCGCTTCTGTGGGACTCCTTCTCCAACCGGTTCTTGCGACTGTTTTCGCATGGATGATTTTGCGGGAGGGGATCGGGTTGTTGCAGGGTGTCGGCGGTGCGGTGATTCTCGTGGGGATTATCCTGGCAAAGCGGGGATCGGTGCTTTTGAACGCGGAAAGGAACCTTGTCCGCTGAAAAGACCTGAAACAATCATTTCGGAAAATTAAACATTCACAGCGTTAGGGTCTGACCCGAATGTCACTAACTTAAGGCTCGAAAAGACCAATTTCCGCACGCTTTTTCTTCGTACTCGTGCTCGCCTGTCAAGTCGAAGTTAAGCTGAGGCGTGACGAAGACTGATGCGCGTAATCGTAATCGTTCATAAGCTCAATTGCAGGCAGCATCATGAATCAAGGAGAGAAGCGCGTGTAGCGGAAACGTCGAGCACGAGTGCGAGTACGAGTACGAGTGCGAGTGCGAGTGCGAGTGCGAGTACGATTAAGGAAATATATCTCCTCGGAAAACATGATTCTATTTCCTTAACCCAGCGCCATTCGCGTCCGACCCCGATCTGTTCCGACCCCGATCTGTTCGTACTAGCACTCGTACACGCAAATCGAATCCCGCTTTATCTTCGTAATCGTAATCGTTCATAAGCTCAATTGCAGGCAGCATCATGAATCAAGGAGAGAAGCGCGTGTAGCGGAAACGTCGAGCACGAGTGCGAGTACGAGTGCGAGTGCGAGTAAGAGTACGATTGCGAGTGCGAGTGCGAGTGCGAGTAAGGAAATATATCTCCTCGGAAAACATGATTCTATTTCCTTAACCCAGCGCCATTCGCGTCCGACCCCCCTATGGGGTAAAAAAAAAGAGCGGATTTCTCCGCTCTTTTGTGATTTTTCAGGAAATGATCTTATTCGTAAAGGTTCCAGTTCCTGGCAGCAAGGGGGGGAGTCCATGTGCCGAGATAGTTGCCTCCGCCAGCCAGATCGGATGCGGCTGTTCCCTTCCCCGCATACGCCGGATTGTCCACGTCGTAATCGGCGGTGAAATAGGGATCAAAGTAGATGACGGAGGACTGGTTGACCGTGCCGGTTCCGGAGAAACCGGTTCCTGTTAAGGAGGAACTGCCGACACGAACAACGGCGCTGTAAGAGAGGTCCATGGTCCCGGTTCCATTATGGATGATGGAATTATCCACATCGGATGTGCCGTTTCCGGCAATGATGCAATCAGTGATGTTCATATTGCCGGTACAAGCGGCGTTGGTATCAATGGCAGCGCCGCCGTTGTCGGCGATGGTTACGTTCTCAAGCGTCATGAGCCCGTCCGTATCGGTATCGCCGACGACCAGTCCCTGGTGTGTGTTTCCCGAGATAATTGAATTTTTCAATGTAAAGGGAATCGATCCGCCCCACTGCTGTTCAATGCCCCATCCGGAGACACCCGCTGTGCCGTTATCGAGCACGTTCACGCCGTCCAGGATTCTCACGGGAGACGTGCCAGAACCGGTACCGGCAAACCAGATCCCTGCGAATCCCTCGTTGCCCTTTACGATAACACGGTTGGTCGGGGCGTTGATTTCAAAGCTGCCGTTGGCCTGGATGCCCAAACGACCGTTGTAGGAGAATACGCATCCATCCTGGATTACTACGCCTTCCATTGAACCGGAGCAAACAATTCCGTCGCCGCCGCCCTCGCCGTTGTTGTTGTGGGAGATGACCGTATTGACATAGGTGACAACGGTTCCATCGCCTGCGGGAGTAGCAATACCTCCCAGATACGCGCCGTCGTCCCCGAACGGCGTGGCCCCGGAGAGATCCACCTTGGTGAGTCCATCCAGCGTGACCGGGCCGTCGGAACCGTCATTGGCTGTGATCACGCAGTTGTCGATGAGTATGTTGAGGTTTTGTCCCCGACTCTTCACCCCGTCGTCGGTGGGCGGGCTCGCGATGGAGGGAATGATGATTAAGTTTTTCAAGGTGACATCGTTGAACGTCCCGGTGGAGATTTCAATAACGATGCCGCAATCTCCATCGCCGGCGGAGTTCACCTGAACCGCCAGGACAGGGCGGGAAGTTCCGGTGCCCTCGATGGATACGGGGACATCGATGGTGATCACTTCGTCGTACACGCTGGCATCGGTGATCTGGATCACGTTGGCTGTTCCGGCGTCAGGATCAGGATCGAAGTGATCGATGGCGGCCTGAACCGTGCTGTAGGTGGGAGATCCGGATTTCGCCACGGTTACGGTCTGGCCCGGGGCCAGGGAAACCAGGGCGAACACGAGAAGAACTCCAGCAAATAGAATCTTTTTCATTTCACGCACCTCCTGAATCAAATTTTTTCCTCTCATGAGGAACAATTTAACAAAAACACAACGACTCGATGCAATCAAGTATAAATTGAATAAATGGAGGGAATTTCATTACGGAGGAGACCTAACGGCTTATTCGCCCTTTTTCTCTCCGGATTGAAAAGGAGAGGGGCCTTTCGGGGAATCCCCCGGTTTCCCTGCCGGAGGGAATGGTTTTTTCGTAAAGGGGGAGGAGGGCGAAGATGATACGGAGGGTTTTTCCATTGATGGCTTTTTTTTCGGGATCGGAGAGAACGGTTTCTCCAGCCTCGGTGGGGACGGAACCGGAGAGGCGGCCTTCACGGGTTTCGCCGGTTTGGCTTTGACGGGTTGTTTGATCTTTTCCGCCAGGGGGGGGTGAGGCAGCTTCACCTCCTCGATCCGAACGTCGATGCGGGTGATCCGGTCGATCCCGAGAACCTCGGTGAGGGTGCTTTTTGCCCGGCGGCGAACCCGCTCGCAGATATTGGGGACAAACTGCTCCAGCTTGATGTAGGTTTCCAGCCTCACCTGGAGCCCCGAGCGTTCGTTACGGATCACGGGTTTCACTTTCACCACGGTCGGTATGGTGCGAATGGCGCTGATCAGGGATTTCACGATCGCGGTTTCGGCAATGACGGAATCGCCCTCTTTGCCCCGGATGACATACTGCTGTTTGCGGGGAATGGTTCTCAGGGAGAGGAGGACATAGAGGATGGGGAGGAGGAGCATGAGGATCCACATGGAGATCTTCAACTCGGACGACCAGTAAAAGAAGTAAAAAAGGCTCCTGAGAGGTCGCTGGATGAAGGCGGGGAACCCGATCAGGGGAGACAGGTTGTAAAGCCCGGTTAAGAAGATGAGAAGGAGAATCAGGATGAGACAGATTCTTTTCAGGATGGTAAACATGGCTATCCTCTTTTCATGGGGAACACTCCCGAAGATCAGGATCCATCCCGCTCAAAGGGGAGGATCGGCGGCGTCGTGGGGAAAGGTCACGTTTTGGATTCGGGGGGCGCGGGTTTTTCCTTTTTATCGCGCATGATGATGCCGTTGATTCTGACGTTGACCTTTTCCACCTCGAGTCCGGTCATCTGCTCCACGCTGTCTTTGACTTTCCGCTGGAGTTCGTGGGCCGCGTCGTACATGTTTCTTCCATATTCGATTTTGACGTCCACGCTGATGGCGGCCCGGCTGTTTTCCTCGATTTCGACCTTCACGCCCTTGTCGGCCTCTTTTCTCCCCAGCATTTCACCGAGGGAGAACTTACCGGTGAGGCTCACAATGCCCTCGATCTCCTGGGCGGCGATGGCGGCAATGGTCGCCACCACGGAATTTTCGATTTTGATATCTCCCAGCTGTTTTTCCAGTGCCATAGAACCGTTTCCTCCTTTTCACTAATGTCAACGCGCGGTACCAGTGAGATCCGCGCATGGTTATGATCGGGACTTTTTTCCCTTTCTTTTTTTCCTGTTAAAATTCACGTCCAGGAAATCCGTGGCATACTTCCCTTTCAGAAAACGCGAATTCCGAAGGATCTGCTTGTGAAGGGGAATGGTGGTTTTCACCCCCTCGATAATGAATTCGTCCAGGGCCCGCTCGAGGCGCCTGAGGCAGGTGGGACGATCCACGTCCCACACGATCAGCTTGGCGATCATGGAGTCGTAATGGGGCGGAATGACGTATTCCTCGTAGGCATGGCTGTCCACCCTGACTCCGGGACCGCCCGGGGCGTGATAGGTCTGGATCACGCCGGGACAGGGCATGAAGTTGCGATCCGGATCCTCGGCATTGATTCTAGCCTCGACGGCATGACCGATGAACCGGACATCCTCCTGTTTGACCCCCAGCTTGTCGCCGCTTGCCACGGCAATCTGTTGCCGGACGATATCGATGCCGGTGACGAATTCGGTCACCGGGTGCTCCACCTGGATACGGGTGTTCATCTCCATGAAGTAAAAATGACCCTCATCCCCGAGGAGGAACTCGATCGTGCCGGCGCCGGCATATTTGAGGGCCGCGGCGGCGGCAACGGCTGCGTCCCCCATTTGCCTGCGAAGTTTTTCGTTCACGGCCGGGCTCGGGGTTTCCTCGAGGAGCTTCTGGTGCCGCCTCTGGATCGAGCAATCCCGTTCCCCGAGATGAATCACGTTTCCCTTTTCATCTCCCAGGATCTGGATCTCTATATGACGCGGGTTTTCCACGTACTTTTCGATATAGACCGCCGGATTGCCGAAAGCGGATTCGGCCTCGCTCCGTGCGGTGAGAAAGCCGGTATTCAGGCTGGCCTCGGTGTGGGCGATACGCATTCCGCGCCCGCCTCCCCCGGCAGATGCCTTGATGATGACCGGATAACCGATCTCTGCGGCGATGCGCCGGGCCTCCTCGACGCTTTCCACCACGCCCTCGCTTCCGGGAACCACGGGAACGCCGGCCGCGGCCATGGTCTTTTTCGCCTCGGCCTTATCCCCCATTTTCCGGATGACCTCCGGTGAGGGGCCGATGAACTTGATGCGGCATTCCCGGCAGATTTCGGCGAAGCGGGGATTTTCAGCGAGGAAGCCGTAACCGGGATGAATCGCATCCGCATCGGTGATTTCCGCTGCGCTGATAATACGGGCGATGTTCAGGTAACTTTCGTTTCCGGGCGGGGAACCGATACAGATATCCTCATCCGCGAAACGCACGTGGAGGGAATCCACATCCGCCTCGGAAAACACGGCCACGGTGCGAATTCCGAGTTCCCGGCAGGCCCGGATGATCCGGAGGGCGATTTCTCCCCTGTTGGCTATCAGAACCTTGTTAAACACGCCATCTCCCCTTTTATCAGGCGGGCCTGATCTTGAACATGGGCTGGCCATACTCGACCGGTTGACCGTTTTCCACGAGGATATCCATCACGGTTCCGTTCATTTCCGCCTTGATCTCGTTCATCAGTTTCATGGCTTCCACGATACATAAAACGGAATCCGCATTGACCTTGTCGCCCAGCTGGACATAGGGAGGGGATTCCGGGGAGGGGGCACGGTAGAATGTCCCCACCATGGGAGACTTGATTTCTTCGAGGTTCTCCTCTTCCTTTTTTTCCTCGACAGGCGGTTTTTCCGGTTCGGCATCGGTTGGGGCCGTTCTCTCGGGAGCGGCGCCGGGAAACGGTGTAGTCGGAACCGGGGAAAGGCCCGGGGAAACTCCGGGGATCACAGGAGCCTGGATCATGGGAACCATTGTCCCAACAGGCTTCGATTCCTCCTTATCCCTGTCCCCCTTGCTGTGACGGGTGACAATATGAATTTTCATGTTCCCCTGTTCCAGTTCGAACTCGTAGATCCTGTTCCTGTTAATGATGCCGATCAGGTTTTTGATTTCGTTCAAGGACCAGATTTCGATCTTTTCGCTATTTGCGGAGCTTCTACTCATGACAACTGTACCCTCCCCATCCGATGAGGCTGAACTATTGGTTCCCGGTTATTTTTTTATGCAACCACTTAATTGAAAGAGTCTGCTTGGGGTGGAGGGTGAAGTCAAGGGATTTATTGCCGGGCGCCGGAGGGGTGAGCATCTTGATACGGGAATCCGGGGGCGGATTCCGATTGCGGCGGAAGTCACGTTTCTCACCCCTCCGGCGCACGGTGATCATGGTAAATGGTCGATGGTTAATGGGATAGGGCGACCTCCGGCCGCAACCAAATCCGTTCATTCCCTGCGACTCTTTCGTCGCTTCGGTCTCCTGTGTCTCTTTCGTCACTTGAAGTGTTTGTATTGTGTCAAATTGAATACATATCTCAACGTAACACTTTAAGTGAGTTATGATTTATGGGATCGTGGATGATCCGAGCTTGATCCCCAGGGTGATGATCTTTTTTGGGGGGGCGGGGAAATGGAGGGCTCCGTCACCGCCCGGTTCGAGAACCTCGAGAGCTGTCTCCTCGAGGGAGAGAAGCCGCGCCTCCTTTATGGGAAAACCCGCCTTCACAACCAGATCCAGAGCCTCTTCCAGAGGATTCCAGAGTCGGACCACCAACCCTTCCCCATCCTCGGACTCCTTGATTCCGCTGAATGCAACGGAGGGTGGGGAAACTCTGAGAAATGAACCTTCAGGGGGGAGGTCGCCCTTTGTGGGGGCGGACTCGAGGGCCTGGAGCGGCGCGATATGACGACTCTTCTCACGCAAGATATCCGCATCGCTCCAAAATCCGGCATGGGGATACAGGGTGAAACGGTACTTTTGAAGACCCGGGCACTGGGAACCGGGTGTGGGTCTCCCGAACACAAACTTCCCGAACGCCCGAACCAGGGTGACGGCGATGGAGCGCTCGGGATCGTCTTTGACCTCGTATTCGATAAGGCCGCTCGAGATCACGGCCAATCCGTTTTGTCCATCGCTCACATCCACGAAATCCCACATGGGATGGGTGGGATAGGGAGGCTCTTTCCAACCCTCGCTGCCGGGAAGCCGGATGGGACGCCTCAGGACGTCGAACTGCCCCCCTGCAAAGGAGTGCTTCGCCTCCTTTATTCCGGAGGGAAAGATCACCCTCAACCTGTGATCCCTGGCCCGGTTATCGAGGGAGACATTCACTTCAAGGAGGGGCGAATTTTTCCTCAGGGTAAGATCCATGGAAACGGGAAGTTCCACAACGCGGATGGAACGCATTCCATCGGGGCCCTTTTCCGCGGGAACGGGAAAACGGATCTCGATCCGGATGGTTCCCTCGAGGGGGCCCTCATGGATGATTCTGAAGGTTGCGTTGCAATCCAGTGAAAGGATGGGGCTGTCTTTCGCGGGATCTACGCGATTCCAGGGATCCCCGAATTCCGCCTCATCCTCGAAGAAACACAGATTGTCCATCACCCGACCGTTCTGTTTATCCGTGATTCGAAGGGTGCCGTTATCGTTCACCCGCACCTTCAGAAACTCGTTTTCGAGCTCCCTTTCCGACTTTACGATACCCTCTCCGGATTCAAGTAAAGAGCCCCCCGGTTTGATCCGGAATACCCGGTATCCGAGTTCGGGCAGATCCCCCATCAGGCAGGCTACGTGGAAGCGTTGTACCTGGAACGGCATGGACAGTTCGAGGGGCCCTTCGATGGTGGGGGTGTATGTTTCCCGGGAGAGCAGCTGGCAGGGAACCGGGCTCCCCTCGAGGGTCTCGAGGGAAAAGCTTTCATTAGGGTTTTGCGTTGGGAGATCGACGATAAACCGGCACAGCTCGCTCCTGGGGAAGGGAAGGGTGTTAAAGACCGTGAGTTGGAGATGTTCGGGAGAGATGGAGGAGGCGTCGATCCTCGAGGCGAGATCGCGCATGGAATTGCGGCAGATTTCGTCGCTCAGGGCCTCGACCTCGCTCCAGCGGGCCTCCATTTCCGTGTGCACGGGATCCACGCTGCATCCCCCCACGGCGTCATGGGCCTGATTCACGAGGATCTTTTTCCAGGCCAGCTTGAAAAAGGGAGCGGGATAAGGAGTTCCAGCGAGGAAGGCCATGGCGGCCAGGGGCTCGGAACCGTAGAGGACCTTGTTGTTGACCCGTGCGTTTTCCTGTTTGAGATAGAGTCGCGTGGAGAGGATTTCGGCCATGAGATTCGTCCAGAGGCCCTCTTTGTTGGTGTGACGCATTTCCCCTTTCAGGAGCTCGAGATTTTTCGCCTCTTTCCGGAAGGCCTCGAGGTAATCGGCCAGGGAGCTGTGGAGGATCTTCTCCCTTTCCGGATCGAGGCGATCCCGGCAGGCCTCGATGAGATCGAGCTCCTCTTCCGATGGAAAGGAATGGTCGTGTCCCATCATGTACAAAAGGTGCGGGGTGTTGGTATCCGGTTCGGTATTCG
>Ga0272442_10004377_pt1 | contig 19367 bp, 15 predicted proteins | sample SSMForm2O_FD_200262 | JGI IMG/M metagenome (GOLD analysis project Ga0272442, IMG submission 200262) | Marine sediment archaeal communities from Little Sippewissett salt marsh, Falmouth, MA, United States - SSM-Form-2O | ecosystem: Environmental > Aquatic > Marine > Wetlands > Sediment ... | reverse complement strand
GTTTTGAAAAGGAAGCTTACAGTCGAAAAGATAATAATAATTATCAGGATTGGACATCAAACAACCTACATAAACAGAATTTATTCTGGCAATCTGAATTAGATTTTAGACAATTCAGTTTAACTTCAGGGTGTGCATTCTCTGTTTTCAGACAAAAACACAGGGTAAATTGGATTTACCATTTTGAACCTTCTCTGGGAATTTTCTATACAACTACCAAGAATTGGCAATTCTCTCTGTCTTATTCTTGCAATACAAAATATCCAACCTTGCATGAATTGTTCAGCTATACCAACGGAAATGAAGATCTTAAAGAGGAAGAAGCTCACAAATTCGAATTAAATTGGGATCTTCCTTTTATCTTGGGAACACTGGCTGGATCTATTTCCCAGACTTTATATTACAATACTATCAGAGATTTAATAGATCTTACTCAGGCTGGTTACGAAAATTTTGATAAAGTTAATACCTCGGGTTATGAAACTATTCTTAATCTCCATCTGGGTTGGGATCATGAGCTAAGTTATTCTTACCTTGAGTTCGCTGAAAAAGATAATTACTCATTGCTAGGTGTTCCTCGTCATACATTCAGGATAGAAGAATCATTGAACTTACCTCTAGAAATCGGATTACTATATAAAGGAGAATGGAAAGACACAAGAGAAACTGAGATTGGGACCTCTCTGCCTGCTTACTGGCTTCATAACATCTACTTAAGTCATAATTGGGATAGACTAAGAGTTATGCTCGGTCTGGAAAATATCTTAGATAAAAATTATCAGGAAGAACGAGGTTATCCTGGGGAAGGATTTAACTTCATAATTAACCTGGAGGTTGAAATATTCTAAAAAAATTGAATCTCAGGACAATTTTTATTCTGGTGATCTTAACCACTTCACTCTCAGTGATATACCAGAATCTTACTGCCCAGCTTATCTTGACCCTGACAGCTATTTTACTTTTGATTTCAATTCAACCCTGCAAGCATAAACTTTACAGAGTGTGGAAAAGACTGACTTCCCTGGGAAAGATCATTTTGACTATAATGATATTTCAAGTCATATTCCGAAGGCAAGGTGAAGTTATCTGGGAGTATTCAGTTTTGAGGATCACTCATGAGGGGGTTATTTTTGGAGTAGTCTCATCCCTGAGATTCTTTATTATCATCGTGGTTGCAGGATTACTTTTTGATATTTCCTATTACGATTATCTACTCGCATTTAAAAGTTGGAAGATCCCTTATGAAATTTCATTTTTGGTAGCATCTGTGATTCATTTTCTTCCTATCTTTTCTCACCAATATCAGAGAAGTCTGGAAGCCTTAAAATTAAGAGGGATAGATCTCGGTAGAATAAACCTGTTTAGAAGGTTAAGGATATATCCAGTTTTGATTTTTCCCGTAATAGCTCGAGCCATTGCAGAAGTGCGCTGGCGAGCAATTTCCCTGGAATTAAGAGCATTCCGACTCTACCCAACCCGGACTTACCTTCATGAAAAAAAACTTGGTGCTATTGATCTTTCAATTCAAATTATTAGTATGTTAATTTTTTGTCTTATCCTGGTAATATATTAATTTTTCCAAATAAAGGGAGTAAGAATGAAGGTATTCAGTGTAGCAGGATTTCATCATACTGGTAAGACCACGGTTGTTGTAAACCTGATCAAAGAAATGAAAAGACGTAATCACAGTATAGTCTCGATCAAAGATATCCATGCTGAAAATTTTTCCATGGAAAAAGAGGGTTCGAATTCCTGGAAACACTGGTCTGCCAGCAATGATGTGGTTTTTGCAAGGGGTTTGAAGGAAACTTATCAGATCTGGCACCGAAGACTGACATTGAATGAGATGCTATCTCATCTTGTTGCTGAATATGTAATAGTTGAGGGAATGCGTTCAGAACCGCTACCAAGGATAATCTGCGCTAAAGATGAAACCCAGTTACAGGAGATCATGGATAATACTGTCTTTGCCATTTCTGGAATATTTGCTGATTCAAATTCTTCCTGGCATGATCTACCTGTTTATAAAAGCGATTCTGAGATAGGAAAATTAGCTGACCTGGTTGAAGAAAAAGTATTCCCTGTTTTGCCTATTGCCGATGAAAAGTGTTGCACTGCCTGTGGGATGAATTGCCGGGAAATGGTTGGAGCAATTTTAAGTGGAATTAAGAAAAGATCGGACTGCGTAATAGATTCTAACAAAAAAATTAAACTTATTGTTGACGGAAAAGAGATTAAACTGGTATATTTTGTTCAGGATATAATTTCGGACGTGACAAGAGCATTGATCAGAAATCTAAAGAATTGCGAAAAAGGAAAAATCAGTATAGAAATTGACTAAACCCCGGGAAAATAATAAAGGCCATTATGAAATCCGATGTAATAGTTCAAAAAGAAAAAGGTCAGATTGTAAAGATTTGCAGATTTCGTAAAGAATTTGAGAAGGAACTATACATATATAAAAAGAATCCCGATTTTGCGCCTAAACTTCTTGGTCACAACAAAGTAAATACCCTTCAGATAAAATATGTCGAAGGTTCACCTGTAATAGATCTTATTTTTCCTGATTTCAGAAAGATCGCTACTGTTTTTGCTAGTCTTCATAATCTCGAAAAAAAGGGAGATCTGGTTATCTGTTTAGTAGATACCAATCCCCGTAATATTATTTTCTGTTCCTCTGAAAAAAAGTATTATCTGATTGATTTTTCCGAATGGGAATATGATCACGCTGAGACTGACTTGATCCATTTCTTACTTTTCTGGTGTTCTTTATACAAAAAGGATCGCTTCGGTCATGCCATGAAAGATTTTCTCAATTCCTATCAAAAATACAATCAGATTAACACGCTGGAATGGAAGTTACTCGTGGAAGAAACAACTGAGAAATTTGATCATCGCAGAAATAAATTCAATAAGTCTGAAAAAATATCCAATCCCGATACCGCAACCAATAGACAATTGCTTATCTCAGCAGTTTAAAACTGCCAAAATATTTTTTTTATCTCTTCCAAACACTATAACCAGTAACAGGATTACATCACTAAAATCTTTTTATTCAGTAACTGTTTTTAGGTATTGAAGCACTTTTTCGGCGTGGCTTTTAGCTCTGACATTATCCCAGATCTGATTTATTTTTCCCTGAGGATCTATGAGAAAAGTACTTCTAACAATTCCCATTCTTTCTTTTCCATACATTTTTTTCATCCGCCAGACACCGAATTTTTTCATGATTTCTTTGTCCTGATCACTCAATAGCTCAATTTTTAGATCATATTTACCCGTAAAATTCCTGTGACTTTTTACCGAATCTTTACTTATGCCGATTATCTTTGTATTCAAATCAGCAAAGTTATCAACCAAACATGAGAAATCCTTAGCTTCCAGGGTACATCCTGGTGTATTGTCTTTCGGATAAAAGTATAATACTATCCATTGCCCCTTGAAATTGCCCAGACTCACATCTTCGCCAAGTTGATTATTTAAGACAAAGTCATGAGCAATATCACCGATTTTCAATTTCATTTTTCTTCCTTTAATAAATTTTCAAAAAATCTGTAATCAATCTGTTTCCAGTTTATAAGCAATAACACGGTTGTTAAAGAAAGTTGGGATTAACAGCATTCTCTTTTTCGGGATATATTCCAGATCAGCAGCATTTACATTTTCCGAACTTGTATCCAAAATAGTATGTAGGATTCCTTTTTCATCGATCAAAGCTGTTCTCCCACTCCAATCTGATGTTAAATAGGAATTGCTGGCAAACCTTTTTAATCCATCAATTCCGCTGCCTATTTCAATCTTTCTTGTAATTGATATCGTCTGGAGATCGAGTTCAAATATTTCACCTGTTCCAGAATTGCCAATGTGAAGTTTATTATTCTCATAAAAAATCCCATTTGGTTGATCAACTTCCAAGAACCATTTTTCCATGTTATTATCCTTATACCTGTAAATAATATTGCTCCTCATGTCGGTAATAAAGATTATTCCCATCTCATCTACAGTAATGTCATTTAAAAACTCTGCATCAGGAGCTGGAATCCTGGATGATATCTTATTCTTTTCGATATCGATAATAACAAGATCAAGGATATCCGTAACATATAATCTATCCTTATAAATAACCATACCCTTGGGTGCATTTAAACCTGTTATCCATTTTAAATCAACAATATCACCTTCTAGAGATATTCTTGATATGAAACCATTATCGTCTAATTCATTGGATCTTCCGTTGATATTAGCTACATAAAGAACGTTGTCTTTTGAATTGTAACATACTGATTCCGGTATCTTTAGATCTGCTTCAGTTTCCCATAATTTTTCAAATGATATAATATCGGTATCAGCAAGAATAATATTTAACGTTAGCCCAAGAAATATAATAGAAAATAATTTTAACATTTTTTCCTCCGTTTTAAAATATAATCTAAAAACTAAGTTACCAACATATATATTCAAGCTCATAATACCAAAAATATATTTTTTCTGGGTATTTTAGAAATGACCTTTCATAAAATCCAGCAGATGGGAATAACAATTATGAGTAATGATTTAAATAATAAAGGTTCATGAAAAATTACCTCAATTATACCAGATTAAGTAATTATTCTTTAAACATTCAATAGTTATAACTGTTAAGCAAGAATAAGAGAGAGAAATTTTAGAGATTCGTTGTTTTTGATAGATCTAACTCGTGTATAAGTCCCTTAGTAATTTGAAGTAAGATCTGAGTCTGCTAAATAATTAACTAAGTTTGGCAGAAAAATATTCACCCCTTGTATATTTAGTGTTCCATATAAATTGATTTAGCAATCTAAGAATGAAAAACTAAAACCTACTTTTTTTCCTTTTGTTCCTAAGTTGAGTAAAGAAAAATTCTTCTAATTCAGTTTTCATATTATCTTCACAAAATGTTTTCAGAGCAACATCTCGCCCATTTAAACCCATTGAAGGAAGTGTTTTCCTGTTCTGAATGATATTTTCCAGGCACGTTATTACGTCGGGCAGATAATTTGCATCAACCAGATATCCGTTTTCGTTATCAGTGATAATCTCAGCAGCCCCACTTGCGTAAGAAGCCAATACCGGCACTCCCAAAGCCATGGCTTCCAACATAGATGTTGATAATACCTCATCGGTAGAAAGCATCACAAATAAGTCCGATTCCAGAACAACAGAGTTTGGATCTTGCATAAAACCTCTGAAAAAAACTATATCACTTAATCCAAGTTCTTTAACCATTAACCTGAGTTTTATTTCCATATCACCAGTACCTACTATATTCACCTTGAGATTCTGTTTTATCTCTTTGGAAAGATTAGCAACGGCTTTCAATAAAATATGAAATCCCTTACTTGGAACAAGATTTCCAACACTGACAATATTAAAATCTCCTTCAATCCATTGTTTTGTGACCTGGAGTTTATTTATATCCAAACATTCATAAATAACTTTCACTTTATTCTCAGCAATAAGACTTTGAGTTACCAAATGTTGTTTGATCCGTTTCGAACTTACTATAATTCCTCTACTCAACTTGTTTAATATCAACCAATTCCAAAAACCTCTCTGAATATTACTGATCATACCAAGTCTAAGTATATTTACTGTACCCTTTAGGATTGATATTATTCCGCAGATGAAAAATTCTTTTTTCTTGGTAGGAACTAATATTTGAATATTTTCCCTGTTTATAAATCTTATTATTTTAAGGTAAGTAAATAAGTCGAAAATATTTAATAAAGGAGCTCTAAATTTCGGTATATCCTTATTAAATCTGGTTCTAAGAATTTTGTTCCTGTAGCATAAATAAATTTGGTGTTCTCTGGAGAGAACCCGCATTGCAAGGTTAATCCAATTTTCATCACTACCCCAGTTATTGGTCGAGCAGACAAATAGTATTTTCATTTATTTACCCTTGTATTTATTAAAACAAATTATTAGGAATTTATAACATTAAGTCAAGTTTGAAGTTATATCCTGTTTTTTATAACTAATTTTTTTATTTTTTTTTGAAGTTTTTTAGAAAAAATTTTTGGACGTTATTTTCTTTTTTAGACAGGATAATCTAAATATCTAGTTATTAGGCAAAAATACCCGGAACTTTTAATCCTAATCTAAAAACCTGTTCAGTATAGTTTACCTGAGATTGACTATCATCACATTCTAATATCAGCAAATTCTTTCTGCGGTTTTTTAAAACAGGAAAATAGTTATGTAACCAAAAATTATAAGCAGAATTTCCATTCTTATCTTAAACTCAAATCTTTGTGATTATTCCAGAATTCATTCAGTCTTTTAGAAAGCATTTCTTTAGAAAGAATTTTTTTCCTGTTCCACTCTTTGATTAGTAATCTTTCATAAGATGGTTGACCAAATCTTTTGTCGATCATAAGGACAACACCCTTATCAAGTTCAGATCTGATAACTCTTCCGGCAGCTTGCAAAACCCGTATCATTCCTGGATATTTATAAGCATAATCAAAGCCATTGTTGCTCCTGTTGAAATAATCCCTGATCAAATCCCGCTCAAATGATAATCCAGGTAAACCTACTCCAACAATAACCGCCCCTTCCAATCTTTCTCCAACCAGATCGATCCCTTCCCCATATACTCCTCCCATAACAGCAAATCCAACCAGAGATCTTTTATGTTCATGACTGAATCTTGCCAGAAAATCTTTTCGCTCCTGTTCAGAGGAACCTGGTTGTTGGATTATAACATCCATTTTTTTCAATTTATCATTGATGGTGTTGACCAAGAGATCAAGATACTTATAAGAAGGTAAGTATATTAAATAGTTCCCTTTTTTCTGGAGAACGAATGTTACTACTATATCACCCAGCTCAACGATAGTATCTTTTCTGTCACGGTAGTAGGTCGAAATATTGTCATTTAACAGAATGAGTAGATTTTCTCTGGGAAAAGGTGATGAATATACTTTGACTGCAGCACTATGATTACATCCAAAAAGTTCTTTGAAGTATTTTAGCGGAGTTATGGTAGCCGAAAAAAAAATAATACTGTAACAAAATTCCAATACCTGTTTTAAATTTGGTGCTGGATCTAGGCAAAGTAATTTTAAAAAAAGGTTCCTTCCCTTTTTTTGGTAATAGGTAAGAAAATTATCTTCATATAACTCAGAAATTCTGAGAAAAGAAGACACGTCAAAATATAGATCGAGTAAATCCTGACGAAAAGAGATTTTTATATTCTTAACAAGCCAATTCTCAGTGAGTTTGAGAAAAACCTTCAGTTCATTAATTAAATTATCAGGTAATACTTTTTCCGCAATATCTTCAGAATTAAGGAGATGCCAAATCTTCAAGCATTCTCTGTTGAGTTTTCCCATCTGTTTGTAAATGGTTGGGAGTCTCGTCTTAAAAGGTCGACGTATGGTAAGAAATCTCTTTTTCTGTAATCCTGCCGAGAACATATCCCGTGATCTATCGATCAGATTATGGGCTTCATCCACCATGATCAATAATTCTCTGCTGGATGTTCTGTCATCTGAGAAAAATCTTCTTAATCTTATCTTGGGATCAAAAACATAATTGTAATCACAGATAATGCAGTCTACCCAAATAGATAAAGCGAGAGAAAACTCGAAGGGACAGAGATTATGTTTAAGAGCTAGATCTTTAATCCTCCTGCGACTGAAATCATCATAATTGAATATCTCCACTATACCGTTTTTAAGCCGATCATAATAACCTTTAGCATATGGACATTCTTCTGGGTTGCAGCGCAATTCATCATAAAAGCATAGTTTTTCTTTAGCTGTAAGTTCAAGGTATTTGAATGAAAGTCCTTTTTTTTGCATCAACCTTATTGCTTTCTCAGCTGCTTCCTTCCCTGTTGTTCGCGCTGTTAGATAAAAAATCAGAGGATTTTCAAGTCTTGGGAAAGTTTTTACTGCAGCGTACAAAACTCCCACTGTTTTCCCAATGCCAGTAGGGGCTTGCATCAGCAGCTGTTTACCCGATGAGATTGTTTTGTAAACTTGAACTGCCATCTCTTTTTGACCTTTACGGTAATTGCTAAATGGGAATTGAAGCTTTTCGATAGATAGATCTCTGTTGGTTCGCCAATTTTCAATACGCAGCAACCAATCGAAAAACACATTTATCACATCTTGACAGTAAGTTTCCAATTCCTCAGCAGAAAAAGTCTTTCTGGTTTCCTTCATATCCCGATTTTTCAAATTAACATAAGTTAACTGAATATCTACCTGCTTTAAATGATGTTCAACTGAAAAAAGGTGACCATATATCTTCGCTTGAGCCCAATGCCGGATATTTTCCATTTTTATAACATCTTCGGGATCACTCCTTATTGTTTTAATTTCATCGATTATATATCGACCAGGAAAAGAAAACAAACCATCTAACCTTCCAACTATTTTCAATTCCAGACCATCGTTCTGAAAAGTACCGTTTACTGGTACTTCAGGAGTATAGTTATCGGGTCTGTTTTTTTGGATTCGAAGATGAGCTTTTTGTCCTTCTCTAGATTGTTTCCGGCTGGAAAATTTATCAAGAACAAGATCTCCGCTGAGAAAAACAAATTCAACTAATTCCCGAACTCCAATTTGATGGGATCTCTTCATTCTTTAAGCTTTTTATTCAATCTGTCAGATCTGTGTTTAAATCTTTCCAATCTTTTAGGATCAACATAAGTTGCATTTTTTAATAATTCAAGAGCTTTTTCAGTCCATTGTAATGCTTTGGAAAAATCATGGTTACGATGTTCTTCAATTTTCGCTAATTCCTCCATAGCATAGATCTGATGATTTTCGGCAGCAGTTTTCCATATTTTGATACATTTAGAGATTTTTCCCATTTTTTTATAAAGCATAGATAGCCTTTTATTATAAACATTATCGTCATTTGTCTCAAGATAACTTCTGTATCCTCTAATTGCCTGTTTAAACTGCTTCACATCTTCATAAAGTCTACTGACAACAATGTGTTCTAAACCAAAAGTTTCATTTTTTCCATGTTTTTCAATAACCTCAGCTATTTTATCTATTAAAGCAAACATTGCCAGAATATCATTCCGATTATGATAGAATACCCGGGATATCATTCTGGCATTATGGGTTTTAAGATAGTCACCATAAACATGGGGAATTTGTTCTCCCGGGATATCAAGATCTGAATCTCTGACAAAACCGAGAATCTTTCTTTCAAGATTATTCAAACTGCAATCAAATAATTCTTTTTTCCAGAACCTACGAGACAGATGCAAAAGGTCTAAATGTTCAAGTTCACTAAAATCATAATTCACTCCATTTAGCACAAATCTATTTCTCAACAGTGGAATATCATAACTTTTTCCGTTAAAACTTACAACCCCATCATACTCAGACATTTCTTTCCTGATTAAGTAGACCAATTCTGCTTCTCCCGATAGTCTGGTTAGAAAATATTGACGGATTATGATATCATCTTCTCTAATAAAACCAATCCCGATAAGGAACGCATAGGTTCCTGTTCCACCTGTAAGCCCAGTAGTTTCAGTGTCGATAAAAAGCATATTTTCTAGGGTTTTAGCCCTTAGACAGGCATATTTCTTTATCACGTCAGGAAGAAAGTGGTTTTGAATTTCCCTTTGCCCAAAATTCATTCCCAGTGGATATTTTTCTTCGGTTATGAAAATCTTTCTGCTTTTATCATAACATCCAGGGATATAATTATCTATATCAGAGATCATTTTTTCTGCTTCCGGTAGATTTTTACCGATCGGTTTCGCAGAATTCAAAAGCTCGCGCAATTCTTCAAGATCAGGCACTTATCATTCCTTTTAAAATGCTTTTTACAATATTTTTTGCTCCCTTACCTCTTTCCGAAATTGGTCCTACACAGGCAGGGCAACCTGAATTGCAAGAACAATTCATTATCGTTATATAAGCTTCTTCAATCATTTTATCATGGATCTCATACAACTTTTCAGCAAGACCGATCCCTCCAGGAACAGCATCGTAGAATACTAATGTTGGACTGCCCTCGGTAAGTTTCGAAGTTTTTTCTTGATGCACTTTAATATCATGCCGATCGCACATTAGAAAAAAAGGAGCAATGTTTCCTAACAAATTGGTTAGTCCTGAGAGACCGCTTTGAATATATATCCTTTTTTCGGTTTTTTTATGGCAAGCAGAACACAGAGTGATCAGATTTTCTCTACTGTTAGCTTGCTTCTTATCGACAAAACTTCTGAAAGGCTTTTTATGATGAACATGCAAACCTATCTGTTCTGAACTAGCACCACAGATGACACATTTGAACTTATCTCTCGTTTTGATCTGCCGAGTTATTTTCTGCCAATCCTTACCATAGTCATTGGTCTCATTATTCCACTCTGATGATAGTTTTAGCTGATTTACCAAATCTCGGGCAATCCCGAACCAATAGCCAAAAGTTATCATATCATGAGCTGGTAGATCCAGATCCTCATAACCCATCAACTCCTGAGAACCCCATCTGATCTTCTTAAATCCAGTTACCTGATGTACTACTTTCAGTTGACCATAGTACTTCTCCCCTCCTCTTATCTGCTTGTTTCTCTTCAGTTTCAAAAGTTCGAACTGGTTTTGAGATATTGACTGGGTGTAATAATCCGATCTGACCTTAGTCAATTGCACCAATTTCTTTGCCAGATCCAGTTTTTCCACAAAATATGACTCTCCATCATGCAAATAAATAGCATGGGGGTGCGTCATCCAAAAAGCGCTATTATGATCTACTAACCCAATTGTTTTACCTTTATTTTGCAGTACAAATCCTCCTGATCCGATTGTCCGCAAAGAGATCTCAGAAGCTGGATAACTCTCTGAAAACCAGTAACTTTTTTTATCTTCTTTCATCAGGAAACCATACTCTTGAAGCAGATCAAGATAAGGAGCAAGCTCCGATGGAGTTATTCTACCGAAATTTTCCAGATTGGAAAAAGGTTTTTCAAAAAGGGCGCATTTTAAATGATGCAGCAGGATAAAAGGATTATCTGGATTTATCAGGGCTGCCTCAGGATCATTTTCATAGATATATCCCGGATGCTGAGCTAGGTACTGGTCAATTAGTTCAGATGAAAGAACAAGCACTGTATAAGCCGTTTTACCTCTACGCCCAGCTCTGCCTGCTTGTTGTCTCACTGAAGCTATACTGCCAGGGTAACCATTGATAATAACAAAATCCAGACCTCCTATATCCACACCCAGTTCCAAAGCATTAGTCGCGATCGTAATTTTGATCTTCCCTTCCCGGATCTCTGATTCTATCCTGCGACGTTCTTCCGGTAGATATCCACCTCGATAACCATGTATCTGAAATGTAGATCCGGATCTCTTTTTTAAATAGGTAAGAATAAATTCTACCATCCTGCGAGTATGAGCAAATATGAGCTGCTGACCTGAAAGTTGGGTAATTTTCCCGGCTATTCTTACTGTTTCCATTAGGTAATTCTTACGCAAACCCAATTCCTGATCGAGCAAAGGTGGATTATAGATAATGAAATGTCTTTGAGCATGAGGTGAGTAATCCCTATCGATTATCTCGAATTCACTCTCTATAAGGTTTGTTATGAAATCTCTCGTGTTTGCCAAAGTTGCAGAGGTTAGAATATAGATCGGTTTAACACCATAGAAGATAGTAATCCTGTTTAATCGACGTAGTACATTTGCAAAATGAGATCCAAATACTCCTCTGTAAATATGAACTTCATCAATTACGATGTATTTCAGGTTTTTAAAAAAATTGGCCCAGTTGGCATGATGAGGTAAAATTCCCAAATGAAGCATATCAGGATTAGTGAAAACAAGTTTAGCTTTTTCTCTGATCTCCCTTTTTGATTTTTGGATTGTATCTCCGTCATATATACCAACTCCAACTTTAACACCCTTATAAGCTGGATCAGATAAAAACTGAATGAATCCCTTTTTCTGATCCTGAGTTAGCGCTTTGGTTGGAAACAACAACAAAGCAGTTGCCTCTTTGTTTTCCTGGATAGTCTGAAGGATAGGTAATTGATAACAAAGACTTTTCCCACTGGCAACACCGGTACTTATAACCAGGTTCTTACCGGTTCTGACCAGCTCATAACTTTCTTTCTGATGTTTATAGAGGCTTTTAATTCCTTTCTGGGTAAGATAATCTCTTATCGCAGGAGCAAGATCTTCGGGAAATCCTGCATATTGAGCTGGTTTCATCCTTTCAATGTGATGATCTACGATATTATTTGCAAGATGCTTATTCAGAAAATTAAAAACTTCCATACTCTTCCCATATTAACCACCCGGTTAATAATTACAGCTCAATATTAACTGTCAAGTTAAAGAATTCAGCAAAAATAAAATATTGAGATAAAAATCCCTGAGTATATTATCTATGAACTCCCTATTAAAAAACAACTTAACAGGTATTAACTTTTTTAACTGTCTTTCCCACTTCCTAAATATTGATTGACTAAATTAGTTTTGATTTTTTTGTAAATCAAATAAAATGATTTTTTATTTATCCTTTAGATGGGGATTAGCTTGAATAAACGTCCAATTGGTATATTTGATTCAGGAATCGGTGGATTAACTGTTTTCAAGGAAATCAGAAAAAGGTTTCCTCGGGAAGATATTGTCTATTTTGGAGATACTGCCAGAGTTCCTTATGGCCCCAAATCCAGACATACTGTCATCGAATACTCAGTTCAAAACGCCCGATTTCTGACTCAAATGGGAGCTAAGATCATAATAGTAGCCTGCAATACTTCATCAGCTGTTGCCATCCCACACTTGAAGAAGGTCTTTGATCTACCGGTTCTGGGAGTAATAGAACCAGGAGCCAGAACTGCTGTAAAAGTATCTTCCCGACATCAAATCGGTATTATTGGAACAATAGGTACTATTAATAGCAAAGCCTACAAAACTGCAATAAAAAATCTCGATCAAGATGCTGAAGTTTTTTCTCAAGCCTGTCCTCTGTTCGTGTCCCTGGTAGAAGAAGGCTGGGAAAAACACCAAGTGACCAAGCTAATTATTCAAGAATACTTAGATCCACTACTTTCCCATAATATAGATACGCTTGTGCTCGGGTGCACTCATTATCCTGTACTTAAAAACCAGATCAGGGATGTCATTGGTCATGAAATAAAGTTGGTAGACAGTGCTGAGGCAACTGCTGATAAACTTACTACTCTTCTACCAGAACCTGCTACAGAAGGTAATGGGAAAGAAAGATTTTTTGTCAGCGATGACGAGGAGCGTTTTTATAAAATTGCTTCCCGAATCCTTGATGACAATATCAACCAACTAAAAAAAGTTACATTAGGTGAAAGTTGGTATCTGCATAATGATTAATTATTCACAAGTAGCATTTAACATCATCAACAATTTTCTCAAAATCTATAAAGACATGGTAATATCCATTTCCGGAGAGATTCACAATGCTCAGGGTTCGGTTCAACCACTGGTAGAGATACCTCTCATCGAAGAGCTGGCAATTGCGATCAGAAAAAGAAAGGCTTTTCCTGTCCTGGAATTGTCAACCCAGAATCTAAAAAAAAGGTTTTTCCAGGAAATGCCCGATGAAATCCTCGAGATCCCACCCCATTATTATGATAGTTGGATCGATGCTATAGACGTTTTCATTGAAATCAACTGGAAAAACCTAACCGACGAATTTGATGAAAAAATCAAAGAAAAATATGATAAATTCAAATCTCACACTAATCCGATCTGGGAAAAGATCTTCAATCAAAAAAAGAAGGTAATTTTCCTTAATTTCCCCACTTTAGAACTGGCTAAACATATTGATATCAACTATGAAGATCTTAAGCAACAATATTTTAATGCGATAAACTGTAATTACAACCTTCTTAGAACAAGAAGGGAAGAACTTCAGGATGATATTTTTTCTTTTGCCAGTTACAGAATAAGTATGGGTTCTGAAGAGCTTGATCTGAAACTGGAAAAAGATAAACCTGCTGCTTTTATTGGTTCTGATCAGATAGTGATCTTACCCAGTGGTTTTGTTGAATTTCCAGCACACAGAAACTCTTTAAACGGAGTCTTTAAAGCTGATAAAGCTTATTACGACGGTTATATTTATGATAATATCAATCTTAATTTGGAAAATGGTGTAGTAAGATTTGTGGCTTTCGAAGCAGAAAAAAAAGGTAATTATAAATTGCAGAATGCCCTGATGAACAGCGGTAAAGACTGCAGTCTAAGTCTTGGTTTCAACAAGAACATTTCTTCTTATACAAATTATTTTTATTATGATCGATGTCGAGAAGGAACGATCACGCTGAGTTTTCTGGCTACTGGTGGAAAAAGGATCGCATTGCTAAATTCGAAGGCAATACTAAAAAAAAATAAAGGATAATTATGGCTAAGCATATCTTTGTTATGGGGGGCGTTCTTTCTTCACTTGGTAAAGGAATAGCCAGTTCATCTATCGGATTGTTGATGAAGAAAATGGGATATCAGGTAGTGATGCAGAAATTCGATCCCTATCTTAATGTCGACCCCGGTACCATGAGCCCCTTTCAACATGGTGAAGTTTTTGTTACTGATGATGGAGCCGAAACAGATCTTGATCTTGGTCATTATGAAAGATTCATTGGTACACCTCTTACCAAAAAATCCAATTCCACTTCCGGTCAGATATACGAAAAGGTTCTGAAAAAAGAACGAAGGGGGGATTATCTGGGAAAAACAGTCCAGGTAATACCTCATGTAACAGATGAGATCAAGAATCTGATCCACGAAATTGCGGTTGGGAATGATATTGTTATCACTGAAGTTGGAGGCACAGTTGGAGATATCGAAAGCCTGCCCTTCCTGGAAGCGATCCGCCAATTCCGTCTGGAAGTTGGGACCGAGAACACTCTGTTTATTTTTCTAACCTATGTCCCTTACATCAAAGCAGCCGGGGAATTAAAAACGAAACCAACCCAGCATGCCACAACTAACCTTCGGGAAATAGGTATTCAACCAGACATTCTGCTATGTCGCTCGGAAAAACCATTCAACGATGAAATCCGGAGTAAGATCGCACTGTTTACCAATGTTCAAAAAAGTAGAGTTATTAATGCTATTGATGTCGATGTTATCTATGAAGTACCTCAGGTACTTATGAAAGCTAATTTGCATGAAAAAATCTGCGAGCATTTTCACCTAAGGCAAAACAGGATTGATTTCTCCGACTGGGAAAGAATTATCTACAATATGAAAAACCCTGATAAGGAAGTCAGGATAGCAGTCTGTGGAAAATATGTTGAACATCAGGACGCCTACAAAAGCGTTAATGCTGCCCTCATCCATGCTGCTGCTGCTGGTCGATTTAAACTGGAGATTAAATGGGTAGATTCGGAACAAACCACAGATCCGAGTCAGATAGATAAAGTCTTGAACAAAGTTGATGGTATTCTTATTCCAGGTGGTTTTGGGGTTAGAGGAATCGATGGAAAAATTGAGATCGCTAAATATGCCAGGGAAAATAAAATTCCGTTTTTTGGCATCTGCCTTGGTATGCAAATCGCCACTATTGAGTTCGCCAGAAATGTGTGCCAAATTGAAACTGCCTACAGCAGCGAATTTGAGGAAAATTGCTCCGATCCCATAATCCATTTGATGGAAGATCAGCGTTATATAGAAAAACTGGGAGGAACAATGAGACTGGGTGCATATCCCTGTAAATTAAAAAAAGATAGCCTTGCTTATAAGATATACAAAAAAATGGAGATCTCGGAACGACACCGTCATAGATACGAATTTAATAATAACTACCGCCAGGTAATCGAGAAAAAAGGTTTACAAATTTCTGGTTTATCTCCTGACGATCTTCTGGTTGAAATTGTCGAGATACCATCCCATCCTTTTTATATCGCAGTCCAATTTCATCCTGAATTCAAATCAAGACCGGATCGACCTCAGGAAATATTTCATGCCTTTGTTAAAAAATCTGCTGAATTAAAATATAAGAATAAATGACTTTAGAATCCATCCAAAATTTACTTAATCTCTCTCCCATCCAAAGCGAATTGGTAGCTTTGGCTGCAACCTTGGTTTTAGCCTTTATTACCTTTTTGATCCTGAAATATATTGTTCTGCATCTAATAGCCAAGCTGATACTCAAGACAAAGACCATATGGGATGACAAACTACTGGATAGAAAATTTTTCCGTAATCTCAGTATGATCTTGCCGATCCTGCTTTTCTATTTTCTTGCCGATCTTTACCCAACTGTAAAAAATCTAATTCAAAAAATATCCCTCTCACTGGTGGTATTTTTTGCTTTTCTGGCAAGCTCATCGGTGTTAAAAGCAATCAATGATATATATGTTCTAAGCAGGAAGTTCAAGAATCGCCCTATAAAAGGTTACCTGCAGATCGTAAGCATAATAATAGCCATCTTCAGTTTCACCATTATCCTGGGCATCCTGATTGGAAAATCTCCCTGGATCCTGATCAGCAGTCTGGGAGCAATGACAGCAGTTTTGATCCTGGTTTTCAAAGATACTATACTATCTATTGTAGCCAGCCTGCAGATTACCTTCAATGATCTTATAGAGATAGGTGACTGGTTAAGCGTACCTCAGTACAATGCTGATGGTACGGTTATAGATATCGCTTTACATGTTATTCAAATCCAGAATTGGGATAAGACCATTACTACCATTCCAACTCACAAACTGATCAATGATCATTTTAAGAACTGGAAAGGAATGCAGCAATCAGGTGGAAGAAGGATAAAAAGAGCAATTAATATCGACCTCTCCAGCATTAGATTCTGCAATCAGGCAATGTTGAAGAAATACGAGAAAATTGAACTTATCAAAGATTATCTCAAGAGAAAAAAAGAAGAGATAGCTTCCTGGAACAAACAAAAAAAGATTGATGAATCAGAAATCATTAACGGACGACATTTAACTAACATCGGGACATTCAGGGCATATGTTGAAGCTTATCTTCGCAGCAATAACAATATCAAGCAGGATATGACCTTTCTGGTACGTCAACTGGAACCTACAGACAAAGGTTTACCAATCGAGATCTACGTTTTCAGTAACGATACACGCTGGTCTTATTACGAAACTATTCAAGCTGATATTTTCGATCACATTTTAGCAGCAGTACCAGAGTTCGATCTGAGGATATATCAATCTCCCGGAAGTTTCGATTTGGAAAAGATGTATCCAAAAGACCATTGACTAATTCAATCGGGAAGATCAGCTTTTTTTACCCTCAGTTAAGTTATTATAAAATCTCTGGGTAGGATAGGCAAAATCTATTTCTTTATGCTGTGAGAATTCTTTTAGAATATCTTCCCAGATAGCCTGACTTGTAACTCTACGTTTCCTGGGTTCACACAAATATCTCAAGCTCAATCTTATTCCATTATCAAGGACATCGGTATAAACCGTTGGTGTAAGGTTGCGATAATAAATCATGAATTTACGGGCAGCTCTTTTGATCTGTTTCTCCATAGTTTTGCTGATATTTTCTTCCTGGCGGTTGACAATTTCCAGTAATATCATCTTCGCTTTCTGCCAATCACTCTCAAACGTTACCACTATCCTTATCTCATTCCAAATGTATTGGAAACCCTTATCATAGTTTGCCAGTTCATTGGTAAATATTTTACCGTTAGGGACGTGAATAATACGTCCTGTACTCTGATCTGCCTGTACCCAGTTGCCGATCTCAAGCAAGGTAAATTGAAACAGGCTGATATCGATGACATCACCGGAATATTCACCCAGTTGGATCCTGTTCCCCACTTCAAAAGGACGGCGAGAAATGATAAAGATCCAACCAGCCATGTTGGAAAGCAGATCCTTGAGGGCAATCGCAACACCTGCTGATAAAAGTCCTAAAAAAGTAGCTATGGATTGAACTCCTTTCAGCCAGATCCTTCCAACCAGAAATAGCGTCATTAAAGCTACAATATAACTGGTGACTTTATTCCAGGTATATCGCGTTTTCAGATCTTTAAGATTTCGGTTAATTATTTTTTGGATGATCAATTTGATCAACCAGAGCAAGAATAAAATAACAAGAGTACTTATAATCTTGATCGTGATCGGTGAATCAAGGCTGGGAAGCAATTTTGAGATTAAGTTTCTTATGACCATTTTTTCTTACCTGATTATTAGGATATAATCTCCTTTCTCTTTTTCCGATTCCATAAATTCCAACTCCTTATCCTCTTGATCCCAGATTACCGGTGAAATCACAGCTATTTTTAAATCAGGTTCTTTTAATTGTAATTTTTTTACTGTTCCCAGATGATAGTCACTATGAAAATGGCCATTAATATGCATTAGTTTTGTCTCCGGTCTTCCCTGAAGAAATTTTGAGATCGATTCTGCCATTGTATCGTCCTTGAGGCATTGAGCTTCATATAAAGCCTTCGGTTTTATTGAACCCATAGAGCTGTTTTTGATACCCGGATGAGACTGAATGGTTGCGTAAAATCTTTGTTTATATTCATCATCGAGAATGAGTAGGTCAGCTGACATAAGTTTTCTTTCCTCAGGAGGTAATTTCTCTATGGAAGACCATCCTTCCCTGCTTACCATAGCAGCATATTTTCTGGGTACATTTGCAGCTAGAATCTCCATCCCATTTATTCTGGCAAATTCAACAAGCGGGTGATAATCAGTTTGATAATTAGGCCAGGGGTGAGACTTATCCAAAAATTCTGTTTCCATTATCTCGCCCGACAGATAGGCATTCAAAACGTTCTGGGTATCGCGTTCGAACATTTCCATTGAAATTGCCAGTTTATCAAAATGACCATACATTCCCTGAAGAATTGCAATTTCAAGCTGGTGCAAGAGATCATTATCATGGATCTCACCAAAAAATATCACATCATATTCAAGCAGGCTTTTGAAAAAATCTTGAAGCTTAAGCTCACCTCCATCAGAAGCCCTGTAAAATTTATACACCTCATTTGTCCACAGAGCTGAAATTGAAATTAAAATAGCTAACAGGATTAAGTAATATTTTGTTTTCATTTTGTCTTTAATTCCTTCCAAGATTTTATTTCACTTACATTATTATAAACTGCCAAAATCTCAGCTGCTATGGCTATGGCAATTTCCTGTGTAGTTTGTTTACCAATATTAAGACCGATGGGCGAAAAGACGGATTCGATCAGTTCTCCGGGATAATTTTTCAGTCTAATCGCGTCAATTGCTTTCCCGGCTTTTTCAACCGAACCGATCATTCCAATATATGTAACCCTAATATTGTGTCGACATATTATATCGAGAATATCAAAGTCATATTCATGTCCATGGGTAAAAATAACTATGGCATCCTGATCTGTAGGACTGAAATTATCAAGATATTCAAAATACTCCTTTG
>Ga0272442_10004376_pt1 | contig 19369 bp, 11 predicted proteins | sample SSMForm2O_FD_200262 | JGI IMG/M metagenome (GOLD analysis project Ga0272442, IMG submission 200262) | Marine sediment archaeal communities from Little Sippewissett salt marsh, Falmouth, MA, United States - SSM-Form-2O | ecosystem: Environmental > Aquatic > Marine > Wetlands > Sediment ... | reverse complement strand
AGTATCGGGCCGCGGCGGGGGGATTGACGGAAGGGTGATTGGGATCGGAATGATAGCCGAGGGCGTTTTTGCCGAACTTGCCCGCTTTTGCCTCGCGATCCAATTGATCCAGCATGTCGGAATATTTCCGCGTCCACACCGCATCGCTCGGCGCTTTATAGAAGACATCAGAAACGGCTCGCCCGAGACAGGGTAAAAGGATGACCAGCCCAACCCAGATCAGCAAAAGGATCACCATGCTGTTCGTCGGATAAGCCATTCGGCTGGATACGAATATCCCCAGCAGGACGAAGATGGATAAATAAAGGATAGACAAGAGGACGATGACCAGCATTTTAAGCCAGCCGCCTGTGTGTAATTCGATGACGCCGGACGAATAAACGATAATCAGGTTCACGCAAAGCCCGACGAATAACGGCACACCGATGGTGATCATGGCGCCGGTGTATTTACCCAAGAGCACCTTGTATCTGGGAATCGGTCTCGAAAGGATCAGACGCAGCGTTCCGGACTCTCTTTCTCCACAGATACTGTCGTAAGTTAAAAAAACCGCCATAAAGCTCAGGGGCAGCGAGATGATAAACACCCAGTCGAGATCTCCGAATTGGCGCAGAAGAAAGTTATGCCGGCCTTTCACCCACCAGGCGGAATGGAAGGCGTCTGTCCCGAAGCAGTTCGGCAGCGACTTTTCATTCCCGCTAACGCAAAATGCCAGCGACTTTGGCTTTCGCCATATTTCATGATCATGAAACGCCAATTTAAAAAGTTGATCCGCCTGATTGCGAAAGCCGGAAAGGTTATCGTTGGTTTTTTTCCAATAATTTTCCGACTGTGTCCTATATCCGCCCACAAAAACAAAGCCGCTGGTGGCAAAGAGCAAAAGAATCAGGAGCAATGAGAAGATAAATCGCAGGCTGACGAGATTTTGCAAAATTTCTTTTCGGATGATGTTAAAGAGCATGGGATTATCTCACGTCATATTTCATAAAAGCGACAAATGATAAGGCAAACAATACCATATTGATGATGACGAATGCCGACAGGCTCGGAATGATCCGAAGGAGCGCTATTGCCGCGTTGGGTTTCCAGGTAAAGGGGGGAAAGTCATCGAGATTAATCGGTTCCGCCTGGGCGCTTTTGAGCTCCTTCCACGTCTGGATCGTTTCAGCCTCTGTGTTCGGATCATTATATTGTTTAATGATATGCGTCTCCAGTGCCGCGAAAGGTGTGAAAAAAATGGGTAATGAAAAATTGTCGGTTTTTGACCGAACATAATCTAAAATTTCTTGCCGGTATTCTCTGGCCGCTTTGATAAAAGCCTGACAGCTCGACGCGTCCGTTCCGGCCAAGGCGGACGTCATATCACCATAGAGTGAGATCGGTGAAATGCGGGAAAAAAGAGTCGCCACCTGTTTCTGCTTAAACAGGTTTTCGATTTTCACATGTTGAACTTCCCATCGCTGCGCGACGTGTTTGATCTTTAAGGGTTCGAGCAGAGCGTTACGTTTGCGCTGGCATGCGATGGCCTCCCGATCGCAGATCACATAAAACCGGCCCATGCCTTCATCGATGTCGATCATTTCTCCTTTCATGGGCACTTGTGTCTCCAGTTCCCGGCTTTCCTGTTGTTGCTTTTTCCTCATGTCCCTCACACGTTGATCGGTCGCTTCCTCCGACTCCAGCGGTCGCAAAAAGGTCGCCAGATGCAGGCTGACATTCGGCACGATAATTATGAAGAACATCCAGAAAAATAACGTCAGGAGAAGAGAAACCGACGATCGTTTCGTCATGCATGAGGCAAACAGACCGAAATGATACATGACTGAAATAAACAGCAGGGAGCTCACGTATAACATGCCGATCCGTGCCCAGTCGGTGCCTGACAAATCGATCATCGGCGAAAACTGCCAGATCAATAATCCCGTGATGAAAGCGATCGTGACGGGTATGAATAATGTGATCAATCCTGCGAGCAGCTTACCGAATAAAATCTGATATCGGGACACGCCGGCCGATAGCATTAATTTCAAAGTTCCCTGTTCACGTTCATTAGAGATTACATCACAAGCGACCAGAAGGGCCAGAACGCTCATGATGATTTTGAAAATAAGAGAGATGTCCAAATTAGGTAAGATCGAGGCGTAGGGATTGGTTTCTTTTGAGCCGGCGCTCAGCTCCGGAACTTGATAAATGCGGATATTGACTGAATCGCCCACGTGGTGGGCGATGTCCTTACTAAAAACGGAAAGTATCGCAGGGGGACGATACACAAAGTGATTCCATCCGAGAAGAATCGTGTCATAGACTTTGGCCTTTTGAAGCACTTCCTGGGTGGCTGAAACGTTCGTATTATAGTCTGTTAGCTGCTGCTGATACTCATTCACAAGCACCGGCATAAAGACGATCATAAGGACAACACACAATAGGGTGCCCACGGCGAATTTGAAGGTCATCACGTTAAGCAGAAATTCTTTCCGGGCAATTCTCCAGATCACAGTATTTTCTCCATAAATTGTCCTGCACGCCTGGCTTGCGTCTTACATCTTAAAGAGTGCTCTGCACGATGAAATGTTAACTAAAAAACGCGCAAACTGTTCGTTTCGCGGGATTTTGATAAACGAGAAAATTCGGTGATCCGTAAAAAATCGCGATTTAGAGAACACTTAAATATTTTTTAAGGTGGAATCGTAAAATCAACCTATTATTCCTGCCTTAATGCTTTTGGCGATGCAAAATGGAAATATAGGAAATTCAGGATTCGATCGTTGATAATCCGTATGTATTGATGGTATAGGCAATATAGACTATATAAATAGTATGTAGATTTGGGATTATGAGGATTTTGGCTCAACTTTTTCAGCCAAAATGCCCGATAAAAATAATAAGAACTGGCATAGTAAACACTCTTGTCGTTCACGAAAAGTCTCATGGATATGGATTATTTGTATGATTTGAGTGCCAGAAGGTGTATTATAAATATCTATATTAATAGGAGATATGAAATAACATAGGGGGTATAGGTCAAGCTTGGCATGAGGCCAGGAGACGTTTCCCCGGCGGTAGGATGAAGTAAGTAGGGCAAATACATAATCAGGGTCGAGAGCAATGTAACTTTCAACTCGTGGGTAAGTGCAGTGTATGGACTGTCTTCAAAAATGAGAGAGATGAGTCCGTCATGTCAAGAGAGTTGAGCGAGGTCATCCGGCACAAGATATATCATGCCCAGGAATTGCATGCCCGACCTCGTGAGTGGAGCACGCCGTTCAATTTTCACTCGCGCTTGTTTTGTGCGACTTGGCTTGAGTTCACCGATGATGCGCCTGATCTGCAACACGGAAAGTTCGCGCGCGATCTTCTGCAGGTTGGGGATTCGTTAGGCGCTTGGCAGGGGCAGATTGATTATACGGAGAACCGAATCACGCTTTCGGTGAAGGAGTAACGGAATGAAGAAGTTCCTATGGATTTGGATGGCGGTGGGATTGATCTCAGCAGGGCATTCAGAAGCGGCGCTGACGTTGAATTTCTCTGAGAAACCGTTTCTCCCTCTTGACGGTTTACACGACAAGGGGGTCACATTTGGTTTTACGGTCGGCGGCAGTCCCTCAACGGAGGCTTGCTATCACGCTACTAAGTTCGGAACAACTGAATGTGTGGACGATCCATCGTTAGTCGGCAACGCAACAGAGATTCTCACACTTGACTTTACCTGGTCCATGGACTGGCTCGAATTCGGGGTCGCCCAGTCTGTTTCACCCTTACCGCCCACCTCGGGCTTCACGGTTCAACTATCCGATCCGAGCCGCAGTTCAGACAGTGTGACCCGGGTGACCACGTCCCCGACTTATTTGTGGCCGCTTGAAGGTCTGTTCAAATACCGTGGTGAGCCCGTCAGACGGGCGGGGATAGATTTTGATGAGGAATCGGAGGACGACCAATTTGCGCTGGATGACCTGATGTTCAATCCCATCCGGCCGTTCATTTCCGTCCCGTCCCCCGGCGCCCTGTTGCTCGGCAGCATGGGCGCAGCCCTGGTCAGTTGGCTGCGGAGAAACCGAACACTTTGAAAAGTGTATGGTCGGCATGGGATCCCCCCGGTCTAAACCGGAACCTTCTCACTTCCAGTCTATTTCTCGATCCACTGTCTGCCCGCATTCTTGGCCAGACCAAATGTCCCGCCCGCGGAACTGAGAAGCTCTATGAGTTCTTTATGACCGAGACCCAAAGCGATATCCATCGGCGTCTGGCCATCGTCTGTTTTTGCGTTGACGTCCGCGCCGTGAGCAAGAAGGAGTTCGACCGCCTTCTTTTGCCCATGCCAGGAAATTGTATGCAATAAAGTCCACCCGTCTTGGTATTTGACGTTCAGATCGATTTGTGCCCCTTGAGTTGTGAGCATCTCTACGATCTTCTTGTGGCCCCCCATGAGGGCATAGTGCAAAGGAGTGAAGTCGCTTCCTGCATTGCTCGTGTGAATGTTGGTGGGTTTGACAGGAAGGGGCTTGGGTATGCTTTTGGTTTCTCGGTCCGGACTCGGAGCGGGCCAGAGAGGCCGGGTTATTGCATGGATATCGGCGCCATTGGCAAGGAGCAATTTCACCACGTTCGCGTGTCCATATGCGGCGGCCTCATGCAGCGGCGTCAAGCTGTTTCGGTCTTTTGCATTGATATCAGCGCCCTTGACGATAAGATACGTCGCCACGCTTTCGCATCCACCATAAGCCGCTTCATGCAGAAGCGTACGTTCGGCCCAGTTCTCACTATCGAGGCTTGCACCTTTAGCGATGAGCAGTTCTGCTACTTGTTCGTAGCCGTGCCTCAATGCGCTGTGCAAAGGCGTGTCGAGGCGGTTGTTTTTCGTATTCGGGTCAACTCCCTCGTCAATCAGCCATTTCACTAAATCCACGCGTCCTCTTGCAGCCGCTTCGATCAGGAGACCCCGGCTGGCTTGGCTGTTCGCATCGATACGAGCGCCTTTGGTCATCAATAGTCCGACCACCTCCTCGTGGTTTTGTTGAAGCGCTTCGTTCAAAGGCGTACCGCCGTCTTTGTTCCTGGCGTTCACATAAGCACCCTTGGAGATCAGAAGCTCGATCGCGTCTTTCTGACCGTGCGCCGCCGCCATGTGTAGAGGTGTGCTGCGATCTTGAGTCCTTCCATTGATGTCAGCACCCTTGTGAATCAGCAATTCCACCAAGTTTCTGTATCCGCATCTGGCTGCATCATGCAAGGGTCTATGTTCGAGAGCAAAAGGACCAAAGTAGTAGTTGCGCGGCTGGATTATCATGTTGATGCGGGCACCTCTTGCCATAAGAAACTCGACAGCATTCTCGCTGGTCCAGTGAAATGCACAGAGAAGTGGTGTAAGACCGTATGTATCTATTGCGTTGACTTCGGCTCCTTTTTCTATAAGCAATTTTGCAACACCTTCGTGTCCGGCGCATAACGCAAGGATCAAAGGCGTTCTGCCCGAGTGGTCTCTCGGATCGACCTCGGCACCTTTGGCAATCAACAGTTCAGCTATATCCTCGTGCCCAAATGCGGCTGCGTGGAGAAGTGGAGTGAAGGAGCCTGTGACTCTCACATTAACGCTAACTCCATCGGCAATGAGTTTTCGTACCCGTTTGATGTCGCCGGCCTTGACGGCGCGGTGCAAGGCTTCCGGGGTGAACGGTGGCTTCTTGTCACATCCAACAGCGAGAAGCACCAAAGCAAGAATCAGGTAGAGTAAAATATGTCGTCTCACTTACGATTCCCTCCCGCGAACATACTGATTACTTCCCTTATTGTCCCACTGGTTTGGGCCGCAGGATATCATCTATTATAATATCACATCCTGCTTGAAATCTCAAGACGTGTGGATTTTTTTGCGAGGCAGCGCTGGTTCCCCGTCAACCCGGTCTCATGCTTCGGCGGCGGAGCTCTTTGATGACGGCGGAATTGTCCAGGTCGGCATCGCCTGCGGCGATGGCTTTGTCCAGGACGTCCAGATGCACTTTTGATAACGGCAATTCCTGTCCGGCCTCTTCTGCGTGCTTGAGGATTAGAAAAACATCCTTGCGATGCTGCCGAATGCGGGCCTGAGCGGTGAAGTCGCCCACGAGCATCTTCTCGCCCTTGATGTCCATGACCGCCGAATAGGCGGGCGTCGTTTTTATCAGTTCGAGGAAAGCCGCCGGGTCGAGGCCCAGTTTCTCGGCGAAGATCAGTCCCTCAGCGAGCACCAGGCGGTTCAATCCGAGGATCAGGTTGCTGGCGAGCTTCGCCTTGGAGCCATGTCCGGAAGGGCCGACGTAGAACACCTTTTCACTCAGTGCATCAAAGATATTGCGACACGTCTCGAATGCGGTCTTGTCACCTCCCACCATAAAGACGGCGGCGCGGTCCCGAACCTGACGGCTCGAACCGGAAATCGTTGCGTCCAGCATGGTGATACCCCTTTGTGCCAGCCTTTCGGCGAGCGCTATCGTCTCTTCGGGATCCCCGGTCGTGGTGTCGATGATGTACTTGGACAAAGGCTTTGCCTCCAGAAACCCCTTCGGTCCTTCGATGACTTGCCGAACGGCCTTTGAATCGGGAAGCGAAAGGATAACATGTTCGACCCGGCCGGCGACTTCAGCCGGACTGGTTGCCCATTTTCCTCCCAGCTTCTCAAATTCGGCGCATCTTTCAGAATCGATATCGAAGCCGATGACCTCGAATTGGTTGGTCAATAAGGATTTCGCCATCGCCGTGCCGACAAGGCCGATACCGATAAGGCCGATCTTTTTCGTCATTGTCTTATCCTTGTCTATCTTTGTTTCTATATAGCTGGGGATGGTCGCATACCTTAACAAAAATTATCTGAGTATCATCAGCATCACGAGCACACAGGCCAGGCAGATGGCGAGCGTGACGACAAAGCCTACGATCGATTGGCGAGAGGGCTTGACGATAAAAAGCCCGGCGCCGGTAAACCACCGCTTCGAGGCCGGCACGGCTTCATCGAGCGGCAATTCAAGTTCCTTTTCAGCGCCGATGGGAACGTAAATCTTTTTAAAGAATTTTTCTATCACTTCGGTGTTGGGCGGCTTTGTCAGAAGGCTCGCGACCACACCCGCCGTCACACCCACGAGGATCGGCACGCCGATGGTGATATCCCGGCTGCATAGAAGAACATATCGCGTCAGGATATAACTGGCCGAGGCAAGGATGGTGCTGGAAAACATCCCTGCGGCGTTCATTCGCCGCCAGAGCAGGCCCATCGCCGTCGAAATACCGACGAGGCTCAGGATATTAAAATAATCCAGAATCGTTTTAACGAGGCTGTGTCGCATCAGAATCGCTCCCACAAGCGACAGCAGGGCGATGCCCACTCCGATGATTCGAGTCACGCGCACGAGTTGTTTTTCATCGGCCTTCGGATTGACGAAGACACGGTAGATGTTCTGGCTGAAAAGCCCCGCCACGGTGACCTGGACGGCGTCGCCGGACGACATGGCCGCCGCCATGACACACGCAAGCATCACGCCCTGAAGCACCGGCGGGAGCAAATGCCGGATTGAGTTTCCGAACGCGGCGTCCTGTTGGATTTCCGAGCCGGTATTGAGCAGATACACCAGCCAGCACAATCCGAGCACGCACCAGCCGATGGTGCAGACGCGCTTGAGGATGTTGCCGTAGGTGAAGCCGACCCGCCCCTCCCATTCGGTTTTTCCCGCGGCACAGACACTCATCAGGTGCGGAAAGGCCAGCGCCGTCAGCGGCGCATTGATACTTAGTAAAAGCACAGTCAACAAGCTGAAGCTCTTCGGATCGAACAGGCTCAGGAAATCGCTGTTTTTGGCGTCCAGCGTCGAGAGCATCCCGGTCAGGCCGCCTACTTCCTGAAGACGAAGCGCCGCCGGGATCGCAATGAACGACAAGGCGATAATCATCAGACCCTGAATCATGTCGGTGCGGATGGCCGCGATGATCCCGCCCCAGTAGCTATAGATGATGAAAACCGCCGTGCTGACCAGCAGAATGCCGAAGAACCACGCCTCGCCTTCCTGACCGGCGGCCTTTCCCATCATGCCCTGCACCGTGCGGGTCGTCGCCAGTAGAACACCGGCTAAAAAGACAATCATGCCCACTGCGGCCACGATGATGTAAAGCACGCTGGCCGATTTGCCGAAGCGCTGCTCGAAATAGTCGGCCATCGTCAGGCATCGCATCCGGCGAATGACTGGTGCGATCAGCCAGTAGAAGGGCGTTCCGAACAGCCACATCCACGAGACCCAGATGCTGGAAGCCCCGCTGACGACGGCCGCGCTCATCACGCCCGCGACGTTGCCCGGATGCGTGCCGGCCCCGAAGGCGTGCATGATCATCATCGGCACGCCGAACTGCCGGTTGCCCAGCAGGTAGCCCTCCTGGCTGTGCGTGCCCCGCTTGCTCCACCAGCCCATCAGGAGCATCCCGGCAAGGTAAAGGATTAAGACGATCCAAATAGCATAATGCAAACCCAGAAAAGTCATATTCACTCCTAAATGCTAAACCTTAATTCATCTCGACAGAATCACCTGCCGGCAAACCATCCCTTCACACCAAAGGCTATTGATGCGTTTATGGGAATCTGACTATTTCCGTGTGGCCCGGTTTGTCCACCACTGCCTTGGCCGTTATTGTTCGGTCTGCATGCTCGATGACGATTTCGTAGTCACCCAGGAAGGTGGAGACCTCGCATGACCCCGATGCGTTCGTGGTGCGCTGCTCGTTCGTCCACCACGTTTTGAAGACCAATTCCTTCCACATCGTTCCGACGGGTTTGATCGACCAATCCTTGCGCCACAGCGCCCCGTTAGGCCGCCAGTGCCGGCCCTCCCAGAAGCCCCACATGACAATCGCGTTGAACGATGGGTGGCTGAAGGTGATTGTCATCACGTCGCGTAGGTAGTCGGCCTGGAGCTGCTCGTCGGTCGTATCGATGTCAAACTCGGTCAGTTGCAGCGGGACGCCGAACTTCGCAAACCGATCGTAGACCTCCCACAGCTCGTCGATCGGCCGGAGCGACTGGTGCTTGAAGTGGGCCATGAAGCCGATACCGTCGGGCCCGGCATGGTTATCGATGAGATAGCGGATCATCTTTTCGTAGGCGTCGGCGCGGTCGCCGCCGGGCAGGATTGCCCCCTCGTTGACCCAAAGCGGTGTCTTGCTCTTCGATCTCGCGTGTCGGATAATCCTGGCGTAGATCTCATTTGAGCCGGTCACGTCTGCCATCGTACCGTTCCAGCCGACAATATGGTTGACCGCGTCCCACTCGACGAGGCGTCCGCCGGTGAAGGCGAGCATTTCATCGATGTGCGCCGAAAGCTCGGGCCAAAGCCTGTCCGGGTGCTCGCGATAGTTCGTCGGTTTGTAGGAATCCCTGCTCAGAGGCGCCCAGGAGAGGTAATGACCTCGGATACCAATTTTGCGGGATTCACAGAATCGGATCATGGCATTGAGCAAATTCGTGTGCTCGTTTAGTTTGCCCTGCCGGGCTGGCATAAACCAGTTTTGCCACCGAAAGCCCGACTCGAATGTAGTCTTGTTGAAATGGTCGGCGAATATCTGCCGATACTTCCGCCCGTCCTGGCCTTCGAGCTGGAAGGTGCGCGGATTGAGGATGTTGCCGAAACCGAAAGCGTGCCGTCGCATCCGCACGTGGACCTTCGCGCCAGGGATCGGCTTGCCCTGGGAATCGACGACCTCAACCTTCAGGGGCGCTTTACGGATCGTTTCAATCCTTGCGAGTGCCTCTTTTCTCCAGGGAGCGTCAGCGTTACGGCCTTCGTAAGTGCCCTGGCCGAAGCAAGCACACGTCGCCATCAGTAGAACAAGAATACTCTTCATGTTCAGACTCCTTTGCCTCACGGCCGCTTCTTAAATGTCCAGACGATTGTGTTGGGTCCTTGCCGGAGGTCTGCCAGCGGGCCGGCGATGTGCCGCGTGTATTTCTTGCCGTTAATGTCAATATCTATTGTGATGGGATTGCCGTGACGGTCCTCGATGGTTTGCCTCACGGTCGGAAGGACACCGACTAACTCGGAATTGATCCACGGTCCCTGTACGCTGAACGGCGCGTCGTTGACGGAGAACGCGATTGTCGCTCCAAGAGGATGATCTTTGGCGGTCAATCCCGTGACAAAAGAATCAACAACGCTGTGTTCGTCGCCGAAAGAGCTTTTCTTAGCGCCTTCAAGGAAGACGTTGTAATCCGACGCATAGCCTGGAGCGTTTTTGACATCGTCGAGCCCTCGCCGAATGAAGATGTTGTTGTACCATCGTTCATCCCGGGCGGTGCCGGTCTTGCGTCCAACATCTATGGTCGTATGCGGCTTGTAATACGCGGAACGGCGCTTCGTGTCCGGCTGATACGTGTACTTGCTATCGACCAGCAGATTGTGGGCGATGATCGTCGCTTCGGAATTGCTTTTAAGCCCCCGGCCGATGAGGACATTGTTGTCGATCAGGGCTGGGCCGTGGTTCATCTCCAAAAAGATCGTTTCCGCCTCCGTGTTATAAATGATATTGCGCGTGATTCGCGTTCCCTGGTTGGCGTAGTCCATCCAGATTCCGTAGGCGGATTGTTGCTGATGAAAGACGCCGCGTATCAGATTGCCGCTGAGGATGGTATCGACGCTGTTGTGGAGCTTGATCGCGGCCGTCTCCCAGCCGCCGAATTCCCGCCGGTAATTGGTGTCCTCGATGAAATTGCCCGAGATGACCGAGCGCGTCGCGCCTTTCTGGCCGGCGATGCCCGCCTGGCCGCAGCGCCGGATGATATTGTTACGAACGATGTGGTCTCCGAAGGCGTCAATGTCACTATAATCCACGCCGGGTGCATGTCCTAAGATGATGCCGACGCAGCGCGCATTGACGATCGTGCAATTCTGGATGATCCAATGTTTGCCCATCCGCGGGCCAACGGCGCCCGTTTGCAACTCCAGCACGGGGGGCGCCCAGTTCGCCGCCGCGTGTTTAAAATAAAAACCGTCAACGGTGATATATTTCAGACCGGTGATCTCCGGCATGAAGAGGCTTTCGCGAACGTTAATCTCGGTCAGCTCCGTGTTGGGATTGGCCTGGCCGAAGTTCGCCCGTATGACTGTTACCTCATCGCCCGCCTGGCAATGCCAGCTATGCTCTGTTTGGCTGACTTCTTCAGCAGTTTCCTTTTCGTAGAAGGCTTCTTCGTTCAGATACACATCCCCTCGATGATGCCACTGACCATAATTCAGCCAGCCTCCGGAAACCTTCAAGGCGTAGGGATTGTAATCGCCGAAAAAAGTGTTGGGCAGTTCGACCGTCCAGACGCCGTCGCCCTCGTGGGTCCAGGAAGTGATACGCTCAGAGCCTTTAATAACGACCTTTTCTCCCTGTGAGGCGCAGTAGATGATGCGCTGGTTCTCGCCCGTGCCGCCCTGTAATGGCTTAACCCACTCACGGTACATGCCGGCGTGAACCGTCACGGTATCGCCCGGCTGGGCGACGGACGCCGCTTTGCTGATGGTCAGATAGGGGCTCGCCTGATTGCCGGCGCCGGAGTCGCTTCCCGATTTCGCGACGTGAATCTCCCGTCCTGATGCGTATGGGTTTCCCATCGCAATGATAACAACACTTAACGCAATTGAGAGGGTCCATGATTTGATTTTCATTTTTTCGTCGCCCTATGATTCGATTTTTTCATATCTTGAGTCTATCTTCCGGCTGCGCCGGCATAGTGACTCCAAGATCATATCAAAATCTTTCATCAATGAGAAAGGAATTGACACCGGTTTTTTAAGCAATTCTTGTCTTTAGGTTTTCATCGAGAGAATTAGAACTTCTCTATGACAGACGCTGAGATTTGTGGTAGGATAGAAGCCGGATCAGAATGAAAGGGATGTTATGAAACATATAATTCTTCTTTTGGTTGTAAGCTTGTTTGTCACCGAACTACGGGCTGCTCCGTCGGTGGTGGAATTCGCTCGAGGCGACGATAGAATCGATGTTTTGATCGGTGGCAAGCCATTTACAAGCTATCTTTTCGGCCGCGCACTCACGAAGCCGGTCCTCGTTCCGATACGGACGCCTTCCGGTATCGAAGTCAGTCGCAGAGAGCCGCTCGTAGAAATAGAAGGCGGAAGCATGGACCATGAACACCATGTGGGCATCTTCTTTGCCGTCGATCAGGTCAATGGCGTCAACTTCTGGAGAAACACATCCACGTCGCCCCAAATCCGGCATGTGAAGATCATGCAGATGGCTTGCGATAACGGAAAAGGACAACTCTCAACCGTCTCCCACTGGATCGATGATAAGGAACAGATCCTCCTGGAGGAAAAAAGGAGCATGGTATTCATCGCCGGCGAGCACCAAGACGAATATGCGATTGACTTTAGCATCGACCTTACCGCAAAGAATAAGGACGTCCTCTTTGAGGATATTGAAGAAGGAATGTTTGCCATTCGGCTAAGTGATTACCTGCGCGAGAGCGACGCCGGAGCGGCGTTGCAACCGGGCCGGCCGATACCCAAAGAGAGCGTATCCGGCACCGGCAGGTATTTCAGTTCCAACGGCGACGAAACCGCAAAGAAGGTCTGGGGCAAGCGCGCTCGCTGGGTGGCGTTACAGGGCGTCAGAAAAGGCAAGGTCGTCGGCATCGCGATTTTGAACCATCCTGCAAGCATCAACTACCCGACCTATTGGCACGTGAGAAACTACGGCTTGTTCTCGGCCAATCCGTTGGGCCAGGGTGATTTCCAAAGGCAGCAGCCCCGCCAATATCGCAAGAATAAAGTGATTCCGCTGCGTCTGACGCTCAATCCAGGCGCGTCGGCGCATTTTCGGTTTCTCGTGATCGTCTATGAAGGGATCAGAACCCAAAAGCAGATCGAAGAACGGTTCAAAAAGTTCGCAGAATAATATGGATTAAGGGAGGTTTGATTATGAAACGTTTGACACGAAGAGATTTTGTGGCCGGTTCCGTGGCAGCCGGCGCCACGTTCGCCATGCCGTTGGCAAAAGTGCGCGGAGCGAACGATGATATTCGCGTAGCCGTCGCGGGCATACGCGGCCGGGGAGGCGGGCTTGCGAGCGAGTTCCACGACCTCGAAGGCGTGCGAGTCGTTGCGCTGTGCGACGTGGATCGCAGCGCTTTGGATAAACGCGTGAAGGAATACAAAGACCGCAACGTGAAAGTCGAAGGCTTCAGTGACTATCGTCGCATGCTCGAAGACAAATCCATCGATATCGTCGCCATTGCCACGCCGGACCACTGGCATGTGCCGATGGCCGCGGCTTCCGTCGTTGCAGGCAAGGATGTATACGTCGAAAAGCCGCTGAGCCACACCATCGCCGAGGGACGTTATCTTGTGAAGCTGGCGCGCAAACACGGTAAGCTGGTCCAGCATGGCACGCAATCCCGCTCATCCGAGGGCATCACAGAGGGCATTGAATTTCTCAAGACGGGCGAGCTGGGAAAGATTCGGATGGCCAAGGCGATCAATTGCCAGCTCCGCGGTCCGATCGGTCGTGAGGCCGATAGCGACGTGCCGCCGGGCGTCAACTACGATCTCTGGCTCGGCCCGGCGCCGAAGCGGCCGTTCAATAAAAACCGCTTCCATTATAATTGGCACTGGTTCTGGGACTACGGCACCGGCGATATCGGCAACGACGGCATTCACCAGATCGACATCGCCCGCTGGGGCCTGGGCGTGGGAATGCCGAAGGCCGTCTCGTGCAGCGGCGGGCAATTGTTTTACGACGACGACCACGAGACGCCGGACACGCAAATCGCAACGTTCGAGTATGACGATGTGTATTTGATGTTCGAGATGCGGCTGTGGACGCCCTATCCCATGGAAGGCCACGACAACGGCGATATCTTCTACGGCGACAAGGGAACCCTGTCGATCGGCCGGAAAGGCTGGCAGGTAACGTTCAAGAACGGCAAGGCCGGCCCGGGTGGCCCGCGTGGCCAATATAAGCACGCCGAGAATTTCATCAAGGCGGTCCGCAGCCGGAAGGTCAGTGATCTAAACGCCGACGTCGAAGTCGCCCATCACTCTGCGACGCTTTGCCATATGGCCAACATCGCCATGCGTGTCGGCCGGCGGCTCAGATTCGATCCCGACCGTGAACGCTTCATCGCCGACGCCGAGGCCAATACCTACCTGACCAAGCCATACCGCCAGGGCTACGAATTGCCGACGTTATAAAAGCAATCGAGCACAAAAATGGGATCCTACACTTGACAGTTTTCACTTGACTATCAAGGCCCCTAAGGTTATGATAGAAGGTGGAAAGTGTGAGGAGGAGATGTGTGATGATGCAATGGGATTCCTCTTCGCGTAGTATATTTACTAATATTCCTTTTTGGGAAGGAGGTTCTGTGATGAAACGCTTAAGAATTATCGCCGTGATCCTTGCGATTGTGAGTCTCTCCACGGTGGCCTCGGCAAGTTATTTCATGGAGGATTTCGAGTCCTATGCCTCTGGAAGCGCCCTGCACGGCAAGGGCGGATGGAAGGGCTGGAACAATACGCCGGGGGCAGGCGCGCCGGTATCCAACGCATACGCCTACAGCGGATCGAACTCGGTCGAGATCGTTCCCGCCGCCGACCTGGTGCATGAGTTTGACCTGACGGGCGGGATGTGGATACTGACGGCCATGCAATATATTCCGTCCGGCACGTCCGGCACGAGCTGGTTCATCCTGCTCAATACGTACAGCGATAATGGTACCCAGGACTGGTCCGTGCAGACGCAGTTTGATCTGGGCACGGGCGCCATTACCACCCAATACGACGCCAGTGCATCAGCCACCATCGTCTATGACCAGTGGGTCGAGGTCAAATGCATCATCGATCTGGACAACAACACCGTGGATGAGTACTACAACGGTGTATTCTTTTCCACGCACTCTTGGGACAACGATCAGCATGATACACTTCAGGTCATCGATTTGTACGGCAACAATGCCTCGTCGATTTATTACGACGATATTAAGATCGAGGCGCCGATTAACGCCCACAAACCTGAGCCGGCCGACGGCGCTCTGCACGAGGCGACGTGGGTGACCTTGAAATGGTCGCCGGGCAGTGAGGCGGTCTCTCACGATGTGTATCTGGGCGAGGATTTTGACGCGGTGAACGAAGGCGCTGCTGAGACCTTCCGCGGCAATCAGATGACGACGTTTTACGTGGCCGGTTTCCCCGGATTTGCCTATCCGGACGGTCTCGTTCCGGGCACGACATACTACTGGCGCGTCGATGAGATCAACGAACAGTATCCGGACAGCCCATGGAGAGGCGACGTCTGGAGCTTTATGGTTCCTCCTCGCAAAGCGTATAATCCCGATCCGGCCGATGGGGCACAATTTGTCGAAACGGATGTCGAGTTGAGCTGGAGTGGCGGTTTCGGTGCGATGTTACGCTATGTTTACTTCGGAGATAATTTCGACGAAGTCAACAATGCCGTTGTAGGGATATCTCAGCCGACGACCACCTATTCGCCCGGCCCCCTTGAGCTGGATAAAGAATATTTCTGGCGAGTGGACGAATTCGACGGCCTTAATACCTATAAAGGCGACGTCTGGAGTTTCAAGACGCTACCAAACATCGCTGTGACGGATCCCAATTTTGTCTGCTGGTGGAAGCTTGATGAAGGTGTGGGATCCGTTGTCGTTGACTGGTCCGGCCACGGTCATAACGGCGCATTCCGAGGCAACCCTGAATGGACGGAGGGAATCGACGGTTCCGCGCTGCATTTCACGGCCGAAAGCGACTTCGTCGTCCACTCCCTGGGGCCGGCAACCGACTGGGCCGAGGGGACCATCGCTTTATGGATTAAGCCGGATGTTGTTGGACAGGACCAGTATAGCAGCGTGTTTAGCAGCCACGTGCCGAATACGGCCGGTTTCCAGTTGGACGTTGACGGCAGCAATCCCGGCGTTTACAGAGTCAATCCTCCCGGCGGTCAAACGCTGGTCTTCGGAACAGTGACGACGAACTGGGTTCATCTGGCCATGACGTTCACTGGGACGTCGGCGAACTTATACTACAACGGCAATTGGACCTCGAGTGGGACGCTCAATGATACGACGTTTAACCAATTTGCCATTGCTCAAAACAGAAACGCAGAAAATTCGATCAGCGGTATCATTGACGACTTCCGCGTCTATGACAAGGTCCTGACGGTCGAAGAAATCCAGGACGCCATGCGAGGCGATCCGATGATCGCCTGGAAACCAAGCCCCGCGAATCGGGCAACGCCGGATATTGAGAACGCATTGCCTCTGACCTGGTCGCCGGGCGATGCGGCCACACAGCACGATGTGTACTTCGGCATGGATCAAGAGGCGGTCGAGAACGCCGAGGCCTCCGATACGACGGGCATCTATCGGGGTCGTCAGAACGCAACAAGCTATACGCCTCCGGAAGGTGTTGAATGGGCCGGTGGACCTTATATCTGGCGGATCGACGAGGTCAATGCCGATGGAACCGTTACCAAAGGCCGGTTATGGACCTTTACCGTCGCGGACTTCATCCTCGTGGATGATTTTGAAGGCTATACCAATGATGACGCGGCGGGCGAAGCTATCTGGCAAAGTTGGATCGACGGCTTTGGCGTGCCCGGTAACGGCGCGCAGGTCGGAAATTTGCTGCCCCCATATGCCGAACAGGTGATTGTCCATAGCGGTGTGCAGTCCATGCCGTTGACTTATAATAACACACTCGGCGTCACGAATTCCGAAGCGGTGTTCGCATTTACCTCCCCCCGCGACTGGACCCGGTATAACCTGACCGATCTGTCGCTGTGGTTCAGAGGGGATTCGACGAATGCTCCGGAGCCGTTCTACATCATCGTCGGAGACGATGCCGGTGTAGGAGCGATTGCGGTCATCAGTGATCCAGGCGTTACACAAGGCACGACCTGGACGGAATGGGCTCTCCAACTTAATCTCTTTGCTGATATAGGCGTCGATCTGACCAACGTGGGCGGAATTGCGATTGGTTTGGGTACGAAAGGTGATCCTGCAGCTTCCGGAGGTTCAGGAACGATGTACATCGACGACATCCGATTGTATCCGCAATAACAGTCATAACCTGTATCACTCAGATTTGAGATACAAACGGGGCCTGTGTCGATTAATTCGGCACAGGCCCTACTCTTTCTTTAGATACGACAACCGGGTCGACCGGAGGCTCATATTTAATCCTGCACTTAACAGTTTTTTCTTGACTATCAGGGAGCCTAAGGTTAGGATAAGGTGTGAACAGTAAAAGGAGGAAATGTGTAGTGGCGCAAAGGTATTCCTCTTCGAACAGCATGTTTTATCTATTTCTTTTTGAGAAGGAGGTTCTATCATGAAATCCCTAAGAATTGTCGCCGTAATCCTCGCGATTGTGAGTCTCTCCGCGGTGGCCTCGGCAAGTGTTTTTTTTGAGGATTTCGAGTCCTATGCCCCCGGGAGCGCCCTGCACGGCAAGGGCGGATGGAAAGGGTGGAACAACACGCCGGGTGCGGGCGCGCCGGTATCCGATGCATACGCCTACAGCGGATCGAACTCGGTCGAGATTGTCCCCGCCGCCGACCTGGTGCACGAGTTTGATCTAACCGGCGGGCTGTGGATACTGACGGCCATGCAATATATTCCGTCGGGCACATCCGGTACGAGCTGGTTTATCCTGCTCAATACGTACAGCGATAACGGCACCCAGGATTGGTCCGTACAGACGCAGTTCGATCTGGGCGCGGGCGCCATCACCACCCAATACGACGGCGGTGCATCCGCCACCATCGTTTATGACCAGTGGGTCGAAATAAAATGTATTATCGATCTGGACAACAACACCGTGGATGAATACTACGATGGCACGTTCTTTTCCACCCACCAGTGGGACAACGATCAGCATGATACACTTCAGGTCATCGATTTGTACGGCAACAACGCCTCGTCGATCTATTACGATGATATTAAGATCGAGGCTCCTATTAACGCCTACAATCCTCAGCCGGCGGATGGGGCTGTGCACGAGGATACGTGGGTGACCCTGAAATGGTCGCCGGGAGGGGAGGCAGTCTCTCACGATCTGTATCTGGGTGAAGATTTTGACGCGGTGAACGAAGGTGCCGCTGAAGCCTTCCGAGGCAATCGAATGACGGCGTTTTACGTGGCCGGTTTTCCCGGATTCGCCTATCCGGATGGTCTTGTCCCGGGCACGACCTATTATTGGCGCGTCGATGAGATCAACGATCAGCACCCGGACAGTCCGTGGAGGGGCGACATCTGGAGCTTTACCGTTCCTCCGCACGAGGCCTATAATCCAGATCCGGCCGATGGGGAAAACCTTAAGGATCCGAATAACGTGGCTTTGAGTTGGGCGGCAGGATTCGGCGCGAAATTGCACTATGTCTACTTCGGCGACAATTTTGACCAGGTAAACGAGGGCACTGTAGGTGTTCCTGCCGGAATAGCGACCTACTCGCCCGGCCCGCTTGAATCAGAAAAGGTGTATTACTGGCGGATTGATGAATTTGACGGCCTCAGCACGTATAAAGGCGACGTGTGGACCTTTACGACACCGGGCGCCGTCGGAGATCCGCAACCGGCCAACGGCGCCACCGACGTGGCGATGGCAACGACCCTAAGCTGGGCGCCGGCAGATAACGCCGCCTCGCACGATCTCTACTTCGGCACGGACAAAGAGGTCGTCCGCAACGCCGATACCGGCTCGCCCGAGTACAAAGGGGCCAGGGCTCTTGGAGCTGAAAGTTACGATACGGGATTACTTGAGCCGGGCACTGTGTACTATTGGCGCGTGGATGAGATTTATGATGGCAATCCGCTCAAAGGCCCCGTCTGGAGCTTCACGGTAGGCAATCATCTTCTGATCGATGATTTTGAGGGCTACACCGATGATGATGCAGCCGGCGAAGTGATCTGGCAGCATTGGATCGACGGCTTCGGTATTGCCGACAACGGCGCTCAGGCCGGCTATTTGATCCCACCGTATGCCGAGCAGACGATCGTTCATGGCGGTTCGCAATCCATGCCGCTTATTTATACCAACGAAGCGGGCGTAACGAATTCCGAGGCGGCGTTGACATTAACAACGCCGCGGGATTGGACGGCGGCGGGCGTTGGGGAATTGTCGCTCTGGTTCCGGGGCGTTTCAACCAATGCGACCGAGCCGCTGTATGTGGCGATCTCGAATACCGCCGGCGCTGGTGCGGTGGTGGCTCACGACGATCCGAGTGGGGCCACGATCAGGAAATGGACGCAGTGGCGGGTTTCGTTACAGGCTTTTGCCGATCAGGGGATCGACCTGACCAACGTGGACAAGATCGCGATTGGATTGGGCAGCAAAGGTGATCCGGCGGC
>Ga0272442_10004375_pt1 | contig 19374 bp, 8 predicted proteins | sample SSMForm2O_FD_200262 | JGI IMG/M metagenome (GOLD analysis project Ga0272442, IMG submission 200262) | Marine sediment archaeal communities from Little Sippewissett salt marsh, Falmouth, MA, United States - SSM-Form-2O | ecosystem: Environmental > Aquatic > Marine > Wetlands > Sediment ... | reverse complement strand
AGTGAGTTGTTTAATTATTTACAATACACTCCGCTGTTGCTTTTTGTAATAATCGGTTTCTTCTCAACATTGCAATCTAAAAGGGTATCCACTTTTGGGAAGATTTTTTGTATGGTCGGCCTCTTTGCGGTATCACTCACCTTCCCGGGACCGACTTTGCTTTTCAATAAGCTTGCCAGTAATTTTAATCTTGCAAGGTTTGGAGAATATACTTTTTTGTTTATAGGATTAACAGGGTCGATAGGATTCTATGAATTATATGGCAAATCAAAAAAATATTTTAAGGTATTTGCGGTAATATTGTTCATATCAATGGCATTCCTGACTGTATCAAATGATTTTATTGCTTCCGATAATCCTTTAGTTAAAAGGCCTTTTTACACATACTATTTATCCGATGAAGAGGAGACAAGTTTTGAGCATCTAGCTTCTGTCACCGAAGGATATGTGATGACCGATTATGTGACTGCCCGTTATTTTTCCTTTTCCAGGTATAAAGAACAAGGTCATATTATCGAGGTAGGCAGTACAAATGAGAACATTTTGAGAAACAAAGCTGATGATGTCTTTCTGGTTAGAAATTCCGAGTTAGAAAAAAGACCTTTGAAACTGTATTTGGCGCCAGGTGACGAATTTGTATCCGGGACTACGTGGGAAGGTAATCTGGTTTATTATTACAAAGAAGGCACATTATGGGATGATTTGATCACATATAACAAAATTTATGATTCAAAAAGTGTTACTGGATTTAACCATGGCGCTTGAATAACCGGACGCTACAATCCAGAGGACTTGCAGGCATATCTTGTTCCCTGGTTTGTAACTTTAAATCCATCTTTAATATTTCTTCAATTCCTCAATGTCTCTTCATATCTCTTCAATTCCTCGATGTCTCTTCATATCTCTTCAATTCCTCGATGTCTCTTCATATCTCTTCAATTCCTCAATGTCTCTTCATATCTCTTCAATTCCTCAATGTCTCTTCATATCTCTTCAATTCCTCGATGTCTCTTCATATCCCTTCAATTCCTCAATGTCTCTTCATATCTCTTCAGTGCCTTAATGTTTCTTTTTGTTGAGGTCACCAGACAAGATGGCGTAGGTGTCTTTTGACATCTGTAGGCTACTTTGACATTTATAGTCAATAACCCAAATTTCTTCACTAATCTCAGGTGGAAGTTTAACCACAGAAAGCCCGGATAACACGAAATGAAGTAAATAGGAGCACAATCTTTCCGTGCTTTCAGTGTCTTCCGTGGTTTTAATTTACGTGTAAATATTTACTTCCTGGACTATAATTGAAAAATAGTTTACGGGTTTATGTAATATATTTTTCTGTAAAGGTGAAGATTCCTCTATCTTATAAAAGCAAGGAATATGTAAATCTTTTAAAGTTCTGGAGAAACATCAAGCGATCAATCAAGGAGCACCAGTTTTTTGCATGTTGGATTATTTTTATCCTACTTTGATCCAGGGGATAAACATGGTTTGAAAACTGTCAGTACCCCTTTCCAAGCCCTAAATATTCAATGCTAGTGATGTCGGAGAAGATATTTTTACAATCAACTATCAGAGGCGACTCCATTAATTTGGTGAAATCGCTGGCGTTTAGTTTATTGAATTGGTCATGATCAACAACAAATATCACACAGTCTGCACCTTTCAATGCATCTTCCATATTCTTTTCAGAATGGAGCTCTCCCCCATTAGTCTTTATCGATTTCGCATAAGGGTCATAGATCTTAACGCTGGAACCAAGGTTTACAAGTTCTTCAATTATTTTTTTCGCAGGTGACTCTCTTGTGTCAGCAATATTTTTCTTATATGCTATTCCCATTACCGCAACTTTTGATCCGTATATTCTCTTGCCTACCTTTTTTAGACCCCTTTCAACTAAATTAACAGCATGTATTTTCATATAATTATTTATCTCGCCGGATGTTTCAATAAATCTGGGTATTAAACCATATTTTTTTGCCTTATATGACATATAGAAGGGGTCCAGAGGAATGCAATGCCCTCCAATTCCAGGGCCCGGGTAAAATGGCATAAACCCATAAGGTTTTGTTGATGCGGCGTCAACGACCTCCCAGGTGTCTACACCCATTCTTTCAAAGATTAAGGCTAATTCATTCACGAGAGCAATATTGACGTTTCTGAAGATGTTTTCTACAATTTTTACTGATTCAGCTGTCCTGGCATCTTTTACATTAACAACTTTGTTTATAATGCTTCCATAAAGCAAAGATGCAATTTTCGTACATTCTTCATTAATACCACCCACTACTTTCGGAGTGTTGGTGACAGTAAATTCCTTATTTCCGGGGTCAATCCTTTCAGGAGAATAGGCCAGGCCAAAATCAACTGTGGCTTTCAGCCCAGAATTTTCTAATATTGGAAGAACAACTTCTTCGGTAGTTCCGGGATATGTTGTACTCTCCAAAATTACAAATTGTCCTTTTCTCAGGACATTAGCAATCGTGCTGCAAGAAATCTTAATGTAACTTAAATCAGGTTCGTTCTCATTTGCTAAAGGTGTCGGGACACATATTATTATAAAATCACATTTTCTGAGATCTTCACATTTATTTGTAGGATGGAATGACTTATTCAAATGAACTTTCAAAACTTCATCGGGTATATCCTGTATATGGGAGCTTCCTTCAAGTAGTTGTTTTACAAGTAAATCATTTACTTCATATCCTACTACATTGAACTTTTCAGAAAACGAGATTGCAAGTGGAAGGCCTACATAACCGAGACCGATCACACCGATATTTGCTGTTCTATCTTCGATTTTTGTTATTAGTTCTTTCATGAAACTACCCCCCACTCATGAAAAAATACTTAGCTTATTAATTATTCTGCCCTACAAGATCAACCACGAGGTCAACCATAAACTTTGTAACATCAATCTTATCGGCCAACAGCTTCTCCCTTTTAGTTTTTCCTTCCTGCTTCAGATTAGGGTTTTTCAAAAGTTCGATTGCCTTCTCAAATGCCTTTTTTTCCATTGATTTCGGGTTAGTGCAATTATAAACCAGGCCATATTTTTCCTCTTCCTCATCCATGTACCCCAACCTCAGCGTATTTACATAAATCGCATGAGTGCCCAGGATTGCACATTCAGAGGCCGTCGTTGCCCCCTCTCCGATGTATAATGTAGCATAGTACAATAGGTCGTGCAATTTTTCCGGAGAAACTTTTATTTTGTATTGGTCTAGCTCAGGATCCAGTTTAGCCTCCGAAGTGATCAATACACGCCCATATTTTTCGAGTTCTTTTACAAATTCCATCTTGTTCTATATCCCGTGCTGGCCTATATCATGGCTCGCGCCCCAGGATACGAATCTCAAAATTATGAAAGTGTCATCCTCATTTAGTCCGAGTTCCTTGAGAACTTCCGGGTTTGGGGTGAAATAATCCGGATGTAAGTATGCAAGTTCATGGTAACCATTGTATCTAATGTGTTTTTTGCCCTGATCTTTAGTATAACATTTGGGAGTGCAAATACGCGATACAAAAGGAAATGATACATAGTTGATAAGTTTGGCATGTTCTGTATCAGTGAAACTAATTGATTTTGCTTTTGTAATTTTTGAGACGTGTGCACCAAATATATTCCCAATTCCAACAATAATATCTATATCGTACTTTTTTTGGGTCTTGTAAGTTTTCAAATCCCCTTTGCTCAGGAGCTTTGCATGCCCTATAAGGTCCTTGGAGCTTTTTCCATAAACTTCATATTTAAAGTTATATTTATTCAAAAGGTCCAGGGAAACCTCCTTATCAACCGTATTTATAAACACTTTGTGATTTCGCTTTTGCATCTCCCAAATAAAATTTTTAAAAAAATGAACATGTGCAGGATGGCCAATATCAACCAGAATTTGCATAATCAATCACCATCACTCAAAAAAATCATTGCATTTTTATATGCCGAAATCGCAGTAATGGAAACCGATGGGATGTGATACCAGTTTTCAATGTCGTCTGTAATAGACAACGTATTATTCCTTATCCCCTTTGTACGCTGGCTCTCACTGCGTTTCATCAAAATTTTCTTCCCTATGTTGACTGCCAGATCTGCGGAGTAATATAAGCCCCATCCTGCAATATTTGAAGACCACCTCTCCGGATGTGTTAAAATATAAAAATTATCATATTCTTCTTTCTTTATCAATTCTATCAGGTCTTTCGTAGTATTCGCGAAGACCTGTTCATTTTTACCTGGAATATAATCCCTTAAATTGCTCCCGATGCTCCACGTTCTTCCAGTATCGGATAAGTAGTTGAGGTCATCCCCTGCGGAAAGGTAGGCTTCCCCGATTATTTCGAAGTCCTTGAAATCATGGATATTCCAGAGGTCGAGGTTATTGTATTTTGAGAGAGGTCTCCCGTGCATTGAGATTGTTCTTACCTCACAAATCTTTCTGAAATCATCCAGACGGGACCGAAACAGGGAAATGGCTTCTTCGAGATCCCCATCTGTTTCACTTAAGGTCTCGTAGTGATAGCCTATTTCGTGACCCATGTCTTTGATCTTGCGTATTATGTCGGGTTTGAACACACTTTTGATTGACCTGAAATAGTACGTTGCTCTTATGCCTAGTTCATTTTCAATCTTTGCAGTCGTTAGTGAGTTCCTCGGCATCCTGTCAACGTCGTGGCGCATTAATATGAAACGTTCCGGATGCCTGTTATCCAGGTATTCGCTCATCGTTACTGTAGGGTAGGTGCCGGATATAGTCTCGCAGAGCTGGCGAAATTTATGGGTTGTAAAATCACGATCTTCAATGTTTAGCATTAAAGATCACCCCTGTGATTTTTTGCGATTGCCCGAAGCTATTTGACTTCATCCAGCATATTGTATTTACAATGTTCTTTCTCGGCCATCTCTTTCCCCACTTCCCATCTTTTTCTTGAAGCTCATGGAGCCTTTTATAGCAAACGTTGTTTTGCTGATCTGCACCCCTTTGCTTTTGAACCCTCTAAAACAAGTCCAATGGTAACGTTGTCGCTATTCTTTGGCTGCCGTCTGCTATTCACATGTGCTTGATTTCTTCAAACCATTTCTAAATCTATGATATCAGTGCCGATCAGATGACCGCATACTGCTTAGAGGGTTGTGAAACTGTTCATATGGTGGCCTAATATTGGATAAATGATATGGGTGTTGCCACGACCCTCTTAACAATCTAAGGTAAATTCATGCCCCTCCCCCGGTGTCATGGACTTAACTTAAGCAGTATTAAGCACTGAAAAAATTTCATTTTTGGGACGATAAGTCCGGACATAACTTCGAATTTGCAGGCAATAAATCCCCCAATTATTTATTCCGCAAATTTCGGTTAAAATATGTCCGCTAGCTTATCTTGTTCTCAAAGTTATATAGCTAATTGCAAAATACTATTCATGGAAATAAATAATTTTGGAACCAATGTTTCTGAAAAATGTTACCTATAACTATAAATATCAATAAGCGAAAGCAACTTTCCAGTTTGGGTATAATGATGTCGACGTTTGTCTTTTCTGATAATTTGGAGAGTAAATGGCCATAAGTTTGTTATCCCAAATTATGGCTATTGAGTTTGTTTTTACTTCGGCCTGGGTAAGTATGTACTTAATTTTAAAATCTCTAAATCAATATCAATAGGCTGATTTTGTTTGCGTTGTACAGTACATGTGATAAAGTCAAAATTCTCGATACTTAAGCCGGTCACTAAAAAAATAATGGTACAAGAGGGTTTGTAAATATTTTTATTTGATATTTTTATGATAATTCGATTTAGATCACGATAATTATATATTCTATTAATGTGCTGCTTTTCTGTTTACCTGGCTTCTACAACCTGGTCAAAATAGGAAGTTCCATATCTATAGTTGGAACATGTTTGTTTAATTATTTTTTTTCATTCTATGAATTTTTTGGCAGCAGAGTTTTCTTAAATATGAGGTTTCCGATCAGTTTCAAGGTATTTCTTCCCGGATCTGTTGGAGTAAAAGAGCTGATGTCTCCAGGATCTCATCTAAGTGGAGTTTTTTTCTCCTTCTTTTTTTGAGTAATGATCCCTCTGATCTGCCTGGAGTTGAGTTTCTCAATAGTGAGTGGATTCCGGCTAACGTGGCTGGTGCGGAATCTTTTCGGGATGAAACAAATCATCAGTTAAACCCTTTGAATCATTACTAAAAGCTGCTATGTGAGAGTTACGGCAAATTTACAGTGTTAATTCTCCTGAACGTATTGAGTATGTTTCGTGGCTCTATAAGATAAATCATTTTTTTATTGGGGCTTCAGTCAGGGCATTTCTTGATTTCAATATGATATCCAGTTTTCCGGATATTCATTTAAGGAAGGTTCAGGAAATACTTTTTTTCAAAGTCCTGGACTCAGGGAAACTGTAAATCGTGGTCTCCGGGTCCATATTTACGAAAGCCATTCTTCCTCTCAAATCCAGATGGCGGACATTTTAAGTGCAGGACTTTGACTCTTTCCGGTTTAAAGAATTTCTATAATGTTAGTTTAATGTGTAAAAAATTCATAACAGTTTTAATTATAATCACTTTCTAAAATACTTCCTAAATACATAAAAAAATTTAAAATAATACCAGAAATATTTTATAATAGGATGACATAATCGATCAAAGTCAACTCAAGAAATTTAACCAATAATTTAATAAAAATTTATTTGATGAGTTGGCCTGGCTGAAAGCCTGAATTAGTTAGACAGGAGGTATTAAACTAAAAGGGAATATAACTGTCATTTAATTCATAACAAATTCTAATTACAAAAAACAGAAGCTTCAGCTTCATTTCCGAACTTTTTGCGTGATTCGCATTTTTGAAGAGTGAATGTACTAAGAGCGAATGCCCTCTTAAAGTGCTGTTCCCCGCAGAAAAGAGGACAGTAAAAGAGTCGGAAAAATATTACAATCAATTCATAGGGAATTTTCAAAACTCATGGGGATATTGTGAAAACAACTCCCTTAGGATCAGTCTACTTTTGATCCAAAAATTCCTAGATAGTCCAACCCAAGGTGATAAAATGCTAAAACTGAAGCTAGGAACCCGAAAGCTGATTTCTTATTCAATTTGCTTTATCATGTTGCTTGCTACTAGCTCAGCAGCATTAGCAGCATCAGGTGATTTAGCAAACGTCCAAGTGTCCAAAGTTAGTGGAACTGTTACGGTAACAAACGAATATGGTACTGTCGTATATAAAGGTTCAGACGATGCAGACGCTATTGAAGCTGCTATGAAGGCAATCGATAGTGGCATTATCTACTTCGGAAAAGGCGAATATAACATCGACCGTACACTTCGTTTAAAATCCGATATAACCTTCATTGGAGATGACGGAGTAATATTTAAGTGCAGTAAATCTCCGGGATTTACTACCGGTACCGGTGGTTATTCCTCTTCAACAATACCAGTGGCAAGTGATGCCAACTCAGGTACTACGCAGATTAAGTTGTCCAGTGTTTCCGGCTTGAATGTTGGAAACTATATAAAAATTTCAGATGATTTCACAGTTTCCTATGAAGGGAACTATTACAAAAACGGTGAACTGGCAAAAATAGTTGCCATAAGCGGTTCAACGATAACAATTGACAAACCTCTGTATGACAGCTATACCCTCTCGAGGAATGCCAGGGTCAGAGAAATCTCAATGCTTGAAAACATCAGGTTTGAAAACATTAAGTTTGTAGGGTACGGTATGGATACCAGTTCTACTGCTATCTATTTGTATGCCACAAAAAACGTTACGTTCTCAAACTGCGGAATTGAGGATTTTGGCACCCGTGCGATCAGTTTCTTTGACTGTTTAGACTGTACTGTCGAAAACAGTATCTTTAAAAGGGTATTCAGAGATGGTACTGGGTATGGAATTGCCATAACGAATGCCTGTGACAATATCGTCATAAAAAACAACTCTTTCCTTGAAAAGGGCAGGCACTACATTGCTGTTGTTTCCAGCAGTGGGGGTGTCACAACTGACGGTTTTACCAGGCATGTGGATGTTCTGGATAATATTTTCAGAGATTGCGCTGACGAAGCTGTAAACTCACACCCGACTTCAGCTCCGATTTTCAGAGTAATTGGCAATGAAATCTACGATTCAAGAAAGGGTGTAGAACTGGCCAGAACTGACAGTATAATAAAAGACAATAAATTCTATCGCTGCGGTAATGCCGTAGTTACCTTATCCACAGGGGACCATGTGATTGAGGGTAATTACTTCAACGGAAACAGGATTTCCATTATCCCCCACTCTACAAGCAACATAATCAGGAACAACGTGTTTGACAACGGCGGGTATATCATGCCGGAACTCAATGCCGTAATTGAAAGTAATACTTTCAGGAATTATTCCGGATATATCATCTACGCCTCCGGCTCAAGCAGTTCCTACCTTCAAAACATTGAAATTTCAAACAACCTGTGTGAAGATCCCCTGACACTGGCAATGAAATTAAGCTATGCTAAAAATGTTAAATTATCTAACAATGACCTGAGAGGTTATCCTGAATTTAGAGCCTGTGACAATGTAGAAATCGACGGCAACAGGATAAACTCACCTGCCTCTTCTGGGGTCAGGGTTATTGATGCAAAGGGTCCCTGCACAATAACAGATAATGAGCTTAAAGCTGACAGTGTAGGAATTTCCCTTGAAAACACCGGTACATCATTGATTAATGAAAAGGTTCTCATCGCGCGCAATGCCGTTGATGCCCCCAAAGCATATTCTAATGACGACTATTCAAATGTCATCGTAGAAGGGGGAACTCCTGAAACCGGAGATTCTACACCAGGGGCTTCAGATGATACTCCGACAACTCTGGTGGGAGTGCAGGATTCCCGCCTTCGCGAAGGTTCTCCTGACACTGTCTACAATGATGTTGCTTATCTCGACCTTGGAGGCAGAGACGAAGTCGGCGCATACAGAGACCTTGTCATTTTCGACTTAAGCGAATACGAAGATGCCGAGCTGATCGAAAATGCGACCCTTTCCCTTTTCTGGTACTACCCCGAAGGAGCGGAAAGATCCGAGGACACAATTGTAGAAATTTACAGGCCTGAAGCCTGGAACCCCGAATACGCGACCTGGAACAGCAGGGACCTTAACACTCCCTGGGCGAATGCCGGTGGAGACTGGTATGACCGGAATAATGCCTCCCAGGGCAGCACCCCCTATGCAACGATTACCATCAAGGGCAGTGATGTTCCTGATAGCAGCTACCATGAACTTGACGTTACCGAACTTGTGAAAGAGTACGTGGGTGGCGAGTACGAGAATACGGGATTCCTGATAAAAGCCCGCACGGAAAGCGGAAACTACGTCGCTTTCTACAGCAGTGACTGCGGAATAACGGAATCCATCCCGAAACTCGATGTAGAACTGAAACAAGAGTCTGGAGATACACCTGGGTCCGGAGATACACCTGATGAAGCTCTCGTCCTGAGCAACCTTCAGGACAACCGCCTCCGTGAAGGCTCTCCTGACACGGTATACAATGACGTTCGTTATATCGACCTTGGAGGCAGGGACGGAGTCGGCGGGTACAGAGACCTTGTCATGTTTGACTTAAGTGAATTGGACAATGCTGAAATGATCGGAAATGCGACCCTTTCCCTCTTCTGGTACTATCCTGAGGGAACAGCAAGGCCCGAGGACACAATTGTCGAAATCTACCGGCCTGATGCCTGGAACCCCGACTACGCGACCTGGAACAGCAGGGACCTCAACACCCCCTGGGCGAATGCCGGCGGCGACTGGCATGACCTGAATGGTGTCTCCCAGGGCAGCACTCCCTACGCAACGATTAGCATCAAGGGCAGCGACGTTCCTGACAACAGCTACCACGAAATTGACGTAACCGAACTTGTTAAAGAGTACGTGAGTGGTGAGTACGAAAACACAGGATTCCTGATCAAAGCCCGTACTGAAAGCGGAAACTACATGGCTTTCTACAGCAGCGACTGCGGAATTACAGGATGCACTCCGAAACTCGATGTAGAACTGAAACCTGCACCTGTGGCTCACGTCCTGAGTAACCTTCAGGACAACCGTCTTCGTGAAGGCTCCCCTGACGCCGTCTTCAATGACGTCCGTTATATCGACCTTGGAGGCAGGGACGGAGTAGGTGGGTACAGAGACCTTGTCCTGTTTGACTTAAGCGAATTTGACAATGCTGAAAGTATCGAATGTGCGGACCTTTCCCTCTTCTGGTACTACCCCGCTGGAATAGAAAGGCCCGAGGACACAATTGTCGAAATCTATCGGCCTGAATCCTGGAACCCCGACTACGCTACCTGGAACAGCAGGGACCTTAACACCCCGTGGGTACACCCCGGTGGAGACTGGTTTGACCTGAACAATGTCGCCCAGGGCAGCACACCGTACGCAACGCTTACTATCAAGGGCAGTGATGTCCCTGACAACAACTATCATAAACTTGACGTAACCGAACTTGTAAAAGAGTATGTAAGCGGCGAGTATGAAAACACTGGATTCCTTGTCAAAGCCCGCACGGAAAGCGACAACTACATTGCTTTCTGCAGCAGTGAATATGCAAGCGAAAACCAGAGGCCTGTGCTGACTGTATCGGAAAAAGCATAAGCTTCATCAGTATTGGGTTCTTTATAAGCTGAAAATACGTGCGCAGAAAGATCCTTTCTGCGCCGGAAATTTTTTAAGTTTGGTCTTTTTTGACTGTTTTTTGAGTTTAATTTCCTTAATCGGATTTTTTCATGATTGCTCTCTTATTATCTCCTTTTTATCTCCTTTTTATCTCCTTTTTATCTCTTTTTTATCTCTTTTTTATCTCCTTTTTATCTCTTTTTTATCTCCTTTTTATCTCTTTTTTATCTCCTTTTTTATCTGTATTTCCTTTTTTGCCCTTTAATTCCTTATTTGGGGATTTATATTGCTTTGATTTCACATTAGGGGGATAATTTTCTTCAATTTTTTCCATCTAGAAGAGCTTTACCTTAACTTCTTTTTTTATGTTTTTCCTGATCTATTTTTATTGGGATTACTCCATCTCTTTCCAGGTTTTCTAATGTCTGCTGGAATTATATGGCTTATTTTCTCTTTTCCTCAGGTTTCTTTGTGTCTTCTGGCATGCTGATTTTTGTTTCTTTTTGCCTGTTTCTCCTGATAAGAATTCGCCACTTCCTATAATTTATTTCATAACTATAAAAAATTTTAACATAATACCAAAAATATTTTATAATAAAGTTGTATAATTGTTCAATGTCAACTAAGGAAGTTTAACTGGAGAATTGATAGAAACTTATTTGATGAGTTGACCGGGCTGAAGTCCTCGATTACTAGGATAGGAGGTATTTGAACTAAAAGGGAATACGATTGTCCCATAATTCATAACATATTCTGATTACTAAAAAACAGAAGTTTCGGCTTCATTTCCGAACTTTCGGTGCAATTCGCATTTTTGAAGAATGGATGTGCCAGGAGCGAACGCTCTCTGAAAGCGCTGTTCCCCGCAGAAAAGAGAGCCAGGGAAGAGTCGGAAAAATATCATAATTAATTCACAGGGAGTTTTCCACTCTCACGTGAAATCGTGAAAATCACCCTCTAAGAATCAATCTACTTTAGATCCAAAAATCCCTAGATAGTCCAACCCAAGGTGATAGAATGCTAAAAATGAAGCTAGGAACCCGAAAGTTGATTCCGATTTCAATTTGCTTTATCATGCTGCTTGTTACCAGCTCGGTAGCTGTAGCAGCCTCAGACGATTTAGCAAATGTTAAAGTATCCAAAGTTAGTGGAACTGTTACGGTGACAACCGAATCCGGCACTGTGGTGTATAAAGGTTCAGATGATGCGGACGCGATTGAAGCGGCTATGAGGGCAATAGATAGTGGTATTATCCTCTTTCAGAAAGGTCACTATGATATCGACCGTACACTTCGTTTAAAATCCGACATAACCTTCATCGGAGAGGATGGAGTCGTATTTGATTGCGTTAGCTCACCTGCATTTACTACCGGCACCGGTAGCTATTCCTCTTCAACAATACCTGTGGCAAGTAATGCTAACTCAGGGGCGACACAGATTAAGTTGTCCAGCGTTTCCGGCTTGAATGTTGGAAACTATCTAAAAATTTCAGACGATTTTACCGTTTCCTATGAAGGGAGATCTTATAAAAACGGTGAACTGGCAAAAATAGTTGCCATCGACGGTACAACAGTAACAATTGACAAACCTCTGTACGACAGCTATACCACATCGAGGAATGCTAAGGTCAGAGAAATCTCTATGCTTGAAAACATCAGGTTTGAGAACATTGATTTCGTAGGCTACGGTATGGGTACCAGTTCTACTGCAATCTATCTGTATGCTGTGAAGGGCGTTACGTTCTCAGGCTGTGGATTTGCAGATTTTGGCACCCGTGCGCTTAGTTTATTTGATTGTCTGGATTGTACTGTCGAAAACAGTACTTTTAAAAGGGTGTTCAAAGACGGGACAGGATATGGGATTGCCATCACAAACGCCTGTGACAACATCGTCATAAAAAACAACTCTTTCCTGGAAAAGGGCAGACACTACATTGCTGTTGTTTCCAGCAGGGGAGGAGTTACAACTGACGGTTTTACCAGGCATGTGGATGTTCTGGACAATATTTTCAGAGATTGCGCTGACGAAGCTGTAAACTCACACCCTACTTCATCTCCGATTTTCAGAGTAATCGGCAATGAAATCTACGATTCCAGAAAAGGTGTGGAATTAGCCAGAACTGACAGCATCGTAAAAGACAATAAGTTTTACCGCTGCGGTAATGCTTTAGTCACCTTATCCACTGGAGACCACGTTATTGAGGGTAATTACTTCAACGGGAACAGGATTTCCATTATCCCTCATGCTACAAGCAACGTCATCAGGAACAACGTTTTTGACAACGGCGGATATATCATGCCGGAACTCAATGCCGTAATTGAGAATAACGTATTCAAGAATTATTCAGGATATATCATTTCCGCATCCGGTTCAAGCAGTTCCTACCTTCAAAACATTGAAATCACCAATAACGTATGTGAAGACCCTCTAACAATGGCAATGAGATTAAGCTATGCTAAAAATGTCAAACTAAGTAACAATAACCTGAAAGGGTATCTCGAATTCCGTGGTTGCAATGATGTGGAAATTGATGGCAACAGGATAAATTCCCCTGCATCTTCGGGACTCAGGGTTATCAATGCAAGAGGGGTGCATACCATAACGGATAATGAGATCAAAGCCGGAAGTGTAGGAATTTCCCTTGAAAATACCGGTTCATCCCTAATCAAAAACGAAATTCTCATCGCGCGCAATTCCGTTGATGCCCCTAAGTCATATTCTAATGACGACTATTCAAATATCATCGTAGAAGAAGGAACGCCTGATATCCAGCTTTGGGGAGTACAGGATTCCCGCCTTCGTGAAGGTTCTCCTGACACTGTCTACAATGATGTTGCTTATCTCGACCTTGGAGGCAGGGACGGAGTCGGCGGGTACAGAGACCTTGTCATTTTCGACTTAAGAGAATACAAAGATGCCGAACTGATCGAAAATGCGACCCTTTCCCTCTTCTGGTACTGCCCGGATGGAATAGAAAGACCCCAGGACACAGTTGTTGAAATCTACAGGCCTGATGCCTGGAACCCGGAATATGCTACATGGAACAGCAGGGACCTTAACACCCCGTGGGTCCATGCCGGAGGCGACTGGTATGACCTGAATAATGTCTCCCAGGGCAGCACTCCCTATGCAACGATTACCATCAAGGGCAGCGACGTTCCTGACAACAGCTACCATGAACTTGATGTAACCGAACTTGTTAAAGAGTACGTGAGTGGCGAGTACGAGAATACCGGATTCCTGATCAAAGCCCGCACTGAAAGCGGAAACTACATCGCTTTCTACAGCAGTGACTATGGGATCGATGAATGTGTCCCTAAGCTTGATGTGGAACTGAAACCCGTTCATGTCCTGAGCAAGGTCCAGGACACCCGCCTCCGTGAAGGCTCTCCTGATACCGTCTTCAATTCCCTGCGTTATCTCGACCTTGGAGGCAGGGACGGAGCTGGAGGGTACAGGGACCTGATCCTTTTCGACTTAAGTGAATTGAACGATTCTGAAAGTATCGAAAGTGCGGCCCTTTCTCTCTTCTGGTACTACCCTGAAGGGACGGAAAGGCCGGAGGATACAATTGTCGAAATTTACCGGCCTGAAGCCTGGAACCCCGGTTACGTTACCTGGAATAGCAGTGACCTTAACACTCCCTGGGCAAATGCCGGTGGGGACTGGTATGACCTGAATAATGTTTCCCAGGGTAGCACTCCCTTTGCAACAATAACCCTCAACGGAAGTGAGGTCCCTGACAACAGCTACCATAAACTTGACGTAACCGACCTCGTGAAAGGGTACGTAAGCGGCAAGTACGAAAACACAGGGTTCCTGGTTAAAGCCCGCAATGAAAGCGGAAACTACATCGCTTTCTGCAGTAGCGACTATGCAAACGGAAACCAGAGGCCTGTGTTGACTGTATTGGAAAAAGCATAAGCTTTTCGAAGTATGAGGTTTGCAAAAAACTGAAAATGCCTGCGCAGGAGAAATAATCTTTTCTGCGCGGAATTTTTTTGATTTTAACTGTTTCTGACCGAATTTTTCAGGAATCGACCATTTTGCCGGACAACAGGACTGAGATAAACCTTATCAGGCTTTTATCCAGGTGAAGAATCTTCCAACATTTAATTTCTATATTCACTTTAATCCGCTTTTATCTTTTTTACTTTCCTTTTTTTCTTATTATCCCTTATCTCCAGCTTTATGGTGGAGTTTATTCCTCCTGTCCTTTATTTCTTAAATAAAAAACACGTCTCTTTTTGAAATATATTTGCTAACTATAAAAAATTTTAACATAAAACCAAAAATATTTTATAATAGGGTGGCATAAATGCCCAAAGTCCACTCAGGAAATTTAGCTAAAATATAAATTGAATCTTGTTTGGTGAGTTTCCCCGGCTGAATGCCGATACTTATTCGAACAGGAGGTATTAAACTAAATAAGAAACCATGAATGTTCCACAATTCATAACAAATTTTCATCACAAAAAAACAGAAGCATCGGCTTCTTTCCCCCCTTCCCGTACGCCTAATATTTTCCAGGACTGAAAATATTTAGAGCGGAAGCTATCTGCAAAAACAATTCCCGACAAAAAAGAGGTGGAGAAAGGGTCGAAAAAATATTAAGTTCAGTTTATATTAAATTTTTGAAATTTATGTAAACTTTACAAAAATAACCCCACTAAATTCAATCTACCTATAGTTCAATCTACCCTATACTCGAATATCCCTAGATTGTCCAACCCCAAAGGTGATACGATGTTAAGAAGGATTCTAGGAACCCGAAAGTTGATTTCCTATTCAATTTGCTTTATCATGCTGCTTGCCGGCAGTTCGGCAGCGGTAGCTGCCCCAGGTGATTTAGCAAATGTTCAAATCTCCAAAGAGAATGGAATTGCCACGGTAACTAATGAAAATGGCACTGTGATTTATGAAGGTGCCGATGATGTGGCTGCAATTGAAGCTGCCTTGGATGAGATCGATAGTGGCACTATCCTCTTCCAGAGTGGTACGTATTCCATAGACAGTACAATTAGCTTAAAATCCGATATTTCCTTTGTTGGAAATGAAGGAGTTGTATTTGACTGCAGTAGCTCCCCGGGATTTACTACCGGCACCGGTGGCTATTCATCTTCCACAATACCGGTGGCAAGTGATGCCAACTCCGGGGCTACACAGATTAGTTTGTCGAGTGTCTCCGGCTTGAATGTTGGAGACTATGTGAAAATCTCGGACGATTTCACAGTTCCCTATGAAGGGAAAGATTACAAAAACGGAGAACTGGTAGAGATAGTTGCCATTAACGGCACAACGATCACGGTTGCAAGCCCTCTGTACGATAGCTATACCGTATCGAGGAATGCCCAGGTCAGAGAAATCTCAATGTTCCAGAACATCTCCTTTGAAAACATTAGCTTTGTAGGATACGGTATGGGTACCAGTTCTACTGCCATCTATTTATATGGTGTGAAGAACGTTACGTTCTCAAATTGTACAATTGAAGATTTTGGGACCCGTGCGATCCTCTTATTTGATTGTTTAGACGGTACTGTAGAAAACAGTACTTTTAAAAGGATATTCAAAGACGGAACAGGATATGGGATTGCCATCACAAACGCCTGTGACAATATCGTCATAAAAAACAACTCTTTCCTGGAAAAGGGCAGGCACTACATTGCTGTTGTTTCCAGCAGGGGAGGTGTCACAACTGACGGCTTTACCAGGCATGTAGATGTTCTGGATAATGTTTTCAGAGATTGTGATGACGAAGCTGTAAACTCGCACCCGACTTCAGCTCCGATTTTCAGAGTAATTGGAAACGAAATCTACGACTCAAGGAAGGGTGTAGAACTGGCCAGGACCGACAGCATCGTAAAAGACAACAAATTTTATCGCTGCGGTAATGCCTTAGTCACCTTATCCACCGGCGACCACGTTATTGAGGGTAATTACTTCAACGGGAACAGGATTTCCATTATCCCTCACGCTACAAGCAACTTAATCAGGAACAATGTATTTGATAACGGCGGATATATCATGCCGGAACTTAACGCCGTTTTTGAGAATAATACATTCGAAAACTACACCGACTATATCGTATCCGCATCCGGCTCAAGCAGTTCATACGTGGAAAACATTGAATTCTCCAATAATACCTGCGAAGACCCGCTGACTATGGCTATGGAATTCGGATACGCTAAAAACGTTAAATTAAATAATAACAACCTGAACGGGTATCTCGAATTTAGCGGATGCGATGATGTAGAACTTGATGGCAACAGGATAAATTCCCCTGCCTCTTCAGGGGTTCGTGTTGTGGATGCAACAGGCCCTCACGCTATAAGCGTTAATGAGATTAATGCCGGAAGTGTGGGAATTTCCCTTGAAAATACCAGGACAAACCCGATTAGTGACGAAATCATTATCGAACGCAACGTCATTAATGCCCCTTCAGCAATCTCTAATGATGATTATTCGAATGTCATCATGGATGAAGAGGGGATGCCGGGTACCCTTAGGGTAGAGGAGGATTCCCGTCTTCGTGAAGGTTCTCCTGACACAGTCTTTAAGAACGAGCCCTATATCGACCTTGGAGGCAGAGATGAATCTGGAGGATACAGGGATCTGGTCCTGTTCGACCTGAGCGAATACAACGATGCGGAAATGATTGAGAATGCTACCCTTTCTCTCTTCTGGTACTACCCTGAAGGAACGGAAAGGCCCGCAGACACAGTTGTTGAAATCTACAGGCCTGGAACCTGGAACCCCGATTATGTTACCTGGAACAGCAGTGATCTTAACACTCCGTGGGTTCACGCCGGCGGTGACTGGTACGACCTGAACAATGTTTCCCAGGGTAACACCCCCTACGCAACAATAACAATCAATGGAAGCGACGTCCCTGACAACAGCTACCACGAACTTGACGTAACCGACCTTGTAAAAGAGTACGCAAGCGGCAAGTACGAAAACACAGGATTCCTTATCAAAGCCCGCAACGAAAGTGGAAACTACATCGCTTTCTGCAGCAGTGACTTTGAAAATGGGAACCAGAGACCTGTGCTTACAATCTCGGAAAAAGAGTAAGCTTTCCTGAGTATTCAGGTCCGCAGAATTTCTGAAAATAAGTGCGCAGAAACATCCTTTCTGCGCCGGACTTTTTTTTGAGTTACTGTTTCTGACGGTATTCTTTGAGTTTAATTTTCCTTATCGCATTTTTCAGGATTGATCTCCTTGTGGGATTTTCTGCTCGAAATATACCAAAGCAGGAGCTTTTTTGCATTTTAATGTTCGTAATTACTTTTATTTGGCATGAAAGTACCATCGATTTCGCACTCCGGACCCTCATTCAAAATTTCAGGTTATGTTAGAACTCAACATCACGTTTTTTCCTGCTAAATTGATGCCAGGGTCCGGAATGTGAACTTGAGGATACTACATTTTCACGTATCTTCAGCTTCTTCTTTACCCATAATGGCGAACATTTCACTAATTAATGAGATGCGCTCATCAACTGAGATGGCTTCACTCTCAACAATCTTCCTCCTTTTAACTTCTCCCTTCTTATAACCCAATTCATCTTCATACATTTCATCATTCGTGATGAGATGCCATAAGATTGTTACAATTTTCCTTGCTAGAGCAACTATTGCTTTTGAATGCCCAATCGTTTTCTTCTTCCGTTCAAAAAATTGTTTTAACTTGCTTCCATTTTTTCTTGCTGCCGCCTGAGCAACCTGAATTAAAATCCATCTTGCAATCTTTGACCCTCTCTTGGTGATCCTTCCATTGTGATATTTATCGGCAGATTGGTACACATTGGGAACCAGTCCAAGCCATGAAGCAAGTTTATCACCGGATGAGAAGTCATTGAAATCATCAATTTCAGCGATTATAGTTGCGGCACTAATCTCACCAACACCCGGAGAAGACATTAAAAGTTTCATTTCACGTCCATGATTCTGATATGCATACCAGAAAATTTCTGCTTCTAAGATGTCGATCTGTTCATCAATATTTTTTATAAGGCTCAGGCATGTTTGAATCCTTATTGCCGCACTTAAAGACATTTCACGATCAAGAACCTCTCTGATCTTACCACTTTTTTTACGAACATTTGGGGAGAGGCTTCCTATGATCTGGTCGACATTCTTACCTGAAGAAATTCCTGACAGGATCATAATGCCATTTTTACCAAAAATATCGGTAAGCACATCATTGAGATGAAACATTTCTGAGGAAAGAATCGCATGAGCTACATTTTTTATATCTGTCCTCTTTTGAACAAGTTTGTGACGAAGGCGAACATGAGATCTAAATTCTCTGTGATTTTTTGAAAAAACTCTCGAAGGCTTAATCATATTGTTCAGGGCAAGTTGTGCAATAAATTCAGAGTCGATCTTGTCCGTTTTCTTGTGTGTAAAGGCCTTCATGTCACGAGCATTTCCAACTATAACAGTTAGATGATTTATCAGTGAATCATAAATCGGAACCCAAAAATCACTTGTTGATTCACATGCAACAACATCACATTTTTCGGTTAGAACCCATTTTTTGAGCTCTAAAATGCCTTTTTCAGTCCTATCGAAACGTAATTGTTTCTTCTCACCAAATATGCTGAGAATTGTAGCAATTAAAAATTTCTTATGGACATCTAAACCGCAAGCTTTGTTTATTATTCCTGCCAATTTACATTACTCCATATTTTATATGGGCAGTGTGATTGTCTCGAAGGCAATTTGGC
>Ga0272442_10004373_pt1 | contig 19383 bp, 2 predicted proteins | sample SSMForm2O_FD_200262 | JGI IMG/M metagenome (GOLD analysis project Ga0272442, IMG submission 200262) | Marine sediment archaeal communities from Little Sippewissett salt marsh, Falmouth, MA, United States - SSM-Form-2O | ecosystem: Environmental > Aquatic > Marine > Wetlands > Sediment ... | reverse complement strand
AAGGTGCAGGCGCAGCGGAAGGCGGAGTCATTATTGAGAGCGTGAGAGTATCTTACCTTCACTTTCACCTGGCACTTTCACTGGCGGCCGGTCTTCCTTGGTTGTGGCCACCGGCCGCCTTGTAATGATTCCCCGCAGCGGCACGGGTGCCTTCCTTACATAGGGGTCCGTGCCGTTACCCGGTTGGGTATCCAGTTCATGGAGGAGCCGTAGTTGTGAAGCGCGGATTGCCGCCGGCGCACACGCGATGTGGTTCGTGGAATCGTCTACCGACGCTTGTCGGCGTGACGACCATCGCCCTTCTTGTTTCCTGGTCCGCGCCGGCCGCAGACTTCACTCCATTCGGCGCCGGTGGCGAGGGCGGATCGCTCAACGCTCAGACGTTCTCGGTTGGGGCCCGAGGAGAACTGTTCGAGGTCGACGGGTTCCTGTCGATCGCGGGACTGGACCTGAACGGCGGGGCGGCGGGAACCAGCGCGCAGTTGTCGAAGCACGGTCTTCCCTCCGGACTTCAGTACGCATTCACGGCGAGCTCCTCGAGTGACACTACCGACGTGACGCTGACTTACACGTTCACAAACACCTCGGCGGGCACGTTCTCGGACATCCGGTTCTTCATCCTGCTCGACGCGGAGATCGATCAGGCGGGCAACACGTTCTTCAACGAGTTCGGGGTCGTCGTGGGCGCTGCCGGCGGCGGCGTGACCGACCAGGATGCCGACACGTGGGAGATCAGTGAGCCGGGTTTCGGTAGCGGCACGATCGTGAAACGAGTTCGGGAGGGATGGTTGGCCGGCACGAACGCCGTATCGGAAGGAAGTCCCGACGACGTGGCGATGGCGATCGGTTTCGAGCTGGGCAACCTGGCGCCGGGGACGGACGCGAAGGTCGAGATCCTCATATCCGAGGATGACGATGTTCTGGGCGGCCTGGCGCTGCGCCACGAGGATCGCGACCCGGAGTCGCAGACCAGAATCACCCTTTCCGGCAGGGCTGTGACCGGATTCCATCTCGATACGGAAACCATTGGCAACGGCACGGTGGATACGGAGGACGGCTGGTACCAGCCCGGCGAGTCCGTCACGATCGCGGGCAGTCCGGTCCCGTGCTCTTACTTCAGCCACTGGAGTGGGGATATTCCCGGTGGCGTGCAGAATACCAACCCGATCACCGTCGTGATGGATCGGGACAGGATGGTCATAGCGCACTTCGTTGCGGATACAACGCCTCCGACGCTGATCGTGCCGGATGGCGTTGTTCTTGAGTATCCGGCAGACACAACTCCGCAGAACACGGGACACGCCTCGGCGACCGAGGACCATGGTCCCGTCTCGATCACTTACTCCGATGCGTCCGAGCCTGGATGCGGCAGAACGGAAACCATCACGCGAACGTGGACTGCGGTTGACGCCTGCGGCAACTCGGTGAGTGCTGTCCAGCTAATAGCAGTGGTCGACACCACCGCGCCGACGATCACGTGTCCGCCCGACACAGTGGTCGAATGTCCCGGCGCCACCGGCCCCGAAGTAACGGGATGGGCAACGGCGACGGACCTCTGTAGCGCCGTGACCCTTACATATAGAGACGGCGGTTCGCTCGCGGTTGCCGATGGTCTGGTGGCGCACTATCGCTTCGATGCGACAAATGCGGCGGTGGTGCCCGATGAGGGTGGTAACGGAAATGACCTGCTGGTCTTCGGCGAGCCGTGGGGTGCGACAGGCGTGGTCGGACAGGCTTTTGGATTCCACGGAGATGACTACGCGCAGGTGGAGCCGGGTGCAGACGCTACTCTCTACCCAACCAACACGCCGTTCGCACTCTCGGTGTGGATCCGGACATGGTCGTCGGGCGAGGCCTTGATAGCGGGTGTTGACTCGGGACCGGGTGAAGGCTACAGCCTGTCCCTGGACCTTGTTGGAAAGGTCGTCTGGTCCGGCATTGCCTCTTCCGATACCAATGCACGGTCGGATGTCGTGCTGAACGACGGGGAATGGCACCACATTGTCGGCACGTGGAACGGGTCAAATGCCGTCCTGTATGTAGACGGTGTCGTCCAGGATTCGGTTCCAGATCCGGGTGTTGCCGTTTACTCCACACAGTCGGTCTTCACCGTGGCCGCCGGCCTGGACGCCATAGTTGACGAGGTGCGGTTCTACGGCAGAGCTATCTCCGCGGAGGACGTGCTGCGATTGTACCATCGCCCGCTTGGGACATGCCCCGATCTGGGCAACCTCGCCCGCACTTGGACCGCGACGGACGAGTGCGGCAATTCGGCCTCGTGTACACAATCGATTGAGGTGGTTGACACGACCGTCCCGGTTCTGACCGTGCCGCCGGCCACGTCACTGGTCGCTAACGCGCAGGGACAGGCGAGCTACACGGGCCCCACTGCAGTCGCAGTCGATGCATGCGACACGAACGTGACCATCTCAAGCCAGCCCGCATTACCTGCCGTGTTCACCGGCGTCGGTGACCACGCCATGGTATGGACGGCCACCGACGCCAGCGGCAACAGCGCCGTCGGCACACAGACAGTTACGGTTGTCGATACCAGCGCACCGACCGTAATCACGCCTCCCGCCGGCACGCTCGAGGGTGGGGAAGGCGCCGTCGCGACCTACACCGGTCCGCCTGCCACGGCTTCCGACAATATCGACACGAATATCGTGATAACAAGCGACCCGGCGCTGCCGGCCACGTTCACGGGCTTGGGTGACCATACGATCGTCTGGACCGCGACCGACAGCAGCGGTAACAGCGCAAGCGCCACGCAGACCGTGACTCTGATCGATACGACGGCTCCGGTCCTGCTTGCGCCGCCGGATGCCTCGGCCGCCGCGGATGCGCAGGGACAGGTAACGTATGCGGGACCGGCCGCCACGACAACCGATCTGTGCGACACAAACGTTGCCGTTTCCAGTGTGCCCGCGCTGCCGGCCGTATTCACCGGAGTCGGTGACCACACCATAGTGTGGACGGCCACCGATGCCAGTGGAAACAGTGCAACGGCGACGCAGACGGTCACCGTCATCGACACCACGGCGCCGGTTGTGATTATACCACCCGCCGCGACACTCGAAGCGGGGGCGGGCTGCACGGCCACCTACACCGGGCCGGCGGCCACCGCTACCGACAACACCGACACGAACGTGACGATCACAAGCGACCCGGCGCTGCCGGCCACGTTCACGGGCTTGGGTGACCATATGATCGTCTGGACCGCGACCGACAGCAGCGGCAACAGCGCAAGCGCCACGCAGACGGTGACTCTTGCCGACACGACGGCACCCGTGCTGGTCGTGCCGCCGGATGTGTCGCTCACAGCGAACGCGCAGGGGGAGGCGACATACACCGGCCCAGCCGCGACAGCAACGGACCTGTGCGATACGAACGTCGCTGTGTCGAGTCAACCCGCGCTGCCTGCAACATTTGCTGCGGGTGAACACGCGATCATGTGGACGGCGGCCGATGACAGCGGCAACAGTTCCGTTGCCACACAGACGGTGACTGTTACTGAGCATTTTGTTGTGGTCGCGAACGCCAACGGGCCGTACACGGGCGGGGAAGGTGCGGATATCCAGTTCTCGATCGCCGGCAGTTCGGGCAAGGAACCGCTGGCTATGCTGTGGCAGTTCGGAGACGGCACCACCAGCACGAACGCCGATCCGGTCCATTCCTACGGGGACAACGGGGCGTATACCGCTGTGCTCGTGGTGACGGATGCGCGGGGGTTGAGCGCGACGAACTCAGCCCAGGCAGCCGTTACAAACATTGCGCCGGTGCTGGATACCGTGCCCGATATGACGCTGGACGAAGATGACCATGCGGCATTCAGTGTTCCGTTCGCTGACGCGGGCCGGGACGATACATTTGTGGCCGTATTTGACTGGGGCGACGGGCTCATGAGCACGGGGACCGTCGATGTGACCGTGACTCCGGACGGAGTCAGCGGCAATGCCGAGTCCACCCATGCCTGGGCGCTGCCCGGTGTCTATGCTGTAACGCTGACCGTGGGTGATGACGACGGAGGAGCAGCGCAGGGCAGCTTCGTTGTTACGGTTCAGGACGCGGCATTGCCGCTTGCGCAACTGGTATATCCGGCACCTCTGTTCGACACCTGTGCGTGGGTTACCGGCGTGGTCGACATTATCGGCATTGCGCACGACCTCCATCCGGACCATCCAAAGGCGCCGACGCCGGACAACTTCAAGTGCTACTCCCTGTTCGTTGCTTCGGGGAAGAACTCGACCACCGGCTTCACGGCGATAGTGAGTGGCGTGACAAGCAATGTGATTGAGCCGGATCTGCTCGGAAGCTGGGACGCCACCGCGACCCAGGGCTGGCATACGCTTCTTCTTGCCGTCGAGGAAAAGACACTCGTAGACGGTACCACAAAGCCGAACATGGCCTTTGCGATGAGCAGCGTTTATGCAGGCACGCCAACGGCGGCGTACAGTTTCGGGGCAGACGATCTGAACAAGCCAAGCGCGGTTGCTGTCAGGGAGACGGAAGAAGGGATTTTCGCGTACGTTGCGGATCGGAACAACGACAGGGTGGTGGTATACGAGTTGACCGACGAAGGGGCTGAGCTGATCGCGGTCAAGGAAATCGAGTCGGCCAAGAAGGGGAAGAAGGGCGATCTCAATAAGCCGGGCGGGCTGATGGTGCTGCAGGACGATTCGCATCTGGTCGTGGCAGACTCCAACCGGAAGCGCCTGATCCGGATCGATCTCGGCACGGATACCTACGAAGAGATTGGGACCGGCGTGGACTGGAAGAAGCCGACCGGTGTGACCGTGGGCCCGGACGGCGCTCTCTTTGTGGCGGACAGCACGGCCGGCAGGATCGTGAAGCTTACGCCTGAGGGCGAGTACGATGCCGATGGCACAGCCGTATACGCGGACCTGGATCTCAATAAGCCGCATGGCCTGCATGTGGACGCCGACGGTGTGCTCTACGTGGTGGACCGCAACAACAACAGGATCCTTGTTGTCGATACGGACGGAACGCCGATCGAGAGTATTGGCGAGGATGTGCTCGAGAAGCCGATGGATATCGAGGTTGGCCCGTGCGGCACGCTGGCCGTTGCAGATCGGAACCACGACGCGGTTGTCCTGTTCGATGCTTCCGGTGCGAGCAGTATTTCAATGGGCCGGGACGAACTCAACAAACCCGAGGGATTGGCATTTGTCGAGAGCAAGGGATGGCTGGTGACTGTCGATCGGAACAACGACCGGCTGGTCATATGGTCGATGATCCCGCCGGTGGAGTAGGAACAAGAATGTTGTGTAACCTGCAGCAAAAGATCGTAGCACAGCACCGTTTTTGGGCCGTCATCCTGCTTGCCGTGGCGTGGCTCAGTGCCGGCCATGCAGGGGCCCAAGAAGACCTGGAGGTGGTGCATGTCCACCCGAGCGGCACGGTGGTCACTCCGGTATACGAGATCATCGTTGGTTTCAGTGAATCAGTGCAATCCGGGACGTTTGGGCCTGAAGACATCATACTCGGCGGCCCCCATGGAGTGATTCCGGTCCGGCGAGTTATGGACTGGGGAATGGGCATGTTCAACCTGACCGCTCTCTATCTGGCGGACGGCGACTACGTGCTCATGATCGGCCCCGACGTTACGGGTGTTTCCGGCGCCACTATGGCGGCTGTCTCGACGAACACGTTCCGAGTCGACACGACTCCTCCTACCTCCCCGACGCTCACGAACTATCTGCCGCCGCCGGAGACCAATTTCGTTGACCGGTTCACGATAGAACTGCAGGGGACGCGAGACTCTACTGGTCCCTCGTCTGTCTGGATCGACGGCACGGAAGCGGTGCCCCTGGGTTGGGGCGCGTGGTCGGCCACGATCACCTTGACCGGCGGCGTGAACGAAGTCGAGTTCTTCGCGAAAGACGATCTGGACAGGATATCGCCCGCCGTGGGTTACCTCTTCGATCCGAGCGGGACCAGAGATGTGGTGCTGACCGGCACGAACACCATCACGGCGACGGACGCCGCCTATGACGGCAAAACGATCATAGTGGACGGCGGGCTCCTGATCATCGACGGCAGCCACACGTTCAAGAGCCTGACGCTCACAAACGGCGCGATCATGAAACACTCGATCGCCGTAACCGGCCTGACCATCACCGTCACAAACGACATGTACATCTCCACGAACTCGGCTATCGATCTGTCCGCTCGCGGCTATGGCAGCACAAAAGCACTGCCTGGTGATGGCCCGGGCGGCGGCGGAAATGTGAAGTGGACCCAAACGGGCGGCGGAGGCGGCCACGGCGGCAGGGGTGGCACGGGCAGTACGGATGCGCCCGGTGGCGATGCCTATGGTTCGGTGACAGCTCCCGTGACGCTGGGCTCGGGCGGGGGCGGCACGGGCAGCGTCCGCGGCGGGTATGGCGGCGGCGCGATGCGGCTGGACGTGAAGGGCACACTGCGCGTGGACGGCGCTATCCGGTCAAACGGCGAAGCCGGGCTTGGTACACCTGCCTATCCGAGCGGCGGCGGCGCGGGCGGAAGCCTGTGGATTGGCGGCGGCCGTCTCGAGGGGACAACGAACGGCGCGATAGCCGCCAATGGCGGCGACGGGCTCTTCTCGATTGGATTCACGAGCGGCGCGGGCGGCGGCGGCAGGATTTCCATAGAGTATGGCGTTAACGAGTTCCTGGGCAGCGTGGCTGCGAGCGGCGGCAGCGATCGTCATGGCGGGGCCGGCACGGTCTACCTGAGGGATACGAACGACACGCTCGGCATCCTCCTGGTTGACAACGGCGGCCAGCTGGATTGCCCCGCAACGCCGATCTTTGATCAATATCACATGAGCAACGTCGTCGTTTCGGGCGCGGGCCAGATCGAGATCACGGCGGACGGCGCTCTCACGGTCGACAACCTGGTTCTCCTGACCGACAGCGGCTCATTCACGATGAGCAGTCCCGCTGCTCAACTCCTGGGAGCACCGGATCTGGTCGTGACGAACGGCACCAGCGCCGTAAGCATTCACAGCGAGATCCCGCTGACGCAGCCGAGATTCTCGAGTGTGACCGTGGCGTCCGGGGTGACACTAACCCACCTTGGCCTGCAGCAAACTCACGACTACTCGCTGATGCTGAGCGTGACAGGAGATATGACCGTCGGAACGGGGGCGGTCATATCAGTCACGGGCCGCGGCTATGCAAGCATAGGCGCGAACGCCGGCTACGGGCCGGGCGGCGGCAGCTATCATGCGTCGGCCGGCGCGGGTGGTGGTTACGGCGGCCGGGGCGGATCCAGTACGGCCAAAGCCCCTGGCGGCCGGTCCTACGGCTGGGCGCTTGTCCCGACGGACCTGGGTTCGGCTGGGTCGGGCGCGGCTGAGGTCCGTGGCGGCTTCGGCGGTGGCGCCGTCAGGCTGGAAGTCGGAGGGACGCTCAGGCTCGACGGCGGCATTTATGCGGATGGCGAGGCGGGCCCGTGGCACGGGTCACGGCCCGGCGGGGGCGGAGCCGGTGGCAGTGTGTGGCTCCTGGCGAGCCAGCTCCAGGCCGGGGCCGAAGTGGCGATCACGGCTGACGGCGGGGACGGCTTCGAGCCGACGGGCAATGTGAGCGGCGGGGGCGGCGGCGGCAGAATCGCGATATATGCCCCCTCGCTGGACATCAACACAAATCTACTATCGGTGGCCGGCGGTGCAAGTATCCACGAGAACGGCAGCCCCGGCACAATCCATATCGGCGGCGCGATGCCGGCGTACGTTAGCTCTGTCCTCCCGACAGGCTACACCAACGGAGCCTTCGACGCCTTTGCCGTCACGTTTACGACCCCAGTCGCCCCGGCCACATTCACGGTGAGTGACGTGACGCTCACGGGGCCGAGCGGCACAACAGTGCCGAGCTCGGTGACGGCGTCGGGAGCGTTTGCATTCGACATACTGTTCTCTCCTGCCATTGCACAGGACGGACTCTATACGCTGGCAATCGGCCCCAACGTGTCTTCCGTGTACGGCGGCGCGATGGACGCCGATCGAGATGGGAACCCGGGCGAGCCGGGCGATGATGCGTATCGATCGTCGCTCATTCTCGATGCCACGCCTCCTTCAGTGGTCCTGAAAATATCGACGTCGGCCTATGTTGGTATTGATGTTACCTGCGATGCCGGCGCATCCACCGATGCCTTCGAGATCGTGAGTTACACGTGGGACTTCGGGGACGGGCAGATTGAGGACGCCGGCCCGGTTCCCTACCACCAATACTCAGCGCCGGGAACGTACACGGTGACGGTCGATGTGTGCGACATGGCAGGGAACATCGGCCGGGCCACCACCGAAGTCACCGTAGTTGACGAGGCGCTTGTTCTGGCCGTGCCATGGCAACTGATCGGCGACACCGAAATTTGTCACCAGACCTGGTCGAGCAACGAAGTGACGCTGAAAGCGGTGGCCGCCCACATGCCGCTCCCGGTTGAGTACTCCTGGGATTTCGGCGACGGATCTCCGGTCGAGACCGGCGCCGTTACGACGGCAGAAGAAGCCTACCGCATCGAGGCTCACCACGTCTATACCGGCGCAGTGGATACTGTCTACACGGCGATAGTGAGTATCGTGGACGGCCAGGGACGCGAAGCCAGCGACACCTATCCGATCCAGATCTGCAGCAGTAACCTGCAGACGGCCATGGACGCGGCCATAGACAACGGTCTCTGGTACCTGCACAAGAATATGCACCGCACGGTTCTCGGGGATGGTACACCTGCGGGGTATTGGGACTACGACAGGTACCCGGGCAAGTTCATCTGGGGGCCCACAGCTTCGGGCCTGCACGCGCTCAAGATACATGGCCGCCTGGAAACCGGCGACGCCATGAGGGACCCGTATGTCGAAACGGTCAGACGTGGCATGAGCTACCTGCTCGCGTCCCTCGAACCCACGGACATCGCACCACAGTCATACGGCATTGCGGACGGGAACGGGAACGGCAAGGGCATATCGCTGGGCTTCGCTCAGGCGTCGCACGTGGGGTACCCGCCGTATGAGGCAGGACAGATCATGGACGCCCTCGCAGTGGGGAGCCGCAAGGACATGGTCGCCCAGTCAGGCGCTGTCGGTGTGGCAGGTCGCACGTACGCAGATCTGATGCAGGACATGATCGACCAGTATGCTTGGGGGCAGAGTGACCTCTCGTGGGGTGGCGGCTGGCGCTATGGCTGGAACGTTGCTGATGCCGACAACTCCGCGTCCCAGTGGGGCGCCATCGGCATGCTGGCGGCTGAACAGCTGTTTGATCTGTCGGCGCCGCAGTGGCTTAAGGACAGGAACCTCGTCTGGCTGCAGTACACGTATCGTCCCAACGGGTTCATATACGCGCACACCGACCAGCAATTCACCGGATCGGGCGGCCCGTCCGTGCTCGTCCAGCTGTCCTGGGCCGGGGTGACAACGAACAGCGCCCTGTGGCAGACCGCGGAACAGGCCATGGTCGCCCAGTGGACAACGACGGACATCTATTTCCGTTATTCTTCCGCAAAAGCCCTGCTCCTGGCCAGGCCGGAGCCCGTGAGAATGCTGTCTTCGGGCATTGACTGGTTCTGGGACGAGAGCGCAGGGCTGGCTCGCCGGCTCGTCGATGAACAGGAAGATGACGGCTCGTGGACGGATACGGGGTCCTGGGTGACTGATCCCGGCTTCGCTGCCGCCTGGAGCCTTATCATCCTTTCAGAGTCCGTCTTTAATCTGCGGCCCCAGGCGGATCTCGTGGTCACGCCGCCCTCGGCGACCATCGGGCAAATCGTAGTATGCGACGGGCGTGGTTCGAGGCACCCGGACCCCAGCTCCGAAATCGTGCAGTACCTTTGGGACTTCGACGCTTCCGACGGCGTGGACTTCGAGAATCCCGACGCCGTGGGCCACGTCGCGACGAACAAGTATCTCGTTCCCGGCACATATACGATCACGCTCAAGGTAGTGGACGACGCCACCCCGGCCCTGAGCGACACGGCCGCCGCCGAAGTCGAGATTACGTCGCCCTCGCACCCGCCTACGGCCGACGCGAGCGGACCGTATGTTGCTGCTGCTGGCGAGACCATCCACCTGGACGGTTCCGGTTCGTTTGATATCGACATTGCTCTTGGCGACGCGGTCCGGGCCTGGGACTGGGAGCTTGACGGGCTCGAGCCTCACGATTTCGATGATTGGATCAGCGGCAGGAACCCCCTCTTCCGCGGCGGGTTTTCCACGGCCGGGACTAGGTCCATCGGACTGCGTGTCGCCGATTCGACGTCGATCCTGTTCCCCGGCGCCCCGGACCTGACCGATGACGACTTCACCGAGGTCGTGGTCTACGAGCGGGTGGCCGACGACCTGCAGGCGCGCGCCAAGCACACCAAGTGCCAGCTTACCTGGACTAAGGTCGGCGACGAAGCCGCCATCATGCGCAGCACGAACGGCCCCCACATCGGCTTCATCGAGATCGGGCGCACGACCAGCGACTACGCCACCTATCTCGACAGCCCGATCAGCACGAACGTCGACTACTGCTACCGCATCTATGCGTATGAAACGGGCAACACGAATCCGCTCGGCATATCGCCGGCTGTCTATTCCGCGGCCGTGATACGCGATGCGAACCGGCGGCCACGGTTCACCTCAACGCCGTTGCCTGCAACAAGGGTGGGACTGGCCTACTCGTATGACGCCGAGGCGGACGACGCGGAGAACGATCCGCTGACCTTCGCGCTCGTGCAGGGCCCGGAAGGCATGACGATAGACACGAACAGCGGCCTGGTCGAGTTCACGGCCGCGACGAACCAGCTCGGCGCCCATCCGATCACGCTCCACGTCCTCGACGCACACGGCAAGGACGTGCAGACGTATGATCTGGTGGTGTTCACGGCCAGCAATCAGTTGCCCGTCGCCGAGGCGAACGGGCCCTATACCGGCCTGATCTCGCAGGCAATCTCCTTCAGCTCAGCCGGGACGCACGATCCGGACGGCGGCGCGCTCAAGTATTCCTGGAACTTCGGTGATGGGGGGACGTCCTCTGACCCGAATCCCACGCACACCTACTCCGCCGCAGGGGACTACGTCGTTGTGCTGGCGGTCAACGACGGTCAGGGCGGCACAGCCATCGACACGGCGCGGGCGTTGATCAAGCGTCCAAATGCCGATCCTGTGGCCCTGATCCGGGACGGCCCGCTGTTCCAGCGCCGCGCAGGCCAGACTCTGACGCTCGACGCATCAGAGTCCAGCGATCCCGATGGCGATCCGCTCTCATACGAATGGACCTGGCGGACCGGTGTCGTTCAAACGGCAGGCGAGATCGCAAGCCATACCTACACTAACCAGGGCTCCTTCAACGGCAAGGTCACCGTGAGCGATGGACGCGGCGGATCTGCCGAAGCGCCGTTCAGCGTCACAGTCTTCCCGCCGAACAACCCGCCCGTAGCCGCCTTCACCGTAACAAGCGCAGACACGAACATCGGGGATGTTTTCACCTTCGACGCCGGCCCGAGCTCCGACCTTGACGGTGATACGCTTGCCTATCACTGGGATACCGGCGACGGGCGCGTGGTGACCGAGGAATCGTTCACGCATGCATACACGGCCACGGGCGAATACTCGGTGGTACTGACCGTTGACGATGGCTACGGCGGCACGTCGCAGACCTCCAAGGTCATAGGCGTCGGGCATACGCGCCCGGCGATCATTTCGACGCCGAAGACAGGCGCCGCCGCCGGCGCGCAGTACGTCTATCAGGTGGTTGCGCGCGACCCAGAGAACGACCCGATCACGTACTCGCTGGACGTGAGCCCGGCGGGGATGACGATCAGCAACACCACGGGCCGGATCGAGTGGACGCCGACCGCGGGTCAGGTCGGCAACCAGGCAGTCACGGTCCGAGCCACGGACGACCACGCAACATTCGGCACGCAGACCTTCACCATTACCGTTGTGGCCGAGCCACGCCCGCCGGTGGCCGATGCCGGCGCGGATGCCGAAGGGACGGTCGGCACCGCTGTGCATCTGAGCGGCAGCGGATCCATCGATCCCGACAGCTCCGAACTGACGTACGGCTGGACGCTCCAGGTCGCGCCGGTGGGCAGCACCGCGCAACTTCAGGATATGACCAACGTCGTAGCGTCGTTCACCCCAGACCGTGCGGGCAGCTATGTCATCAGCCTCGTGGTGAGCGACGGAACGCACGAAAGCGCGCCGGACACGGTAACCGTGACGGTGACCGATCCGGACGCGAATGTGCCTCCGCTGTTCACTTCCGAACCGCCCGTCGACGGCATGGTTGGTCAGCAATACGAATACCAGCCCGCTGTAACAGACGGCAACGATGACACCCTGTCCTACGGCCTCGCCGAAGCGCCTGCAGGCATGGCCGTCGACCCGGACGCCGGTACGGTGACCTGGACGCCTGCGCAGACCGGCCAGTATACCGTTGTGATCGTGGTCGAGGACGGTCGCGGCGGGGAGGCCGTGCAGGCTTACACGTTGACCGTGGTTCCGTATCAGAACCTGGCGCCCGTGATCACGTCCACGCCTGTCGCCGTGGCGGCGCCGGAAGCGCTCTACAGCTACGACGTCGAGGCGAATGACCCGAACAGCCACACGCTGACCTACAGCTTCGATGTGTCGCCGGCAGGCATGACCATCGACGGGAACAGCGGCCAGATCGAGTGGACGCCGGCGCCCGCCGATGCCGGCGGTCATGATGTGAGCGTCGTCGCCAATGACGGCCAGGGCGGGACGGCGACACAGAGCTTTTCAGTCGCCGTGATTGTCGCCACGCCGGATTCGCCTGTGCTGAGCACGATCCCCGACCAGACAGTTGTCGATCCGGCCGCGTTCGTGCAGATCCCGCTGGACAACTTCGTCGCCGACCTCGTCTACCCCGATAGCCAGATCACATGGCAGACCGCCGGACACACGATTCTGAGCATCGCGATAGACGCGAACCGGATCGCCACAATTACCTATGCTCCGGGCGCCCGTGCCCGCGAAGAGATCATGTTCGTGGCCCAGAATCCGAACGGTGATTCCGCGTTCACCACCGCCACGTTCATCGTGCGCGGCGCGGACGTGGATCCGGTCGCCGCGTTCGCCAGTCTGTCTGCCACGGAAACCACGCTGGTCCGCGACGGCCTGTTTGATCTCAAGGGGACGGCCGACGACCCCGACCATCCTATCGACGACGTTGCCTACCAAATTCGGTTGTATTCACCCGACGGATTGCTGGTGAAGGATCTGACTCCCGCCCCTGTAGATGCCGACGGCTGGCACGAGGGACGCGTTGCGGCCGGTGGATCCCTCGGCGAGCTGGACTTCACGATGACCGAGAACGGCGTTTATGACCTCTATCTTGATGTAAGAGGTGGCAACAAGACTGCGTCGGCCTCTGCGCGGATAGCGCTCGACAGCCAGCTCAAGGTCGGGCAGTTCAGCTTCAGCCAGCAGGATGTCACGATCCCGGTCTCTGGCATCCCGCTGACAGTCATCCGCACCTACAACTCGCTCAACAAGGAAGAAGGGGAATTCGGCTATTCGTGGACCTATTCGATAGCGGACATCAACTTCAAGGTCGACGAGGTGAGGGGCACTGAGCACGACGTCTACACGTTCCAGCCCTTTAGCATACGCACAGGCGGCGGACGGAACGTCACACTCACCATGCCGAATACCGGCCAGCGCGTGACGTTCCGCTACTCTCTGACGCATGCCCACACGAGCGGGGCACTGGCATACTACAAAGCCAATTGGACCGCGCCTCCGGGCGTCAACGCGACGCTCGAGCCGACATGCTCGCCGTACCTGGTTGTGCTTGCCGCGACATGGGGCGAGCCGCTTGTGTACTGGGAAGAAAGTGGCCCGTTGCCATCGCGCGAGAACTTCGACTTCCCCGGCTATGTCCTCACCACGTATGACGGCACGCAGTACCGCATCGAGCGCAAGAGCCACGGCGAGCATCTGCTGGGCGTGGGCCAGGCTGTGACCCCCTACTCGGGCGGGACGCTCAAGCGGATCAACACCCGCGCCGGCGACAGGCTCGAGTTCGTGCGGTCTGCCGAACTCGTCCAGCGCGTGGACCACTTCGACGCCTACGACTACAAGACCAAGTCCCTGACCCTCGAGCGTGATGCACACGATCGCATCACCGCCATCTACGATCCCGCGGCACTGGACGAGGACGACCAGCCGATCGGCCCCGCCGCGATGAAATACGACTATGACGAGCGCGGAAACCTGGTACGCGCCCACAAGCTGACCGACGTGTCAGACGAGTCCGACCCGTCCGACGCGACCTACGAAACCATCGAGTACGTTTACGGGCACGAGGAGTTCCCGCACTACATAACCGAGATCAAGGACCCGCGCGGCATCTCGCCGATGCGCACCGAGTACGACGACGAGGGCCGCATCGTTGCCACTATCGATGCGAACGGCAACCGGATCGAGCTGGACCACAACCTTGCCGCGCGCACGGAGACCATCCGCGACCGCGAGGGTAACGCGACCGTGCATGTCTACGACAAGCGCGGGAACGTGATAGCCAGCACCGACGCGCTCGGAAACACCGTTCGCCGCACATACGATGACAACGGCAACGAGCTGACCGTCACCGACCCGCTCGGCAACACGACCACCAACGAGTACGATGCGGCCGGGAATCTGCTGAAGACCACCAGCCCGGTCGGCCAGAGTTCGTCTTATACCTACGACTCCCACGGCAACCAGCTCACAGCCACCGATTCGCTCGGCAACACCACGACGAACGTCTACGACGGCAAGGGCAATCTCACGGCTACGATCAACGCCCTGGGCCAGAGGAGCGAGAACGTCTATGACGGGCGCGGGCAGCTGACCGCCATCAAGGACGTTCTCGGCAATGTGACCGCATCGCTGGGCTATGACGGTGCCGGGAACATGACTGCCATGACCGACGCTTCAGGCGTCACCCGCAGCTTCAGCTACGACCGCAGCGGGAACCAGACCGGCACCGGCTTCCAGTGGGTCAATCCGGACGACACCAACGAAATTCGGACCGTGACAACGGCAACGGAATACGATTCTGCCGGGCGCGTCGTCAGAACCACCGACCCCGACGGCAATCAGACCATCACGGAATACAACGCCATCGGCAAGCCGTTCCGCGTTTTTCAGATTCTGCCATTAACCATCAACCATCAACCATCAACCATTACAAATGTCACCAGACATTTGTACGACGCCCGTGGCAACGAGATCGAAACCCGCTACCCCGACGGCACGATCACCCGCACCGTCTACGATGCAAACGCCCGCCCTGTCGTAACGGTTGACCGCTTTCCTGGAGGGACGGGCGCTGTCCCGTCCGCCGTGAACGGCACGCGCACCGTGTACGACGCCGTCGGCCGCGTCATACGCACCGAACGTCTGAGCGATGTTGTGATCAACATCGTGAGCGCGGAGCTCGGAACTCGGAGCTCGGAATTTGGCTCGGCGGGGGGCGTTCTCTCGGCCACGGCGACCACCTACGACGCTGCGGGCCGTGTCCTATCGACAAGAACGATCGAATCGAGCGAATCGATTGGCGAAACCTTCTACGAGTATGACGCAGCCGGCCGCAATACGGCGATCATCGACGCCGTGAGCAACCGCACCGAATTCGTCTACGACGCCCTCGGCCGCCAGGCATCCACAATCCTCGCTGCGGGTACGCCCAGCGCCACGACCAACCACTTCGAGTACGACGCGCTGGGCCGTCGTGTCAGGACTATATTCGCCGACGGAACGTTCACCGAGACCGCCTATGACGAGCTGGGCCGGCGCATTGCCGAGACGGACCAGACCGGCAAGACGCGCGGCTTCGAGTACGACGACCTGGGACGCCTTACAGCCACGGTTCTCAACGCCACGACCAATCTGGAGGCTCTGACGGCGCGTTACAGCTTCTCCTACACCCAGTACGGCGCGCTGGCGGCGATTACCGATCCGTTGAACCGGGTCACGCGCTTTGCGTACGACGAGCGTAACCGCCAACTCTCCCGCACACTCCCCATGGGCCAGACCGAGACCCAGGCCTACGATTCCCTTGGCCGCCTCGGCTACAAGCTCGATTTCAAGGGCCAGGCCACTGAATTCGTCTATGACACCCTCGGCCGCGTCATAGAAAAGAACCTGTACAGTACCGCGGGCATTCCTGCCTGCGGTCCCCTCGACGCCACCGGCGACCTGCAGACCGACTATCCGGATGTCGGCGCCCCCGACGCCACCGTCTCCTACTCCTACGACACCCTCGGCCGCCTCACGAACGTCGTGCAGAGCATGGAGCTTGGAGTGCGGAGCATGGAATATGCGTACGACTCCGAAGGCCGCATTACATCTGTCGTAACTCCCGAAGGTATCATAAACTACGAGTACGACGCTCTCGGCCGCAGGACCCGCACATACACGGATGGCGGCACCGATACCCGTTACACGTACGATTCCCTTAACCGGCTGGCCACCGTTTCCCGGGTTGACGCCGGGACAACGAACACCACTCGCTACACCTACAACGCCATCGGCAGCCGCGACTCAATGATCCTCCCCAACGGCATCACTACCCAGTACGGCTACAGCAAGCTGAACCGGCTCACGCAGCTGACGCACGTTAATGCTGCGGCGGAGGTCCTCGGCTCCTACGCCTACACGCTTGCCCCCGACGGCCGCAGGATCGGCGTTCTGGAATCCTTCCGCAATCCTGTAAATCCTGTTGATCCTGTCAAAACAAACTCTGTCACCTACACCTACGACGACCTGAACAGACTGATCAAAGAGACCGCCACTGCCGAGAACGGCACAGGCTACAGTTCGGACTATGTCTACGACGCCGTAGGCAACCGCCTCCTCCGCACCGTCAACGCCAACGGCCAGATTCTGCAGACGAGCTACACCTACAACGACAACGACCAGCTCCTTTCCGAGTCGAACTCCGTAACCGTCGCCCAGATCCCCGTCGGCTACACCACCATCGCCTCGACTGCGACCTCTGGTGATCCCCTCCTGGGAGGGGTGGCCGCAGGCCGGGGTGGGTCTCCTACCGTCATCTACCGCAACGTCCCCGGCCCCATCTGGTCCTACGCCTTCAAGACCATTCCTGTTCTCCTCATTCTGGCTCTGGTCCTACCCATTTTTGTGCCTTTTGGTGTTTTTCGTGGCTATACCTCTTCCCGTATCCCGGCCTTCTACCGTGGCGTAGCTGCCGTGCTCGCGCTTATGTTTTTCATCGGCTTCTCGGCTCTCGACACCATCGCCCAGGAAGCCGAGCTCTACGATCAGGTAACAACCGCCACCTGGGGCAACGACGGGCAGGTTACCAATTACGCCTACGACGCCAACGGCTCGTTGGTGCTCAAGGTCACCACCCGCAACGGCACGCAGACCACCGAACACTTCGACTACAACCTCGAGAACCGTCTATCACGCCACACCAAGACCATTGTCCGTGATACGGGCAGCACCGTCTCGGTCACCGACTACACCTACAACCACGAAGGCATCAAGGTGAAGTCCGAGACCACGGTGACCGTCGATGGCGTCCCACAGCCCGATCTCGAAGAAATTCAGATTTTCCTCGTTGACTCATACAACCACACCGGCTATTCTCAGATAGTGGAAACGCGCACCGAGTATGGTGGCGCGCCCACGGTCTCCTATACGATAGGGGACGACGTTCTTTCACAAGTAAAGGGTGGGGGAGCACCCGAATACCTCCTGTACGATGGCCATGGAAGCACCAGGCAGTTAGCGGATGCGACCGGCGGGATCACCGCCCAGTACACATACGACGCCTACGGCGTGATGCTCGGTCAGCAGGCGGGTAGCCAGGAAAAGCAGGCCACCTCGCTGCTGTACTGCGGCGAGCAGTTTGACAGCGGACTGCAGAACTACTACCTGCGCGCCCGGCACTACGATCAGTCGAACGGCCGGTTCAACAGACTAGACCCGTTCGCCGGTAACCACCACGATCCCCAGTCGCTGCACAAGTATGCCTACGCCCACGGGGATCCCGTCAACGGGGTGGATCCGAGTGGGGAGTTCAGCAAAGTGGAATTGCTTATCGCCTCAGGGATTTCCGCTCTGCTGTCAGGACTCACCACCTTTGCCTATCTCAAATGGGTGAAGAACTATGATACTTGGTCGGCTTTGTTGGGCGGATTGGCAAGTGCCGCTGTGGCGTTTCTTGCGGTGTACTTTGCTCCGCAACTCGCGGCGATTCTGGCGAAGGTGGCCGCGCATGGTTTGTTGGGCAGCCTTGCTGTCTACGGATTCGCCGGATATGTGGCCACGGCTCTGGTCAGCGCAATTGCATGGCTTGCTGGCGAAGCATTCTCAGGCGCGTACAGTCCTATGCAGCGCGTGATTATCCTGTCTCGCATTGGCTCTATTCTGCTGACATGCGTACTGGCGTGGGCGGCCGTGAAAACAGGGTCGGAGCCTGTCTTCAAGATAAAGGCAGAGAGCAATCACGGCAATATCGAGATAACGGGCCATAGGCCAACCGCAAGTCCGAAGCCGACCAACATCGACAGAGTGTCTCCTGCCACAATTAAAGGGCGGACACCCGATGGTACCCCGTACTGGGCGCCCGAACATGTGCCAAATGGGACGCTCGTCGCGCCAGTCTACAATAGTCAGGGCGAGCTTGTTGGCTATACTATTATTGGTTCTGTGGGGAAAGGGGCGGCCATAAGCAATCTGGGACAGGGATAGAATGAAGCAACCAGATCTAAGGTTCTTTGCATTTAGGCGGAAACTGTTCACTGTAGTTGCACCGCATTCAGGAATGGATGAGGGGAACGATGGTGTTCCGATCTCACCGCTCATGCAACGCACAGATGAGGGAACGTTCGCGGTCTACCTGTGGCGGAATGAAAAGAGGGCCAGCGAAGTTGCCGAACGCCTCGGAAATGGGTACAAATCACTGCCGGTGAGAAAGAGGGATATGAAAAGAGTCATCAGTGCCCACAATGCTGCTGGGTTGAAATGTATCGTTCTTCTTGACGCTTCCCCCTTCGCGGGAACTCGATAGGGCTTCGCCGGTGCCAGGCTCAATTGTTACCGACGAAATTGATATCGTAGCCGATTCCTGACGTCGCAAAATGAGCCCCTGATTTCCTCGCTCTGATCATGTAATGTTCCCCATGCCGTCGTACGCTCGTAAGCGTCCAGCCGGGCACCCGGTCGATCCTGGATGTTACCGACCGAATTGATACCGTAGGCCATTCCCGAATTGACGTCGTAAAATGGCCCCCTGATTCCCGCGCTCTGATCATGTAATGTTCCCCGTAGCGTCGTACACCGGGAGTCCCTGTACGACGGGAATGGCCGGACAGACATATCGGGACTCACCATTCTTCTTTCACAGCCATCATAGA
>Ga0272442_10004372_pt1 | contig 19384 bp, 7 predicted proteins | sample SSMForm2O_FD_200262 | JGI IMG/M metagenome (GOLD analysis project Ga0272442, IMG submission 200262) | Marine sediment archaeal communities from Little Sippewissett salt marsh, Falmouth, MA, United States - SSM-Form-2O | ecosystem: Environmental > Aquatic > Marine > Wetlands > Sediment ... | reverse complement strand
ACGTTGGACACAGCGAACTCATGAAAATATCCGGCCCCGGCTCTGCGGCAGCCGACAACGTGCATTCTGGGGGTCTCGCTCTGCTTGTGCGCCGCCTCGTAGGCTGAGAGATACTCGCTCAGGATAAGTGCGTCCTCGTAAACATCGCTTGCCCCGTGCAGGCCGAAACTGAGCAGCCTTTCGAGGAAATCCGGCCTGAACCTTCTGCCGTAAAGCTCCTCCAGGCTCATCGACTCTGCGCTCTTGCTGTCACCCGGCTTGTTGTAAATCGCCAGCACCGGCGGCTGTGGCGGCCCTCCGCGGGAGTGGGTCAGGGTGATCGAGCTCCAGGGGGTATCAATCGCCCGCAGGCCGCTGATCAGGGCGGCCATGTACACTCCGAACGCTGTTTTCCCGACCCTCTTGTCCGTGGCGTAGAGGCCCTCGCTGGGCTTTTCCACCATGATATCGCTGCTGCTCTCGGCGAATACCGTGCCGCCCGCGATATAGGAGGTGCCGTAGCCGACCGCTACAGAGGCGAAACGGTTCATCAGCCTGCGGTTGACCTGGGGCGAGCCGCTGAGCTGGACCACCAGGTCGATGTCCCTGGGCTGGAGTGCGCGGTGAAGGCCCTCCACAGGGTCGGCTCGGCCCGAGTCCAGATCGCCTTCGAAAATAACCGGCGCGCCGAAAGCCTCGTCAAAATCCTGGCTGAAAGATTCCTGGTCTTTCATCTTCTCGGTGCCCCCGATCCAGACCAGCCTGACCGGTGTAAAACCATGCCTGGCGGCCAGCTCCCGAATTCCGTTAATGGAATTGTCCGCCTTGTGAACGCCGTCAATAAGCACCGCCGCCCGTTTTGCTGTGCTGTTCATAAATCAGCCTCCTGGCCAGGCGTTTAAAGGTGATGAGGGTCTGAATTCAATCCGCTGAAGGTTGAATCTCATCTTCCGATTTGATCTTCTGCTGCTGGACCAGACGCACGATCAGATCCTGCTCCGCCGGCTTGATATTCAAAAACTGTATGTTTATGTTCTTCCTGTCCTCTGCCAGCTGCTTCTCCACTCTTACGACCTTACCCAGCAGGTTCCTGACAACATTTTCCGGATTGAGGGGTATGTTAAAGATCAGCAGATCATTCACGGCCAGTTCTTCCTCAGTATTAAGCATCATCCCGCCCCCGCTGATATCGAGGACGTACCCCTCTTTCTGCCCTTCGATCTCCTCTTTTTCAAGGTTGTAGCGGCTCTCAAGGTTTTCATCCCAGGCGAAACGCTTGAACTTGAGCGGTATCCGGGTCGGCATCCGGTAAAACATCCGCGACTGCATCCGCTTTAACTCGGGCGCATGAGCCAGAAACAGAAACTGGTGGCTGCTCTGCCCCAGGTCTTTCAGGGCAGTGGTCTGAAACTCATAGTAGCCGTCGCTGTCCCGGTAAAAAGAGACTTTGAAATCCTCCCCTTTGGCGAACTGGATAAATTTCCCCTGATGCATCGGGTTGGCTACTGTAATCGCCGCTGCATCGACATCCAGGATCACCGAGGCGGCAGTCTGTGTCTGCCCGTCGCGGGTAAATCCAAGGGTGATCTTCTGGCCTATTTTAAGCTGGATGGTGCTGGTAACCGCACCGAAATGGTAGGATACCTCGCCGAAAAGCTTTTTCCGAAGCGCAAAAATACCTTCCAGTTTCTTCCGCGCTTCCTGGTCCGTCTCCGCCTTGCCGGAAAGATCGTGCATCATCGGGCCGAACAGGCGGTGAAATTCTCTGATCGATCCGAAAGCCTGCTTAGGATCGGCTTTCTTGTTGGACTTTGTCAGAGAATCAAGCAGGAACTTTTCCTCTTTGGACAGGCTGTGCTTTCTTGCCGCCTTGAGAATACGGGCGCGCTCTCTGCGCTTCTGAAGGTAGGAATGCACGAAAACAGTAATAAAAATCAGAGAGGTGAGAACCAGTAAAAAGATCAGGATCTGGATAAAATCTTCAGGCCCTGGACGCGGCAGGACGAAATACTCGAGAATTTCTTTAAAACTTTCATCCATGGGATTACCCTGCCTTTTGCAGGTTAGTCTTCCAGTGTGCCGAAGCGGCTCTGGTGGTGATCGATAATCGGGGAAAAAATCTCCAGGCTGCTGCCGTGCCCCAATGCCCTCAGAAAGCGGCTGATCACCAGCTTCTCGGTTTTAACTTTCTCCTTTTCGGTCATTCCATTGCAATTTATCCTTCCCCCAGCTACCATATCGTGCCCTCCGGCTGCACCTTTGCCTTTAACCAGCTTCGCGATCATTTTCCCGCAGCGGGCCCGCATGTTGCTGCTTCGCAGGCTGAGATGGATGTAATCACTGTCCCAGCCGATGCACAGCGACCAGCTTCGCCGCTCGAAGCGCAGGAAAAAGTCTGCCATCTGGTGTATCATATCCGTCGAGTTGACCGGGCCGAGCCGGGTAACGACAATGTTCTTGTAGTAAAAAGTATTGTTCAGCGCCATGCTCAGGGTCTGGAAATAATCGTGGGGCAGGACCGGGTATTTGATGTTGGCCAATACGCGCAGCCTCACTTTTGGAATCAGTCTCTGGTAGGCTTGAATATCATCCCGGCGGGCCTCTCGTCCCAGATCCTGGGTTTCCGTAATCAGGGCGTAAACGAGTGCCGTGGCCAGATGCCAGTCTATCTCGAGGCCCGCCTGCTGAAGGTAATCGAATATCAGCGTGCTTGTGGCCCCGAGGTCATCACAAACATGGTTGAAACTGCTCCTCATCGGTTTCTTGGGCGGGTGGTGGTCGAATACCATCACCACCTCAGCGTCCTTGGGCAGAGAGTGGTTTTTCGAGGCGGGCTGAGTATCGATCAGCGCGAATTTAGAATTTTTCCTCAGGCGCACGCTTTCCAGGCTGTGTACAGGTATTTTCAGCAGCCTTACCATTGCCCGGTTCTCCGCCCTGCCGATCTCGCCTCCGTAAAGAATAATCGAGCGTATCTCGAAATACCGCGTGAGCAAATGCCGCAGGGCCATCATACTGGCCAGACAATCCGGATCCGGATTGTCGTGGCAGAGCAGATAGACCATTCTTACTCCCTTGAGTGCGCGGGACAGTTCTTCGAATTTTTCTTTGATGTTTTCTACTGGCATATTCTTATTTCTTCAGCTATATCAGCCGTTCAGAATCTTTTACGGGGATTTTCACGTTATTAAATATTACCCGAGTACAGGATAAAAAGCAATCCTATGATCGAATATTCCACCTGACAGGGCTTCTGCGCCGGATTTCCGGCTGTTTTTAACTGAAGTTTATGGGAAATTCCTTTGCCGAGCCGTCATCTTGCCTTTACAAGGGGAGTCGGCTATATTCAATCCTGGGAAAACCTGGTTTATGTTCATTTTACCCGGAATCTTATAAATCCGGCAGAGTCGTACATCGGCAATGCGATATTCAGGGGCTAATTTTCGAAGGAGCGAAATATGATTCCCGCAAGGAGAATGTTGGGAGTTCTTTTCCTTTTATTTTTCCTGTGTTCCACACTGTCCGCGCAGAATGCGGAATATTATAAAAATCGCCGGGAAGCTCTTCTGGCAAGGCTCGAAAATGCCGCAGCCCTTGTTCCGGCAACCCGGGAAAAGGATCTTGAGACTTTCCGCCAGAGCAATAATTTTTACTATCTCACCGGAGTGGAGCAGCCCGGCCTGCTTCTGCTGCTCAGCCCCCTGGCAAGAAGCCCGGAAACTCTTTTTCTGCCGGCCAGAAACCTCTCCGAGGGGAGCCTGTCCGAGGCCTGGACCGGCGCGAAGCTCGGGCCCGGAGCGGAAACCGAGAAAAAAACAGGCGTGGCGAAAGCTGCCGACCGGACCACTTTCGAAGACGCCTTTTCCGCGCTGGCCGGACAGATCGACCGGCTGTATTTCGACTACCACCCGTCGCCTCTGGACGGCCCTGTAAGCGCTGCCGAAACAATGCTGAAAAAGCTGCGCGAACGTTACCCGCACCTGGAAATCCGGCCGCTTTCCCGGCTCACCGACAGCCTGCGCATAATCAAGGATTCCGAAGAGATCGCCGCCTTGCAGAAAGCCGTGGATATTACCCGCCGCTCGCTGGAGGAAACAATCCGTGCGATAAGGCCGGGAATGTACGAGTATGAGGTCGAAGCCCTGATCGAATACGGCTTTCACAGGCAGGGAAGCCCGAGGCCGGGTTTTCCCTCGATCGTGGGCAGCGGACCGAATTCCGCGGTGCTGCACTACAATTCGAACCGCAGGAAAATAGAGCAGGGCGAACTGGTGTTGATGGACGTGGGAGCGGAATACAACTACTACACTGCGGACATCACCCGCACCGTGCCTGCAAGCGGAACTTTCAGCGCTCGTCAGCGGGAGATCTACCAACTGGTGCTCGAGGCGCAGGCTGCGTCGATTGAAGCCGTAAAGCCGGGAGTTACGCTGAAAGAGGTTCACGCCGCTGCCAGAAAAACAATCGAAAAGGCAGGCTACGGCAAGTATTTCATTCACTATACGAGTCATTACCTCGGCATGGACGTGCACGATGTCGGCAGCCGCTCGCGGTCCCTGGAGCCCGGCATGGTGATTACTATCGAACCCGGTATATATCTTGCGGAAGAATCGCTCGGGGTGCGGATCGAGGACGACGTGCTGGTGACCCAAAACGGCTGCAGGGTGCTGAGCGCCGCGCTTGCTAAATCGGTCGAGGAGATCGAATCTCTGATGCGCTCCAGATGACCTCCCAGGCCGGGGGTGCGGCTCCAGAGTTTGATGCAGAAGTTTTTCATTGTATCCCAAAGGCGAAAAATTTGCCATGCCAGGCCGGAACATTGCCGGCATTATCAGTGTACCAGACAATGAAGAGGCCGAAAGTCTGTAAGTATGCCGGGCCGGCTTTCAATTGCTAGCTATTGAAATAAGTCGAAAGTACCGAGGAATCCGCTCTGATGGCTTTTTCCAACAAGAATAATCACGATTTCGCTCTGCGGCGTGCTTTAGAACGGGCACTAACCCGGCCTATCGCCGTGCTGCTGGAACCTGTTTTCCTCTTTTTCCGCCGCCTCGACAATTTCCTGGCCCAGGCCGCAGACCGCTCCATGTACGATTTCTTTTTCCGCCGGTCTGTTTTCGCCGCGGTCGTGCTTGTCATTTTTTTCAACATCGCTCTGGACTTTTTTCTGTCAAAAATAGCCCTGGAAGATAATTATCCGCAGACGGAACAAGAACTTCTCAACATCAGTCCCCATACTCTCGTTGTAATCAATGCAGTTCCCAGAACCAGCCTGGCGCAAAAAAGGGTCAAGGTGCCGATGATCAGAGAAGTCAGCTTCGCCATCGAGGAAATAGACATCCCGGAGCCGCAGTTCGGTGTGCTGGAAATCGGCCCTGATAAATCGATACCTGACGGCGCAACCGGCAGCGGGCCCGGCAGGCTGCCTTACCGCAGGCCTGAACTGGTGATGCTTGTTCCGCCGGTGTATCCAAAGGACGCGGAGAAAAATGGAATCGAGGGCACGGTAGACCTGCGTATCCTGGTTACGGAGAAAGGGATTGTGGATGACGTGGAAATTTCCCAGAGCAGTGGACATGCTTCCATGGACGATGCTGCGGTCAAGGCCGCGAGAAGAACCCGCTTCCGGCCGGCAATTAAAAACGGCCAGCGGGTAGCGATGTGGATCAACTATCCGATTCAGTTCGCACTTACCAAAAAAAGAAACTGAGCTGTATTATTTCAATAAATAAATCTTTCCCGGCATTTTTATCCCCGCCAGTTTGCCGGAACTTTCCGGTTCTGCCTAAAAAGTCGCAGTCTTACCGGCCAGTGCCCCGGTCTTGCTACAGACTGTCTCCATAATACCGGTGTTAATTGATATTTTTGTCGTAACGTTTTATATTCCATGAAGTTAACAATTGGTTACATGGCCGGTTTTTGCCGTTTTTAGACTTTTTCAGCATTATACCAAAATAGCATATTTTGCATTTTTCTTGACAGCCAGCCTGTTTATGCTGTTCAATTTAATAGATACCGTTGAATGAAGTGTTTATTTGATGAAATTCCACCCTCAAATCTCTATCACAAACTCTCAAGGTTTCAATCCGCTAAATCCAAACAAATCAGGAGTAGTTAAAATGAGACTTAAAAAATTATTCAGCTTATTTGTCATATTGCTTGCCGTGAATGTTTCCGGTCTGCTGGGCCAGGACACAGTCCAGTTCGGCGGCATGGTCAAAACCAACTCGGGCGGCATGTTCGAGCTTGAATACATCGACCCGGCCACCCTTCAAACGAGCTCGATCGTGATGATGACAAATGCGGCCACCCAGGTATTCGGCGAGGACGGTGCGACCCCCATACAATTGACTGACATCCCGGAAGGGCATTTTGCCTACGGCGAAGCGCATCACGACGCGACTGCCAACATGCTGGTGGCCGATAGAATTTTTTATACCGGCACCGCCCTTCCCATACCTCCTGGAGAAGACCCTCCGCCGCTTCCCGGTGACGGTTTCGTGGGAATCGTGCTCAGCAACAACGGAAGCGTAATAGTGATCGAAACCTGGGATGAAGCCGCCCAGACCCCATATAACATAAATATCCTGATCAGCACCGAGACCAAAGTATTCGACGCTAAAGACCCCACCCTGGAAATTTCTGTGTCCGATATACCGGATAATAACGTTATCCACGGCACAGGGGAAAAACAGTCCAGCGGTGATATCGCGGCTTTTGAGATATATCTGGAAGGTCCCGCCGATCCTCCTCCGGGCCCTGCGCCGGGAGAGACATTCCAGTTCGGCGGAGAAATCACCCAGATCGGCTCCAATTACGTGGTAATAAGCTGGCGCAACCCGGATACCGGAGAATCGGGAACCGAGACTGTCTATCTCGATACGGCCACCAGAATCCTCGATGCAGCCGGCAATGACGCAACTCTTGCGGTCGGGGATTTTATCGACGGCGAGGTCGAACTCCAGAGCGACGGTACAATCAAGGCTTTGTCGATAACAAAATACTTCGACGGACCGCAGCCGGGAGAGACATTCCAGTTCGGCGGACAGATCACCGAGATCGGCTCAAACTACCTGGTCACAAGCTGGCACAACCCGGATACCGGAGAATCGGGAACCGATCGAATTTCTCTCAATTCGTCCACCAGAATCACTTATGATAACGGAAATACCGCAACCCTTGTGGTCGACTATTTTGTCGACGGCGAGGCCGAGGTCCAGAGCGACGGTTCGGTTTTAGCTCTTTCTATAACAGTGTACCCCCCAGGACCGCAGCCGGGAGAAAAACACCAGATCGGCGGACAAATCGCAGAGGTAGGCTCCAATTACCTGGTACTCAGCTGGCACAACCCGGATACCGGAGAATCGGGAAGTGAAACTGTTTATTTCAATGCGGCCACCAGAATCACCGATGAAAGCGGAAATGCCGCTACACCTTTGGTCGGGTATTATATCGACGGCGAGGCCGAGGTCCAGAGCGACGGCAAATCATTGGCTCTTTCAATAATTTTGTTCCCTCCGGGCCCGCTGCCGGGAGAGCGGTTCTTATTTGTCGCCAAGATTCTGAGCATCAACTCTGACAGCATTGAAGTGGAATTATACGAAGACGACGACAAAGTTCACGTAGAAAAAGGCCCGGTTGATCTCAGCGTGCCTGTTACGGATAAAGACGGCAAACAGGCCACCATAGATATTCTGGTTGTCGGGGATTTTATCGAGGGTGAAGTCGAGATTCTGGAAGGAGATGATGTCAAAGTCCTCTGGATCAGGGTACTCAGCGAAGAGCCGCCGCTGCCCGGCGAAGAAGAGTTGCCTTTCACAGGCACAGTCGTCTCTGTGGGCAGCGACTATCTTGAGATCGAGGTTACAGACAAGGACGGCAATCCCAAGACCCTGCGCCTGACCGTGGATAACGAGACGATGCTCAAGGACGAAAGCGACGCGGTTATCTCCCTTTCCGATTTCGCCGGGGGTGATCAAGTCCACGGCCTGTTCGATCCTGTTGTCGATAACGGTCAGATCTTAGCCAACGAAATCTGGAAAGGCTCGAGCCCCGGACCGGGTCCCACGGAGGAGCCGGTACCTTTCGGCGGCACGATTGTCTCTATCGGCCCGGACTATATTGAAATGGAGATGCAACCTCCAACCGGCGGCACGGTTACCGGACGGGCTATTGTGGTAACTGAGACCCAGCTCATGGACTCGGACGGCACAGCACTGACCCTGGCTGATTTTGCTGTGGGCGAGAACGTTTTCGGCGAAGGCATACCCACAGAGAATGAATATGAAGTGACAGCCTCTTTCATCCAGAAAGGAGCCGGGCTCGAGCCCGTATTCTTTGCAGGCGTGATCCTCGAAATCGGTGCTGATTATATCGACATCGAGGTTCCCTCCCCTGACGGCACTACAGTACAGAGCCTGCGGCTGGTTCTGGATGAAGGCACAGTCTTTTTCAGTGAAGACGGCTCGACCGAGATTACGTTGGCAGAGCTCACGGCAGGCGATAATGTCAACGGCGAGGGAGAGCCCACCGGCAATGACCTGGAACTGCTGGCATTCCATATACAGAAAGAAGCCCGGCTCGAGCCCGTATTCTTTGCAGGCGTGATCCTCGAAATCGGCGCTGATTATATCGACCTCGAGGTTCCCTCCCCTGACGGCACTACAGTACAGAACCTGCGGCTGGTCCTGGATGAAGGCACAGTCTTTTTCAGTGAAGACGGCACGACCGAGATTACGTTGGCAGAGCTCACGACAGGCGATAATGTCAACGGCGAGGGAGAGCCCACCGGCAATGACCTGGAGCTGCTGGCATACCATATACAGCAAGGCACACCGGGGCCGATGCCCGGAGAGACGATACCTTTCTCCGGCAAGCTGATCGAGTTCGGCAACGATTTCATCCAGTTCGAATACGGTTACGATTCGGAAACCGGCACAACCAGCCTGGAAAATTTCACCGTTGACGAGAGCACCTCTATCACGGATGAAAACGGCAATGCCGCTACCCTGGAGACAGGTTATCTTATCGAGGGCCGGGGCGAGGTTCAGACCGAAGGCACGGTCAAAGCCGATTCGATCAGGATCCATTTCACTTCAGCCAGCCTTCCGGGGGAAAATACCACCTTTGTCGGAAGCGTTGTCGAGACCGGAAGCGACTTCATTATCATCCAGCCCGAATTACCTGACGGCGGTATCATTAAAGTCAAGGTCTTCGTTCTGTCCGTTTACAATGTCGCCGATAGTCAGGGCGCCCCCGTCTCTCCCTCCTCTTTCCAGGTTGGAGATGTTGTCAACGGCGAGGGCATGCGCCAGCCTTGTGGCGTGATTGTCGCCCGGCTCCTCTCGAAAGGAGCCGAACCCGGAGAGGAAGTCCAGTTCGCCGGCAGGGTAGTCGAAGTCGGCTCGAACACGCTGGTTGTTGAAAGAGAAGCGGAACAGGGTACCATCACCCTGCAAGTCCTCACGGAAACCGTAATCCTCGACGACAACGAACAGCCAGTCGCGCTGAGCAATATTATTCCCGGAGATATAGTCCGGGGCGTGTTTATAGAAGAGACAGACGGCAGCTTTTCTCTCGAATCAGTAATGATAGAGCTGATGTTCCCGCGCCCGGGTGAAGCGGTATCTTTTCATGCCAGGATCAAGAGTCTCGAGGCAAGTCGTCTGCTGGCGGAAATTTCTGAACCGGATTCTCCTGTTCGCGAAGTCTATATCAATATCGGCGCTCAGACCATAATCCAGGATACCGAGGGATTTACGCTGTCTCTTGCGGATTTGAGCCCCGAGGACGCAATCGACGTGGAAGGCACGATGGCAGCCGACGGCAGCATGGCGGTCGACGCCTCTGCCATAACTTACGTGGCGGGTAACATACGAAGGTATTTCGGCAGTGTGGTCTCTTTGACCAACGAGGGTTTCGAGCTGGAAACCCGGGATGATCAAAACCGTGCTATCGTGCTCGAGGTGATCCTGAGCGAGACCACTTCCATAGTCCGCGAGGGCACCGAGGAGGTTCTGACAAGGGATCAGATCCTTAAAGGCATGATGGTCATGGTTCTTGGCATGACAAACGAGGATAACTCGCTGCAGGCTATTCTGGTAGGAGTGCCCCAGCCGGAAAGAGAATCTTTCGGCGGCCGGGTGGTCTCAATCGAGCAGAGCAAATTCGTGGTGGAAGTAAAGCATTCCGAACAGGATTTAACCCTGAAAGTCACCGTAACCACGAGCGCGGCGACAAGCTGGCTCACCGAGCAAGAGGATGAGATCCAGCCGGCAACCGAGGAAGACCTTGCTCTGGATGATTTTGTCAGGATTTCCGGAGTGCTGACCGGGCCGCTTACCGTGGCTGCGGACACGGTGTTGATCGAGTCGGTTGAAGGTTTCGAAATCATGACTCTTACTATCCTGGAAGGAAAGGTCGAGGGATCGGTTTTCACATTCATATTAAATGTCTTCGAGTATGACCCTTCCCTACAGGCTGTTCTGGCTGAAGTCACGCTAAACATTTCGCCCGATTTCAGCAACCTTAAAGGCCAGATCGTCTATCCTGACGATCCTCTTGAGCCTGACTCGATCAGCATGAACAAGATAACCGGCGAGTCTGGAAAGTTGACCGGCCGCTGGGCAGGAGTGGTGGATGAAAACGGCGGTGTACCGCTTTCCGCTGATCTCGTTCAGACCGGCTCTTCCGTGACCGGTACGGTCACATCCGGAGGAACTGTCGAGCCCGGTACAGGTGAAGGTCCCCAGGCCGGGGATGAAATCACTGTCCACGGGCAGGTGACCGAGGTGAGTGAGAATTCCTTTATCCTCTCTTTCCGCGACAGGCTGAACCAGTTGATCCAGCTCCCGGTACTGTTTTTCGAGAGCACAGAGATGGTGGATATCGAGGGCAACATGCTTGAAATCCCCTCCGATTCACTGCTCAAGCGGGATGTGGAAATTACAGGCATCATCCAGTCGGATTTCAGCCTGGTGGCCAATTTAATTGTCGTCCAGAGTCTCGATACCGATCTCGAACCCTCAGCCGAGCTGCCGCTGATTGCCAACGGCATCTGGAATTCGGCGGACGGCACTATGGCTTTCGATCTTGCGGCTGAATCATTCGATGACGGGCTCGAAGGGCTGATCTCTGTGAGAGCCCAGCTCGGTGGGGACGGCAACAACCTGTATGCCGCCGGTATGCTCACAGATGTCGATTCGCTCAAAATGAGCTTTAGTCGACAGAGCGGGGAGCCGGAGGACCCATCCGGGACCTGGGCCGGTACCGCCGGAACCATGGTCAGCGGCCAGCTTAAAATCTGGCCCGTGTTCCTCGACCTGCTGGTCAAGGATGGAGCGCTTTCCGGCAATTACGGTGTGGGGGAAGGCAGGATCAAGACCGAGATCGTAACCCAGAACCTCGCCCCGGAGATAGACCCGTTCGAGCCGGTCACGGCAACCGAGGAGCAGCAGATAAGCGTTACGGTGACAGCCCATGATCCTGAAAGCGACCAGATCACGCTGACGGTAGAAGGCTATCAGATCCCCGGCTCCAGCTTTACCGACAACGGGGACGGCACCGGCACCTATACGCTGACCATTCCCCGCCTGCCTGAGGGCAAGACCGAGCTAATTGTCAATTTCGCTGCCCAGGATTCCAAGGGAGCCAAAACCTCCCGTGTCTTGGTGATCAAAGTCACCAGGCTCAACCGGGCGCCGGAGCTGAAAGCAGTCACCGATACGGTTCTCCTGCTGGAAGGCCGCAGCTTTTCTGTGATCATCCCGGCCAGGGATACGGACAATGACCCCCTGACTTTCGAATTTGCCGGCCTGCCGGAATGGGCCGCCACGGATAACAGCCAGATCACGTTTGATCCACCGTTCGGCTCTGCCGGAAACTATTCTTTTACTGTGACTGTCAGGGACGGCAAGGGCGGTGAAGCGAGCCAGACTTACGACTTCCTCGTGCTGAATATCAACAGGCCGCCGCGTTTCGTGCAGATCAAGCCTATCGAGAGTGAAACCGGCACGCCGGTCAGTTTCACCGTGGAAGCTGTCGACCCTGACCCGGGCGATGTGCTCACGTTCAGTGTGCTGGAAGTCGCCGGAGTGCAAGCCATTCCGCAGGGAGCTTCTTTCGACGCCGCCACAGGCCGGTTCGACTGGACACCCGCCGCCGAACAGTTCGGCCCGTTCAAAGCCGCTTTCGTGGTAACGGACAGCAAGGGCACCCGTGACCAGCTTACAGTCAATATCGTAGTGGGCGCAGGCGCGCTCCCGCCGACTCTCGAGGTGCCGGACTCACTGGGTGTCGACCAGGATGAAAACCTCGAGTTCACCGCCACCGGCACAACAAACACGGATCGTGAGCTTAAATTCTATGCAAGGAATCTGCCGCGCGGGGCCGGGTTCGATGCTGAAAGCCGCACTTTCAGCTGGACACCCGATTACAATCAGGAGGGCAATTACCGGCTGATTATCGGAGTGGGCGACGGCAGTTTCCGCACCGAGCAGGACGTGATAGTCACTGTAAACAAGGTAGTCCAGGTACCCACCCTCGAGCCCCTTGATGACCAGACCGTAACCGAAGGCGAACTTCTGCGCTTCCGGGTTACCGGTCATTACCCGGACGGCAGGCAGGTGATGTTCGATCAACCCGCCGGGCTGCCGGCCAACTCCCTGTTCGACGTGGTGACCGGTAATTTTCACTTCCTGCCGGGCTACGACCAGGCAGGGACCTACAGCCTGACTTTCAGTGTTACAGAAGACGACGAGACCACATACAGCGAGTCCACCACTATTACGGTAACCGATAAAAACCGGCCGCCCAAGCTGGTAGAGCTGACCAACGCGAGTATCCTCCTGGGCCAGAATATCGCTTTCGATGTCAATGCCGAGGATCTGGATCCCGGGGACGCGCTTACGCTCGAAGCTGTTGAAATACCACAGGGAGCCACATTCAACGCCTCTGCTGCTCCGGCCGCATTCAGCTGGACTCCGGCAGAGGAAGGCTCCTACCAGGCAAGTTTCAAAGTCACCGACGCCGCCGGGGCAAGCGACCGCAGAACCGTGTATATCGCTGTAGGCACGCAGAACCTGCCTCCTGCGCTTGGAGATATCCCAGACCTGACTATCAGCGAGGGAGACACCCTGAGCTTGACAATTTCGGTATCCGATGCGGAAAACGACCCGGTGAGCGTGTTTGCCAATCCCATCCCGGCAAACGCCGCGTTCAACAGCGAAAACAACACTTTCTCCTTCCAGCCCTCCTACGCCCAGGCAGGGACCTATAACCTTAAATTCTTCGCCAGTGACGGCGAGCTGACGGATGAAAAGCCGGTAACGATCCAGGTTCTGGACGTTCCGCTGCCGCCCGTTATAACCGTGTCGAGAGCCTGGTCTGTCCAGGAGGGAGAGACGCTGGAGTTTACCGTGGATGTGCGCGACGCATCCGGCGATAAGGTGGAAGTGATCTCAAGCACCCTGCCCGACGGAGCAAGCCTGGTGAGCTCGAGCGGCAAGTTTTTATGGACGCCTGATTTCGAGCAGGCCGGCACTTACTCGATCACATTCATTGCCAGCGACGGTAATCAAAGCGCCCGGAAGGATATTGCCATATCAGTAGCCGACAGGAACCGGGCGCCGTGGATTTTCGAGATTGATGACCAGGAAGTGACCGAAGGCGAGATTATCAGTTTCGAGATCACTACCACGGACCCTGACGGCGACCAGGTGACAGTTGCTATCGACTCGACCGAAACCCCGTACATCGAGTCTGTGGATATCCGCAACAACAGCGTTTTCGTGTTCAACACGACCCTGCTGGAAGAGAATCTCCAGATCCCCTCGGCCGTATTTACCATTACAGCCGACGACGGCCGGGGAGGCACGGACAGAAGAGCCATTGCGTTCAAGATCCTGCGTTCAAAGGATGTCAACGTGCCGACAGTCGAGCCGGGAGCCGATCCTTTCAACCATAACTTCCCCGGTACCGGGTTCACTATAAACATGGCAAACCAGGGCAGCAGTTCGGTCAGCGGCAACATGACAGGCAGCGAAATCTCCGGCGCCCTGAACGCCACCGGGCAGAGCGGGCCCCAGCTTGCAGCCAAATACAGCTATCTGGCCAACTCGAAAGACAAGGTAGTGGTGATGCCGTTTCTGGCAGGCGATGATGGAAACGGCGGAGATTTTTACGGCATCCGCCGCGGCTGGGGAATCGATCTCTCCAGCGACCTGCTAACTGGCCTGCAGGGACTGACATTCACCCTCACATTCCAATACGAAGACAGGGACATCCCGGCCAGGGACATTCCGGAATTCACCGAAACGGCTATCTCGATTTTCGGGCTCAACGCACAGGGCGAGTTCGTTCAACTGGCCACCCAGCTCGACCCGGATGCCAACACCGCCACAGCCACGGCGGACCTGGCCCTCTACACCGATTTCACTATCGGCGTAATCCTCGACCTGACCGAGCCGGTGATCGCCGGCACCTCTCATCTTGTCAACACCACGGATGAGCTGGGGCCGTATGATGTCTCCACAACGATCGTGGACAACGTGCTGGTGCGCTCGGCCAAACTCTACTATGCAATCGAAGGCCAGAGCTTCCAGGCCGTGACGATGCGCCCTGACACCTTGATGATCAACGGTTTCAACGGATCGATTCCCGGCCAGCAAGAAGGGAATACTATCCTCTACTACATCGAGGCCGGAGATTCGCTCCACACGGTCACCGACCCTGTGGGAGCACCGCAGAGCGCCTACCGTTTCTCGATCCTGCTCGACGGCATGGAGTCTGTAAGACCGGGTGACATGGACAATGACGGCAGTGTGGATATTTTCGACCTGCTCGACCTGCTCAAGGTCCTGGGAGGAACCCAGCAGGCATCAAGTGCAGCGGATACGAACGAGGACGGCAAGGTGGATATTTTCGACCTGCTGGAGCTGCTTAAAATTCTGGCCCAGTAGCATTGCGAGTAAATGATTTAAAAATAAAAAAGGGACAGCGCAGTTTAAGGCGCTGTCCCTTTTTCAGTCAGGTAATATTTTTTTCATCCCAGCTTTTCAGAGCTGACCCCCTCCTCGGGCTGGGTCACGTAGAATTTAGGGATGATTCCCGTAGTTTTGCTGTACATGCTGCCCACTTTCTGCGTGAATTCCTCCACCCGGTTGCGCATCACCAGGTTTATCGTGCAGCCCCCGAAACCCGCGCCGGTCATCCTGGCGCCGAGCACTCCGGGCACCATCCGGGCCAGGTCCACAAGCAGATCGAGCTCCTTGCAGCTGACCTCGTAGTCGCTCTTGCAGCTTTCGTGGCTCAGGTTCATCAACTCCCCGAAAAATCTCATATCCGGCTTTTTAAGCGCTTCAACCGCGCTCAGGACCCTTTTGTTCTCGGTGATTACGTGCCTGCACCGGCGAAAGATCACCGGATCCATTTTCTCCCGGTTGATAATCAGCAAATCTTCTTCCACGTCTCTCAGGCTGCGCAGAGACTTGTTGATCGAAGAGAAAAACTGCCTTCCGCGCTCACACTGTTTCTGCCTCTGATGGTATTCAGTGGCGCCCAGGCCGCGCTCCACTCCGCTGTCTGCAATAACGAAAACCAGCTCGTCCTCCGGGATCGGAACCGCCTCGTATTCCAGGCTGCGACAATCCAAAAACAGGCCGTGTCCCCGGCGTCCCAAACGGATGGAAAACTGGTCCATGATCCCGCAGTTCACCCCGACAAAATGGTTTTCCGCCCGCCGGCAGAGTTTTATCTGCTCCAAGGCCTCGAGGCTGAAATCGAAAAGCGCCGAACACGCCTCGCTCACTGCCATCTCCAGCGACGCCGAGCTGCTCAGGCCGCTGGCGATAGGGATGTCCCCCCCGATCACTGCATCGAACCCCTCCACCGGGTATCCGCGCTCGATCAGTTCCTTTACCACACCCTTGGCATAATCCGACCAGTGATGGCTGCGCTTGAATTTATCAAGGCTGAATTCGCTCTGCTCTTTATAGATGGTGGAATAAAACCTGGCCTGCTTCTTACCGTTCTTTGCAGCAACCAGATGAGTGCTGCGACTTATCGCTGCCGGGAACACGAAGCCGTCGTTGTAGTCCGTGTGCTCTCCGATGATATTGACCCGGGCCGGCGATTTAACTGCAAACCGGGGTTTCCGGCCGAACAGCTCCTTGAATTTCTCGATTTCCGCTTTATACTCTTCAAGTCTATTCATCCGCCTGTAATCCTGAACGAAGATTGTGCTTCAACAAAGTGCTTCCGCACCCCTCTCGGCGAGTATCGGGTTTTAAAATACGATCCGGTCTAAGATTTAAAGTTAGATAAATTCCCTTCCAAAATCAACATTTACATCCACAGAGAGAATGTCAATTCTATTCAGCCGGTTTGCAGACCGGCCCCCGGGCTGACATAAAAAAACCCCTTCCCGACCGTGTTCGGGAAAGGGCGTAATATGCCGCTCCTGGAGCTTTCAGCCTGTCCGGGGCAGCCCTTAGCTGATCAAACAGTTAGCTCTGATTATTAGAAAAAGATATAAAGTAGAAGCAGCAACTCGATTGAAAAAAGGAGCCCTGCGCCGGTCACCATCTCCATGAACCGCCAAAATCCTTTTTTACGCCACATTTTATGTTCCTCTCGAAAATATTTTCAAGCATTACAAATTTATCTGTCCATCAATAGAGCATTATCCATGCCAATAACCGGCAAACGGCCACCCGGCTGAAAATCACGTATATATCGTTTTCTGCTCCAAGGCTCACCTGAAAGCTGCTGTCAGGCCGGGAAATAACTGCCGTATGAACCGTTTTTTCCGGATGCTACCTTACATCGGCTTGACAAGTTCATTTCCACACTGTACAATAACGCTGAAAAACTTGTTGAGCGGCTCAAAAAGCTTCTGGTATACAAATTCAGGATTAACTCATGGTTAAAATCCTTATACTGCTCTTCTCACTTGTAGTGTTTGTCTATTTCGTCATTTCTTTATTTAACAGCTACAAGAAGAGAAAGCTCCAAAAAAAGCTGGAGGAGTATCAACAGTTGCTCGAGCAGGCTCGCAAGTGCCGTCTTATTTATATCATAGCCCTGGAAAAGACAGAAAACATCAAGTTCCAGATTGACGGGGTCGAGGCTGAATTGGCCTCGCTCAAATACAAATTGAACGAATCCCGTATTGAGCTCAGAAATCTTCTTCTGGAGTTGCGCCGGTTTCGTTTCAGCGACAGCGAATTCGAATCCGATCAGAAAATAGGCGAACAGAAAAAAGCCGCCTTTTTCTCGATCTGGAAAGCCGCCAACGCACTAAAGGCTCCCTATAATGCAAAGCTCCAGGAGGTAAAAATATTGCACATTTCATTCGCTGCTCTTTCGAAAGAATCCAGGGAGAAAACCGAAATATGGCATAACGACAAAAGGATCGTGATGAAAATGTACGACGAACTCAGAAGAGAGGTGAAAATCAGCGATCCGAGAGAAATTCTTTTGAGAGGTGCGAATGAATAGGGCCTTTTTGTGCAGCCTTGAAAAACTGGCCCTGCTCTAAATCGTCTGGAAAGATCGTTATCCCGGCAGCCCGGCACGGAACAGGCTGCCGGGATATTTTTAAAACCCTGCCAACCCTCCCCTTTTTCAGGCTCCGATACCTGCCACGAACAGGGTCAAGGCGATCACGAGAATGGTGCCGAGAATCCCCAGCAGAAAACCGTAAGTGTCCTCTTTGTTCCACCTGGTAAATTCAAACTGGGATTTGGGGAATACTTTCATATGGTCGAAACGGGTCGGGTCGGCATAGGAAAGCTCGACTTCTTTTCTATCCTTTTCAGGGTCCGGGTTTACCGGTGTTTTCATCCGGGCGTAGAAACGGTCGAGTGCGGTTTTATTCACCGGGCCGGTAAACAGGGAGAAAAGCACCATCAGCAAAATCGGCAGGATGATCCGGAAAGGCAGCCTGAGTGTTTCGATCATCGGGTTCGGCAGAGATGCCAGCTCCACGCCGATCCAGCTCAGCAAAGCCATCTCGATATTGAAAAACCCCTGGCCGCTGCGGCTGCCGTCACTCTGAAGCTTCAGCCCCTTGGTCCAGTAGATCGACTTGGCAGGCGGCTTGCTGGTGATTTCAATCGGTTCTCCAAGCGCCAATGGTTGCGGCCGGGGTGTTTCGGCAATTCCGGCTTCGCTCAACTCGTTCCACTGCACGATTTCCTGCTGCCTGCGCAAGATGTCGAATTCTTTCGCTTCATACTTGCGTACGATCTCCCTGGGCTGGGTTGTCACCAGGTACTTTTCATTCGCGCGCAGGGAGGGATTAACCACGGGCAGCAGAATCGGGATGATGAAAAAGAGCAGGGCGCTGCTGATAACCGAAACCCAGGCTGCAGCGGCACTTGCACGACGCCAGAACATGGCCACCCAAACCGTGGCGGCAAATATCACCGGCAGCTCCCAGGCCACTTTCAACTGGTCAAAGACATCGTAGTAGTAGATCGAAAAAAACACGCCGCCGCCAATCGCCAGGGCGCTGCAGATACGGCCCACAAAAATATAGTGTCCCTCCTGGCGGTCAACAGCGATCCATCTGTAGAGATTGCGCACCAGCAGGCTGCTCGCCACCAGGATGTAGCAGCTCGCACTGGACATCAGCGCGGCCATCAGGGCAACAATCATCAGGCCCACCAGCCCCCAACCCACAGGGCCCAGAAGGTCGAGAGTGGCATGGCCCCATACCAGGTCCGGGTCTGCTATCTCGCGGGCATAGAGGGTCAGGGCGATCAGTCCGGTCAGGGTCCAGGCGATCGTGAGAAAGCGCTTGATAAAATTTCCGACCATTATCCCCACTCTGGCGCTCAACTCATCCCGGGCACTCCCGCCGCCGACCACGATCATGTGCGGCTGGACCACGATCCCCACCAGGTTGATCGTGGTAACGGCCAGCAGGTAATACCAGGTGAAATCACTGGCATAAGGCGAGCCGAGGATGTCGAAGAACTCCTCCGGCACTTTCTGGTGCATAATCCTGAACCCGTCCATCATTCCCGCACCACCGAAATTCGCGCTGATTTGGTGCAGGCCGAACGGGATGAGGATAAACGACAGGAGGATGATAAAAATCCCCTGGATGAAATCTGTCAGATAAGCTGCTGTCAGCCCGCCCGCCCAACTGTAGATCAGCACCACCAGGCCGACAAAAACAATCACTGCCGGTCCGTTCAGGTAGCTGTACTTACCGCGGGGATTCAAGCCTCTGAGCTCCGTAATCTCCTGCTTCTCCGCCCCGGTAAGCAGCTTATAGTCCCTGTTCTCAAGCTCTTTCATACGGGTGAACATTCCCAGTTCCCGGCTTTCTTCAACTGTCAGCTCCTGGGCCGGTTTGGGAGTCAGGGCGAGAATGGTTTTCGAGGCTGCGGAAAAGCCG
>Ga0272442_10004371_pt1 | contig 19384 bp, 9 predicted proteins | sample SSMForm2O_FD_200262 | JGI IMG/M metagenome (GOLD analysis project Ga0272442, IMG submission 200262) | Marine sediment archaeal communities from Little Sippewissett salt marsh, Falmouth, MA, United States - SSM-Form-2O | ecosystem: Environmental > Aquatic > Marine > Wetlands > Sediment ... | reverse complement strand
CGCCCAGCCGTGGATCGGGGACATCGTCATCAACGAGATCATGTACAACCATGCCCTGCGGGACGAGCGCTACGAGTATGTTGAACTGTACAATCGAGGGAGCACTACAATTTCGCTGGACGGCTGGGCCTTCACCGATGGCATTGATTATACCTTCGCCCCCGGTACGCAAATAGGACCGGATGCGTATCTCGTCGTGGCCAAGGACCCGGTTTTCCTTTCGGGTATATATTCGAGCGTAGCTATTGGCTCAAACCTCGTCGGCCCTTACACCGGCGGGCTAAGCGATCACAGCGAACGGATCCGTCTGTCGTATCCGCTCGACCATGTTGATCCGGACACGGGTGATGTCGAGGTTTCGATGGTGACGGCCGATGAGGTGACCTATTATGACGGGGGTCGATGGCCGAGCTGGGCCGACGGGCAGGGGGCCAGCCTGGAGCTGCGCGATCCGCGAAGCGATAACGATACGCCCGATGCCTGGGCCGACAGTGACGAAAGCGCCAAGAGCACGTGGCAACCGTTCACATTCACGATCGAAGGCACCGATTCGAGATACACACACGATCAGGTGACGATTTTCGACGTTTTACTGCTCAATCGCGGGGAGATTCTCCTTGATGATTTGTCGGTGGTGATGGGGCGCGGCAATATTTTGAGCAATAGCGGATTCGAGAGCGCGGAAGCCAACTGGCGCCGCCTTGGCAATCACGTTCGGTCGTTTGCGACGACCGCCGATAGCCGATCCGGATGGAGATCGTTGCACCTGATTTCAACGGGGCATGGCGATCCCGGCGCCAACCGCGTCAACCAGTCGATTCCCGGCGGAACGGCGGACCGGGTGACTTTTGGCGGCTGGGCCAAATGGTTAAAAGGCAGTCGTTTCTTGTTGCTTCGGCTGTCGCGTGAGCTCTCCCCCGTCCAACCGCCGCGACCGGCTCATGCGTTCGAGCTCGATATGCCGTTGAACCTGGGAACGCCCGGCCAACAAAATACGGCGTTTGTATCCAATCGCGGACCCGATATCCTCAACGTACAACACGCGCCTGTGCTACCGTCGTCCGGCGAGGCGATTGCCGTGACGGCCCGTATGAAAGATAATGACGGCGTCATGTCCGTTCTGCTCCACTATCGCTCCGAGGGCGATAGCCGATTTACCAGCACGTTGATGACGGACAACGGCTCCGGTAACGATGAGGTTGCCGGTGACGGCATCTATACCGCTGCGATCCCCGGCGCCTCCGGCGGCACCATGCGGGCCTTCTATATCGAAGCCACCGACGGCTTGGCCGTAACGCGATTCCCGACTCTACTGCAATCTACGGCCGAAGTGCCCGAGAGGACCTGCCTCGTCCGCGTGGGTGACACACAATTGGCGACCCCGTTTGCGACCTATCGCATCTGGTTGTCCGATGATGTGGTCAGTACATTCCGTTCGCGGCCCAATCTCTCGAACGAACTGCTGGACTGCACGTTTGTTTACAACGATACCGATGTCTTCTATAACGCGCGTCTCCGGTTCCGCGGCAGCCCGTTTATCCGGAGCGGAGCGAACCAGAATCCGCTCGGTCGAGAGGCTTATCGGATTACGTTCAATCCCGATCAAAAATTCGGGGACCGTGAGGAGATTAATATCGACACCGGCGAAGGGAGCAACCGCGGAATCCTCCAGGAACGCGCCTCCTATTGGTTCTATCAGCAAATGGGTCTGCAATACTCGAGACAGGAATTTGTGCGCCCGATCATCAACGGCAATAGCCATTCCGCTTTCGAGGATGTTCGGAAAATCGACGGCGACTATATCGATCAATGGTTTCCGTTCGATAATGAAGGTTACATCCACAAAATCGATGATTATTTTGAATACTCGGCGAATGGCACACAGCACAGGAACCTCGACGAAGGATTGAAGTACGATTCCAGACACCCCTTACTTAAAGAGACCTACCGCTGGGGCTTCGAAAAGCGGTCGCATCGAGAGAACGATGATTGGCAACATCTATTCGATTTAGCCGTTGCACTGAATACGTCGTCAAGCAGTACGAGATACGAGCAGACCATCGAAGAGGTCATTCACCCCGAACATTTCGCCCGTGTTTTGGCGATTCGTCACGCCGTCGGCGACTGGGACAGCTATGGATACACGCGCGGCAAGAACAATTATTTCTATTATGCCCTCCCGGAGCGCAAGTGGTACCTTCTGCCCTGGGATATCGACTTCACGCTGGGATCGGGTAATGGGGCCAACACGAACCTGTTCTCCGTCACGTCCAGCGAATTCCCGGAGGTCAAACAATTTCTGGATTATCCCAAATACAGGCAGATGTATCTGGATGCATTCAAAGAACTGGTGAATGGCCCCTGGCAAACGTCGTATGGCACGTCCGATCCGCCGACGGCCTTCGATCAGTTCCTGGATGACGCGGCCGAGGCTTTAATTGCCGATGGAGCCGGCAACGGCCGGAGAGATGGCATCAAACAATTCGTTCGTAACCGGCGAGCCTATATCCTGACACAAATCCCGGCCGGTCGCTAATACACCGTCTGATGGGAATTTATAGAGAATCTTGAAGTCTTTGAGCGCGTTGCTCCAACTGCTGTATGTGCTCGGTGCTGATCATCTTGCGGTAACGCAGCAACACGTATTCGCGATACCACTCCGATATCCTCGTCCAGACTCCGTCGCCCTGATCGCGTTCCCGAAGCCGGTGTGAAAATGCGTGGAGCGTTTCGCTCGGCTCGCGAAGCGGTCCGGCGGCTTCAACCTTGCGATCCATCCTGTGAAGCATTTTATGCAGTGGGACGAGCACCGGATTGATGGGTTTGGATTGGGAGACGTGAGCCGATTTTCTTCGGCGGTAAAATCGCGACAGAGCCCACGCCAAAATCCCTGTAAACAAGCCCGTTAGGAGCGATGTTCCGGCAAGAATGCCGTAGGATTCAAACAACCAGCTCGGTAAGCCGAGAAGACCATACTCAAATATGGCTTTGAGAAGCTGGCGAAGCATCGCCCCGGCGCCGCTGCCGATGTGCTCGATTTGTTCTTCGAGGCTCGCAGCGGTAGAATCTTCTCCGACGGTTGCCTCGACGATACACCACTGATTGCGTTGTCGGTCCCAGGCTTCGACCCAGGCGTGGGCGTCCATGTTGCGAGCCACCCACAGGTCCCGTTCGCCATCGCGCTCCGTGACCAAAAAGCCGGTGATGTATCGCGTCGGCACACCCGCCAGACGCAATAGAATCGCGGCGCCCGAAGCAAAATACTCGCAATAGCCGCTGGAGGCATCGAGCAGAAAGTAGCTCACTTTATCCTCACAATCCGGCGGAATGTCTGTACCGAGCGAATAGGTGTAGTGTGTACGAAAATGCTTGACAACGGCATCGATTTTTTCTTCCGTGGTGGTGCATCCGGCAAATATCCGCTCTGCTAATTGGGAGACGCGTCGGTCGAGCCTCATCGGGACATCGAGCATGCGCCGCATGCTGGACGGGGGTTTTCGATGGACCTGGTCTCTGAAAGTAATTTTGTAATTCAAACCGACACGTATTCTTCGCGCATCCAGGATCTCATTGTTATCCCGAAGCAGAAAACGGAGAGACGCTTGAATATGGGTCGTTCCCAAGGGGGTGAATAGAGCGTCGGCGAAACGGGATACGTGCTGGACGGTCATGCTCTTGCAAAGGGCCGGATCGAAATCGCTCAGACGAAAAGAATTTCTCTGGCCCGCGAAATACATGCCGAACGGCCTGTTCTCGGGTAACACTTCCTGTTTCGTCGCCAAATCACTCCACTCGGAATTACGATAGCTCTCGAAGGCACGGGCGCGCAGGTAACCCGGGCAATCATCGGACTGGATGTTCAATACGGGTGATGCGTCGAGATCACCTTTGATCATGAGGATGCTGGAGAGTTTGCCGCTCGTGGAGAAGCCCATCTGCGCGGCGGCCTCCGTTGAACCGCTTGTATCCGCTTTCGTTCCCCAGAACCAGAGCGGTATATAGTTAACCACTTCCACGCGACTGTAGAGAAGCGTACCGGTGATCCAGCCGGTATTGGCGGCGACGAGAAGAATCAGGCCGAAAGCCAATCCGCGGGAGGCGAGTTCGCTCCGCCAGAGTTTGGAAGCGCCGGCGACCACACGCCTGGGAATGAATGTTTGGTTAAATTCACGCGCCGAGACCGCGTACAGTACCAGCAGGATGACGGATAGGAGTTCTGAAAACCGAAACGCAAGATATAAGTCATCCAACAGGAGGACTTGTCCGGCGGAGATGGTCACGGCGATGTGATACAAGCCCAACGAAGCCGGAAGCCGTTGCGGTGATCCGAGGAACAGGATGAGGATCATAGAGGCGAGGAAATACCGGGCGATGGTTTGCCAGGCGACGGCGGGGGCTTGATCGAAGGCGAAACGCCCGGAGACGCTGGCATAGCGGAATTGCAGGGCGAACATGCCGGCCAGAAAGAGTAGCAGGATGGATTTAATGACACGTCTGTCGGGTCGGATATTCCATGTAAAACGCCGCCGCAAGCCCAGCATACCTAACATACACAAAATGGCGGGATAGGCAATATCCCTTGAAGCCAGAGCGGTAAGCACCGAGCTTGTCAGAATCATCGTGATAGCGATGGCCTTTTGCGTTTTCATAGGTATTCGATACGCCCGGATAGAATCTCGTCGGCAGAAACGAAACGAATCTCTTCATCCCAGTCTTCGTGGGTCGCGGGCATCTGGCCCGCGGTTCGGGGGCGTGAGGCCCTCAAATCAGTTATCCCGTGAGGTTCTCCGATCATCAGAACCGTCGTATGACAACCGGCCTGGTGGGCCAGTTCGATGATTTGCCGGTAGGCCGGATTCCAATTCAACAAGATAAAGACGACCTCGGATATCTCACGAAACTGATTCGCCCACATCTTTTCATTTAGCTCCGTCGGTTCGCTTTGAGCCGGTTCCACACCGGCAAGCGTTTCATGTATCCTGTCCAGCCGTATGGTTCTCGGGCAGTCCGTAAACCGGTGGAGGTCGGAACCGATGAGCAGCAGATCGATCAGGCGGTCCGTATTCATACTAAAAGCAATGGAAGCACAAAGGGAAACGGCGGCTTCGAGTTCCTTATTCTCCGTTGATTGTTGTTGCTGATGAGTATCAGGGACAAGATTATCCACGACCAATGCGGCAGAATAATCGAAATCATCGTGGTATTCCCTGGTTGCCGGCATGGCCAGACGGGCCCAGGCCCGAACGTCGATCTGGCGGGGCGAATCCCCCGGCAGAAAAGGGCGGTTCCCCGCATATTCATTCGAGTGCCCCAAACGCCCGACGGGACGTGAACTGCCGGTTTGGACCTGTCGGTAGATACCGCGGGTGGGTACTCGAATCGCATGGAAGGCCGGGAGAACGATAAGATTGTCCTCGATAGAATGGAAGGTTCCGAAACGAAACAGATTGAAGGGGAAGCTGGATTGGCACGTCGGCTGCTTGATGTGGTAATAGCCCCGTCGCGTGGGTTTGATCGAAAGGGTGACCTCGATGGTTTCGCCGGGTCCCAGACGTGAGATGATTTGTTCATCACCGGTCTGCTCAATCCCCTCAGGTAAAGTTTTAAACGCTATCCATAGATGATAAGCGCCGAAGCGTCCGACGTTCTTGACCGTATAGCGCAATACCGTGTTCTGGCCGGCCATGATCCGGTCCGGCAGTGTGCCGTTGAGCTTGATTTTCGGTCGCAGAATAAATCCAGCCACTAAGCCGAACAGGACAACCCAAACCAAGATAGAGAGAATCCCAAAGGCCGGAAAGGCTAACGCCGTGAGGGCGACAAACACAATGCCGTTGAGCGCCACCTTGCCGGCGTCCGTTAGGCCGAAACTCAATATACCTTCTGAATTGTTTATCGTTTGTTCTCGCCTTCTCATACCGGGACTTTGATATGTGCCACGACGTCTTCTAAGATTTGCCTGGCGGTTGTACCGCTGTGACGCGCTTTGCTGGTTAAGAGGATCCGATGCGGTAACACATAAGGAATGAGCCACAGCACGTCATCCGGAATAACAAAATCGCGCTTCTGGAAATAGGCCCTGGCCCTGGCGGCCCGCGACATCATCAGTGTGCCGCGTGTGCTCAAACCCAGTCGGAGACGATTATCGCGGCGGGTGGCGTGAACGATTTCGACGATATATTCCAGAATACTATCGTCCACATGAACGCCGGCCGCCTCTTGCTGGATGTGTTGAACCTGTTCGAGTGTAAGGACGGGTCTGATACGATCGAGCGGTTCGTTTAAGGCGTGGGATTTGAGAATGTCCACTTCGACCTCAGCCGCCGGATAACCCAGAGAGAGTCGGACCAGAAAGCGGTCCATTTGGGCCTCCGGCAGGGGGTAGGTACCGTGGAATTCGATGGGATTCTCGGTAGCCACCACCATAAAAGGTCTCGGGAGCGGATAACGCTTGCCTTCAATCGTCGCCTGGTTTTCGTTCATGGCTTCCAGCAGGGCCGATTGGGTCCGGGGGGAGGCGCGGTTGATTTCATCAGCCAGGAGGATATTGCAAAAGATCGGGCCGGGGTCGAATCGAAAATCCCCGGTGACGGGATTATAGATGGAGGAACCTAAAATATCGGCGGGCAGCAGATCGGGTGTGAATTGCACGCGGCGAAACTTGGCTTCAATGCTTTTGGCCAATGCTTTGGCGAGAGTCGTTTTTCCCACGCCCGGCACATCTTCGATTAGAACTGAACCTCCGGCCATGAGCGAGATGATCAAAACGTCGATACATTCGCTTTTTCCATAAATGACATCCTGTAAATTATCCTTCAGCCGCTCCAGTAATGAGTTGTTTGTCTGAGTTGTTTTCAATTGTTATCTCCCGTGTTACAATCCAAAAGCTCACAAAATAGGAGCGGTATTATAAAACAATACGTTTCGATTGTGAATCAGGTTCTTGATGATCGCCATCGGCGATGCGAAAAATGTATATTTCTCTTGCCCTTCATGACAAAAAGGTATGATTCCGGCAGGATATGAATTATGGGCATTATTCGCATGAATTCTAACGTCTTTCTGTCGGAGGTTTTATATCCATGAAGTCAGATGGGAAATATCAAGTCGCGATAGCTTTGGCTTTGTTAGCTGTGGCGTCTGTACTTTGGCTGCTTGCCGCCCTGTTTATATTACGGATTGTCAACATCTTCGATGCCTACCTGATGAAATTTCCGGGGCCGTGGATTGCCTTTGGGCTGATGGGGATATGCCCATTGGCCGCGATGGTCCTCGGCGTCAGAGTACTTCGACGGAGACGAAAACGGGCTTTGGGATTAGCGTGCACGGTTGGCGGTGGATTGTTATTGATTGCGTTCGTCATCGTCATAGGTATTCCCATTGTGCTCGGAATTCTCGAACCGGAGACACCAAAGAACCCCGACACGCCGAGGCCGTTCACACCATTGGTCGGATTACCGGTTTTTCCCGGTGCGGAAGGCTTCGGTACGGATACTCCGGCCGGGCGGGGCGGCCGCGTTATTGAGGTGACGACGCTCGCGGACGATGGCCCGGGTTCGCTCCGTGCCGCATTGGATGTTCCGGAACCCCGGATGATTGTCTTTCGCGTGGGCGGGACGATTGAGCTGGAAAAACAGCTCTTCGTCGCCCATCCTTTTGTGACTGTGGCGGGCCAGACGGCCCCGGGTGGAGGCATCTGCCTTAAGAACGCCGGGCTGGTTATCCAGACTCACGATGTATTAGTCCGGCATATTCGTATCCGTCCGGGCAACAAAGGAAACGTCGAGCCGGATACGAACGACGCCGTCGAAATCCTCGGTCAGCGTGGCGATCCGGAGGGCGCCCATCATGTCGTGCTGGACCACGTTTCGGCGAGCTGGTCGGAGGATGAAACGATCAGTACATGGTACGGCGCGCATGACGTGACCATTTGCTACTCGATCATCAGCGAGGCTCTCAATCGGAGCCGCCATCGTAAGCAAACGCACAGTGCAGGTGTGCTGATCGGCGACAGTTCTTATAATGTCTCGGTGCACCATTGTCTCATGGCTCACAACGACTTTCGCAATCCGTTGATCATCGAAGGGGGCACACACGATATCGTCAATAACGTTATGTACAATTGGGGCGTCCTGTGCGCCGAGGTTGTGGACTACGAATCGAATTCATTTTTGAATTTCGTTGGGAATACCTTTATCGCCGGACCTTCAACCAAAACCGGTCCGTATGAAATTCTGATCGGACAGGAGAAGGGAGTTCCGCACATCTACGTGAAAGATAATATCGGGCCGCGCCGACCGGATGCCTCATTAGGCGACTGGAGCGTTGTGAAGTATGGTTGGGACTCGGATCAGAGCGCGCCGGAATCTTACCGGTCGCACAGTCCCTTTGCCGTGCCGCCGGTTACGACATCCGAGCCCTACGATGCTTTCGAGGAGGTGCTGGGTTCCGCCGGCGCGATATTGCCCGTCCGCGATTCCGTGGATGAGCGCATCATCGCCGAGGTGAAAAACGGAACAGGCAGAATTATCGACTCGCCTGACGATGTGGGCGGTTATCCCCAACTGGCCGGCGGAACGCCACCCGATGATTTAGACCACGACGGAATGCCGGACGCTTGGGAAAAACAAGAGGGGCTTGACTTGAACGATCCAACCGATTCAACGGATGACCGGGACGGCGATGGGTATACGAACATTGAGGAATATTTGCATTCCCTCTCCAAATAATTCGTGCGCTGTAGCCTATCGCCAATAACGCCAATAGCAAAACCCAAGACCGGCCTGAATCAGAACAATGACCAGGAAGACGATCTTAAAACTCAGTTTCTTCGTTTTATGTCTGAAAGACAACTGGCCCAGAAGGGCGCCGGGAGTACCGCCCAGCAAAGCCAACAAGTGCAGGGTGAGTTCAGGAATCCGCGATTTCTTATTCCGCGATTGTCGCTTATCATATCCATAAAACAGAAAGATGATGACATTAATCCCCACAAGGTAAGCATAAACGGGATGTACCCGCCTCCACCACAGGAATCCTGAGACGATAGCGACCAGGACGACAGCGACCCCCATATAGAACTTTTTAGGATCATGCTTCGGCATTCAACAAGTCTATTATGAGACGAACAGTCTGTCAACAGGGCGTCATTTGGCTGTCATTCCACGCTTGATGAAGCATCCGGATTCATGTAGTATGTTGATACGTTGTTTCATTATGTCACCGGGATCAATGAAAAAATGGACGTATTTCCGGATTCTGTTGCGTTTCAGAAAACTTGGCGGTCGTACCAAGCGCGGGTTCTGTCTGAATTGAAAGAGCATTTGGATGATAATCATTTGCACATCATCGCAGCGCCGGGTTCCGGAAAGACCGTGCTGGGGCTCGAGGTCGTCCGGCGCTTGAACAGGCCGACTTTGATTTTTGCCCCGACCCTGGCCATAAGGGATCAATGGGTAGATCGGTTAGTGAACCTCTTCTGCGATGGGGATACCGCTACGTTTGAGTGGATATCGAAAGATATTCGCCAACCGAGATTTCTCACTGTTTCCACCTACCAGGGATTACATAGTGCTTTTACGGGAAAAGTGGAAAAGGAGCCAGGCGAGGAAGAAAACGACAGTGACGACCGGCAAGGTAAAGGATCCCATCGGACCGCACAACGGAAAACGAACCGTAGTCAGCTTTTGAAAAAGCTCAAAACGACTAAGATGCATACGCTTGTTCTTGATGAGGCCCACCACCTGCGGAAAGAATGGTGGCAATGCCTGATTGATATCAAGAAGTATTTGGATGAACCGACTATTGTGGCTTTAACGGCGACGCCGCCTCTTGACGTGGCGCCGTATGAATGGGATCGCTATATCGATCTGTGCGGTCCGGTCGATTCAGAGATATGCGTTCCCGAGCTTGTTCTGGAGCGGAATCTTTGTCCACATCAGGATTATGTTTATCTCTCGACCCCTTTGAAAACCGAGCAGAAGCAAATCAAAGAGTTTCGAGGCGATATCGAGACATTTGTCGATGAGTTGTGTTCCGATCGAAATTTCACTTCGGCGCTGGAAAAACATCCATGCATCAAGCGTCCAAATGCCTTCATTGAAGAGATCCTTTCCGATCCCGGCTTTTACTCCAGTATGGCTTTCTTCCTCAATCACGTTAAGGGGCATCCGCCCAAAAAGGTGCTTCGGATCATCGGTTTTCCACCGAAAAAATGCCCGGAATTGAATTACGAGTGGCTCGAGATACTGTTAACGGGATGTCTCTATTCCCATCAGGACGGTTTCGAGGGATGCGCCGAGCTTTTCAACGGGCTATCTCGACGCCTTCAGCGGATGGGTGCCATCGAGAGGCGAAAGGTCAACCTTCAAAATAACGATAAGATCACGAACCTGCTCATTTCAAGCATTTCCAAACTCAAGAGTATCGAAGAAATTGTTGCACTCGAAAGCGAATCCCTTGGGACGGATTTGAGAATGGTCATCTTAACGGATTACATTCGCAGAGCCTCTTTCCCGAGAAATGAGCAGGAGACCGAATCGCTTAAACGAATCGGCGTCGTGCCGATTTTCGAGACCCTACGCCGATGTTCAATCGAGGGTATCAAGTTAGGCATCCTCAGTGGCACATTAGTCGTCATACCCTGCGAAGCAAAACGTTTATTGGAGGAGATTGCCGCTGGCGTGGGGATTGAATTGAGTGCGATCAAATACACGTCGTTGGCGCATGATGGAAAGTACTGCTCCTTAAACATCATCGGAACAGACAAGCAGAAAATGGTCAAATTGGTCACGCGTTTGTTCGGTCGGGGCGGCATTACCGTTCTGGTTGGGACCCAGTCCCTGCTCGGAGAAGGCTGGGATGCCCCTTCGATCAATTCATTGATTCTGGCGAGCTTTGTGGGTTCGTATATGCTCTCCAATCAAATGCGGGGCCGGGCCATTCGAACCCAGGAAGGCAATCCCGAGAAAACGGCGAACATCTGGCATTTGGTGTGCCTTGAACAAGGCCAGAAGGAGATAAGTGAAGATATGGAGATGCTCGCAAGGCGGTTCAAGTCTTTCGTGGGCGTCTCTTTCAAAGAGAACGTCATTGAGAACGGTTTGGGCCGCCTAAGTCTGGATAAGCCGCCATACAGTGCGAAGGAGATTGACCGTATTTGCTCGACGATGACGCAAAAGGCCCGGAACAGAGAGCGACTTCGGACGGAGTGGGAGCAAGCGCTCCGAGCGGGTGAGACGGGGCAGTTGGCCGAAGAAATTACAAGTTCATATTTTACGTTACCCCGGGATTTTGTGTTTGCCAATACCATCCTGGCCGTTTTGTGGCAGGGGTGGTTTTGGGGATTATTTACTTTCTCACAATTGATGAGGGCGTCGAATAGATCGTCGGAACAAACAACCTTGAAAGGGTTTTTACTACTCTGTGGTGTGGCGTGTGTGATCTCGGCGCTGGTGGCATTACCGAAATGCTTGAAGGCCCTGTATTTATTTATCAAGCACGCGCCCGTCCGTTCAAGCATGAAGCAGATCGGTAAAATCCTTGTCAAAAGCCTGGCGCATGCCGGTCTGATTCAGACTCCCTTTTCCAGGCTGAAGGTCGTCACGGCCTCACACCAATACGGCTTCGTGAGTTGTTCGTTGAAGGGCGCCACGACCTATGAGAAGTCTCTGTTTTTGGATTCGATGCAGGAAATCCTCGGGCCGATGGGCAATCCTCGTTACATCATGATACGAAAGACGCCCCTTTTGCGATGGATCAGAAAAGATTACCATGTCGTCCCCCAAGTGCTCGCGAGGAATAAGGAGCTTGCCGAATACTTTGCGAAGATGTGGGCCAAATACGTTGGTTCTACGGAATTGGTTTACACGAGAAATGTAGAAGGTCGAAAGACCCTGCTCAAGGCCAGAGGCCATGCGATGTCCAGCAGTTTTCAGCGACGCGCCGAGCGGATTCGAACGTGGAAATAGACAAACATGATGTTGGAGTGACATGAGTATGAAAAATCTTGTAGAACGTTTTTTCTTGCATACTTTATTGTTTTGTACGGTTTTGGTGTCGTCAGTTCAGGCCGATCAGGTTGCTTTTCCCGGCGCCGAAGGCTTCGGTAAGTACGCCAAGGGGGGACGGGGAGGTGACGTGTATCACGTCACGAATCTTCGTGACGACGGTCCCGGATCACTTCGTTATGGCATCGATACAGCAAATCAACCGAGAACGATTGTATTCGACGTCGCAGGAACCATCCCGTTGGCCTCACCCATACGGATGGAGGACAAATCGCGTCTGACTATCGCCGGGCAGACGGCTCCCGGAAAAGGGGTAACGGTTCGCGATCATGCGATCGTCATTAAGAATTGCCGCGATATCGTGGTCCGTTATCTAAGGGTGCGACTCGGTGACAAGAACAAGGGAGACGCGGCCGGGGAAGATGTGATGACCGTCGATTACTGCGACCAAATCATTTTGGATCACCTTTCTTTAAGCTGGGGCATTGACGGAAATTCCGACTACCGCGGCAACAGCCATATGACCCTGCAATGGCTCTTGTATGCCGAAGCGCTGAATGATTCGTTGCATCCCAAAGGTAGCCATGCCATGTGTACGTCGCTGCGCGATTGCCATGGAAATACAACACTCCATCACAATATCTATTCCACGTCGCGCAACCGACATCCAACCATTGGAGGCGGTTCGGGTCGCAAGGGTTATGCACATGTCGTCGTCGATTATCGAAATTGCGTTAACTACAACTGGCAGGGGCCGACGAATTTCGGCGGCATGAAGCTTAATGTGGTGAATAACTATTATAAGCCGGGACCGTGTTCCGATCCAGAAAACCTGCCGATGCAGATGAAGGACGGAGATACAACCAAAGCCGGAGGATTTATGTCGGGCAATCACTTCGCAGGGATGTCTAAACGCTTCAACGACGATAATTATTCCGCCGTTATATACACCAATAGTGGAAACTATATGTCAACGACGCGGGAGCGATGGACCTCGAACGAACCGTTCGAGTTAGGAGATTTCAAGCCCCACACTCAAAACGCACGGAACGCTTTTAAAGCATGTCTTCGATACACCGGCTGCTCGCTCGTTCGGGACAGAGTAGATGAACGAATCATCGAGAATATAGTTAGAGGCGAAGGGAAATTGCTCGATTCGCAGGACGAAGTCGGGGGATGGGACCATTATCCGCAAGCGCATCGACCGGAAGACTGGGACCGTGATCGCGATGGGATGCCGGATGCGTGGGAGAAGGGGCACAATCTTAATCCGGGAGAGCCCGCTGATGGCAATGAAGATGCCGACAACGATGGATATACCAACCTCGAGGAGTATTTAAACAGCCTCGTGCCGGATATGATCAAAGTCATGGCCCGGAATTAGACTGTATCCAGTCTGCGCTGAATGTGCAATGGCGGATGGTAGCTCCGTCTTTCTCTCTGTATGAGTAAGTTAGATGTAAGGTTTCATCCACAGCTTGAATCAGCGATGGATAGGCATATGATTTCTCTCGGTTCTTTGATCTGCCGATATGCCGTTTCCATTTCCACGTCTTGCCTTCGTCGTCGGAAAGCGCCGCAGCCAGGCGGTGCCGGCCGTGCTCCGTATCGTTAAATACCATCACCCAGCGACCATCCTTCAATGCGATAGTTTCGAGGCTGGAGCCGGGATTCGGGATCGTTGTGTCGATAGCGGGTGACCATGATTCGCCGTCGTCGGTCGAGGTGCTGATGAGCACACGGTACGGAGGGTTGCCGCTGTCCCGCATGTAAGCCACCAACGTTCCGTCCTTCTTACGCACGATGCTGGGTTGGATCGGTCCCAATCCCACGATCGGTTTGCTTGCTTGCCAGTGCTCCCCGTTGTCATCGCTGATCGCCACCAGGCAGACATTGTAGCCGTCCGAATACAGCGGCAGCAAAATTCTTCCGCTCGGCAAGACGGTGGGATGCGTTCGCGTCATCCAGCCGGTCTGGCGTTTCGCCTTGTCCTTTGCGGCTTCGATAATCATAGTGGAATATAAGGGGGCGTATTCTGCCCACATCGGTTCTTCGGTAATAAGTTCTTTGAATACCGATTCGATGGTGCTCGCAAAGATGTCTCCTGGTTTTAATAGAATAATGTCTTGCCAATCCCATTTCACCTTCCCGGGCTGCTGGAAATCCACAGATGTGCGATATTTCAAGATGGAATGCTCCCACCCATCGGCGCGAACGGCAATCCAGAACAGCCACAATCGCCCCTTTGAATTGATGAAGAGCACGGGATTGCAATCCGGGAAGCCGGGTGTGTCGGCCATGAGAAAAACAGGACTCCATTGGGTGTGCCCTTTCCTGCGTCGAGCGCCCTGGATCACGACATCATTTGCCGTTCGCTCGCCGGAACCGTGAAACCAGCACGCCAAAAAATCACCATTGGGGCATTCCACGATGCTGCTGGAGTGCACGTGCTTCTCTTGAAGTGGGAAGATAGGTTTATCCTGAATATCGGACTGTGCTCGTACCGGAATTGTAAGATATATGACAATAAACAACGTCATCCTGAACTTCATGGCAATCCTTTCTTTTTTATTATCGCCTGCCGGTTTGGGCCGTTACGATAGACGATACGACGGCTTGCTGTCGATCAGTCAGGTAAAGCGTTTCGTCTCGGATGGCAAGCCGACCTTCAAAATCACCGACGACGAACAAAGCCTGACCGCCCGTAGGGGAAATCGTTCGGGAGCGAAAGGCGCTTCGATTGGCGGCGACATAGATCGTTCCATTGGCAGGGATGACCGTACCGCATCGGAATGTGAAAAGCAGATCATCCGGCTCGCGTCTTAATGTCCAGTCGGAGATATCCACGGCGATAGGATTAAAATTTTGCAGTTGGATGAATTGCTCTTCGGGATAACCGCTGACAGGATTCGTGTCGATCGTTCCGAAGCTAATGATCGTACGAGGCGGGAGGGCATCCGGCAATTCACGGGCACCGGAAATCGTGCGATCGAACAGTTGTCGTCGGCGCTCGGGTAGATAATAATCTTTGAGCTCTATGGCGGCTTCCCACAGCGATTGCGGGCAGCAGGGAGACGTGGAACCGTTGCCCCAGGCGTGCGAGCCCCATTTTTCAGCGTCCAGGGCGGCGTCCGGAGCGATAAGGGTGGCCAGGATATCAATCTTTGGTTCGTAATAGAATTCCTCCTCCGGCGTGCCCGGTGCTTTGAGGAACTCATCCATGAGCGTGCGTACGCGGCGTAGATACATCTGGCGTGTTTCCGGGGTGTTAAAAATGGCATTCGGCACACGGTTGCCTGAACCCACGAACAGCCGGGTATTAGGCAGAAGGTCTTCGTTCCAATACGTTTCCGAGGAATTCCACACGCGACCGAAGCTCAGGTCCACGTCCCACGGCCACATCTGCCATTCATTCGTAATCCCCGTATCGCGGTAAAGGTAATAGTTTTTATGGCAGCAATCCGTATCGCCCGTGATGGCGCGCGCCGCTAAAAAATTGACGACCTGCGCGACGTCCACGTTGTCGTAAAGAAATTGACGACGTGCTTCGCCGGAGAGACTCAATCCCTCATACAACGCCGCCAAATCCGCATTGTCTTCATATTTGCGCGTTTTCTTTTCAGCGCCGGTCATTGAGTGACTCGGACTATTGAATCCGTTATACATTTTGTACAGAGCCCCCTCGGCATTCAAACCCATCCGTATCAGCCAATCCTCATCGCCGTTTTCCATCACGTGGGCGGTGCCCCAAAAGGCCCCGTTTTGCTGGACGCGCGCGGGGAACACCCAATGATAGGGACAACCCGCGTCCCGATAGGTCTCGTAGGCCAGTATATTTCGCATCTGCGCCTTATCCGGATACGTCGTCATCAGGTTGATATCGTCTGCGCGCGGCTGGCCCGGCTCCCATTTGAAGTTATGGCCGGGATGGAAATCGATGTCGTAGCTCTTCTTTGGAAAACTTCGGCTGGATTGACCGTGAATATTGATGCTGACGTTATCGTAGAACTCGCCATCGTAAAAAAGGACGCAACGGGTCCCCGCGTCGCTATTGGCGGCGTTCGGGTTCTCGATGAACCAATGCAGGACAGGCAGTAGATTCACTAAGCCCGGATCGTCCACGACAGTCCCGAAGTATTCAGGCGTATTCTCCGAATCGAGGAACGCTGGGGAACGGGACTGGAGCCCGGCCGTGTCCGTGGCTGTGATGTACCAGCGGATCATCTGACCAGCTAAGGCTCTGATGGCCCTGGCGGGAATGCGCGTTCCATATACGCCGTCATCTTGTTCTCCATCGCCGCTATTGCCGTCATCGCGGAGAGAAGCGGTTACTTCATCGTTGAACATGACGCGATAGTGCAGTTCCACGGTATCGACAGGATCGGCGGACGGTGCGATTCGGGCGGTGATGATCAGATCGTCATTCTCGCCTGGAATTTCCGGGGTGTATGTGTGGTCGGAGATAATCGGCCCTAATTTTTCAATGCCGAGATTATTCGGCATTCCAGGCGTTGGATTCGGAAAATAATGCGGCGTCGTGTCGGTATAAATATGCGTCATAGCGACAAGTTCGGGGAGGATCAGCAAAGCTGGGCTGTCTATACGGTAGTTCAATCCCTGTACGGCCAGCAAATTTGTACCCACATGGAGTACGTCGAATTGGGCGATGGGGAAATCAGCCGGAAGGACGGCGATCCGGTTGGCGCGATATTCTGACGCCCCGGAATTCCATGTCTCTGTCCCCGGATCGGGGGCATTGCTTCTTGCCACTTCCTGCCCGTTGATGTAAGCGACTATCCCGTCTTCATAGCGCATCCGCAAGGTCAGCGAGTTAATCGCCGTCGGATTAATGACCTCGAAAGGGACCCGAACATATACGCTTTGATTCACATTACGCATGCCGGAAGCGTCCAGCCCAATCAGTTCCGGGTAATCATACCCCACACCGGTCACGCCGCTAACCCAACTTGAATCATCCAGGTTTTCCAGTGTCCAGGGGCGCAGGGCGTCCGAATCCTGGGTACTCGGTTCCAATGCGCCGTTTCGAGGAATCAAGGCCTTGGCGGGGGCTGCGGATGGCACGAACGTCACTTCCTGATCCATGGCGCTGAAACCATAGGAAACGTCCGGTGCCTGGATCGGGTATGTTGGAGAAAATTCCGAAACTACCGTCTGTCCGTCCGGACGAACCAACCCCAGATACTCGCCGTCACCTCTGAGTTTGAAATTCGCATGTAGCACTCCGAGGGGATTTCTTCGATCTTTATCGGAGGCAAAGACGACCAGATAACCGTCGGGCCGGAGCGTGACATCCGGGAACGCCCACTTTGTTAAGTTCTCGGCGTCGTCCGTCAGATACCACCCCCCTAAATTGACTGCGTCCATGCCGGTATTGTGGATTTCGATCCAGTCCTCCTCGTCCCGATCTTCGTCATCGAAACCATGATCATTCACGGCCATGAATTCACTTATTCGGACAGACTCTTGTGCCCAAACCGAAAAGGAGCAACTGATTGGGAGGGTAAAGAAAAAGAGATAAGCAAGAGTTTTCGAGTATCTCATAAGATTTGCATTCCTTACTTATTCAGGTCGGCAAACTTGAAACCGCTACGAAACGCCACTAAGCCCTATAATAACATGAACGAGGGTAATCGGCAACAATATCTTACAAATACGTATCCTTTAAGGATCGACCAGAGAGGAGGTGGGCTTGAGCTAAAGGCGTTTTAAATCAGTCTTCGACAATGATGCTTTGCCAGACAATCGTCGTTCGCCCGGCCATATCCACCGTAGCGGCTCGAAGACGGTATCTTCCCGGTGTTCGGATAACGAATTGCATCTCTACCTTCGTCTGCTTGCTTTCTTCAATGATACGGGAGGGGCGATTCTCGCTCAGGAGAAAGCGGTAATCTTCCTCGCCGGGGCCATACAATTCCCAAAGCACTTTCACGTTTCTGTAAATACCCTCCGGGTCGGCCCCGAGCGTGTAATAGACCGGCGAAGAACGTTCGACGAGCATAGCACGGGCGACGACCGTCAGGGGAACTCCGCCGGTCTCAGTTGATAGTCCGACGGAGAGTTGAGGTGGATCGCCAGCCGGACGGCCCGGGATCCTTGGGCCATCATAAAAAGTACTCTTTCCGTCAGCGATGACTTCGACTTTTCCGTCTTCCCGCACGCGGACGATCTCACGGTATCCCGTAAGCCGATACCCTTCGATATCCCAAAACAGATCGTAAGGAACGCCCATCCGAATACAACGTTCAATTTCGGTGAAAAAGTGACCCATGACCGTGCGGTATTGGATACCTTCGCGATTCACGCGCTCCAAATTAAGTTCGCCAAGCCCCCAGAGATTCCCTCTGCCCATATAGACGTGGCCGAGGTTGTAACCGGCTGGCAGAAGAATAGCGACTTCCGCGGCGTGTTTCAGTTTATGAAGATCCCTGTATGGATGACTTTCAACATGAGCCCGAAGATTCCTTGCCAGGGCCAGACACTCACTGTACGGCACGCAGGCAAGCCGGTATGAATCCCAGAAAAAGAAATGTTGTGCTCCAAGATCATACGCATGGGTCAGAAACCAAAAGGCATCCGCGCGATCCACTCCGCCGTAGATACTCGTTCCCCATCCTTTGCCTGTAAGTCGAGCCGCACCGCGTAGAAATCCATAAATAATATCGATCAGATTCTTGGGATCGTCAATGGGAATTTGACAACCGTAAGACATGTTCATTTCCGGGAGCGTCCTGAGCGTTCCCAGTCGGCCCGGCGGCTCGAACACCATCGACGATGGAGGCCGACTATTTCCTTCGCCAAGCTGATATAGCGCCGAACTGACCATGGTTTCCCAGGTGTAAAGATTCTGCTGCAGGAATTTCATATTACCGATGTCTACGTCCGACCGGGCCGCCAGTCTCCGAAGCAGAATAGTAGGGGCGTCATGGTACTTCTCTTCGTCAAAATATTTCTTGAATTCTTCCAGGATAATCTGAGGTGTTATGGTCTTTCGGAATTCCCGATCCTTCCTCAATCGGGGCCGAATGATGTGATCCCGTGTACAAACCATGGGCTCGTCGAAAAATAAGACAGGTCCGAGATAATTGCTGCGGTAGAGGCATTCCGGATAATCGACCTGCTCGGCACCGATTCCCCAATAGAACACGTCACGCCGTTTGATCCAGCCGGCCTGTTCTTCGTCCACTCGAAGACAGTTCATACCCGCTTCGATCATTTCATTGTAGTCTTTTTTTGTCAGCCGGATCAGCTCGTAGTCGGAATCGTCATAACGTCGGGTCTCATCTTTCTGCCTTGTATTATGGGGAACACCGATGAGTACATCGGGAAGGAGTCTGAGGATCTTAACGTCATCGGGTGGA